>Ga0207695_10000179_pt1 | contig 185564 bp, 175 predicted proteins | sample KBSC54metaG_FD_184354 | JGI IMG/M metagenome (GOLD analysis project Ga0207695, IMG submission 184354) | Corn rhizosphere microbial communities from Kellogg Biological Station, Michigan, USA - KBS C5-4 metaG (SPAdes) (version 2) | ecosystem: Host-associated > Plants > Roots > Rhizosphere >...
AGCAAGTGAATACGTTAAGTTACAAAACTGTCTCAGCCAACAAAAAAACCGTTAACAAACAATGGGTTGTTGTTGACGCACAAGGCGAGATTTTGGGGCGCTTGTCTACGAAGATCGCCATGATCATCCGTGGAAAAAACAAGCCTGGTTTCACCCCGAACGTAGACTGTGGTGATAATGTAATAGTTATCAACGCAGACAAGGTAAAGTTGACCGGAAACAAATTCAGCGACAAAACCTATGTGTCATACACAGGTTATCCTGGCGGTCAGCGTTTCATTTCTCCTAAGGAGTTAATGGCAAAGCATCCAACACGCGTAATTGAAAAAGCCGTGCGTGGTATGTTACCTAAAAGTCGTTTGGGCAAAGCATTGTTTGGCAATTTGCATGTATATGCAGGCGCTGAGCATCCTCATGCAGCACAAAACCCTACAACCATTTAACTTTTAATTTTAAAGGAGAAAAAAGAAAATGCCAACAACTAACACTTCAGGCAGAAGAAAAACAGCAGTTGCGCGCATCTATTTAACAGATGGCAACGGCGCTATTACCGTTAACGGTAAAGATTACAAAGAATACTTCCCTACTTTGCCTTTACAATACATCGTTACCCAAAGCACCCAGGTTTCTGGTTCAGAAGGTAAATATGATGTTAAAGTAAATGTTGCAGGTGGCGGTGTAAAAGGACAGGCAGAAGCCGTTCGTTTAGCTATTGCTAAAGCTATTGTTGAACTTGATGCTGAAAAGAAACCGGCATTACGTGCTAAAGGTATCATGACCCGCGACGACCGTATGGTTGAGCGTAAAAAACCAGGACGCAAGAAAGCACGTAAGAGATTCCAATTCAGTAAACGTTAATCATTCAAGGAGGACAACAAAATGGCAAGAACAACATACGACGAGTTACTGGACGCAGGTGTACACTTTGGTCACCTTACCCGCAAATGGGATCCGAAAATGTCACAGTACATTTTCATGGAGCGTAACGGTATCCATATCATCGACTTAAATAAAACCTTAACTAAGGTTGAAGAAGCTGCTGCAGCTATAAAACAAATTGTAAAATCAGGCCGTAAGGTATTATTCGTAGCAACAAAGAAACAAGCGAAAGATATTGTGGCTGAATATGCAAAAGGTGTAAACATGCCGTTCATCACCGAAAGGTGGTTAGGTGGTATGTTAACCAACTTCGCAACCGTACGTAAGTCGATCAAAAAGATGTCGAACATCGACAAATTGACAAAAGACGGTACTTACAGCAATCTTTCGAAAAAAGAAAGGCTGATGATACAGCGTGAGCGCGTTAAATTAGAAACTTTGTTAGGTGGTATCGCGGACCTTAACCGTTTACCGGCTGCATTGTTCCTGATCGACGTTAAGAAAGAACACATCGCGGTTTCAGAAGCATTAAAGCTGAACATACCAACCTTTGCAATGGTTGATACCAACTCTGATCCTTCGAATATCGACTTCCCTATCCCTGCGAATGACGACGCTACCAAATCAATTTCATTGATCACCGGTATTATCATCAAAGCTATCGAAGAAGGTTTGGATGAGCGCAAACGCGAAAAAGAAGACGAAGCTGAAAAAGAAGCAGCAGCAGCGAAAGCTAAAGCTGATGCTCCTGAAGCAGTAACGCCAGACCGTTCGGCTAACGAAGGTGGCAAAAGAAACCGCAAGGCAACAACTGCCGAAGTAGCAGAAGCTGCTACTGAAACAGGCACCGAGCCGGCTGAGAACGAATAATAACATTAGTTTAAAGTTGAAGGTTAAAAGTGTTAAGTTTTTCTTACTACTTTCGACTTTCAACTTTTTACTTTCAACTTTAAAATAAAAAACATGTCTACAGTACAAATATCTGCATCTGATGTGAACAAACTGCGCCAGCAAACAGGCGCGGGCATGATGGATTGCAAAAAAGCTTTAACTGAAACCAATGGCGATTTTGAAGCTGCTATTGATTTTTTAAGAAAAAAAGGCGCTAAAGTTGCCGCCAGCCGCCAGGACAGAGAATCGAACGAAGGTGTTGTTATAGCACGTACCAGCGAAGATGGCAAACGTGGTGTAATTATCGAATTGAACTGCGAAACCGACTTCGTGGCCAAAAATGCTGAATTTGTTGCTTTTGCTAATGAAATTGCAAACGCTGCAGTTGAAGCTAATCCAAAATCACTGGAAGAACTGAACCAGTTAACAATTGACGTTGAAAACTCACGTGTAAAAATTGCTGATGCTACAGTTGAAAAAACTGGTAAAATTGGCGAGAAGATCGGCGTATCCAAATACGAAGTTGTTGAAGGCGATAAAGTTGTTGCCTATATACATGGTAACTTCCGTTTAGGCGTATTGGTTGCGTTAAGCGCCAATGTAGCCGGAGCTGATGAAGCAGGTAAAGATGTTGCTATGCAAATTGCAGCTATGAACCCTGTTGCATTAGATAAAGACGGTGTTGATGCTACTACTATTGAGCGTGAGTTAGAGATAGCTAAAGAGCAGATCCGCGCTGAAGGCAAACCTGAAGAAATGGTTGAAAAGATCGCCGCAGGTAAGCTAAATAAATTTTATAAAGATTCAACTTTACTAAACCAGGAGTTTGTAAAGGACCCATCGAAAAACGTTGCCCAGTTTTTGAGCACCGTTGAAAAGGGCCTTACGGTTACCGCCTTTAAGCGGGTGGCTTTAGGAGCTTAAATATTTTAATCCCCCCGATTTTACATCGGGGGGATTTTTTTTGCGATATTAATTTGTAGAGACACAATACTTTGCGTCTCTTGCAGTGTTATTAAAAAGACGCAAAGTATTGCGTCTCTACATAAAAAATTAATATGATAACTGCCTACCATAACCTTCACCTCATCTCCGATGGTTTTATAACCAGGGGCAAAGCCATTTTAATTAATGGCGACAAGATCACTGATATTGTTGATGACAATGTCATCCCGCAAAGCGCCAAAAAAATAGATTTAAATGGCGCTAATGTAGCACCGGGCCTGATTGACCTTCAAATTTACGGCAGCGGTGGAAAACTATTCGCCGGCACACCGGTAGTTGAGGCACTCGCCCAAATGGAAGATGATCTGCTGGCACAAGGCACAGTTGGTTTTTTGGCAACCATCGGCACCAATACCGATGAAATAGTTGAGCAAGGCATTGAATCAGCCAAAATATACCGCGATAAAGCCAAAGGCAATTTTCTTGGCCTGCATTTGGAAGGCCCGTTTTTAAACCCTGTACGCAAAGGCGCACATCCTGAAAAATTCATAAAGAACGCCACCCTTGAGTTAGTTAGCAAATGGATAGCAAGTGCCGATGGCATTATTAAAATGATGACTATCGCCCCTGAATTGCAGGATGCCGATGTATTAGCTTATTTGAACGACCACGGCGTTATTTTGTCATCAGGCCATAGCAATGCTACTTATTTACAAGGAAAATCATTCTTAAATAACCCGGTGAAAGCGGTAACGCATTTATATAATGCTATGCCACCAATGCATCACCGCGAACCAGGCTATATACCCGCTATTTTCGAAGAAAGGCCCTTTACCAGCATAGTTGCCGACGGCATCCATGTTGATTTTGCCATGGTACGTTTAGCTAAACGCGAATTGGGGGATAAGCTTTTTTTTATTACCGATGCGGTTACTTCAACAAATGAAGGTGCTTACAAGCATAGATTCACCGGCGACCGCTATGTAATGCCTGATGGTACGTTATCAGGTTCGTGCCTTACTATGCTGAAGGCCGTTCAGAATGGTGTTGAACAAGTTGGGATCGGCCTTGGGGAAGCTGTTAACATGGCTTCCTTATATCCAGCGCAATTGGCGTCGCTGGAAAGAAAAGGCCGCATAGCTGCCGGTTTTGACGCCGACCTTATTGTTTTTAATGATGACTTTAAAGTGCGGGGTACTGTGTTTAAAGGAGAATTAATGAACACGAATTTCACGAATTAAGTCGAATGGCTCAAATTAAGGATTTGTGTAATTCGAAATAATTCGGGCCAATTAGTGCCTAATTATTTATAATATTTTAACAGTAATTTTATTTCTATATTTTTGACAAACTCACCTCGATGAAATACAAAAGAATCCTCCTCAAACTAAGCGGCGAATCATTAATGGGCGACCAGCAATACGGCATTGATAACACGCAGGTATTGCAATATGCGAAAGACATTAAAAACGTTCACGACCAGGGCATTGAGATAGCAGTTGTTGTAGGTGGAGGAAATATTTTCAGGGGGTTGAGTGCCGAAAAATCAGGCATGGAACGCGCCCAGGCTGATTATATGGGTATGCTGGCCACTGTTATCAATTGTATGGCCATGCAGAACGCGCTGGAAAGCATTGGTGTTGAAACCCGTTTACAATCAGCCATAAAAATGGAACAGATCTGCGAGCCTTATATCCGCCGCCGTGCTATGCATCATTTAGAAGAAGGCAAAATTGTAATATTTGGCGCGGGTACCGGTAACCCTTATTTTACTACCGATACTGCCGCATCCCTGCGCGCTATTGAAATAAAAGCTGATGTGGTTTTGAAAGGCACCCGTGTTGATGGTATCTACACCGCTGACCCGGAAAAAGATCCGACCGCAACCCGTTACGATGAGATCACTTTCCAGGAAGTTTATGATAAAGGATTAAATGTAATGGACATGACCGCCATCACCCTTTGCCAGGAAAATAACCTGCCGATCATCGTTTTTGATATGAACAAGGAAGGTAATTTTATGAAGATAGCTAAGGGCGAAGCGATAGGGACACTTGTGAAGTAAAAAACTTCAACAATCATACTTTTTATTATTTTTGTCAAAAATTTATACCAATGAGCGAACTCATTAAAAAACAGGTGACCGATGCAAAGGCTTTGATGGATAAAGCCATCGACCATTGCGAAGGTGAATTGCAAAAAATACGCGCAGGCAAGGCGAATCCGGCTATGCTTGATGATATTACCGTTGATTACTACGGTACACCAACTCCATTGAGCCAGGTAGGTAACGTAAATACGCCCGATGCCCGTACCATTGTAGTACAGCCCTGGGAAAAATCATTACTGGCACCCATTGAAAAAGCTATTAAAGAAGCTAATTTAGGCCTGAACCCGCAGAACGACGGTGTTATCATCCGCATAAATGTACCACCGCTTACCGAAGAGCGCCGCCGCGACCTGGTAAAAAAGGTAAAAGCTGAAGCCGAAACCGGTAAAATTGCCATCCGTAACATACGTAAGGATGCTAATGAAAAAATAAGAAAACTAAAATCAGAAGGTGTATCGGAAGATGAGATGAAAACCGGTGAGGGTGAGATACAGAAGTTGACTGACAGCTACATAGTGAAGGTAGACCAACACGCCGAGGCTAAGGAAAAAGATGTAATGACGGTATAAATTACCAACGTAATGTCAAATTAAAGGGAATGAGCTACTTAGCCATTCCCTTTTTTTATTTTTGTGGGAATTATGAAAATACTCTTATCATATCTCAAAAAACATAAATGGGTTGTTGTATTGGCATTAATATTAGCCGCCTTTAATATTTGCTTTTCACTGCTCGACCCTTTCGTTACTAAAAATGTTGTCGACAAATACATGGTGCCTGCCGACCATATACAGCATACCTATGAATACAGGGTGCATGGGGCGTTAATATGGATAGGTCTGGCCATCGGCGCGGCAATGGTATCGCGTATAGCAAAAAACTTCCAGGATTATTATACCAATATTATCACCCAAAAAGTGGGGGCCGAAATGTATGCCGATGGCTTAAAACATTCGCTCGAACTGCCTTACCAGGTTTTTGAAGACCAGCGCAGTGGCGAAACATTAGGCATATTACAAAAAGTGCGTATCGATTGCCAAACATTTATCACATCCTTTATCGGAATACTCTTCACCAGTTTAATAGGCATGATAATGGTGAGTGTAATGTCGCTTTTAATAAGTTACAAGGTAACGTTGGTGTACTTTTCGGCCATACCTGTAATTGCAATTGTAAGTTCGCTACTTAGCCGCAGGATAAAAACCATACAAAAGAAGATTCTTTCGCAAACAACCGCACTTGCCGGTTCAACTACCGAATCATTAAGGAATATTGAATTAATAAAGAGTTTGGGCCTGGTAAAACAGGAGGTTGAACGCCTTAATAATACCACTTACAAAATATTAGACCTGGAACTGAAAAAAGTAAAATATGTACGCAGCATGAGCTTTATACAGGGAACCGTTGTGAACCTTGTGCGCAGCGTTATGATAGTGGTATTGTTGATGCTGATATTTAAAAATGAGCTTACGCCCGGCAGCTATTTTATGTTCCTGTTCTATTCTTTTTTCATCTTCAGCCCATTGCAGGAACTTGGCGCCGTGATACAAAACTGGCGCGATGCACAGGTTTCGCTTGCCAATTTTGAAGGGATATTAAACGCACCTATCGACATAAAACCCGAAAAACCCGTGATGGTTGAAAAGGTAGAAACGCTCACTTTTGATAACGTAACCTTTAAGCACCTCACCGCCAATCGCAACGCGCTCAACCACATCAGTTTTGAAACCAACACCGGCGAAACCATTGCCTTCGTCGGGCCATCCGGATCAGGGAAAACTACGCTGGTTAAGCTGTTGGTGGGATTGTATCAACCCTTGGAGGGTGATATTTTATATAACAATGTTTTAAGCAAGGAAATTGACCTTGACCAGCTCCGCGAACGTATAGGTTTTGTAACCCAGGATACACAGTTATTCAGTGGTACCATACGCGAGAACCTGCTGTTTGTCCGCCCTGATGCCACCGATGAGGAATGTATGGAAGTGCTGGAAAAAGCTGCCTGCCAAACCTTACTTGCAAGGGCAGATAAGGGCCTTGACACCATTATAGGTGAAGGCGGCGTAAAAGTATCGGGCGGTGAGAAACAACGCCTCTCGATAGCCCGCGCGCTGTTACGCAGGCCCGATATACTGGTGTTTGATGAAGCTACATCATCGCTTGATTCGTTAACTGAGGAAGAGATAACCGAAACCATAAAAGATGTATCGGTATTCGGCGACCATATTACTATTTTGATAGCTCACCGTTTGTCGACCATTATGCATGCAGACAGAATATATGTGCTGGAAAAAGGACATATCATTGAATCAGGCAAGCATCATGACCTGCTTAACCAAAAAGGATTATACTATGCCATGTGGAGGCAGCAGATAGGTGAAAAATTAGAGGTTGAGATGTAAAGGGTGCTAAGATAACAAACCGGCTTCCCTCAATAACATAGTTTTTTCTAAATTTGCAGTACATCTAACACAAACAATGCCCGACGGAGACCCGCAATCCCTAAAGAAAGATTCATTTGCAGCCTTGCGTTACAAGGATTTCCGCGCTTATATAGGTATGCGTTTCTTTTTTACGTTCGCGTATCAAATGCAAACCGTTGTTATTGGGTTTTACATTTACGAATTGACTAAAAGTGCATTTGCATTAGGCATGCTTGGCCTCTGCGAGGCCATACCTGCAGTAGGTATTGCGCTCTATGGCGGTTATATTGCCGATAAATCTGAAAAGCGGAAAATGCTGCTGCTTATTTATATGGGGGTTTTACTTTCATCATTAGTGATGTTCGTTGTAACGCTTAGTAGTATGCGCGCCTATATCCATGCTGATTGGATAGTCCCTATAATTTACTGCATGATATTTTGCAATGGCGTATCGCGCGCATTCTTGGGGCCGGCAACATTTACAGTATATGCCAACAGCATACCTAAAGAGGTTTACCCTAATGGCAGTACATGGAGCAGTTCAAGCTGGCAAATAGCCTCGATACTTGGCCCTGCAGCCGGTGGTTTAATATATGGTTTTGCCGATAAGTATACAGGCACAACAGGCATTACAGCTACTTTTATCGTTATCCTGTTTTTTATACTTGTATCGTTAGTTATAGTGTATTTCCTGAAAAAATACCCTGCCGTTTATAAGCCGAAGGAAAATATATGGAAAAGTCTGGAACAAGGGATCAGCTTTGTTTTTAAAAATAAAATGATGCTGGGTGCCATGAGCCTCGACCTATTCTCGGTATTTTTTGGAGGGTTCGTGGCCCTACTACCCGTTTTTGCCAATGAAATATTAAAGGTTGGCGCTGAAGGCTTGGGGATAATGCGAGCCACAAGTTCGGCCGGTGCAGTGTTAACCATGTTGGCCATGTCACGCTTTTCGCCAATGGGCAAACCCTGGCGCAACTTGTTGATAGCGGTTACCGGGTTTGGCCTGTCTATCATTTGCTTTGGTTTTTCAAAAAGCTTTTACCTGTCATTGTTCTTCCTGTTTACCGAAGGGGCTTTTGACAGTGTGAGCGTCATCATCCGTAGCACTATTATGCAATTACTTACTCCCGATGAAATGCGCGGGCGGGTCTCGGCAGTAAATTCCATGTTCATAGGTTCATCAAATGAAATTGGCGATTTTGAGTCAGGTACTATGGCAAGCTTGCTGGGTACGGTGCCGGCGGTTATTGTGGGTGGATGCATCACTTTAACAGTGGTTACGGTTACTTATTTTAAAACAAAAAGCCTGCTGCCATTGGGTTTAGAACATATTAATCGCGAAGATACCGCAATGTAAGGTATCAGGATATTTTATCCCAGCTCAACCCTTGCCCCTTCTCCTGCAAAGAATGATGTAGTACCTGGTGTTCAGGCAGTGCCAGGTACGGATCGGCCTTAAATATATCTTCAACAATATGGCGTATTTGTATCAATAATTCCTGATCGGTGGCGAGGTTGGCTATTTTCAGGTCGAGCACGCCGCTTTGTTGAGTTCCTTCAATATTACCCGGCCCACGAAGTTGCAGGTCCGTTTCGGCGATCTCGAAACCATTATTAGTTTTCACCATGGTATTCAGCCTTATCCTGCCATCATAACTCAACTTTTGGTTACTCATCAATATACAGAATGATTGCTCGGCCCCACGACCCACTCGCCCGCGTAACTGGTGCAGTTGCGAAAGGCCAAAACGTTCAGCGTTTTCTATGATCATTACCGAAGCATTGGGCACATTTACGCCAACCTCAATTACAGTAGTAGAAACCATTATCTGGGTAATGCCTTTTATAAAGCGATCCATTTCGAACTGCTTTTCGGCCGGCTTTAATTTGCCGTGTACAATACTTATGCGATAATCGGGTAAGGGGAACTCGTGCGCCATTACGTTAATACCATCTTCCAAATTCTTTAGGTCGAGCTTTTCGCTTTCCTTTATCAGCGGATAAACCACATACACCTGCCTTCCTTTTGCGATCTCCTGCTTCATAAAGCCGAACATTCGCAGACGTTGGTTCTCAAAAAAATGCACCGTTTGTATGGGTTTCCGTCCCGCTGGTAACTCATCAATTACCGATATATCCAGGTCACCATATAGTGTCATGGCTAATGTACGTGGGATGGGCGTAGCCGTCATTACCAATACATGTGGTGGAATGATGTTTTTCCGCCATAGTTTGGCGCGTTGCTCCACGCCAAAGCGGTGCTGTTCATCAATCACCACAAAGCCCAGGTTTTTATATTGTACTTTATCTTCAATAAGTGCGTGGGTACCTATTAATATCTTCAGCTCACCGCTTTCCAGTCGTTGGTGTAATACCTTCCGTGCTTTTTGAGGAGTTGAGCCGGTGAGCAGGGCAACTTCAATAAAATCATCACCCACCAGGCTTTTAATAGTGGCGTAATGCTGTGTCGCCAAGATTTCAGTAGGGGCCATAATGCAAGTCTGGAAACCATTATCAATAGCTATCAGCATGCTCATTAAAGCCACTACGGTTTTACCGCTGCCTACATCGCCTTGCAGTAAGCGGTTCATTTGCACGCCGCGCTGGGTGTCCTGCCTTATCTCTTTTAGTACTTTTTTTTGCGCGTTTGTAAGGTCGAAGGGTAATTTATTTCGATAGAATTCATTGAACAGATTGCCTACTGTACCAAATATATTGCCTTTGAACTTTTGCGTATGCAAGGTTTTATTACGCAGCAATTTCAATTGCAGCAGAAACAATTCTTCAAACTTAAGGCGATGTTGTGCTTCATTTAAAGCTGCGGCATCTTCGGGAAAATGAATATTACGGTAAGCATCGGCCCGTGAATTTAGCTTAAACCTGTTGATGATATATAAAGGCAGGTTTTCGTGTATATCTTTAGCATGGAGATCCAGCAGTGTAGCCGTAAGCTTTTGAAGCCCTTTGCTATCCAAACCGAACTGTTTCATTTTTTCGGTTGAATTATAGGCAGGCTGTAAGGTTGAATTGCCATTGTTTTGCGAGGCGGCAGGTGAATATGATTCCATCTCCGGATGCGCCATTTGCGCCTTGCCATTGAAGAATGTAGGTTTGCCAAATATAATATAAGCCTTACCAGGCATCAGCGCTTTATCTATCCAGCGGATGCCCTGAAACCAAACCAGTTCTATTACACCTGTATCATCCTGTGCCTGTATTACCAGGCGTTTGGTATGCCTTTCGCCTAATATTTCTTTCTTGGTTATACGCGCTATTACCTGTATATGGGGTAATTCAGGCTCGATGTCGCGCACCTTATAGAACCGGGTACGATCGATGTACTTGTAAGGAAAATGTCGTAAAAGGTCTTCGAAAATGATTATACCCAGTTCTTTTTTTAAAACATCCGCACGACTAAGGCTTACGCCCTTCAAATACTCAATGGGTGTTTGGAACGGGTTCAAATTAAGCTTCTCGATTATCTACTTTAAATATCAGGATTTTAACGCGGTAACCGAAATCTCCACATTCACGTTTTTAGGCAGACCGGCTACAGCTACTGTTTCACGCGCGGGAAAATTATCAGTAAAATACGATCCATAAACCTCATTAACCTGGGCAAAGCTGCCCATATCTTTCAAAAATATAGTGGTTTTTACAATGTGACTAAAATTAATACCGGCCTCAGTTAATATGGCTTTAATGTTTTCCATAACCAGCGTGGTTTCGGATTTAATATCATCAAGTACCAATTCGCCTGTTACGGGATTTATTGCAACCTGGCCTGAAACAAATACAAAATCGCCGGCTGCAATAGCTTGGTTATACGGGCCTATTGGTGCAGGAGCATTAGCAGTATTAATTATAGTTTTCATTAAATATATTTTAAAAGACAATAAGTTTGAAGGATAACAATGCGGTGGTTCAGCTTATCTAACCTTATTTTTTCAGTATGAACCAGTCAATCAACTTCCAGATAATACCCAGCAAAAACACGGTTATGGCAATGGCATTTATTAAGTGCATCACCTTTAGGTTAAAGCTGGTTGGCCGATTAGGATCCTTTTTTCTGAAAAAGTACATGTACAAATTTACATTATTTATTGATTGAGAGAATTATTGAATTACTGATTTTTAATGCGCTTGCCGGGTTGAGACACAACCGATGGAAAATATAAACGCAAAAAAGGCCTCCCGTTATTGGGAAGCCTTTTGTTTAATATTGTTTTAGAACAGATATTAATTAATGGAATTCAACACGACGGTTAGCAACGCGGCCTTCCTCAGTTGAGTTGTCAGCTATTGGATGAGTTTCACCGTAAGCTTTAATTTTTAAATGCCTTGCTTCAACACCTGAGTTAACTAAGTAAGTTTTTACTGAGTTAGCACGGTCGCGTGATAAACGCATGTTGTGAGCAGCAGTACCTTCAGATGAAGCATAACCAGCTAAAGTGATGGTTTTACCGGCAGACCTAAGGTCAGCTGAAGTAGCATCTAACACAGGGTATGAAGAAGTCCTCAATACTGAAGAGTCAAATTCAAACTGGATGTTAGAGTATGCTTTAGCATTCATTTTAGCTGAGTCGGTTTTTACAGTATCCTTAGGGAATACGATAACGCAACCAGAACCGTCAACTACACTACCAGCAGGAGTGTTAGGGCATTTGTCGAATTGGTCAGCAACACCGTCACCGTCTGAATCTTTTTTAAGGTCAGCAACTGCAGTTTCAACGTTAGTTACACGGCCTTTCAAAGCTTCAACTTCCTGGCGTAAAGCTGCATCATACAATTCGTCATACATCATAGCAATTGGGTTCACCCAATCCACGTTCTTTTTCGAGCTCGGGCCGAAAGTATATTCTAAACCGGCATAGCTGTATGAGTAATGATCAAAAAATGGATAAGTATTAGAACCGCTGAAGTTATAGCCCTGGATGAAGTTAACATTGTAACCAACATTCAACGCTAACGCGTCAGATAATTTAAATTTGATACCTACGCCAATTGGGGCTACCAGTTCTTTTGATGTACTGCCGTCATTAGAAGGAGTAAACGCACCGCCTGCAGCAGCTTGTGTAGTTGGTTTATAGAAAGCTAAACCCGCACCAGCTGATCCGTAAAAATCAACAGAGTTATTACGGTGACCGAAACTTACGCTACCAAAGTCAAGTATACCGCTTAAAGTAACTTGATTATTTTTGGTAGAGAAACCATACTGGCCATATTTAGTACCGTTTTTATAACCATCATCATTACCTTCAACTTTTCCGCCGTTATAGTTTAATTCCAAACCGAAAAAGTGTGATAATTGATCTCTAACTGAAATACCATAACCTAATTGAGGTTGAGTGTGGGTTACAGCATTGTGACCAAAATTAACAACAGAGTTATTAACACCTACGTTAATGCCAACACTCCAATGATTGTACTGTCCAATTCCACCAAATACCTTGGCAGATGACGTTTCAGAAGACATCTTAGTAGAATCTGTTGACATTTGTGCGTTAGCTGCTCCAATTGCCATCAAAGCTACAGCTGATAGTGCTACTGTTTTCTTTAATGTAGAATAATTCATAGTTTTAAGATTAAACAATTTAATTGTGATTTTTTTTCAAAATTAGTAATTATGTTTGAAACGAATACCAAATTTTGTTCCAAAAATGTAATACTATTACAAATAAACTGAAAAAATTGTTTAAATAAAATTAATAAATATATAAATAATGAAATATCTAACTATAAATGAGCATCTTTTTATAAATAATAGAAAAAATTTCGTTTCACGAATAAAACCATCATCCATAGCTATATTTAATTCAAATGACGAATTCCCGCGTAGTGGCGATCAGACATTTGTTTTTAAGCAAAATGCCGATTTTTTTTATCTTACAGGTATAGACCAGGAGCAAAGTATATTGGTTTTATTTCCGGATTGTCCTAATTCGGCATACAAAGAAGTACTATTTTTAAGACAAACCAACGAGCACATTGCCGTATGGGAGGGACACAAATACACAAAAGAGGAAGCAAGAAAAGCTTCGGGTATTGAAAGTGTATATTGGTTGAGTGAATATAACGCCGTTTTGCACAGCATTATTAATTATGCCGATAATATATATATAAATACCAACGAGAATGACCGCTTCAGCTTTGAAGTGCCTTATCGTGATTTGCGTATACTTGATGACCTGCGTGCAAAATATCCGTTGCACCATTATGAACGCTCGGCTCCTATTATGCGCGACCTGCGGGTTATAAAGTCAGATACAGAAATTGAACTAACCAAAATAGCTTGCGGTATTACCCGCGATGCCTTTATTCGCACATTAAAGTTTGTAAAGCCCGGCGTTACTGAATATGAAATTGAAGCTGAAGTTACCCACGAATTTTTAAGGCAGCGGGCAACAGGGCATGCATATACTCCTATTATAGCTTCGGGCAGAAACGCCATTGTACTACATTATATTGAAAACAACCAGGTTTGTAATGATGGTGATATAATATTGTTTGACTTTGGCGCAGAGTATGCCAACTATAATGCCGACATGAGCCGTTCCATACCTGTAAACGGACGCTTTACCAAACGCCAACGCGATGTTTATGATGCGGTGCTCCGTGTAATGCGCGAAGCAACCAAATTAATTGTAGCCGGTGCCGTATGGAACGATTACCATGATGAGGTTGGAAAAATTATGACCGGTGAACTGATAGGCCTGGGCTTGCTTGATAAACATGATGTAGAAAAGCAGGACCCTAAAATGCCTGCTTATAAAAAGTATTTCATGCACGGGACCTCACATCACCTGGGCCTTGATGTACATGATTTCGCCAGCCGCTACAAACCATTTGAAGTTGGCAACATATTAACCTGCGAACCCGGAATTTACATACCGCAAGAAAGTTTGGGTATACGTATCGAGAATAATATACTTATAACTAAGGGTGGCAACACCGACCTGATGGCTGATATACCGGTGGAGGCCAATGAGATAGAAAGTATTATGAATGCTTAGTAAGTAATAATTAGGTTGATTAAGTTAAGTGGTTAATACTTACCTGATCAACCATTTACCATTTCGACAAAAGCGTATAAATTAAAATTGCCTGCAGCTAATGCTTTTGTGATTTTCGCCTGCAATATTTTCTTATCAAGATTGCCCATACGTTTTTGCTGAATGAGTTTGTAAGCTTTATCGGCCAATAAATGTTCTCGGCGAGCATTGTTTGTGTGTTGGGCGGACTTAATGAAGTTCACTATTTCACTGATACCAGTACCTTGTGAAGCTGTGGTTTTAAATACAGGTATCCTTTCTCCATTTTGCTTACTTATTTTTTTCAGGTTATTGGCAAAGACATCGGCGCCATCACGATCAGCCTTATTTACTATAAAGGCATCTGCAATTTCCATTAGTCCCGATTTTATGTTTTGTATCTCATCGCCACTTTCGGGTACCAAAACAACCATGGTAACATCGGCAAGCCCGGCAATTTCAACTTCGGACTGGCCAACTCCAACGGTTTCAATAAAAATATAATCGAATCCGGCCGCGCGTAAAACATCACTCATTTCAATGGTTTTGGCCGATACCCCGCCCAACGATCCACGCGTAGCCAGCGAACGGATAAACACCCCCGGGTGATTAAAATGCGCCGACATACGGATGCGGTCGCCCAGCAACGAGCCAAAATTAAACGGCGAAGTGGGGTCGATGGCCAAAATAGCTATTTTCAACCCATCGTTAATTAAATTACCAATCAGTGCATTTACCAGCGTACTTTTACCTGCCCCTGGCGGGCCCGTTATGCCAATAATGGGCGGGCTTTTTTCAAACTGCAACGATTTTAATAACTCATCAGCGCCCGGCAGCTCGTTTTCAACAATAGTAAGCGCCCGCGCAACTGTTTTAAAGTCGCCACTATTTAAGGCTGATAAAATGTGCGGAATAGTTCCCAATGTATAATTTATTATATGCCGATGGCTAAAATTAGCACAAGATATTTAATTTGCGCCGAAATAAATTTTCATCCCGGATTTGGGGCACCACAAATCCAGGTTTATAATTACGTTTAATAAATTTATACTGTGGCCAAATCATCCATACTGCTTACGTTCGATTCCATGAAATACCCAAACTCGGGCTTCTATTCCTTCGGGAAAAGCCTGGGCGATGCCATAGTGGAACAGAATAAAGGCCGTTATAAACTGAATTATTATGTACACAAACGCTCTGATTATGTATTCAGCAAGGAAGTGGACCTGGTTTACCTGTCGAAATTGCATAAATTGTTCTTCCTTCGTCCCAGCCGTTTTGCACTAGTGCATTTCACCGATCAATATTGCCGGTTAAAGCCACAAAAAGTTACCGGGAAGAAGATACTCACCATACACGATATTAACCCAGTGCATGAATTGCGCAAACCTGCACACAAAATTGAAAGACATCTGAAAAAATTGCGGGGCTATATCAACACCTGCGATAAAATTGTTACCATATCGTATTTTGTGGCTAACGATATCCTTAAATATTTCCCCGAAGCGAAAGATAAATTAAGCGTAATCTATAATGGCGCCGATAAACTACAAGTAGCCGATAACCACATCCCCGCTTACCAGCCCCAACGCACTTTTCTTTTTACCATTGGTTATATCGCGGCTAAAAAGAATTTTCACGTTTTGCCTGCTTTATTAGTGGGAAATGAACATGAACTAATTATATCGGGTGTAGAAACCCCATATAAAGCCAAAATAATGGACGAGGCGGAAAAATTCGGTGTAACCGACCGCGTTAAAATTACCGGTACTATAAGCGAGGACGATAAAACCTGGTATTATAAAAACTGTACTGCTTTTGTTTTCCCCTCAATAGCTGAAGGTTTTGGACTGCCTGTTATAGAAGCCATGCACTTTGGTAAGCCGGTATTCCTGTCAACCCATACTTCGCTGCCCGAGATAGGCGGCGATGCCGCCTTTTATTTTCCAACCTTCGGCCCTGCTGATATGCAGGCTGCCTTTGCCCGTGGTATGGCCGAATTTGATGAAAAAAATATGGCTGAAAAAGTTATTGCACATGCCATGAAATTCGATTGGCAGCAAACCGCAAGGCAATATCTGGCACTATACGATGAATGCCTAAAATAGCCTATCCTTAATAGTTGTAAGAATTATTTTTTATTTCCAGTTAACAAAACATAACTGGCAGGATACTTGCATTAATCAAATAAAAACAATCTATTATGGAAACCATTGAAAAATCAGTTGAAGTATTGAATGATCTGATCGAGATCAATAACGACCGCATAGCGGGTTTTGAAAAAGCAGGTACGGATTTGGGAGAAGGCGACACCGACCTGAAAACAATTTTTAACAATATGGTTGAGGAAAGCCGTAGAAATGTACAGGAATTAACACAGGCTGTAGGCCAAATTGGTGGCGAGGCCGAGCAGGGCACCAGCAGTTCGGGCGCCATACATCGTGCCTGGATTGATGTAAAAGCCACTTTTGGCGGTAATGGCCGCGAAAGCATTTTAGCAGAATGCGAACGCGGAGAGGATGCCATTAAGAAGGCATACAAAGATGCGCTAACAACTGAAAATGGGTTACCACCCGAAGTTGATCGTATTGTAGCCCGCCAGCAGGAAGGGATTATCGCGGCACACGATAAAATTAAATTCCTGCGTGACCATCAGGCCTAATTACCTGGCAAATTTTTTATTAACAAAGCCATCCGGATTGCTTGGGTGGCTTTTTTAATGCGCCAATGTCAAAATCCTCAGGCCAAGGCATTTTCTGCTTTTTTAATCGTACCTTTGCAGCCATTTTAGTTTATCTATATCAATACAAATTTTCGTGATCATATTAATTTTCTTTCTGGCCCATTGGTTCTTGTCGCTGTTCTTTCAAACATTTTTCCTGCACAGGTACGTATCGCATAAGATGTTTACTACCAACAAGTTTTATGAAAGGGTTTTTTATTTGCTGACTTTCATTTTCCAGGGTTCATCATTTTTAAACCCGCGCGCTTACGCTATTATGCACCGTGAACATCATGCCTTTAGCGACACCGAAAAAGACCCGCATTCACCACACTTTTTTAAGGATGTTTTCCAAATGATGATGTACACCGCGACCAGCTACAGCCAGTATGAAAAACGCTTAAAAGAACCCGACGCACAGTTCGGCGGGCATTATCCCGAATGGCGTTTTATCGATCGTATTGGCTCCAAAATGATCGTCCGCATCCTGTTCGGTGTATTATATACTGCCTTTTATGTAGCTTTCGCTACCCACTGGTGGATGTTCCTTTTGTTGCCTATCCACTTTTTAATGGGACCGATACAAGGCGCCATTGTAAACTGGTGCGGCCATAAGTACGGTTATTCCAATTTCGACAATAAGGACAAATCAAAAAATACAACGCCGTTCGACTTTTTGTTGCTGGGCGAATTGTTCCAGAATAATCACCACAAACGCCCCAACAGTGCAAACTTTGGTGCCCGCTGGTTCGAGTTCGACCCGGTTTATCCCGTTATGAAATTGATGCATTGGGTACGGATCATCAAGCTGCGCCCCGCCACTTTGAATAATTAAAATCAGTTAACCTGAAATTCACTTTCGACTTTGTACTTTTGACCATTGACCTTCAAAAAAATGATAGTATCTAAATTAGCACAAAACCTGCACGGTTCCGAGATCATTAAAATTGCCGGCGAAATAAACGAATTAAAGCGCCAGGGACAAAACATCGCCAACCTGACTATCGGCGATTTCGACTCAAACATCTATCCAATCCCAACCGAATTAAAACAGGGTATTGTTGAAGCTTACAACGATAATCAAACTAACTATCCCCCTGCTGATGGTGTGCTTAGCTTGCGCGAAAGTGTATCGGCATTTTTAAAAAGCAGGTATAATTTAGATTATGGCGCAAGCCAGATCCTTGTATCAGGCGGCTCGCGCCCATTGATATATTCTACGTTTTTAGCAGTGGTCGATCCGGGCGATAAGGTGGTTTTCCCTACCCCATCATGGAACAATAACCACTATAGCGACCTAACGAGCGCCGGGGCAGTGTTTATACCGACCCGCCCTGAGCATAATTTTATGCCGACTGCAGCCGAAATTGCTCCGCACATAAAAGGCGCGGCATTACTCGCGTTATGTTCGCCATTGAACCCAACAGGTACTATGTTCGGCAAAAAAGACCTGGAAGAAATTTGCGACCTGGTAATTGCCGAAAACAAAAGCCGCGCGGCAGGCGAAAAACCGTTATATTTATTGTACGACCAGATATATTCACAACTTACCTTCGGCGCGCATGAACATTATAACCCGGTTAGCCTGCGCCCTGAATTGAAAGATTACACCATATTTATTGATGGCGCATCAAAATGCTTCGCCTCAACAGGCGTACGTGTAGGCTGGGGTTTCGGCCCGGCGCATGTTATCAACAACATGAAGGCCATAGTAGGCCACATGGGTGCATGGTCGCCAAAGGCGGAGCAGGTGGCAATGGCCAAATTTTTAACCAACGACACTTATGTTAATGGTTATTTAGCCAAACTGAAAGGTAACATCCAAGCCAGTTTAAATACCCTGCATGAAGGGTTTCAGCAATTAAAGGCCGAAGGTTTCAACGTTGATTCAATTGAGCCGATGGGCGCCATCTACCTAACCATAAAAGTAGACTACACCGGCAAAACCACTCCCGACGGTACCGTGTTAAAAAATTCTGCTGATATTAATTTCTACCTCATAAAAGAAGCAAAGGCAGCATTTGTACCGTTCTCGGCATTTGGAACTGACGAAGATGTAAACTGGTTCCGCGCATCAGTAGGCGCTATTACGCACGAGGACATCAAGGCATTGATACCAAGGGTGAAGGAAGCGTTGAGTAAGCTGAAATAGCCTGAACCAGGATTAAACAGATTTGTACGATTTACAGGATAATTAACCTGCACGATATTAACTTCCGAAGTTTTGAAAACTTCGGAAGTTTGTTTTTTAGACCCATCTCTATTGCACCACTATCCCCCCATTTATTATTTTCAACGCAGCAATAAACTCCGCTTTATTTCCCGGTGATATCACCACGCTATCAAACTTATTATAAAATATCTCCAGTCTGTCAAGCGATAATGCGGGTGCACTTAATATGCTTGTTGTGGGTACAATTTTGGTTATCTTATCAATGTCGATCTGAATGTTAATGATGATCCCGCTTTTAACGATCAGTTTATTGCCATCAATAACATAATAAGTAGTAGCAAACATGTGCCCTATAAATACCACCACTATCGCAATTATTAATACGCCCTGCCAGGCACCTTGGATAAACATCAAGACTAATATACCAGCCAGTATCATGCCCACGGGTACAATTAATCCCAAGCTTATCGCTGAACGAAAAGTTTGTTTCATTTCATTATTATAGATCAAATATAATAGTTATGCTAACTTATTTTGATATGACTTAATGTACTATTAAGCCGCCTTCATAATATACTTCACCAAACTCCGCTTCGCTACCGGCAACAAGGTTTGTTCCAGCGGAAAAGTAATATCACTATGTACATAATAAACTGCCGGGTTTGGCAAATGCGTCCGGTTCTTTATTAAGTTTAGTTTGATAGCTTCGGGCGTATTGGTGATACTTTGCTCAAACGTATCTATGAATTGAATATTGATACCCCGGTATTTATCATCTTTGCTTTCGAAAATAGTTATCTGGTATTCATATACCCAATTGGTGCGGTCATTGCCGTTGCGTAATGAAAAATAACCATTGTAAGGCACCAGCGGCACCAACCCGACCGGGTCGATATTCAACCTGCTTTCTACAAAATCATATATCTCTTTACCGGTTTGTATAGCTGGATCCATTTTTTTTATAGCATAGCTGATGATGCGCTCTATTTCAAGCATGGAGTTATCATCTTGTACTATCTTTTCATAGGTAAGCTTTAGGGCTTCAATATCAGCCTGGCTTAAACGTTGCGGAAAAGCCTGCTGCAAAACGGTTTTGTTTTGTTTAAAGGCGCGCAGGTTATTATAATGGAACACGAGGTCGGTAAGGTTGGGGTAAAGTTTGCTTTTATCAAAATGGCGGTTTATCTCCTGCAAATAATCCAGCAGGATATATTTTTTATACTCAAAATCAATCGATCCCTCAATAAACCAGTTTAAGCCTAATGATTTCAAAACGAACCTCCCTTATAATAGTTTAAATTAAAAATAAAAAAGCAATTTTGCAATATGCCTTACGGAACCCTGTATTTGATCCCTGTCCCACTTGCCGAAAACGCGGCAGCCAAATCATTCACCCCTTATTTAACTGATACCATAAACAGTATTAAGGAATATATAGTAGAGAATGAAAAAACCGCCCGCAAATTTTTAAAAGAAGCCGGGTTGAAAACCCCGCAAAATGAACTGACCATCCACGACTACGGCAAACATAACCGTTCCGATGGCACAGCCGACTTTTTTAAAGGGTTGCAAGCCGGTAATGACGTAGGCCTGATGAGCGAGGCCGGCTGCCCCGGCATAGCCGATCCCGGCGCTGAAATAGTGGAAAAAGCGCACCGCATGGGCATTAAAGTAGTACCATTAGTTGGGCCAAGCTCTATTTTATTGGCGCTGATGGGCTCCGGGTTTAACGGACAAAGCTTTACTTTCCACGGGTACCTGCCCATTGACAAACTGGAACGCAGCAAACGTATAAAAGAATTGGAGAGCCTGGCCGTTAAAAACAACCAAACCCAGCTGTTTATCGAAACGCCTTTCCGGAATAACCCAATGCTGGAAGAAATATTGAAAACCTGCAACTCCGGCACCAAGCTTTGTATAGCTGCCGACCTTACTGCCGAAACTGAGCTGTTACAAACCAAAACTATTGAGCAATGGCGCAAAAAAGTACCCGACTTGCATAAACGCCCAACTATTTTCCTGCTGTTCCGTTAATATTTTATGCCATTAACCGCCCAACATACCCAGGTACTTATTTCAGGGGCAGGCCCTTCAGGACTAATGATGGCGGCCCAGCTGCTTCGTTATGGCATACAACCCATTATTATCGACAGCAAAGAAGGGCCTACCATGCAATCAAAAGCACTGGTAGTACAGGCGCGTTCGCTGGAAATATACCGGCAAATGGGTATAATCGATACTGTTATCAATAACGGCAACCCCGTAAAAGGTGCTGAATTTAATATAGACGGCAAGAAAAAAGCCACTTTTAAACTAACCGATATTGGTAACGGGCAAACGCCCTACCCTTTCCTCTTCCTTTACCAGCAAAGTAAAAATGAACGCGTTTTGCTTGATTATTTAACGCTGAACTGCTGCCCTGTTTACTGGAACACAACACTAACCAAAGTAACCCAGGATCCAAATGGTGTTACTACTGAAGTGGCAAGCGGCGATGAAACAATCACCATAACCTGCGACTGGCTCATAGGCGCCGACGGCGCACATAGCGTGGTGCGTAAACAGTCGCAAATTGCTTTTAATGGTGATACTTATCAGCATAATTTCTATTTGTCGGATGCGATATTGGATAACGATAGTTTGGATGAAGACTTTATCCAGCTTTTTTTAATCAACAATGGTTTTGCAGGCTTTTTCCCCATGATGGAGGCCAAGAATTACCGCATTATCGGTAACCTGCCCGATCAATTCGACCAAAAGAACGACCTGCAGGTTAACGATATAATGCCTTTCCTGAACGAAACCGTACATAACAAAATAAATATCACCCAAAATAACTGGTTCATCATTTATCGCCTGCACCACCGCATGGCCGAAAAGTTCAGGGCAAACCGTTGTTTTCTGATTGGCGATGCCGCGCATATCCATTCGCCCGTTGGCGGACAGGGTATGAATACCGGTTTGCAGGATGCCTATAATCTCGCCTGGAAGCTGGCAGGAGTTATTAATAAACATATCAGTGAAAAATTACTGGATAGTTATGCCGCCGAACGCATGCCTGTAGCCAAAACACTGCTTCGTACCACCGACCGGGTTTTTAACATCGTAATGTCGCGTAATTGGTTTATTAACCTGTTCAAAAAATGGGCATTACCCAAAGTATTGAATTTTGTATGGTCGAAAGAGACTTCACGCGAAGCATTCTTTAAAACCATTTCGCAAATCGGCATCAGCTACCGCGACAGCAGCATTAACCTTCACCTCAGCAAGTCGACCAAAATAAAAGCCGGAGACCGACTGCCTTACATCAAAATATTCGACGAAAAGCAACTTACTGAAACCGATTTGCACGAATGGTGCAGCAAACCAGGTTTTACGCTGATCATATTAGGTAAGTTTGATGAGCTGTTCCTGTTCACCGTAGCCAAATGGATCACCAGTAAATACGCGGGCATCCTCAACTTCTTTTACCTGCCCCCTTCAGGCAAAAATCTTGAAGTTTTCGAAACATTCGAAACCAACCCGCATCAGCAAAAAGCAATAATTGTAAGGCCAGATATGCATATCGGCTATATTAATGATGTGGCTGACATTGGTATGATGGAAAGTTATTTGGAGAACATTGTGGGAACTACTCCCATATAGATCCTCCCCGAAAGAATGTGAATTTAAAATGTGCGTCTTGAGCCGTTCCCTTTGAGCTGGGTGGGGTTTACCCATGTATACGCTCCTGCTTGCCATAGTTCTGTATCACAATGGCCTCATGTTCAAGGTATTCTTTCCAGCGCTTATCTACATCAATGCCATCGGCATATTTTTTAGCCAGGCGGATGAACGTGGCATAATGCGTGGCCTCGCTTACCATTAGCTCATAATAAAATTCAGCTAACGAAGTATCGCCTATATTTTCTGATAGTACTTTAAACCGCTCGCAGCTCCTTGCCTCTATCATTGCCGAGAACAGCAAACGATCAACAAGTTGATCGGTACGGTTGCCCCCTTTCTTCATAAATTTCTGCAACTCACCCACGTAATCATCCTTACGCTCACGGCCCAGCACAAAGCCACGTTGAATAATAATATCATGCACGCGTTTAAAGTGCTCCAGCTCTTCCTGCGCCAGGGCTATCATTTCCTGCACTAAGTCGCTTAAATTCGGGTTTTGGACCACAAGTGTTATGGCATTACTGGCAGCCTTTTGCTCACAAAAGGCATGATCGGTTAAAATTTCTTCAATGTTGCTTTCCACTACGTTCTTTACCCAGGTAGGGTCGGTAGGTAATTGCAGTTTAAGGATAGTTTTTTCGCTCACGATGCAAAAATAGGGTTATTCACTGGTTTTATACATATTGATTTGTATAGTATCATCCAATTTCAACTTTCAAAAACAATACCGATTGCTATAGGTACTATTAATATATAAACTACAATCTCTATGAAGAATCACGATCATTCAGCGCATATCCAAAAGTTATTGGATTGCGCATTTGCCTGTGAACATTGTGCCACCGCCTGTTTGCAGGAAGATGATGTTGCCATGATGGCCAATTGTATAAAACTCGACCGCGATTGCGCTGATATATGCATACAGTCTGCCCGTTTATTACAGAGGAATTCAGACATTGCACACCAGTTTTTGGTTTTGTGTGAAGAGATTTGCCGTATGTGCGGCGATGAATGCGGAAAACACCAGCACGACCATTGCCAGCAATGCGCCGAAGCATGCCGTATTTGTGCAGAAGCATGCCATGCACATCACGAGCCAATTACACAAGATTAAGGGGCTATTTTATCTTTCCGTAAAGGTTTTTGCTCTCGATAAATTCTAATACAGAATCGGGTACAAAATAACGTACGTCCTTTTTTTCGGCCAATGACTTGCGAATAAAGGTAGCCGAAAGCTCCATCAATGGTGTCATGGTAATGGTAACGGATGGGTGCGAAGCATATTCGGCATTTTCATAACCGGGGCGTGGGTAAACGTATATGCGATAATCGCGCAGAATCAGTTTAAAGTTTTTCCATTTGGGCAACGATACCAAATTATCTGAACCCATAATGAGCGCGAAATCATGCTGCGGATATTTTTCTTTCAGATGGGTCAGCGTATCAATAGTGTAAGATGGCTGCGGGAGTTTCAGTTCGACATCACTTACCGATAAATTTTTTGCATTGTCGGTAGCGAGTTTGGCCATTTCCAGCCTATCGTAAGTATTGATCAGGTCGCCGTATTTTTTAAGCGGGTTTTGGGGCGATACTACCAGCCAAACTTTGTCGAGGTCGGTATAGTTGGCCATGTAGTTGGCTATGATTAAATGGCCTACATGTATGGGATTAAATGAGCCGAATAGTAATCCTATTTTCATTTAGGAGCAAATGACAGATCCGTTAATATTTCGTAAGTAAATTAAGAAATTTTTATTAAATCACAAAATTCTTTACCAAAATTTCAGCCTCCTCGCAGGCAGTGGTTAAATCATTGTTTTTTAGGATAACATCAAACTGCGGCGCATAATTTAACTCCTTTTCGGCTTTGGCAAAGCGCTCCTTTAGTTTGTCCTCACTATCAGTACCACGACCACTCAAACGTGCTTTCAAAACTTCTAATGAAGGCGGCTGAACAAACACGGCCAAAGCCTGTCCATCATATTTACGCTTAAGGTGCAGGCCACCTTCCACATCAATATCGAATATCACCGATTTACCTTTTTTCCATATCCGTTCTATCTCCGAACGCAGGGTGCCATAAAACGTTCCGGCATAAACTTCTTCAAACTCAACAAATTCCTTATGGGCAATGCGGTGTAAAAAACTCTCTTTGCTGATAAAATAATAATCTTTACCGTCCTGCTCATCTCCGCGCGGTTCGCGTGTAGTGGCCGATATGGAAAATTCCAGTTCAGGCATTTTTTTGAGCAGGTGATGCACAATGGTAGTTTTACCCGCCCCTGATGGCGCCGAAAATATAATGAGTTTGCCTTGTGGGTCCATTGGTTTATTTGTTCATTATTGCAATAGTTCGGTAATCCATTCGCAAATACTAATGAACTAATGAACCAGTGAACTAATGATTATAACACGTTAAGTAATTGTTCTTTAATTTTTTCCAGCTCCTCTTTCATCCCTACTACAAGCTTTTGCATATTGGCGTCGTTGGCTTTCGAACCTAAGGTATTCACCTCGCGGCCTATCTCCTGTGCTATAAAACCGAGTTTTTTACCATTGGCATCTGCGTTTTTCAGCGTTTCAATAAAATACTCGCAATGCGTTTTAAGCCTTATTTTTTCTTCGGTAATGTCGAGCTTATCGATATAATAGATCAACTCCTGCTCGAAGCGGTTCTGGTCGATGGCTTCGCGGTTGGTCGCTTCCTGCAAAAATGTATTTAAACGCTCCCGGATAACGGGTACGCGTTTAGGCTCTTCAACTTCAACCAGCGTTAAATTCTTTAATATAATATCAATGCGGTATTTCAAGTCCTGCTCCAACACATTCCCCTCATCGGCCCTGAATTTCTGAAAAGCCGCTACCGCCTGGTTAAAGGTTTTTTCAACTACCTTCCATTCTTCTTCCGACAGTGTTTCCTCATCGTACTTCACCACCTCGGGTAAGCCAAGCGCCAATTGCATTAGGTTTGTAGCAGGCTCGCCCAAGTCATTACTTACGGCTTTTAACTGCTCATAATAATTCTTCAGCAACGCGGTATCAATACCTGCAGCTTTAACCACCCCGGCCTGCTGTTCAATGGTAATAGAAAGGTTTACTTTCCCGCGTTCTATCTGCTTATTACACTCATTACGCAGTTGGAACTCCTTATCCGAGAATATGCGGGGCAGGCGTAACGAAAGCTCCAAAAATTTGCTGTTCAGGGATTTTATCTCAACGGTATATTTTGTGCTTCCCGAGTCGAAAGCAGCAATTCCATACCCTGTCATGGATTTTATCATGTGCAAAGATAATTATTTTACTGATTTAACCGTTTTACAACCAATCGTCACATCAGCCACGGCTAATTACTATTTTTGTTTTAAATGAATTTTAAACATATCGTTATATCCTTGCTTTTCTGCCTGCCCCTGTTTACTTATGCACAACAGCAGGAAATGAGCATAAATGGTATCTTCTTCAGGCAAAATACATCCGACAGGATAGCGCAGGCAACTATTACCGACACCCGCAGCCAGGTAATAATGATGAGCGACGAGTTAGGCGGCTTCACCATTAAAGCTGCAAAAGGCGATACACTTATTTTCAACAAAAGCGGCTATACTCCATTTAAACAGGTAGTAACCGGCCCGGGCGACCTTGTAATTTACCTGCACCCTGTAGTAGTGCTGCCCCAGGTTACCATTAAAGGCGAAAGCAAAAAGCAGGAGTTAAACGATGTAACCAACGAATACCGCAACAAGGGACTATATTTTGATGGTAAACCACCATGGTATGAATTTATCGCCTCGCCGTTAACGGCTTTTTATGAACTATTTGGCCAGGATGCCAAAAACGAGCGCCATTTTATCCGCTTTTCAAAAATGGAGATGGAAGCCATTGCGGTAAGCAACCGTTACAACAAGCCATTGGTTAAACGTGTTACCCAATTATCCGATGCTGATGTAGATAAATTTATGCAGCAATACACGCCCTCGTATGAAGACATACAACAATGGAACGATTATGACCTGATAACCCACATTAAAAAATACCTGGTTTATTTTAATAAACATAAGGATGGGATACCTGTGCAAAAGCTTTATTAAACCCTAACTCTTTGAAGTGTAAAACCAGGAATATTGGCTTAAAATTTGGATACTGTCTCATTTAAGCAAATGAGACACTTTGATACACCCGCTTAAAGGTCTTCCAAAAAAGCCCAAAATCACTCAAAATAAGCGGTTTTTGGACCGATAAAGCCCCGAAAACATCACTTTTAGGCATCAAAAACACCCAAAAAACGTCGTTTTTCGCCCAAAAAATCATAAAAACAAGGCTTTTTTGGGCTATTTAAACCAAAAAAATACTGCTTTTTTAGCTGTTTTCTGCAAAAAGTGTCTCAAAGTGAGACAGGCACATGGTTATATACCCAACGCTTCGCAAGCCTTTTCAGCAGCCAACTTTTCAGCGTTCTTTTTGCTAAACTCTTTGCCCATACCGGCAACTTCGCCATCAACGCTGGCTTGTACGGTGAATAGTTTGGTATTTTCACCTTCCAGGTTATCAATCAGGTCAAAGCTAATATCCTTGCCGTGACGTTGGCACCACTCTATCAGCTTGCTCTTAAAATTGGTTTCAGTTTGTTCCAGCTTATGGATGTCGATATGTGATTTGATAATGTGGTTTATCAAAAAATGCTTGGTGAAATCGTAGCCTTTATCCAAATAAACCGCGCCAATCAGCGCTTCAAAAGCATCACCCAGCAGCGAACCCTGCCTTTGTGCATTCAGCGCGCGGTTATCAAACTCTATCAGCTTATCAAATCCCAACTTGCGGGCAAGCTGGTTAAGGTTAACGCGGCTTACAATTTTCGAGCGCAGTTCAGTCAAAAAGCCCTCATCTTCATAAGGGTATAGTTTGAACAAAACTTCGGCTACAACACTGCCCAGTACTGCATCGCCCAAAAACTCGAGGCGCTCATTACTGTTTTTTACGCCTTTGCGTATGTTTTGCGCTACGGATTTATGGCGAAATGCCAGTTTATACAAAGCCAAATTGCCCGGAACAAAGCCGAGCAAATTCTTTAAAACTTTTACGTATTTTCTATTAGGCGATAAGTAGAGTTTGTAAAAACGGCTGATAGGCATTTAGTACAATTAATCTTCTAATTTTCTAAAAATTACTGAAGCATTGTGCCCTCCAAAGCCAAAGCCGTTGCTTTGCGCTGTTTTTACCTCCCGTCTCTGGGCGGTATTAAACGTAAAGTTTATCCGCGGGTCAAACGCGGGGTCATCGGTAAAGTGGTTAATAGTTGGTGGTATAATGCCATTTTGCATAGCAAGTATGGTGGCAATAGCCTCAACCGCACCGGCTGCACCTAACAGGTGGCCCGTCATTGATTTGGTTGCGCTAATGTTTATTTCATAAGCACGATCGCCAAAAACAGCTTCAATAGCTTTTATTTCCTGCGGGTCGCCTATTGGCGTTGATGTACCGTGTACATTAACGTAATCAATTTCCGAAGCATCAATACCAGCATCGCGCAAAGCTTCGCGCATTACCAATGCCGCGCCAAGCCCTTCGGGGTGTGGTGCTGTCATATGGTAAGCATCGGCGCTCATGCCGCCGCCTATCATTTCACAGTATATTTTTGCGCCGCGCGCTTTGGCGTGCTCAAGTTCTTCCAAAATAATGGTGCCTGCGCCTTCACCTGCCACAAAACCATCGCGGTCAAGATCGAAGGGGCGCGATGCCGTTGCCGGATCATCATTACGGGTAGATAACGCGTGCATGGCATTAAACCCGCCGATACCAGCCTCATTTATAATAGCTTCTGATCCGCCGGTAACAAACATATTGGCCTTGCCCATACGTATATAGTTAAAAGCATCAATAAGCGCGTTATTTGACGAGGCACAAGCCGAAACTGTTGTAAAGTTAGGCCCGTGTAAACCGTATTTAATGCTGATATGCCCGGGGGCAATATCGGCTATCATTTTAGGGATAAAGAAAGGGTTGATATGCGGGGTCCCATCGCCCCTGGCCAATGCCGAAACTTCGTCCAAAAAGGTTTTTAAACCGCCAATGCCTGAGCCCCAGATCACCCCGATACGAGTAGTATCAAGCTTACTGAAATCAAGTCCGGCGTCCTGAACGGCTTCTTCGGTTGAATATAGGGCGTATTGAACGAAAGGATCGAGTTTGCGGGCCTCCTTCCGGCCCAAAAAGGCTTCTGCGTCAAAGTTCTTTACTTCACACGCAAATTTAGTTTTGAACTTGCTGGTATCAAAACTCCTGATCATGGCTGCGCCACTTACTCCATTGATCAACCCATTCCAATATTCTGAAACGCTGTTGCCAATTGGAGTAAGTGCCCCAAGCCCGGTTACTACTACTCTTTTTAACTCCATTTAATGGCTTTAGGAGTATTATTTAACGTTTTTTTCAAGATAAGCAACGGCCTGACCTACAGTACCGATCGTTTCAGCCTGATCGTCAGGGATAGCCACGTTAAATTCCTTTTCAAACTCCATGATCAGTTCCACGGTGTCTAAAGAATCGGCACCAAGGTCATTGGTGAAGCTGGCTTCCGGTGTTACTTCATTTTCGTCAACACCCAGTTTTTCCACGATTATAGCTTTTACTCTTGAAGCGATATCAGACATAGTCTTATAGTTTAATGATTAATAATTTCAGTGCAAAGAAAAATAAATTCTGTTAAATATCAAATCTAAAACTTTTTACACATTTCACTAACAAAATTTTACGTGCAAAGGTTTCAATTCGTATTTTTACCGGCGCAAATGTAATGATTTTGAACAGAAAAATATTAAAGTTTGAGATCGATCTTGATTTTGTAGTCATCGCCGTTACAACATCGCTAAAAGATTATCGTATTTGTTACCTGGTAAACAAGTATCTGAACTTCAATTTATTAAAAACAAACGATCTTGAGGTTGAGATCAATCCCGATGCGGGCCCGGCTTATTTCTCAAGATATGCCTATAACTGGGAAGCCAGCGACACCGATTTTTATTTTATAGCCAACAAAGGCTCGGATGGTTACCTGGTGCCCGAAATGCGAAAAACAGATTATTTTTTACTGATACGTAATTACATTGATGATAACGATCTTGATGGCCTGGTATCGTCATTAAACCGTATACCCGAAATTGTGGCGGCGGTAAAGATTGATCCAAAAAAAATAAAATCACGCGAAAATCTGCTATTTTAGCGCAAATTTTTAATGTGTCCGTTTTACACTATTGTAAGGCAAAAGCCAGTTTAAACTGTTAATTATTATGAAATTATACTACAATCGTACCAAGATAGTTGCCACCATGGGCCCGGCATCGGCGCCAAAAGATACCCTTTTGGCCATGATAAAGGCCGGCGTTAATGTTTGTCGCCTTAATTTTTCGCATGGAAAAGCCGAAGACCACAAAAAAGTTATCGACACTATCCGCGAAATAAACGAACAATACAAAACCAATGTTGGTATCCTGGCCGATCTGCAGGGCCCAAAGATCCGCATAGGGCTGGTGAAAGATGGCGGTATACACCTGGTTAACGGCACACGTATTAATATAACCACCCACGAATGTATAGGCGATGATAACCAGATATACATTACCTACCCTACCTTTCCGCAGGACGTACAGGCCAACGAAATAATTTTACTGGACGATGGAAAAATACAAATGCGGGTTATTGAAACCAACAGGGAAGACACCGTAGTTTGCGAAATTGTACACGGTGGTATCCTTACTTCGCGTAAAGGTGTAAACCTGCCAAACACTAAAGTATCCATCCCCAGTTTAACCGATGAAGACCTGGCTAACCTTGAATTTGTTTTACAGTTTGATGTGGAATGGATAGGCCTTTCCTTCGTTCGTAACGCACAGGATATTATTGAACTTAAAAATATTATCAGTCAGCGTGGAAAATCGGCACGTGTAATAGCCAAGATCGAAAAACCCGAGGCTATTGAAAATATTGACGCCATTATTGCCGCTACCGATGGCGTTATGGTTGCCCGTGGCGACCTGGGCGTTGAGATGCCGATGGAAGAAGTTCCATTACTGCAAAAAATGATAGCCCGCAAATGCCGCGCGGCCTCAAAACCGGTAATTGTGGCTACCCAGATGCTGGAGTCAATGATCACCACCCCGCGCCCAACCCGTGCCGAGGTGAATGATGTTGCAAACTCTGTATTAGACGGCGCCGATGCGGTGATGCTTAGCGGCGAAACATCAGTTGGCGAGTTCCCGGTTATAGTTATTGAAACAATGGCTAAAATTGTGCGTAATGTTGAAGAACTGGGTTATCCGTACAATTCAGACAAGGAAGCACCGCAGCCGGGAGATATTCATAACACATTAAGCGATGCGCTGTGCGGCTCGGCAGTGTATTTGGCCGAACATACCAACGCGGTGGGTATTGTTTCCATGACCTTCTCGGGCTATACCGCTTTTGAAATATCAAGCTATCGCCCTAAGGCCAGCACCTATATATTCACATCGAATAAACAACTATTAAATGCCCTTAGCCTTGTTTGGGGTGTGCGTGCTTTTTATTATGATCAATTGGAAAGTACCGACAGAACTATAAACGATGTAAACAACATGCTTAAAGCCGGCAACCTGATACAAGTTGGCGAAGTAGTAATAAATACGGCTTCAACCCCTATTACCAAACAAGGCAAAACCAATATGCTTAGGGTAAGCGTTATTGAATAATATTGAGTGATTGAGTGAATATTGCTTCGCATAAAAAAAGAGCGATGGGTTAAACTCCATCGCTCTTTTTGCTTAATAATATCTGCCCTACAAGTGCTAAAACTTCTATGCATATAATAAGGACAGCTGTGTACGGCAATTATAAATAATAGCTGTTATCCTTCTGGATATAAAACAATTGGACGGCTTTAAATATTATATCTTATTTAAACAGTTTAAACCAATTCATGAAGCGGTCTTCCTTTATTAAATGCATAGTATGCATTATATTTTTGCTGGCATTTACTCCATTAGTATCCAGGGGATATTCAGTATTTGCACATGAAGCCATTATTGATGCCAGTTGGGAGAAATCTGTGCTGCCATTATTAAAAACAAAATACCCTAATGCAAGCGCTGATGAAATAAAGGATGCACGGTCATATGCCTATGGCGGTTCATTAATTGCCGACATGGGATATTTCCCATTCGGGAACCCCTATTTTACCGATCTTGTTCACTATGTACGCAGCGGTGATTTTGTAGAGAACTTGTTAACCGAAGCGCAAAATTTAAACGAGTACGCATTTGCCGTAGGGGCCCTATCGCATTATATGACCGATAAATATGGCCATTCATTAGGTACTAACCTGGCCGTCCCGATTGTTTACCCCAAGATGGGCCTTAAGTTTGGCCACGTTGTAACTTACGATGAAGATAATGAGTCGCACAAAAGGATGGAATTTGCCTTTGATGTGTTACAAGTAGCAAAGGGCAACTATTTGCCCGAGTCATATCATAACTTTATTGGATTTAATGTGGCCAGGCCGGTTTTGGAAAGGGCTTTTCTTAAAACATATGGCGAAGACATTAATAAGGTTTTTGCCAATCTTTCCTTAACTATTTCCACATTCCGGTGGTCGGTAAAAACACTATTGCCCGCCCTTACACGTACAGCATGGTCTATTAAAAAAACGGACATTCTTAAATCCCACCCTACTTATACCAGCAGGCAGTTTCATTACAGGATGAAAAGAAGAGAATATTACCAGGAGTTTGGCAAAGAACGCGAAAAACCAAAACTTGATGAGCGTATATTTGCTTTCATTATACAAATACTTCCAAAAATAGGCCCCCTAAAGCCATTAAAATTTAAAGATCCCGGCCCCGAAGGGGAAAAGTTTTTTATTCGAAGCTTCGACACTACTTTAGTTTATTATGGTATCGCCTTAAAAAAATTGCAATATAAAAACCATATAGATTTAGCCGATATTGATTTTGACACCGGTAAAATTACTACACCCGGTGAATATGGGCTGGCTGATAAAACTTATAGCGACATGATAATTAAATTACAGGAAGAAAAATTTAAATACGTTTCTACTCCTTTAAAAGAAAATATCTTGTCCTTTTATGGCAAAGGCGACACCACTACAAAATCAAATGAGAATAAGAAGGATAAAATCGACTGGAAAAAAACTTACCTCGCCCTTCAGCAGTTAAGAACCGTAGGGCCAATAGCCCTTGACAGCCTGAAATTCCCGGCAGATTCCACTGCAATAAGTGTATTTAAAGCTCACCGTTAACATTTTTAGTGTTTACGCCGTTAAGAAAAGTTATTCCTCTTTTCTTACCTTGGCCCCGGTATATTGCTGTAATTTCGAAATTATTTCTGTATCAAACCGCTTTGCTATCCTTCTCTCATCTCCATATCCCAGGGCTGATTCCAATAGCCATTTACTTTTCCCGGTATTAACGGCGCGTATAGCAAGGCCGGCGCGCGAGCTATCGCCTGTCATTACCAGGTTATCTATCAAAACCACATAATACATTTCTTCGGGCTGATCTTTAAAATAGAAATATTTGTTTTCAAGATAAGATGCCGGCCGAGGTTTTAGTGTGTTATACTGCTCCCACTTTTGAGGCATTTTATATTCGGGATATTTAGCAAATAAGGTATCAATTGCCCTTTCCAGCGTATCTTTAGAGGTATGGAAGCTATACGTACCCCCTATCTGGCCCATGGTATCGCAGCCCGCCAGCAGAATTGTTATACTGCATAGCATAATAAATGCGTTAATGTATTTCCGGTTTATCATGGCAGTTTATTATTTATAATATCGTAAGTTAAATAAAATTAAACTTTTCCCATCAGATACATGGTTTTTTAACCTTGCACAAAACATAGTAAAAATAACACAAAAACTCATATAAAATCTGTTAATTTAAGTTTTCCACAGGGTTAAATTGCTATGAACTAATAAATTAAAAGGATTGGCAGTGATTATGACATGCTTCCTCACAGGGTGTGGAAAACTCAAAATTGGCTGGTGTTATATAGAATAATAGATTTGATTAAAAACCCCTAAAAAGTTTTTACATACATTTTAACTATAACACATTAAATAAAATGGGCAACAAATCTGCAAAAAAAACAACCGGTCCTGGCGGTAAAGGGCTAAAGGTTGACAGGTACTTCACCAAAGAGGGAGTAAATGTATTTGACCTGTTCAAATACGAGAAACGTTCATCAGTTATCCGCAACCCATCGGGCGACGCGGTATTCGAGATGAATGATGTTGAGGTACCGGCTTCGTGGTCGCAGGTGGCCACAGATATACTTGCCCAAAAATACTTCCGCAAAGCCATGGTGCCACAGGCCGATGGCACAACCGGATCAGAAAAAAGCATTAAACAGGTTGCCCACCGTATGGCTAACTGCTGGAAAGACTGGGGTTCACGTTACGGTTATTTCGCATCGCCCAAAGATGCCGATATATTTTATGATGAAATAGTATACACCATTACCGGCCAGCTTGCTGCCCCCAACTCGCCACAATGGTTCAATACAGGCCTCCATACTTCTTATGGCATCACCGGCAAGCCACAGGGCCATTATTTTGTTGATCCGGTTACCGAAGTTTTAAGCAAATCAACCTCGGCTTATGAACGCCCGCAGCCACATGCCTGTTTTATATTATCGGTTGAAGACGATTTAGTGAACGAAGGCGGCATCATGGACCTTTGGGTACGTGAAGCACGTATATTTAAATATGGTTCGGGGGTTGGCACTAACTTCTCGAAAATTCGCGGCGAAAGCGAAAAACTTTCAGGCGGTGGTTATTCATCAGGCTTAATGTCGTTCCTTAAAATAGGCGACAGAGCTGCAGGCGCTATCAAGTCAGGTGGAACTACCCGCCGCGCAGCCAAAATGGTTTGCCTGGATTTGGATCACCCCGAAATTGAAGGCTTTGTAAACTGGAAAGTTGAAGAAGAAAAGAAAGTTGCTGCTTTAATAGCTGCCGGTTATTCATCGGATTATGAGGGTGAAGCCTACCGCACCGTATCGGGGCAGAACTCAAATAACTCTGTACGCATACCAAACGAGTTTTTCCATGCATTAAACGAAGGAAAGAATTGGGACCTGATTGGCCGTATGAATGGCAAAGTTGTAAAATCAATATCATCACAAAAACTTTGGGACGATATCGCTTTCGCGGCATGGGCCTGCGCCGACCCGGGTGTACAATATGACAGCACGATAAATGAATGGCATACCTGCCCCGCAGGTGGCCGCATTAACGCCTCGAACCCATGTTCGGAGTATATGTTCCTTGATAATACGGCCTGCAACCTGGCTTCTATCAACCTTGCACATTATTTCGACCCAAAAACACGTGTGTTTGATGTAAAAGGCTTTGAACATTCATGCCGTATCTGGACCATCGTACTGGAAATTTCGGTATTGATGGCACAGTTCCCTTCAAAAGAAGTTGCTCAATTATCATATGATTACCGCACCTTAGGTTTAGGCTATGCCAACCTAGGTTCAGCCCTGATGGTGAACGGTATCCCTTACGATAGTGACAAAGGGCGCGCAATAGGCGGCGCAATTACCGCTATTATGACCGGTACCGCCTATGCAACCTCAGCCGAAATGGCCCGCGAATTAGGCCCTTTCAGCGAATACAGCAAGAACAAAGACAACATGCTGCGTGTAATGCGCAACCACCGCTATGCGGCTTATAATTCGCCTGATAATTATGAAGGATTAGAAATTCTTCCTCCGGGCATCGACCAAAAACAATGCCCTGATTACCTGCTTTCAGCCGCCTGCAACGCATGGGATAAAGCAGTAGATATGGGCGAGCAGTTCGGTTACCGCAACGCGCAAACCACTGTTATAGCGCCAACAGGTACCATAGGTTTGGTTATGGATTGCGACACTACCGGCATCGAGCCTGATTTCGCCTTGGTTAAATTCAAAAAATTATCGGGTGGTGGTTATTTCAAGATCATTAACCAGGCCGTTCCTGAGGCTTTAGCAAACTTAGGTTACAAAGAACACGAGGTTACCGCTATTGTTAACTACGCAAAAGGTGCAGCTACATTAAAGGGCGCACCACATATTAACGTTGATACTTTAAAAGCAAAAGGCTTTACTAACGATGAGCTGGAAAAATTGGACAAAGGTTTGGTTTCAGCATTCGAGATCAGCTTTGCGTTCAACATCTGGAGCCTTGGCGAAGAATGCTTAAAACGCTTAGGCTTTACAGCCGAGCAATACAATGCTTCGGATTTTAACGTACTGCGTGGCCTTGGCTTTAGCCGCAAGCAAATTGCCGAAGCTAACGAATACATCTGCGGCACCATGACCATTGAAGGCGCCCCTTATTTAAAACAAGAACACTACCCGATATTCGATTGCGCCAACAAATGCGGTGCAAAAGGCGAGCGTTACATCCACGCGCATGGCCACATCAAAATGATGGCTGCTGCACAGCCTTTCCTTTCAGGTGCTATATCAAAAACCATCAACCTGCCAAATGAGGCTAAGGTTGATGAGATAAAAGATTGCTATGACCTGTCATGGAGATTAGGTTTAAAAGCCAATGCGCTTTACCGCGATGGTTGTAAATTATCTCAGCCATTATCAACTAAATCTGATGTTAAGGAAGAAGCCGAAGAAAAGCTGGATACTGTTGAAGAAGTTTTGGGCGAAGCAGCTAACGTTAGATTAAGCGACCTAACCCCTGAACAGGTTTTAGAAGCAGCGATGGCTATTATGGAACGCTCGCAGGATACCAATTTCATGCGTCAGCTTTCGCGCGTGGTACAGAAAAAGAGCCTGCCATACAAACGCCGCGGTTTCACTCAAAAGGCGACTATCGACGGCCAGACTGTTTTCGTTCGCACAGGTGAATATGAAGACGGCACTTTAGGCGAAATATTTGTGGATATGCACAAAGAGGGCGCTACCTTCCGTTCATTAATGAACTGCTTTGCCATTGCCGTTTCGGTAGGTTTGCAATACGGCGTTCCGCTGGAAGAATATGTAGAGAAATTTACCTTCACCCGCTTTGAACCGGCCGGTATGGTAATGGGCCACCCGAACATTAAGAGTTCAACTTCTATCATCGACTTTATCTTCCGCCTGTTGGGTTACGAATACCAGGACCGTACCGACCTTGTACACGTTATCACCGAGCAAAAAGGCGTTACCGGCAACCCGCAAATGGAAGATACTGATGTTAACACCGACGAAACCAACGTTTATACCCCGGTGAGTAAACCAGTTGCAGCAAATAGTGGCAGCCCTCAAAAGCAATACTCTGTAGATCTGAGCATGGGTGTGCAAAGCGATGCGCCAAGCTGTAATGTGTGCGGGCATACCACAGTACGTTCAGGCACTTGCTACAAGTGTTTGAACTGCGGTAACTCGATGGGTTGCAGTTAATCTGAATATTCCCTTGGACTAATATCCAGGACTCAACCGCCTGGATATAATGTTCAGTTTTATATGTTAATTAATGTGAGCCCTGCTCCGGAAGTTCCGGGACGGGGCTTTTTAGTGTTAATTCCCAAAGCCAATAAATATCCCGGCATCCATAAAAAAGCTGTTCAATTTGGGGACGTTTGTGAAAGTAGTGCTGTGGAAGGTAGACGTTGAAGGAGTATCATAATCCCCGTTATCATCAGAAGTATAATAACCGTATTCCCATCTACCGTGGCCAAAAGGATCAATATTCGCTGAAAAGAAAAAACCGGGATTAAATGACATGCCCGTGCTTTTGCCTATACGAAAATGCAGGGCGTTTATATAATTCCAGCTTGATAGCCCGACGTAGAAAACATTATACTTAAAATGCAGGTCCTGCCCCTGCTGGTCGGCAGTTTTTGTATAACCCACTGGCGGCGTGTTATCGTAAAATCCATAAGTACTACCCAATTCAAAGTTCAACCATGATGATACAGCAGATCTACGTGCTGTAAGCCTGCGACCAAAAAACAATCCGCCGTAACCATAGGGGTTGCCGAATGATACATGCCCGCCAAAGTCGCATTTCTTTAAAAAAAATGTCAAATTAATTTCGCCCGAAGGTTGGTTATTTATTTTACGGTTGTAATTGGCTTGTGTCCAGCTATCAAATCCCGGGTTGCTCATAAATAATTGATGCATACCACCCGCTATGGTATAAAAATCATAAGGCGCGCCATTGAAGCTAAGCTGCGCAATTGTTGCCTTAACCGAAAGCAACATTAATAATATTATAATAAGCTTTTTCATAACGGTTTAGTTTGGTATGACAAAGCTATACACAGTATTAAATACCTGATAATAAGTGCCGTAATATTGAAGTTACATAAAGCGCGAACAGGGTAAAATGATAGTTACAAACTTTCTTACCTTTGCAGCCATGTTTGATGTAATACTAAAGAAAGGCAAGGAAAAAGCGGTACTGCAGCGCCATCCTTGGGTATTTTCAGGTGCGATAGAGCGCGTAAAGGGCAGCCCGGATAACGGCGATATTGTTCGATTATTAAATACCAAGGGCGAATTTATGGCCTACGGTTTTTTTAACGACCAATCGCGCGTTGCGTTGCGTTTGTTGGAGTGGGATGAAAATATTGCTATTGATGATGCCTGGTTCAGAAATAAAGTAGCCGTTGCCGTTGCGGGGCGTACAGACCTATTGGCTGATGGCAATACCAACACCTGCCGCCTCATCTTTAGCGAATCGGATTACCTGCCGGGATTGATAGTAGATAAATACGCTAACCATTTGGCGGTGCAAATACTTACTTCGGGTATTGAAAAGGTGATGCCGGTTATTATTGATGAATTGCAGAACTTACTTAAGCCTGAAAGTATTTTTGACAAAAGCGATGCTTCATCGCGTGAACATGAGGGTTTGCAAACTATAAACGCGGCTTTAACGCTAAATAGTCCTCCTGAGAATGTGGAAGTAAAGGAGAACGGTATTATTTATAACATTAATATCGCCGAAGGCCAAAAGTCGGGTTTCTATTGCGACCAGCGCGATAACCGTAGAATACTGGCCAGCTATGCCAAAGGCAAAAAGGTGCTCGACTGCTTTAGCTATACTGGTGGCTTTACGCTTAATAGCCTGCACAATGACGCGGCATCGGTTACGAGTGTTGATAGCTCAGCATTGGCTATTGAAACGCTGAAAGAAAACATCAAACTAAATAAACTTGATGCTAAAAAACATATTGCCATACAATCCGATGTAAACAAGCAATTGCGGGCGTTTAGGGAACAGGATGAAAAGTTCAATATTATCGTGCTTGATCCTCCCAAATACGCTCCATCACGTTCAGCATTAGACAGGGCCTCCCGTGCTTATAAAGACTTAAACCGGTTAGCTATGATGTTACTGAACAATGGCGGCCTGCTGGCCACATTCTCATGCTCCGGCGCTATGGATATGGAAACTTTTAAACAGGTGCTGGCCTGGGCCGCGCTCGATGCAGGAAAGCAGGTACAATTCATCTACCAGTTTTGCCAGCCCGAAGACCATCCTGTTAGGGCCTCATTTCCTGAGGGGGAATATTTGAAGGGGTTGTTGTGCAGAGTTGGCCCCCTCTAAACGGCAAAGCCCTCATGAGCTCAATTAAAAAGAAAAATTAATTGCGAAAAGTCTCCCCCGGTAGGGGAGACTTTTAAAATATTTTAAAGCCTCCCTACCGGGAGGGTTTGGGTGGGGCTGCTTAGTCAAACGTCACGCTTCCGTAGCTGTCATTAATAGCTATGTTCCTTCCGCTATCGCCGCCTTTGCCTATAAAGCCTTTATAGCTGCGGGTCATGTGTACGCCTTTATCATTATCGCCGGGGTTTTTGCCGGTTATGGTAACGGCATGGTTACCGTAATTAAAATCGCCGTAATGTACCGTTACTGCAAAATCAGCGCTTTCATCGCCACTCAGGCCCAGGTTAACTCCCGAATAAGATGCATTGATCGATAAGTTGTGTACTGTACGGGCCAGGTCGCCAATTTGTACACCATCGCCATAGCGCGTGTTAATACTGCCTGTTTCGCGCAGCTTACCTATCTTTATGCCACTGTAACTTAAGTTAGCCGATATGTTATTAGCTAATCCTAGTTTTAGGCTGCCATACGATAGCTCAATAGCTGCGTTACCAACTGCTTCAATATCGGCATTTCCGTATTTTAATTGTATAGTAGCCTGATTGCTTAATGTTTTGGCCGCCAGGTTTCCGTATGCGCTGTTAATAGTTACTTTACCTTCCATATTGGGCAATGTTATACCGCCATACCTGTTGCTAACTGTCAGTTCATTTCTTGACGGCATGTAAACTATATAGTCGATCTGTAACTGATGATCACCTCCGTTACCTTTAAATAACGACATCCACGTGTTTTTCACCGCGTTGATATTGGTTTTGAAGGCTACTGTGTTACCGTCTTTGCTGTCGCTTATATTTACATTATCCAGCATTTTCTGCGCCGCTTCGTTATTATTGGCGCTTACCCGTATCTGCACATCTACCTTAACCTCATTACGCGCCCAGGTATTTACTACAATGTTACCGTAGCGGTTATCAAGTACTACCTGGTCGTTACCATCAACAGAATAGGTTTTGGAATAGGTTTTCGTAAGCGAATTACCATCCTGTATATTATCGCTGTAATCTGCATCATCGCTTTCTTTAAAAGCCATGTTTATTTGCGGAGCTACCTCTTTTACGCTTGCATTCAAGCTTTTCATAGCCACCTTCAACTGTATGTTGGCAGTAGTACTTATATTTTTAATATTTGCCGTAAGCTTATGCATTTCGGCTTTCAGCCCTGTAATTGGCTTTATAGCAGCGTTAAGCTGCACCTGGGCAGGGTTATTAAGGCTAACTGTTGTGGTTACCGGGGCAACAATATCAACCGTTGGTTCTACATTTATATCAGTTGATATTATTGGTGCAGCCACCGCATCCGTAATGGACTTTACTACATCTTGTGCAAAGCTCATGTTACCGGCAGCCAAAAGAGCAATGCAAATGGCAATAGCCGGTTTAAATATCCTTGGTTTCATTATATGGTTCTTTTTTAGCCTGGTTATATTGTTCAATCGCATTTAATTGCTGGTTCAACACCTCTGTTTGTATTTTCAGATTTTTTATCATGGCGTGTAAAACAGCCTCCTGATTAGGACTGGTAGCCAAATCATTATTCAGTTTTTTATAGGTCGAATCCATTTGCGCTATTTCCTCGCTAAACTCCTGGTATAGTTCAGGGTTAGTTTTAGCTACCGCCTTTAATTCGCTACGTTTGGTTTCAACCAGCGATGCATAGTGCATTTGCTGTTTGGCGTATTCAGGATTAATAGCCGCCAGGTCGATCTTATTACTTTGTGTACTCTTAAAAAATATAATAAAGCTTATACCCATCACCACAATTACCGATGCTGCTACGCGCAACACAAAACCCAGCGAAAATGTTTTTGCCTCGCGCTTTTTTGATGCCTCGGGCGGTAATTGCTTCTCAATACGGCTCCACAGATCGGCGCCAGGTTCAAATTCGTCAAATCCCTCTTTGTTTGCTTTTATAAATTCCTCTAATCGCTTGCTCATTGTTCTATCCCTTTCATTTTTAAAATATCTGCCAATTTTCTTTTCGCCCTCAAAAACTGTGTCCTTGAAGTGTTTTCCGAAATATTTAGTACTTGTCCTATCTCCTCGTGGTCGTATCCTTCTAACAGGTACAATGATAATACCACCCGATAACCGTCGGGCAATTCTTTCATAGCTTCTTTAATTATAGCCACTTTGTATACTATCTCTTCATCATCATCCGCCTCATCTTCAGCAATGTTATCTAATTGCCCGCCGTCAATATCAACCAGTTCCATTTTGCGCTTGCGCAACAGGTTTATACTGCGGTGCACCACAATTTGTTTAAGCCATAACCCGAAAGTGGTTTCCTGCCTAAAATCCTTCACCCTGTTAAAAGCATCCAAAAATGCTTCCTGCAATACATCCTCGGCTTCGGCAATATTACCCACTATCCTAAAGGCAATGTTCAGCATTGCTTTTGAATATAAACGGTAAAGCTCGTAGCAGGCTTTTTTACTACCCTGCTTGCACTCAACCACCAGGTCATAATGCTTATCAATGTATACGGCTTCCAAATTTTACAGCTTTCAGATAATAAGACACACCGTTTTTAATAACGTTGCATGAAGTTATGATTATTTCGAATCTCGGATGTTCGATTTCGAATTTATCAGTTTGTCTGAAATCGAATTTTTAAATTTTGGGGGATTGGCAGAATTTTAATTCGATAAATTCTACCAATTCCATAAAGAGGATATTATAATGCCATAAACTCATCTACCGCCTTCACTGCATTCTCATGCCTTTCCTCGCCAGTACCCGAAATTAACACATACCTCGCATCTAATGCTTGTAATTCTTTATACCATACCTGCATAAAATGTTCGCGCATATGGGGGAAATCACGCAGGGGGTCTTCTTCCCAGGGCAGGTCAATATCTAATAATAAATAAAGATCATAAGGGTGTTTGGGCAGTTCGTCTAATACTTCCTGCGGCGAACGACCGAAGGTATAGTCGCTCCATATTTTCACGGTAATAAAAGTGGTATCGCATATCAGTAGTTTATTGGCCTGTGGCAATAGTTCAGCCTCCAACGCCAACTGGCCGTAAAACATATTTATTTCATCCTGCCAGGTACAGGGCTCTGTTAGTTTGGCGCAATAATCGCGGGCAAATTCGGGTACCCAAACGGTGTTGTAATGCTTTGCCAGGTGTTTTGACATGGTTGATTTCCCTGTTGATTCAGGCCCGACAACGGCTATTTTGGGTATATGCATTATTTAACTTTTGATGATAACCAGTTTGCGCGGAAATCCTGCTGGTCTTTTGTTAGTTGCTTACCTGCCTTTTCATACGTAACCACTTCAAGGTAAGGAAATTCTTCAAGGGTTATAGTTGTTTGGTGCATCCCTGTGCGGCTCCTGTAATCCACGATTATTTTATCACCTGGTTTTTTGGTGTCAACAATGGCATTAAAAGCTTGTTCGTCCTTTATTTCCTGTCCGTCAGCTTTTAAAATTACATCACCGGCATCAAGCCCGGCCTTGTAAACCGGCGAACCCATTAGCGTACTAGTTTGTATTGCCAGTCCATCACTTGCTACCCCAGCCATGCCCGAACGCCCGCGACGCCTATCCTGCCCTATCGTCCCGGCCCAGGCTTTGCCGGCATTTGCCTTTTGTAATATTAAGCCTGCCTTAGCCAACAATGCTTCATAATCATTTTTATCAATACCATATATGTATTTCGCAAAAAAGCTATCGGCAAATTTGGGGTTGGTTAGCTTGCCCAATATTTTTTGCAGATCGGGAATGGTGTAAGGTTTTTGCACTTTGCCAACTGCCAGCCAAACAGCCCTCATATAATCATCGAGGGTAAGGTTAAACTCGCTGCGCAAACGCAGGTCGAGCGCAAGGGCAGTGGCGCCGCCGTAATAATAATAGGTGGTAAACATATTCCGCATATTATTAGGGTCGATAGATACCCCTGCATCAGCAAATACCGAATAACGACTCATTTGAGTTTCGGGATATTTGGCCGCTGCGGGCGTTTCCAATACCGAATTAACCAGCCCGGTCATAGTTTTGGTATAATCATCAACCGAATGGAAACCTGCACGCACCAATACCAGTTCGCCATAGTATTGGGTAAAGCCTTCGGCAAACCAAAGCTCGCTGCTCATGTTGGCATGGGTAAAGTTGAATGGCTCCAATGATTTGGGGCGGATGCGTTTCACATTCCAGCTATGAAAGTATTCATGCGAGAAAGTACTCAGCTCATCAAGCTCATTACCGGCTATCTGTTTATCGGTTTCAACAATACAAGTGGAGTTACGGTGTTCCATACCGTCGCCTGCATTGGTTGGGTACACGTCATCCAAAAACGTGTACTCGCCAAAATCGTAAGAAGGCAATTCGCCAAATACAGCTTTTTCTTCCAGCACAACTTTTTGCACCATCTTTCCAAAATTGTCTATGGTTGCCTGGTTATCGTCTGAATGCGCGGTAACATTTATTGTTTCAACCTTACCGTCGGTATTGGTTACCTTCCAGCTGGTTTCTTTAAAGTTCGATAACTCTGTGGGGCTATCCATCAAATATTGCAGGTTGGGCGCATTATAAACGTTCGCGCCTTCGTTTTTAAGCTGGGTGGCTACCTTCCAGCCGTATTTATCAATGCCGTTAAATTCTATGCTGATTGGCCTTGCATCAAGGCCAACTGTCCATAAAATAACAGCAGGCATATTCAGGTGTGCATGGCTTTCATCAACACTGGCGTAGGTGCCATCCGTCCAATTAGCAAAAAGCGTGTAACTTATTTTTACAGTTTCGGGGTGGACATCCAGTGTATAAACATCGCCTTCCGTTTGTTTTAGATCAAGTTCCTTGCCATCAATATCGGTAGCTTTAATGTTATAAATATTTTTACCAAACTCATGTGTAGCATAGCGCCCTGCAGATGAACGGCTCATCCTGAATTGCAAAGAGCCCCCGGGCGCCTGCGGAATGGTCAGCACGATCTCGGCTTCGTGGTGCGCTGCATTTGGGAATGAAATTGAGTAAAATATTGGCCGCTGGGCCGGCTGGGCGAATGAGCATACAGCAAAAAAAACAACCAATGAGGTTAGTAATAGCTTTTTCATGAGGAGTATTAAAAAGCTAAATGTAGTATAAAAACAGGAAAAACATGATTATCTATCTTGTTACGTAAGGGGAGCCATATAAAAAGACGGAACGGTTACAGTTCTTCGGCAATAAACAAAAAGGGCTGCTCAAATTGCAGGCTAAAAAAGCCGTCGTGCGTGGTTTTATAACGGTGATGCTCCAAAACTTCTAACCCGCTGGAATGAAACTGGTGCGGGCCCGATAAAAGTTCAACTACTTCTCCGGCGGGTTTCCATTTGCTAAAGCCTGAATTAACAGCATAAATTTTCTGGTTGCCGTTAAATATTACCATGTTTATCTTATCGGTAAAAAACAGGTATTCTTTAAGCTGCAGGTCGTCGGTTATAATATTTACAGCTGGGTAGCCGTGTGTAACCAGGTATTTAAGGGCGGCCTCAGCGGGTGTATCTGAGCCTGAAGGCATTTGCTTTATATCAGATTGTATATCGTTATTAACCTGGTTTGATATGATCCAATCTATTTTAATGCCGTAGGCGTTTATGCGTTCGGCGGTTAGTTCGGTAACTATAACTGTGGGGCTCCACTCCAGTAATTGCCCAAGTAATTCATCCGAAAAGGTATCAAGCCCTAATACAAGCAATGCGGGTTCCTGTTTTTCGCGTACAATATGATGTGACGACATATAATTAAGGGCTTGTATTACAATTAGCTATACAACCCTAAAATTAATGAAATAGTTTGGAACGGCGGTTATTTTTACCGGCAAATAAATAAGTACATATCAGGAGGATTATCATGCGAATAAATTGCGCAACGCTACTTTTTCGCGTTCTTTTGAACGGATAAAGAAGGTTATCATCCAGTTAAACAGGAGTGAAACCAGGCTTATCATTATTATCAGCACCGAGTTGCCAACGTAACTAAACATCAGCACCATAATTATTGATAAAATATTAAGGCTGCCTAATAATATGGTAGTTTGAATATGGCTGAAACCAAGTGTTAAAATGCGGTGGTGCACATGGTTGCGATCGGCCTTAAAGGGCGAGTCGCCTTTGGCTATGCGGATAACAAATACGCGCAGGGTATCAAATATCGGCCCTATTAAAATAGCGAATGCCAGTGCCGGTGCCGAAAATATTTCGGGCAGATTGGCGCCTGTAAATTTATTCAGTTCAATAAACTTTAGTGCCATAACAGCCGAGATTAAGCCTATAAGTAATGAGCCGGTATCGCCCATAAATATTTTAGCAGGCGAAAGATTATAGCGTAAAAACCCTATGGTAGCACCTACCATAGCCAATGCAACTGCGGCAAGCTCATAGTGTTTCATATAAATAAATAACCCCGCGAAAGCACTGTTTACTATAATGCCGGTTGCTGATGCAAGCCCGTCGATCCCATCGACCATCGCTTTATTGTACCGGGCAAAACCGTGGTTTGGAAGGATGGCTATATTGTGGAAGAAAACCTGAAAGAGAACAATATTAAATTCTGGATAGATAAACATAACCGTTACAGCGACCTTGTGGCCGCCGAAGAAGTGGAACGGATGCTTAACCTGCGTACACAAACCCTAAAACCAAACTTTTGGGGCTCGCCTGATGAACGTACGGCGCGGTTTAAACAGCTGTGGTGGCAACTGCCCCGCTATACAAGGCCAATACTGTATTTTATATACCGCATGTTCTTCCAATTAGGGATACTTGACGGACGGGAAGGTGTGATATTTCATTTTTTGCAGGCATACTGGTTCAGGCTGATTGTTGATGTTAAAATTGATGAAATATTAAAGTACCAGCATCCAGAAAAATATGCCGGGAAAGAGCCTGTATCACCACTTGGTTTTGTATTCAAATTCCTGGTATTGTTTCTTTTATTTTACTTTTTTAATCTTTTATTTTTTGGTTTAACCAGTCCCGGCAAACATTACAGCCCGTTTTTAGATCATTATCTGAATTATGTACAGGGATTACGCTGGCTGCTACTAAATGTAAGTACCGGCTTATTAAACCTACTGGGTTTTACAGCCATTTGTAACGACTATGAACTACTGGTAGCCGGGCATAGTACTATACAAGTAGTGTATTCGTGTTTGGGGTTGGGGGTTATTAGTTTTTTTGCTGCGTTTGTGCTGGCTTTTCCAAAACCAGTGAAACGGAAGATGATCTTCCTGGTGACAGGTATTCTCGTAATAGAGTTTTTAAATGTCATACGGTTTATGGTGCTGGTTTTATACTGGACGCCAAAAGATTCAAAAATAATCGACCATCATACCATCTTTAATGTAATTATCTATATCATTATCGCTATCAGTTTATATTTTTGGGTGAAACATCCCGAGGGCGAAAACAAAAGGCATGCAGCAAACTGATCTTTCGATATATAACAATCACCCATTTCACCCCGGCGGTAATGCTGTTAAAAGATTGTTATGGTTGTATGTGAACGCTTTCATATTTAAAACCAGCCTGTTGCCAATCAGCTGGTTTAAAGTATTTTTGCTAAGGCTTTTCGGCGCTAAAATTGGTAGAAACGTAACCATAAAGCCCTGCGTTAACATTAAATATCCGTGGTTTTTAACCGTTGGCGATGAAACCTGGATAGGCGAAAATGTTTGGATAGATAGTTTAGTGATGATCACTATCGGCTCAAATGTTTGCCTTTCGCAAGGCGCGGTTTTGCTCACAGGCAGCCATAACTATAAAAAAACCACTTTCGACCTGATAACAGGCAGCATAGTACTGGAAGATGGCGTATGGATAGGTGCGCTGGCTGTAGTTAACCAGGGCATTACCATTGGCAGCCATGCTGTACTCACCACGGGCTCTGTAGCCACAAAAAACCTGGAAGCTTACTCCATTTACCAGGGCAACCCCGCTGTAAAAATACGCCCGCGTATTGTGGGCTAATCTATTCCCCTATTTTAATGAAAAAGCTCCTCCTGCATCGCGTTTTATTGATAATTATCACAGTTGTTGTTGTAGCGATGAGTGTGATGATATTTATTTACCCGCCATCTATTTTTCCTGACGCCGCGCATGGTTTCCAGGTAATGCGGTCGATGGAGATGGGGAGCGGTTTTAACAGGCTGGTAACACCAAGCCAGGATGACATCACACAAAACACCTCGCTGTTTTTAACCTGGTGGAGTCCCGGGCAATACCTTTTACCTTATTTTATAGAATCGGCACTGGGGCTGAATACCGGCCACGCCACAGCTTTAACAGTTTTTTTACTGGAACTGTGCGGACTTGCAGGCTTTTATACTTTCTTCAAAAAAACAGGCTTCACCGCTATTATATCGGCGTTAAGCCTTGTGTTTATCGCCTGCCAGCAGGCATTTATCACACCTTATATTTTTTACAATGGCGGCGAAATTTTATTGTTCGGATTTGAGGGTTGGTTTTTGTATGGTTGTGTCAGCATAAAAAAAACAGGGTGGCAATTATTGGTGTTTGTACTGCTGTCGGGTTGGCTGGGCTTTTTATGTAAATCGTCGTTTATATGGATGTACGGTGCCGGGCTGTTATGTATATGGCTGCGCTTATCGGCTATAAATAATAAAATTAACATACCTAATTCGTTTAAAAATGGTGTATGGCTGGCTATTCCGGCGGTTTTATCGCTGGCTTGTATTTATATATTCTTCCTTTCCAAAGGCGAAAACCCGGCGGCAGTTTCATCGGGTCTTAAGTTCAATTGGCAAACTTTTAGCTTCCCGCTGGGATCGCCAATTATCTCGGGATTTTCGGTTGATGAAATAATGCATGGGCTGCTATTCCCTACCTTTACCCCTTTTTTAACGCCGGGGCATACTATTGTTGTGTTGGTATTCATAGCGATCATCAGCGTGGCTTTGATAGCCGCCATTATCCGCTATGTGCCTAAAAACGACTACCGTTTGTTTTTAATGGTGTTTTATGCGGCATCGATATTTTTTTTCAGCTGGGCTTATCTAAGGCAGATGGATATATCGTATGAAGGCAGGCATTTTCGTATTGTGGGCATACTCACAGTGCCGGGGATGATCTACCTCGTCAGCAAAATAAAGCCTGTGTATCAAATAATGTTTGGGGTATTGTGCGTTGCTTTGGCTTTTACCAATTATGCTTTTTTTGCAAAGGCATATACCTTCAATAAGAATATTAGCGCGAGGGGTACATCGGGTATGGCGCAGGAGTTTATTGATCAGCCGTCGTTAAATTATATTATGAACCTGGACAGACAAAACAAGCAGGCCATATTTGTTTTTGTAAGCGCCGACCTCCCGTTGGAGATAGCCAATAACAGGGTGATAAATATTGACCCACTGTCACCGGGCGATGAGATCGATCCGGAAGATTATACTTATAGCGGCCATGCTGGCCCGTTGTATATACTGCTGCCTGTAAATTATGCCGGTAAGCAGGCGGAAATGTTTATGAAATTTTTCCCTGGTTATAGGGCCTTTACGCAACAGAAGCTGAGCGCAGGGTATATTTTATATTCGGCTAAGTAATTAAGCTTCTTTATTTATCTCCGTCCACAGCAAATCCTTCAGCTCGTTTATTCCCTTTTGAGCTACTGACGAGATAAACACCGAAGGCACACCTTTCGGCAATTCCTTCTTCATTTCCTGCATCAGCTCATCGTCCAGCATATCTGATTTGGTTATGGCCAGTACACGTGGTTTGTGTGCCAGTTCAGGGTTGTATTCATTCAACTCGTGGATAAGTATTTCGTATTCCTCTTTAATTGTGCGGGTGGTATCAGCCGGCACCATGAACAGTAGTACTGAATTACGTTCAATATGCCTCAAAAATCTAAACCCTAGTCCTTTACCTTGCGAAGCACCTTCAATAATACCCGGTATATCCGCCATAACAAATGAGCGGTTATTACGGTAAGCAACTATACCTAAATTAGGCACCAGCGTGGTGAAAGCATAGTCTGCTATCTCGGGTTTCGCAGCCGATACTACGGAAAGCAAAGTTGATTTACCCGCGTTAGGGAAGCCCACCAAACCAACATCAGCCAGTAGTTTTAGCTCCAGTATATTCCATTGTTCCTGGCCATCTTCGCCTGGTTGTGCGAAACGCGGGGTTTGAAAGGTAGCAGTTTTAAAATGCCAGTTGCCTAATCCCCCCCTGCCGCCGTCAGTAAGTATGCGGGTTTCGCCATCCTGGGTTATCTCAAATAATATCTCGTCTGTTTCCGCATTTTTAGCGATGGTACCCAATGGTACTTCCAATATTTCATCGCGACCGGTCTTACCACTTTTTTGTGAGCTTCCTCCCGATTCACCGTCCCCGGCAATTACGTGCTTGCGAAATTTAAGGTGAAGCAATGTCCATAACTGCGCATTACCTTTTACAATCACATGGCCTCCTCGACCTCCATCACCGCCATCAGGGCCGCCCATAGCGGTATGTTTATCACGATGCAAATGCGCAGAACCCGACCCTCCATGACCTGAACGGCAGCATATCTTCACATAGTCAACAAAATTGGAACCTTGAGACATGGTATTTATTTTAGACGGAAAGTCCGAAAGTCAGTAAAGTCCGAAAGTTAAGCATTGCTGACTAAAACTTTCGGACTTTACTGACTTTCTGTCTTTGCGGACTATTAATAAGCATCAACAACGGTACCGATTGCATCGAATATTTCACCGATAGAACCTATACCATTAATGCTTTTAAATTTGTTTTGGTTTTTATAGAATTCAGCAACGGGTGCTGTTTTATCATTGTATTCTTTTATACGCTTGCGGATCACTTCTGGATTAGCATCATCAGGACGGCCCGAATCTTTACCGCGTTGTAATAAACGACGTTCTAACTCATCATCGTCAACTTCAAGCGCTACCATACCGCTTATTGGTGAAGCTTTGCTGTCTAATAAATTATCGAGCGCTTCTGCCTGGGCAACCGTGCGGGGGAACCCATCAAATATGAACCCTTTTACATTTGGGTTTGAATCCAATTTATTACTGATCATGCCAATAACCACCTCATCAGGAACCAGTTTGCCTTCTTTCATCAAATGATCTGCTTCCAAACCTAATTTTGTTCCCTGCGAAATTTCGCCACGCAACAAGTCGCCGGTTGAAAGATGGATCAAGCCATATTTTTCAATAAGTTTTTGTGATTGGGTACCCTTACCTGCTCCGGGCGGGCCGAACAATACTAAATTTAGCATGCTTATATCAAATTAAAAGCCTTCCGGTACAATTACAGAAAGGCTTATAGTTTTAAGTAAATGGTCCTTAGTTTTAGGTCGATTTTAAACTTTCGACTTAGGACTTTCAACTTTAATAGTGTGTGCACTTGTAGGGATTCGAACCCCAAACCTTCTCATCCGTAGTGAGATGCTCTATCCAATTGAGCTACAAATGCGATATTCACCGCTTTTTTAACGGACTGCAAAAATAGGATTTTTCTTTTAATCCGCTACAAAAAGTTAAAATTACTTTACAATTTCTGCGATGGCGTTAAAATCGGGCTGGCTGTTAGCATCTTCCAATACCTCGGCATAAATGATATTTTGCTCTTCATCCACTACAAAAGCTGCTCGTTTTGCAACCCCTTTCATGCCATAAAAAACATCATATATCGCACCATAGGCTGTCGATGTTTCTTTGTTAAAATCTGAAAGCAACTGGAACTGGTAATTATTTTCAGCTTTAAACTTAGCCAAAGCAAAGGGAGAATCGACAGAGATGCCCAGTATTACCGCGTTAAGGCCATCGTAATATCCAAAGTTATCGCGCATGGTGCATAGCTGCGCGGTACAACCGCCGGTAAACGCCAGCGGGAAAAAATGAATAATCACCTTCCTGCCTTTATAATCAGCAAGCGCAACTGTTTTTAGTTCAGAAGATGATAAAGTAAATTGTGGTGCGGGTTGACCGATTGTTAATACCATGAGTTTTTTTTCTGCAAAGAAAAATATAAACCGATAATATTGCGATAATATATTTTAACGAGAATGTAATTTTAGCAGTAATATGACCGTACTGTCAATAAAATCAGGCTTTTATAACTTATTTTTATAATTTTACTTAAACCATTTAAAAATGAAACGCTTCGTATACCTGTCACTCGTTTTAATAACCTTATTCAGTTTTAGCGCCTGCCATAAAAATTCTACCGGCCCAAATGTTCAGGCTATGATAGTTGGTAAATGGAATCTGAAAAAGCAAAATTATGTGCAATACGCAAATGATGTAAAACAGGTTGATACCATTTGTGTGACGGCAGACACTTTAACTGCTTATGTACAATTCAATGCTGATAAATCGTTCAAGAGCGAAGGCATATTCTTTTCTACCAATCCTCACAATATATTCGACAGCCAGGTAGATGTTACCGGCAGTTACACTGTTTCAAATTCGGCGTTTAATGTGTCGAAGACCATGGCTGGCCTGATGTTCTTTCCGGCAGTTTTTACCACCGATAATTATCAACCCGCTGCAACAATCACTAATTCGCTGCATACCTCAAAGCTTAGCGCTATAACTTCAAACACGCTTAGTATACATACCGAAGATAGTTATACTTCTACGGTAAATTCGGTTTCAACCAATATCAAAATGGTGAACGATTTTTATTATATTAAATAGCTATAGGTGTATTATTAGTTTTTCCTGCTAAACATAATGGCTTATGTAAGGTTATAAGCTGATATATTAGCCCAATGAAAGCCATAGTAATTACCCAACCCGGTGCGCCGGAAGTTTTGCAGCTAACAGAACGCCCCAAGCCAACATGCGGGCCCGGTGAAGTATTGATAAAAGTAGCAGCAGCAGGCATAAACCGGCCTGATGCGGCACAGCGCAAAGGTAATTACCCGCCCCCGGCGCACGCCCCGCAGGATATACCCGGGCTTGAAATTGCAGGCACAATTGCCGAAGTTGGCGCCAATGTTACCCGCTGGATGGCAGGCGATAAAGTTTGCGCACTGGTTATTGGTGGTGGCTATGCCGAATATTGTAATGTACCTGCCGGGCAATGTTTACCCGTTCCGGAAAATTTGTCGTTTGTTGAAGCTGCCTCTTTACCTGAAACATTCTTTACTGTTTGGAGCAATGTGTTTGACAGGGGGCATTTAATAAAGGGGGAAAGTTTACTGGTTCATGGAGGCTCAAGCGGTATTGGGGTAGCGGCTATACAAATGGCAAAAGCTTTGGGCAGTACAGTATATGTAACTGCGGGTTCGGATGAAAAATGCAGGTTTTGCGAAAAATTGGGCGCGATTAAAGCTATTAATTATAAAACTGAAGTATTTAAAGATGTAATTCAGCAGGTTACCAATGGTAAAGGTGTTGATGTGATATTGGATATGATAGGTGGGGATTATTTCATACCGAATTTGCAGTCACTGGCTGACGAAGGGCGCCTGGTGATGATCAATGTAATGAGGGGTAAGGATGTTAACACCGACCTTTCACTCATCATGCGTAAGCGTTTAACCATAACCGGTTCGATGCTGCGTTCGCGGGATGTTGTTTTTAAAGCCGCCATAGCCCATAATTTGGAGCAGCATATATGGCCATTGCTTGCATCGGACAAAATAAAACCCGTTATATATAAGGTGTTCGGGGCAAGTGAAGCCGCTGAGGCGCACCGGTTAATGGAGAGCAGCGAGCATATTGGGAAGATAGTTTTAGAGTTTTAATATATAGTTGACATATTGATAATATACTGGTAAAAAAAATCATCGGCAACTATTTAAATATTTGCCAATAAATCTTAACTTTGCGCCTCTGAAATAGCATCTTACCTCCGGGTGAAATATTATTTCATATTAATTTTTTAAATACCAGGTTATATATGCCAAAAAACATTGGAAAAATATCGAGGATCATCGGTCCGGTGGTTGACGTAAGTTTTACTGATAACGCACATCTTCCTAAAATTTTTGATGCGTTAGAAATTACAAAAGATAACGGCCAAAAAATTATTTTGGAAGTTCAGCAGCATTTAGGTGAAGACCGTGTACGTGCCATTGCGATGGACTCGACAGACGGTTTATTACGCGGAATGCCTGTACTGGATACCGAATCGGCCATCAGGATGCCTGTTGGTGATGATATTAAAGGACGTGTATTTAACGTGGTTGGTGATGCTATTGACGGTATTGCCCAGTTAGATAAATCAAACGGCCGCCCTATCCACAACCTACCTCCAAAATTCGAGGACCTTTCAACCGAAACTGAAGTACTGTTTACAGGTATCAAGGTTATCGACTTGTTAGAGCCTTATGTAAAAGGTGGTAAGATCGGGTTGTTTGGTGGTGCCGGTGTAGGTAAAACCGTATTGATCCAGGAACTGATCAACAACATCGCGAAAGCATATTCTGGTTTATCAGTATTTGCCGGTGTAGGTGAGCGTACCCGTGAAGGTAACGACTTATTGCGCGAGATGCTTGAATCGGGCATTATAAAATATGGCGATGGCTTTATGCATTCTATGGAAGAAGGCGGCTGGGATTTGAGCAAAGTTGATAACGACGCTTTGAAAGAATCAAAAGCGACCTTCGTTTTCGGCCAGATGAATGAGCCTCCTGGTGCACGTGCACGTGTGGCGCTATCGGGTTTAACCCTTGCTGAATATTTCCGCGATGGTGATGCTGAAGGCAAAGGCCGTGATATATTATTCTTTATTGATAACATCTTCCGCTTTACACAAGCAGGTTCCGAAGTATCGGCTTTATTAGGCCGTATGCCATCGGCGGTAGGTTACCAGCCAACACTGGCAACTGAGATGGGTACCATGCAGGAGCGTATCACTTCAACCAAACGTGGTTCAATTACTTCAGTACAGGCAGTATATGTACCTGCAGATGACTTGACCGACCCTGCGCCGGCCACGACTTTTGCCCACTTAGATGCTACTACCGTACTTTCACGTAAAATTGCCGAGCTTGGTATATACCCTGCGGTGGATCCATTGGATTCAACCTCGCGTATCCTTAGCGCAGCTATTTTGGGTGATGAGCATTACAACACCGCTCAACGCGTTAAAGAAACTTTACAACGTTATAAAGAATTGCAGGACATCATCGCGATCCTTGGTATGGACGAGTTATCTGAAGAAGATAAACTGGTTGTATCGCGCGCGCGCCGTGTTCAGCGTTTCTTATCTCAGCCATTCCACGTTGCCGAGCAGTTTACCGGTTTAAAAGGCGTGTTGGTTGATATTAAAGATACCATTAAAGGCTTTAACATGATTATGGATGGCGAAGTTGATGAATACCCTGAAGGTGCATTTAACCTTGTAGGCAGCATTGAAGACGCCATTGAAAAAGGTAAAAAATTATTAGCGGAAGCGAATAACTAGAAACAAGACACAAGAATCAAGAGGCAGGACTAAATCCACTCTTGGTTCTTGCTTCTTGACTCTTGATTCTGAAAATATATGACATTAGAAATTCTTACACCTGATAAAAAAGTTTACGAAGGCGAGGCTACCTCGGTAACATTGCCGGGTACGCTTGGGCAATTCGAGATATTGAATAACCATGCGCCTATCATTTCAACTTTGGAAGATGGCAAACTTATCATCCGCAATTCGGGTAAAGAAGAAGTATTTCTTATCCAGGGCGGTGTGGTTGAATGCCTTCACAACGTAGTTACTGTGTTGGCCGAGGGAATTCAGCAGAAATAAAAATAAATTAACTTTTTTGAGAGCCTTCCGGATTCCCGGGAGGCTTTTTTGTTTTAGTCCTTTATATTTATTGAACCGGTCAAGATAATTCTAAAGATATAGATACTTCTATTTTCAGGGCAAGATAATTCAGTTTATTTCACAGTTTTTCACAGCAGTCGGGCATTTCACGCAGAAAACAGCCATTTTATTATGCACGCATAATTTTCATACCGTATACCGTTTTAAACTTTGGTATATTCATTAACAAATTATATATTTAAATAAACAATTATTTAAATATATAATTTTAGAATATAAGTATATTTCAATATATTATACTAAATGAAAAAAATATTTTTATTCGCGATAGCTATATCTACCTTACAAATACCGGCAGGCTGTTAATTCATACAGCCATATTAGCCGGTAAAACCAAAAGAAATTTATACAGAATATGAGCTCACACGGCACTATTGAAGGAGTGGAATTGAATAAGTACAGCAAAACTTTTACCCAGGACGAAACTCAGCCTGCAGCAAAAGCCATGCTTTACGGCATAGGCCTTACTGATGATGACATGCAAAAACCACAGGTGGGCGTGGCAAGCATGGGTTATGACGGCAACACTTGTAACATGCACCTTAACGACCTTGCCAAATTAGTTAAGCAAGGGATTTGGGACGATGGCATGGTTGGCTTAATTTTTCATACTATAGGTGTAAGCGATGGCATGAGTAATGGAACCGAAGGTATGCGCTACTCATTAGTTAGCCGTGATGTAATAGCTGATTCAATTGAAGCTGTTACAGGCGCTCAATATTATGATGGATTGATCACCCTGCCGGGTTGTGATAAAAATATGCCGGGATCAATTATGGCGATGGGGCGTTTAAATCGCCCGTCGATAATGGTATATGGCGGTACGATCAAACCAGGCCATTGGAAAGGTGAGGATCTGAATATTGTATCGGCATTTGAGGCTTTAGGTAAAAAGCTGGCCGGAACAATTGCCGATGAAGATTTTATAGGCGTTATAAAAAATGCTTGTCCGGCAGCAGGTGCCTGCGGTGGAATATATACCGCGAATACTATGGCAGCGGCTATTGAGGCTATGGGTATGAGCCTGCCCTACTCATCATCAAACCCTGCAGAAAGCCAGGCGAAAAAAGATGAGTGTATTGCGGCAGGCAAAGCCATACGTGTATTATTAGAAAGAGATATAAAACCATCGGACATTATGACCCGAGAGGCATTTGAGAATGCCATGGTGGTAATAATGGTATTGGGTGGATCGACCAACGCTGTATTGCATTTAATAGCGATGGCGAAAAGCGTAGGTGTAAGTTTAACCCAGGACGATTTCCAGGCGGTAAGTAACCGCATACCTGTTTTGGCCGATATGAAGCCAAGCGGTAAATACATGATGGAAGACCTGCACAATATTGGCGGCGTGCCCGCTGTGATGAAATACTGCTACGACCAGGGTTGGCTGCATAGCCATTGCTTAACCGTAACCGGTAAAACGATTGCTGAAAACTTAACCGATGTACCATCGCTGGATTTTGGATCGCAAAAAATTATTTTCCCGGTTGAGAACCCGATAAAACAAACTGGACATTTACAAATATTATACGGGAACCTTGCCGAAGGCGGCAGCGTTGCCAAAATAACAGGTAAGGAAGGCACCAGCTTTGAAGGCCCTGCAAGGGTATTCGACGGTGAGTTTGAGCTGATTCACGGTATACAAAGCGGTCGCGTTAAAAAAGGCGATGTGGTGGTTATCCGCAATGTTGGACCGAAAGGCGCGCCGGGCATGCCGGAGATGCTGAAACCAACTTCGGCCATATTTGGCGCGGGATTGGGAAATTCAGTAGCTTTAATTACCGATGGCAGGTTCTCGGGCGGAACGCATGGGTTCGTCGTCGGTCACATAACGCCGGAAGCTTATGACGGCGGGGGTATTGCCTTTGTGAAGGATGAGGACAGAATATTTATTGATGCCATAAACCGCACCATAAATGTGATGATAAGCGATGAAGAATTTGCTGCGCGTAAAGCCGCCTGGGTAAAACCGGCGCTGAAGGTTAAAAATGGTTTATTATACAAATACGCCAAAACAGTAAGTTCAGCAGCGGAAGGCTGTGTAACGGATGAGATATAAAGCCCCCTAACCCCCTGAAGGGGGAATAATTAGGAAAGGCTAAAAAAGAAATAAAACATTAACACTATAAAAAAACTCCCCTTTAGGGGGTTGGGGGGCACTATGGAAGTTGCAAATGAAACACTAACAGCACCTGTGAAAGCAGAAAAGTCGATCGAGCTAACAGGTTCGGCGGCATTGCTGGAAGCATTGATAGTTGAGGGTGTGGATACCATTTTTGGATATCCGGGCGGGGCTATTATGCCAATTTATGACGCGCTGGTTGATTACGGCGATAAACTGAACCACATATTGGTACGCCATGAACAGGGCGGCATTCATGCAGGTCAGGGTTATGCACGTACATCGGGTAAAGTGGGCGTGGTATTCGCTACCAGCGGCCCCGGGGCAACTAATTTGGTTACCGGTTTAGCTGATGCACAAATTGACAGCACGCCTTTAGTATGTATCACCGGTCAGGTGTTCGCGCACCTGTTGGGCACCGATGCCTTCCAGGAAACAGATGTGATCAACATTACCACTCCTGTTACCAAATGGAACTACCAGGTAACCGATGCTACTGAAATCCCGGAAGTGATCGCCAAGGCATTCTACATAGCTAAAAGCGGCAGACCGGGCCCGGTGTTGATCGACATTACTAAAAATGCGCAGATACAAAAATTCGACTTTAAGGGTTATACTAAATGTGATCATATCCGCAGCTATCGCCCAAAACCGATAGTACGCCAGCAATATATACAGCAGGCGGCTGAGTTGATAAACCGCGCTGAAAAGCCATTTATCCTTTTCGGGCAGGGCGTTATTTTGGGCGAGGCTGAAAAAGAATTTAAGGCATTTGTTGAAAAGAGCGGAATACCTGCTGCATGGACAGTTTTGGGAGCTGGCGCTATCCCAACAGATCATCCGTTGAACGTAGGTATGTTGGGCATGCACGGCAATTACGGACCAAATGTATTGACCAATAGTTGTGACGTGTTGATCGCAATAGGTATGCGTTTTGACGACCGTGTAACTGGTCGCCTGGATAAATATGCGAAACAGGCACAGGTTATCCATTTGGATATAGACCCGGCTGAAATAGACAAAAATGTGAAATCAACCGTACCGGTTTGGGGTGATTGTAAGGAGACTTTACCATTGCTTACCGAGTTGGTTGAACACAAGGAACATAAAGAATGGTTACAACAATTCCACGATCATACAAAACAGGAAGTTGAGCAGGTAATTGAGAAAGAGCTTAACCCAACAACTGACGAAATGACGATGGGTGAAGTGATAAAACAACTGAATGAGCTAACAAAAGGCGATGCGGTAATTGTTACCGATGTTGGCCAGCACCAAATGGTGGCTTGCCGCTATGCCAAGCTGAACAAAACCCGCAGTAACGTTACCAGCGGTGGTTTAGGCACAATGGGTTTCGCATTACCTGCAGCCATAGGCGCTAAATTTGGCGCACAGGAGCGCGATGTAATAGCAATAATTGGTGACGGTGGTTTCCAGATGACCTTGCAGGAACTGGGCACCGTTATGCAAACCGGTATCAACATAAAGATCGTTATCCTGAACAATCATTTCCTGGGGATGGTTCGCCAGTGGCAGGAATTGTTTAATGAGCGCCGTTATTCATTTGTGGATATACAAAGCCCTGATTTTGTACGCCTGGCATCGGCTTATGGCATCGAAGGGAAACGCGTTGATGAGCGGAAGGACCTGGTATCAGCATTAAAAGAAATGATGGACCACCAAGGCTCATACCTGCTGGAAGTAACCGTAACCAAGGAAAACAATGTGTTCCCGATGGTACCGCAGGGATGTAGTGTAAGCGAGATCAGGTTAAAATAAAAACCTCACCTAAATCCCCTCCAAAGGAGAGGACTTAAAAAAAGAGAATCATGAGCAATCAAGACATAGAAAAGCAGGAGTTTAACATCACGGTATACACGGAGAACCAGATAGGTTTACTGAACCGGATAGCTATTATATTTACACGCCGTAAGATCAATATTGACAGTTTGAATACGTCGCCATCAGAAATTGACAGTATCCATCGTTTTAATATTGTGATCACCGAGTCGGAAGATGTGGTACGCAAAGTATGCCGCCAGATAGAGAAACAGGTGGAAGTTCTAAAGGTGTATTATCACACTAATGAGGATGTGATATGGCAAGAACTGGCGCTATACAAGGTATCGACTGATGTGATAGCAGAGCAGGTAAGCGTTGAGCGTTTATTGCGCGAAAACGGCGCCCGTGTGGTGGTTTTGCGTAAGGATTATACCGTGTTCGAAACTTCGGGCCACCGCGAAGAAACCGACGCGCTTATCAATATTTTGCAACCTTACGGCCTGATAGAATTTGTACGCAGTGCAAGAGTGGCTATTATTAAAGACAGCGACGGCTTCAACTCCAAACTACGTGAGTTTGAACGTTTGGAACCGGGTGAGGACGTGATAGAGAATGAATATTTGAACCAGGGGCAGAAGGTGTTTAGTATGTAGGTCGCCCCCCAGCCCCCTGAAGGGGGAGTATAATAATTTAACTGATAAAATTTAGATACAAAAACAACTGCATCGGTGAAATCAAAAGAGCATCGGTGAAATCACAAAAAAAACAAAACAATGGCAAAATTAAATTTCGGCGGAACTGAAGAAAACGTAGTAACCCGCGAGGAGTTCCCTTTATCAAAAGCTCAGGATGTATTAAAAGATGAAGTTGTAGCGGTAATAGGCTATGGCGTTCAAGGCCCGGGCCAGGCATTAAACCAAAAAGACAATGGCATAAACGTTATCGTTGGTCAGCGTAAAGGCACCAAAACATGGGATAAAGCTATAGCTGATGGCTTTGTACCGGGTGAAACCCTTTTTGAAATTGAAGAAGCCCTTGAAAAAGGAACCGTTATTTGCTATTTATTGAGCGACGCGGCACAGATAGCTTTATGGCCAACCGTTAAAAAACACTTAACTCCGGGCAAGGCATTATATTTCTCTCACGGTTTCGGTATTACTTTTAACGAGCAAACCGGCATCGTGCCACCTGCCGATGTTGACGTATTTTTGGTTGCGCCAAAAGGTTCAGGTACTTCTTTGCGCCGTATGTTCCTGCAAGGCCGTGGCTTAAATTCAAGCTATGCTATCTTCCAGGATGCTACCGGTAAAGCTTTTGAGCGTGTTATCGCTTTAGGTATCGCGGTAGGTAGCGGTTATTTGTTCGAAACAAACTTCAAAAAAGAAGTTTACAGCGACTTAACCGGCGAGCGTGGTACCTTGATGGGTTGTATCCAGGGTATCTTCGCAGCGCAATATGAAGTATTGCGTTCAAATGGTCACTCACCATCTGAAGCTTTCAATGAAACTGTTGAAGAGTTAACCCAATCATTAATGCCATTAGTTGCTGAAAACGGTATGGACTGGATGTATGCCAATTGTTCAACTACTGCACAACGTGGTGCGTTAGATTGGTGGAAAAAATTCCGTGATGCTACTAAGCCGGTATTTGAAGACCTGTACAAAAGCGTTGCAACCGGCAAAGAATCACAGCGTTCTATCGACTCGAACAGCCAGCCTGATTACCGCGAAAAACTGGATGCGGAATTGAAAGAACTTCGCGAAAGTGAATTATGGCAAGCAGGCAAAACTGTACGCAGCTTACGCCCTGAGAACCAGGTTGTAGAAGCTTAGCCCCCTAACCCCCTGAAGGGGGGAACAATTAGAATAAAATTATAGCGATGGGTTTAATACCCATCGCTTCTGAGCAATAAAGTTATGGGACAAACATTATTTGATAAAATTTGGGATGCGCACGTCGTCAGTAGCAACGAGGGATTTCCTGATATTTTATACATCGACACACATTTCATTCACGAAGTAACCAGTCCGCAGGCATTTGATGGCTTGCGTCAAAGAGGGTTACCGGTTTTCAGGCCAAAACAAACCGTTGCCACGGCCGACCACAACGTCCCTACCTGGGACCAGCATCTGCCCATTAAAGAAGAACTTTCGCGCTACCAGGTTGATATGCTCACCAAAAACTGTAAAGAGTTTGGCATTGAGTTGTATGGACTGGGCCACCCCTTCCAGGGTATAGTGCACGTTATAGGCCCCGAGCTGGGTATTACCCGCCCGGGCGGTACTTATGTTTGCGGCGATAGCCATACTTCAACGCATGGTGCTTTCGGCGCTATTGCGTTCGGTATTGGTACTTCGCAGGTTGAGCAGGTAATGGCAACACAATGTTTATTGCAGCAACGCCCGAAACGCATGAAAATCGAGGTGAACGGCAAACTGCAAAAAGGCGTAGGCGCTAAGGATATTATCCTTTACATCATTTCAAAAATATCTGCCGCAGGCGGAACAGGCTATGCTGTTGAGTATGCCGGTGATACCATTCGCTCATTAAGCATGGAAGGTAGAATGACCATCTGCAACATGAGCATTGAGATGGGTGCACGTTGCGGATTGATCGCACCTGATGAAACGACCATCAGCTATGTAAAAGGCCGTGAGTTTGCCCCTAAGGGTGAAGAATGGGATGAGGCTGTAGCATATTGGGAAACTTTGTACTCCGATGAAGATGCAGACTTTGATTCCGTATTAAGCTTTAAAGCTGAAGATATTGAACCAATGATCACCTACGGAACAAATCCGGGGATGGGTATTGGTGTTACGCAGCATGTACCTGAAATCTCATCATTCGAAGCTAAAGAACAAGGTTCATACAAAAAGGCCCTTGATTACATGGGTTTGCATGATGATGAGCAATTGTTAGGTAAACGCATTGATTACGTATTCATCGGGAGTTGTACCAATTCACGCATTGAGGATTTGCGCCAGGTAGCCGAGTTTGTTAAAGGCAAGCAAAAAGCCGAAAATGTTACGGTTTGGGTAGTACCCGGATCAAAACAGGTGCAGGAACAAGCTATCCGCGAAGGATTGGATAAAGTATTTGAGGCTGCAGGTTTCCCGCTCCGCGAGCCGGGATGCAGTGCCTGTTTGGGGATGAACGAGGATAAGATCCCCGCAGGTAAATACTGCGTATCCACCTCGAACAGGAACTTTGAAGGCAGGCAAGGGCCGAATTCAAGAACGTTTTTGGCAAGCCCGTTGACGGCGGCTGCGAGTGCTATTACGGGTAGGGTTACGGATATAAGGGAGTTTTTGAAAGAGGGGGAATTGGTTAGTTAGAAAAAGGGTGTCACACTGAGGCACTCGAAGTGTGAGCGTAGAGGCCTTTTGCCCACATGCTTCGAGTGCCTCAGCATGACACCCCTAATAAAAAAATACAAATTGATACTTGAAGTGGCCATATTAAACGTAATACCCGGTCAGGAGGATGATTTTTTAAAGGCATTTTCCAAAGCGAAGGATATTATAGCAAGTATGGCGGGTTATATATCGCACCAGCTAAAAAGATGTCTTGAGCATACCAATCAGTTCATTTTATTGGTAGAATGGGAGAAATTAACCGACCATACAGAGGGCTTCAGGCGATCAGCAGCATACCAGGAATGGAAAGGGTTATTACATCACTTTTACAGCCCCTTCCCTACTGTTGAACATTATGAATAGAGATTAGAGGTTGGAGGTTAGAGATCAGTTAAGATCAAACAATGACCAATGACCCGATGACTAATGACATAAAGATTATGGCAACTAAAATATTTAAACACATACAAACCAGCGTGGTGCCGCTGCCGATAGAGAATATCGATACGGATCAGATCATCCCTGCAAGGTTTTTAAAGGCCACTACCCGCGAGGGTTTTGGCAATAATTTATTCCGCGACTGGCGGTTTGATGAGGAGGATAACCCTAAACAGGATTTTATCCTCAACAACCCGAATTACAGCGGGAAGATATTGGTTGCGGGCAAAAACTTCGGTTGCGGAAGCAGCCGTGAGCATGCCGCCTGGGCCATTGCCGATTATGGTTTTGATGCCGTGGTGAGCAGTTTTTTTGCCGATATATTTAAAGGCAACGCGCTTAACAACGGCCTGTTGCCGGTACAGGTGAGCGATGAATTTTTGAAGAAGATATTCGACGCGGTGTTTGCTGATGAGCACGCTGCTGTTGAGATAGACCTGAATGAACAGGTTATTAAAATAGTAGCTACGGGTGAACAGGAAAGCTTTGAGGTTAACCCTTATAAGAAAGCCTGCATGATAAATGGCTATGATGATATTGATTATATTTTGAGTAAGAAAGAATTGATCGAGGAATACGAAAATAGTTGAATGTTGAAAGTTAAGAGTTGAAAGTAAGTACTTATAACACATAACCCACCACTCACAACAAAAAATAAGAATGGGACTAACAAAACACATATTAGTAATACCCGGTGACGGCATCGGGCCCGAGGTGACAACCTGGGGGAAGGCTGTACTGGAAAAGATCGGCAAAGATGGTGGTCATACGTTTACGTTTGATGAGGCGCTGATGGGCCATGTGGCTATTGAAGCTACCGGCACTCCTCTACCTGATGAAACATTAGATAAAGCAAAAGCGAGTGACGCCATATTATTTGGCGCTATTGGTCACATTAAATATGATAACGATCCTTCAGCCAAAGTACGCCCGGAGCAGGGGCTTTTGAAGATACGCAAGGAACTTGGCTTATATGCTAACCTACGCCCCATTATGCTTTTTGATGAGTTGCTGGATGCTTCGAGCCTTAAACCTGAAGTTTTAAAAGGCACGGATATTTTATTCTTCCGCGAGCTTACGGGTGATGTTTATTTCGGTGAAAAGAAACGCAGTGAGGACAGGAATACTGCTTCGGATCTGATGATCTATTCACGCTACGAAGTAGAACGCATCGCTATAAAAGCTTACGAAGCTGCTATGCTACGTGGAAAAAAACTTTGTTCGGTTGATAAGGCTAATGTTTTGGAAGCATCGCGCTTATGGCGTGAAGTGGTTCAGGACATCGCCAAAAAATACCCTGAAGTAGAAACCGAGCATATGTTCATTGACAACGCGGCCATGCAACTGGTTAAGAATCCTAAGAAATTTGATGTGGTGTTAACCGCTAATCTTTTCGGCGATATATTGACAGATGAAGCTTCGCAGATTGCAGGTTCGATGGGTATGCTGGCATCAGCATCGGTTGGTGATGGCACTGGTTTCTTTGAACCTATCCACGGTTCGGCGCATGATATTGCAGGGCAGGATAAAGCTAATCCGCTGGCTTCTATCCTATCGGTGGCTTTAATGCTGGAGATCAGCTTTGGTATGAAAGATGAAGCTAAAAAAATAACGGATGCGATAGATAAGGTATTGAAGGAAGGTTATCGTACCGGTGATATCGCGGATAGCAAAACTGATAAAAGCAAGATATTAGGTACTAAAGCGATAGGGCAAAAGGTGCTGGAGTACATTTAGCCCCCGGCCCCCTGAAGGGGGAGTAATAACAAATCGGTGTAATCAAAAACACATCGGTGTAATCTGAGTAATATGAAATGGAACGCTGAATTATATGACGATAAACATTCTTTCGTATTTGAATACGGGGAGAATGTGTTGGAATTACTGGATGTAAAAAAAGGCGAACGTATCCTTGATCTGGGTTGCGGAACGGGCCACTTGACACAGCAGATACATGAGCGTGGCGCGGTGGTTACAGGTATTGATGCTTCACCGGATATGATATGGCAGGCTAAGGAAACTTACCACGATGTGGATTTTGAGGTGGCTGATGGTGCCAATTTTCATTTCGATAAGCCATTTGATGCTATCTTTTCGAATGCGACACTGCATTGGATATTGGATGCTGATGCTGTAATAAAATGTGTTTATGATAGCCTTAAACCCGGCGGCAGGTTTGTTGCTGAAATGGGTGGTAAAGGCAATATGGGTAAAATTGTCGCGGCAACGCAAAAGGTACTTAATGCCCACGGTTATAATCGTCAGGCAGAATTGAAGCAATGGTATTTTCCGTCGCTAAGTGAGTATACTACAAAGCTTGAATCGCAGGGCTTCCGGGTTACTTTCGCTGCGCATTTCGACAGGCCCACTCTGCTGCAGGATGGTCGCCAGGGTGTGGCCAAATGGCTCAATATGTTTGGGCCGGTGTTTTTTGAAGGCATCGCGCAAGCAGAAAAAGAACAAATATTAAATGAAATTACCGACATACTTGAACCCGACTACCATAAAGACGGCCAATGGTATGCTGATTATAAAAGATTAAGGTTTATAGCGGTGAAGTAGCAGGTATTTAGTATCAAGTATCAAGATAGAAACTCAAATCTTGATACTTGATACTTGCGACTTGATACTAAAACCAACAACAAGTATTAGTGCCGTTTTGTACTCGATACTTGATATTAATTACTTGATACTAAAATAAAAAGATATGTTACACGATCCGAACCGCGTTTATGTTTTTGATACCACGCTTCGCGATGGCGAGCAGGTACCGGGCTGCCAGTTGACAACCCCTGAAAAAATTGAAATAGCCCGCGAACTGGAGGCTTTGGGCGTAGATATTATTGAAGCCGGATTTCCTATTTCGAGCCCGGGCGATTTCCAAAGCGTGGTTGAAATATCGAAGGCTGTAAAGGAACCTACCGTTTGCGCGCTTACCCGTGCCAACAAGGGCGATATTGATGCTGCTGCCGGGGCATTAAAATATGCTAAACGGCCGCGTATACATACGGGTATTGGGTCGTCGGATATGCATATCAAAAACAAATTCAACAGCACTCGCGAGGAGATATTGGTACGCGCAGTTGACGCAGTGAAGTATGCCAAAAAGTTTGTTGAGGATATTGAGTTTTATGCCGAAGATGCCGGCAGGGCCGATATTGTCTACCTTGCTCAAATGGTCGAGGCTGTTATTGCTGCCGGTGCGACCGTGGTAAATATCCCCGATACCAATGGCTATTGCTTGCCTGAGCAATATGGCCAGAAGATAAAATTCCTGAAAGAAAATGTAAAGAATATCGATAAGGCCATTATCTCGGTGCATTGCCATAATGACCTCGGGCTCGCCACTGCCAACTCGGTTGCCGGTTTACAAAACGGGGCGCGCCAAATTGAAGGTACTATAAATGGCATTGGTGAACGCGCGGGCAATACCTCGATAGAAGAAGTGGTGATGATATTAAAAACGCATCAAAGTATCGGCCTGCATACCAATATTAACGCCAAAAACATTTACGAAATAAGCCGCATGGTAAGCTCGCAAATGCGTATGCCTGTGCAGCCGAACAAAGCTATTGTGGGCAGTAACGCCTTCGCGCATAGCTCAGGTATTCACCAGGACGGATTTTTGAAGAACCGCGAGAATTATGAGATCATCCGCCCTGAAGATGTGGGTTTCCCCAACGCGAGTATTGTGCTTACCGCGCGTAGCGGCAGGCATGCCCTGAAGTTCCACCTGGAGCGTTTGGGCTTTAGTTTAGATAAAGCTGAACTTGACGAAGCATATACAAGATTTTTAACACTGGCTGATAATAAGCTGGATATAAACGATGAAGACCTGACCGGCCTGGTATCGTTTAAAATGGTAAGGGATTAATGATGGACACAGTAACTAAACCACAGCTGGATTTTGAGGCGGCTTCGCAACGATTAAATGGCGTAGTCAGGCGCACTCCACTGGAATACAACGCAAGGCTTTCGGAAAGATACGGTTGTGAAATATGGCTAAAGCGTGAAGACCTGCAGGTGGTGCGTTCGTACAAATTGCGTGGGGCTTATAACATGATAAGCCAGTTGAGCGATGAGCAGCTGAGCCGTGGTGTGGTTTGTGCCAGCGCGGGTAACCATGCGCAGGGCGTGGCTTTCTCGTGCAAAAAACTGGGGACAAAGGGCGTAATTTTTATGCCGGAGATCACCCCGAAACAAAAAGTAAAGCAAACAGAAATGTTTGGCAACGGCAATGTTGAAATTGTACTTATAGGTGATACTTTTGACGATTGCCTGCGTGAGGCCCTGATCTATACCGAGGCTCATGAAATGACATTCATTCCTCCTTTTGATGATTATAAAGTTATTGAGGGCCAGGGAACGGTCGGCGTTGAAATATTGAATGATTTACCCGGGACAGAGGTAGTGCTGATGCCTGTTGGTGGCGGCGGTTTCGCGGCTGGTGTAGGCAGTTACCTGAAACAGCAGAATCCTGACATTTATTTGATCGGCGTTGAACCTGAAGGCGCACCCTCGATGGTGGGCGCGTTTGAAAATCATGGTCCGGTGACACTTGACCATATAGACCGTTTTGTTGATGGCGCGGCTGTAAAGCGAGTGGGCTCGCTTACTTATGAGCTATGCAGCCAGGTGCTTGATGAAATGTTGCTGGTACCGGAAGGTAAAGTTTGCACCACCATACTTAAACTTTATAATGAGGATGCAATTGTGGTTGAACCGGCAGGTGCTTTATCGGTAGCGGTACTGGATATGTGCAAAGAGCAGATCAAAGGTAAGAAAGTGGTTTGCGTTATCAGCGGTGGGAACAATGATATTGAGCGCATGCAGGAGATAAAGGAAAAATCGCTGTTGTATGAAGGCTTGAAGCATTATTTTATCGTTCGTTTCCCGCAACGCCCTGGTGCTTTGAAGCTATTCGTGAATAATGTTTTGGCGCCTGGTGATGATATTACGCGGTTTGAATTTATTAAGAAAAATTCGAAAGAGAACGGCCCTGCGCTGGTGGGGATCGAACTAAAAAATGCCGAGGATTATCCTGCTTTGTTGCAACGCATGGAGGAGCATAGGTTTAATGTGATCGAATTGAACAGGGACCAGACCTTGTTTGAGTATTTGGTGTAGCCCCCCCAACCCCCTGAAGGGGGAATTTTTGAAGATCATTTTATTTGTTTAAGCTGGAAGCTTAAATCATGTTGTACCACGAGTTACGCTACGCTAAACTCGCGGCAGCATAAGCAGCAGACAGCATAACTATTTTATATAGATAATTTCAAAGAACGACGGCCTTTGGAACTTCCTTTCACAGGGCGAACGTTCAGAGACGCAAGGTATTGCGTCTCTATGGTGGAGGCCGGATAATTCAAATTTCGGGAATTAGATTGGAAAAAGTGCTGACACTGTTTTGTCAGTAGATGATAACCAGCGGGTTAATATTCCAGCCACCTGTTTATCTTCAGGCTTATTTTATCGCCCTCGCTATATTTACGAATAGTGTAGTTATGGACCCGGAGGGTCAGGCTATCCTTTTCTATCAATATATCTTCGTAAAAACCTTTGAACAGTACTTGTTTTACTAACCAGTCGCCTGTTTTGGCAGGTGTTATTTCGAGCCACTCGGGATAGATAGCGGCGGTTGTTTTTTTGGCTTTTAGGCCAATGCCGCAAATTGTGATTTTATCTTTAGCAACTACATTACAGGTAGTCAACAGGCTGGCAGTGTACAGGTATTTTGGATTTTGATAGAGGGTGACCGGATCGCCTGATTCGAGAATTTTTCCGTTGCGCATTACAATAAGTTCATCGGCCATAGAGAGTATCTCCGATGGGTCGTGTGATACCATGATAACCGTCAGGCCGGTTTGTTTTACTATCTGGCGGATGTCCTGCTGCAGATCTTCACCAAACGAGGTATCAACCTGATTAAAGGGTTCATCGAGCAATAAAACCTCGGGGCGGGTAATGATGGCGCGGGCAAGGGCCACGCGCTGTTTTTCGCCGCCGCTTAAGTCAACCACACGGCTATTTGCCAGATGTGACATATTGAGCAGGCTTAATGCACGTGCGGTTTTTTCTTCTTTCGCCTGTAGATTTGTATTGGGTAATAAAGTGGCAACGTTATCCCATACTTTGGCAAACAGGTTCAGGTCGTCGGTATGCTGGGTTACCATTTTCATAGCATCATGGCCGGGGATGAGTTTTTCAACCGGGCCCCAAACACGCTCGCCTCTAAAATGCACTTCGCCTTCATCGGGATCGAGCAGGCCGTATAGCAGGCGTAACAGAGTACTTTTACCACTACCGCTTTCGCCGATTATGGCGGTAATCTTGCCTTGCTGTATAGTTAAGCTTGTTTTGGAAACGCCTGAAACGCGTTCGCCGGGGTATAGTTTGCTAATTGCCTTTGCCTGTAAAAAATGCGTGGATGCCATTGGATGCAAAGATACGCAAAACGATGAAATGCATAAGGCGGAGTTTCGTACCTACGGCACGAGATACCCGCTTTAATTTGTTTCTACCAATATTTAACCCCTACGGGGTTTATTATAATCGCGAACACTGAATACTGAACGCCGAATTTCGAAGTTAACTTCATCATTCGATATTTAATATCCAGTGTTTGATATTGTTAACCTACCAGCCCAACGTAACACCGAACGAGAAGTTCTTTAAACCTGCTTGTGCCGGGCTATTCTCGAACATATCATTAAAGTAATACTTGGCGAATATGCCCCATGCGCCATAGCCTACCCGTACAAACGCGCCGTAACGGAAGGTGGCAAAATGATAATTGTCATCAAATTTCTGTTTCCCGTTTTCTGCACTGATCTGTTTTACACGCCCGTTGAGCAGGAATCCTGCATCGGGACCAAAAACAAAGTGTGCGCTGTTGCCATCGGCATCAGCCTTGGTGCGGAAATCAAACGATAACGGAATGCGCAGGTAGCTTGCTGAGAAACGATTCTTGCTGTAATCAATATTATCCTGGCGATAGGTTAACACGGGTTGATTTGGCAATATGGTAATGTTATCGCGCAGGCGGAACAATGTCCAGTCGAAACCACCCGACAGGTAAATTTTGAAAGTGCTGTTGAAGCGGTAGCCGAACTGTATTACATCGAACCCATTATTGCTCGATTTCCATGAGCGGTAGCGCAGGAACTGGTTTTGGGGCGACAGGGTAAAGCTGCCATTATCAATTAAAGTGGTCAAACCCAGATCGAGGCGGGAGAATGTTAGCCCAAAGCTAAAGCCCGGCGCTTTTTTATGCTCGTGGATAGTGGTATCCTGTGGTTTGTTAATGTTAACAGAACTGACATCATCGCCATACCCTAATTTAATGCTATGGCCTTTTTTGTGTTGTATGGTATCAGTGGCAGCTTTAGTGCTATCGGCATTGCTTTGAGCGAACACACCTGTAGCGGCCGCGCACAATATGGCGGTAAAAATTAAGCGTTTCATGTATTTGTATAATTATGTTGTGTGAAATTAGTTTTCCTTTTTTACTTTAATTATCCCCAGGTTAACCCCTGTGATAGTCGACTCATCGCCATCGGTATTGGAGAATTCAATTACTTTATCTTTTCTTTTGTCTACTGCAGCGATCACTACGTTCAGCATATCGCCGAAGGTATGTATGCGGTGCTTTTTAACGGGTGGAGTATCTACAGGCTTATCTTTATCGGATACAACGGCAACCAATGTGGCTGGTTTATCAGTTTTTACAATAGGTGTAGCAGCTATCATGCTTGCTGTATCAATAGCGGCAGGTTTAACCATATCATTTTTAGTTATAGTTACCGATGCCAATACCTGTTGCTGAGGCTGTACAATAATTGGTTGCTGAGTTATTACGTCATGTTTTGCAGGCTTGTTTTCGATATTACCTTTTACAAAATGCTTTGGTTTGGTGATAGTATTTGCTGCAATTGCCGCGTGCTGTACCATAGTGTTATGCGGCTTTACTGCGGCTACTGTCGGCGCTGTTTTTGCAGGATGATTAACTGATACCCTATTTTTAACACGAGGTTTAACCACCGTTACATTTTGGGTGAAAAATACTATCCCTGCCGCTATCAGCACAATAATGCTTGCCGCGATGCCTAAAAACGGCAATACCTTTTTGCGGTTATTATTGCCCAGGCCATCATTAATGCCCTGCCATACAGCCTTTGAGGGTTCAACCTCAAAGTCGTTCAGTTTTGCGCTGAACAGTTTGTCAAATTCTTTATCCTGCATTTCCATAACTTTTATTGCTGGTTTTTAAAACTTGTTCTTTTAATATCGTCCGCGCCCTTGATAGCTGCGATTTTGAGGCGCCTTCGGTTATGTTCATTATTTCGCCAATTTCTTTGTGCGAATATCCTTCTATAGCATAAAGGTTAAACACCATCCGGTACCCCGGCGCAAGCTGCTGTATCAGTGCTATCAGATCCTTAGCATCCAAATTAGCCATCGCCATTGGGTTTACTGATGGTTCGTCGGCCTCATCCATATCAACCGCCTGCATCATTTTATGGTGTTTGCGGTAATATTCAATCGAGCTATGCACCATTATCCGCCTCACCCAACCCTCGAACGACCCCTCATTCCTATAATCATTCATCTTTTGAAACACCCTGATGAAGCCGTTTTGCAGCATGTCTTCGGCTTCCATCCTATCGGTAGCGTAACGCATGCAAACACCAAGCATTTTAGCGGCAAATTGTTTGTAAAGCAACTCCTGCGCTTTTCGTTCGCCTGCTTTGCATTTGTTTACCAGTGTATCTATCGTGTACTTGTGTTCCAAAAACATCATTTAAAGGTAAGATGAAATGTCGGCCCAAATGGTTGCACAGGGATGTAAATTATTTTATTTGCTGCTATATTTAACTTATGATCTCAAACGACCCTTTTCCTTTGCTTACTACTGATCGCCTAATATTAAGACCGCTTGATATGAGCGATGCGGATGTTCTTTTCAAACTACGGACCAATGCTGAAGTTAACCGGTATTTGATAAGGCCGGTACCGAAATCTATTGAAGAGGTTTATGCTTACATTGAGAAAATACAGGGTTTGTTAGCCAATAATATAAGTTTTTATTGGGTGCTTTGCCTTAAAACTGATAATAAACTGATAGGTACAATTTGCCTTTGGAATTTTTCAGAGGAGAACAATGTTGCTGATATAGGCTATGAGCTAATGCCGGAATTCCAGGGTAAGGGATTGATGCAGGAAGCCGCCGAAAAGGTTATTGAGTATGGTTTTGATGTGTTGGGATTGAAAATGATGCTTGGAGTTACTGACGCAGGCAACGAGCGGTCGGCGGCTTTATTAAAGCGGAATGGTTTTAAGGAAGATACTGAATATAAATATGTGAGCAAGGAAGATGCGGGGAGGGATGTGGTCTATTTTTTGGTACGGTATTGATAAGTTAGAAATAATGTGTACCTTTATTAAAAAAAATGTGTATGAGAACCAATATTGAAATTGATGACGCTTTAATGGCCAAGGCGCAAAAGCTAAGCAATATTAAAACCAAAAAAGCTGTTGTTGAGGAAGCTTTACGCTTATACATTACAGTTGAAAATCAAAGAAAGCTAATTCAGTTGAAAGGTAAAATCAAACTTGATGATATAGCTTTTCAATAATGGAAACAATATTAGTGGATACATCTGTATGGGTTAACTTTTTTAAAGATATTGACACTGATGCAAGTAAATTTTTAACCAATAATATTACCAATATTATTATTGCTACCTGCCCCGTTATAGTTCAAGAAATTTTGCAGGGAGTAGCCACTGATGCTGATGAACAAATTGTTAAACTATATTTTGACAATTTAACCAGGCTGAAAGAAGAACCCTATCTTGTAGCCATTGAGGCAGCAGAACTTTATAGAAAGTTGAGAAAAAAGGGAATTACCATTAGGAAACCTAATGATTGCCTGATTGCTGTGTATGCCATAAGAAATCAAATTGTACTATTAAATGATGATAGAGATTTTAAGCTGATTGCTGAACATTCATTATTAAAAATAATGAACTTCAATTAATCACTTTTTCATTCTGAAATACTTGTAAATCTTAACTGCCGACATGATGATCAGCGAGAAAAGTATTATACCAACTACCCCAAATATCCAACTGATACTATCTTTCAGCACTGCCAAAAATACAATGGCGAATAAAAATATGGTGGCTACTTCATTCCAGATGCGGAGTTGGGTGGATGACCATTTATAAATGCCATTAGCCATTTGTTTCATTTTGCTTTGGCAGATGAAATGGTAAATCAGTAAGCCGAACACAAACAGCAGTTTAATATTCAACCAACCTTCACCCCATAAATTATCCATTGTTGCCATGGTTATTCCTGCGGCAACGGTTAATATCATGGATGGGGTGGCGATGATATACCACAACCTTTTTTCCATGATCACGAATTGGTCGGATAGTATTTTACGGTCGGGGTCGGGTTTGTCCTGGGCTTCGGTGTGGTAAATAAAAAGGCGCACAATGTAGAATAGCCCCGCCATCCAGCAGACTACGAATATAATGTGTATGGCTAAAATATATTGATACATGCCCCCTAACCCCCTAAAGGGGGAATTTTTGAAAAATCAAATTATAAATATATAAGCCCCCATGCCTATATGCTCCCCCTTCAGGGGGCCGGGGGGTAATCTTTTATTATATCCACCGCATACTTCACATTATCAAACGGGATATCGGGCATAATGCCGTGGCCCAGGTTGAAGATGAAGCCGTTCTCGTCTTTCATACGATCGAACAGGCGATAGATGCGTTCCTTTATTACTTTTTTATCGGCATACAAAATATGCGGATCAAGGTTGCCCTGTACGGCTATGCCTTTTGGCAGACGCTGTTTAATATCCAGCAGGTCAACGTTCCAGTCGATGGAAATTACATCGGGTTTTGCTTCGGCCATTAGTGGCGCGAAAACCGAACTGCCTTTACAGAATGATATTACCGGAATATCTTTGCGGTTCAGTTTGCTGATGATCTCGGCAATATAGCGGTGAGAAAATTCTTTGTAATCATCCCAAGCCAATGCTTGCGCCCAGCTATCGAATATTTGCACTGCATTTACACCTGCGGCAATTTGCAGGTTCAAATAATCGGCAGTAACCGTGGCTATTTTTGATAACAGTTGATGGGCCATTTCGGGCTCGTTGTGCAACATTAGCTTGGTCAGTTTAAAATCTCGCGATGAACCACCTTCAACCAAATAACTCATTACGGTAAATGGCGCACCGGCAAACCCTATCAGCGGGATGCTACCGTTCAAACGCTGCTGAATTACTTTAATAGCATCGGCCACGTATTGCAGCTTATGCACTACTTGTGTGTCCAGTTTGTCAATATCAGCTTGGGTGCGTACCGGGTTGGCAAAACGCGGGCCTACGCCCTGAGTAAAACTGAGGTCGCCGCCCATGGCTTCGGCAGTAACTAAAATATCGGAAAATAATATGGCACCATCGATTCCTAACAGGTCGACGGGCAGCATGGTAACATCGGCAGCAAGCTCGGGGGTTTTGCACATTTCCAAAAAAGAATATTTGTTCTTTATGTCCCAATATTCTTTCATGAACCGGCCTGCCTGGCGCATCATCCATACCGGCGGACGGTTTGTTTTTTCCGAAAACGCTGCTTTTATTAATAACGAATCTCTCATATAATTTTTGTAGAGACGCAATACCTTGCGTCTCATGTGTATGCTTTAGAGACGCAAAGTATTGCGTCTCTAAATTATTTTTTGTGTTGTTTTAATTCTTGTTCCAATTTGGCTATTACGTCCTTCATTTTGGATTTTATCTCGCCTTCGCGTTTTTTGGCCAGTTGAATATATGCTTCGGCCTTATCATAATTAGCCTGCCTTATGCTGATGTTGGCTACATGTACCAATGCCGCTACATGATCATTCGCAGTACGCAAGGGGTATTGGGCGGCCAGTTCATAATGCTTTTCAGCTTCGTCATAATCCTGCTTTTGCAGGCAGACGCCACCCATTATAAATTCATAAAAGCCGCGCCTTTTTTTGCTTAACCACGAAGGATGGGTTATCTGGCTTAACAGCATTTCGGTTTTTCCATAATCCTTTTTGTGGAAACTTTTTGCAGCAAGTATTACGGTGCCTTCTTTAAAATAGCCCCATATCAGCATTACAATAAAAAGTAAAACTACCGCCATAAGTTCGTAAACCCGGTGGTAGCTGAAAAATAAGCCCATGGCTAAAAAAATGCCTGTAAGTACTATGCGGGCGTTATTTGTAAACATGTATTAGTGCTGGTTATCGGTAAATTTATAGCCTACACCGCGTATAGAGTGAAAATAAACCGGGTTTTTAGGATCGGGTTCAAAGTACTTACGGAAGGTAAGGATAAAGTTATCGATAGTACGGGTTGACGGATATACGTCATAGTTCCATACAGTTTCGAGTATCTGCTCGCGCGATACGGCGTCATTACGGCGCTCGATGAGCAGCTTTAACAGCATGGTTTCCTTTTTAGTTAAGGGAGTAATAGAGCCGTCGCCATTCACCAGTTCGAACGAGTTGAAATGAATAGTTTTATCGCCGATTTTATAGCTATTGAACTCTTTCAGGTCATCGCCTTTAAGGCTGCGTTTTACCAGGTTGTTTACCCTTAAAATTAATTCTTCCAGGTTAAAGGGTTTGGTAAGGTAATCGTCGGCACCTTTTTTAAGGCCTGAGATCTTGTCCTCGTTGGTATTTTTTGCGGTAAGGAACATGATAGGCACCTCGGTATTTTCAAGCCTGATGGTTTCGGCAACCACAAAGCCGTCTATCTCGGGCATCATTACGTCTAATATAACTAAGTTAAAACGTTCTTCTTTAAACAACTGCAAGGCCTTTTTACCGTTTTTGGCAGTTGATACTTTATAGCCTTCCAATTCAAGGTTTAGCTTGATGGCTTCCAAGAGGTGCTCCTCATCTTCGGCTAATAATATTCTTTTTCTGTTTGGCATGGTTGAACTCATATTGTGAAATGAATAATTAAGTAAAATTACCACACTATTAACTTAATAATCACATAGATTGGTAAAATTCGTAGTCCTGTTTGTGAATTTCGTATTTATTACCCGAATACTACCTCAAAAATGCTTCCTGCCGGGCGGTTATCTTTTACTTTTATGGTTGCCTGGTGCTTGTCTAATACTTCCTTTACAATAAACAAACCCAAACCTGTGCCTTTTGTGTTGCGGGTTTCCTCGCTGCCTACGCGATAAAAACGGTCGAAAATACGTGTTTTTTCCGCATCGGCTATGCCTATGCCATGATCGGCCACCTGCAGGTGGATCTTATCATCCTTTGAGAACAGCTTTACCAACACCGTATCGCAGGGGCTTGAGTATTTTATGGCATTTTCAACCAAATTGGTCACTACCGAGGTTAGCGCGAACTTGTCGCCTGTGACCTCAATTTTGGGTTCAATTTCAGCATCGATTATTTGTTGGTTGCAATCGCACTTGGTGACCTGCAAACGATTAACTATACTATCAACCAAAACAGATAAATTGAACTTTGCCTTGGGGAAGGTGTATGAACGGTTATCAATTTTTGATGCCAGTAGCATATTTTCCACCATATCGTCAAGGCGTTCAATATCCAGTAATGATTTGTCGATAAAATCGATAGTCTGCTCACGGGTAAGCTGGCGTTTTTGAATAGTTTGCAATAATATTTTAATGGAGGCCAATGGTGACTTTAATTCGTGGGTTACCGATAACAGGAAGTTTTTCTTCTGTTCCTGCAATGTCTTTTCACGATTAAGGGCATTGTGCAAACTGTATGCACCAAACGCGAATACCAGTATAAACATGGTGCCTTCGCTCATTATCATACCTATGCGGTTGGGCTGCAGGCTTACCAGCTGATAGCCCCACCAAAATAATTCGGCAATGGCATAAATAACTACCGCATAAAAAATAACTAACGAACGTTTCATAAGCCCCCTCTAAATCTCCCCCGGTAGGGGAGACTTTTTGTTTTTTTGTTTAATAATTATTTGCCCTTTTCCGATCCCTCTCTACCGTGGAGGGTTGGGTGGGGCTTAAATACCAGGTCAAGACTTTCAAATATAGCACGTTTTGTTTTTTCCAGGTCGATTTTTGTGTGGGCGGATGATATAAAGCCCACCTCGTAACCAGATGGCCCTAAATAGATGCCCCGGTTTATTAATTCCCGGTGCATTTTTTTGAATTTTTCCATGCTTGCCGGGTCAATGTCTTCGGCTTTGGTGATGGTTGCTTTATCGGTAAAAGCGAACCAGAATATCGAGCCAATACTGAATACTTTAAATTTATAGTTTTTCGCGGTAGCATAGCGCTGGATAGATTCTAAAAATTCCTCGGTTTTATTGTGAAGATCACGGTAGAAACCCATGCGCAGCAATTCAGTTAACTGAGCTATGCCCGCTGCCATAGCCACCGGGTTGCCTGACAGTGTGCCAGCCTGGTAAACTGAACCATCTGGCGATATGCTGCCCATGATTTCGGCAGAAGCGCCATAACAACCAACCGGCAAACCACCGCCGATTATTTTGCCATAAGTGATAATATCAGGTTTGATATGATAATGGCCTGCAGCGCCTTCGAAACCAACGCGGAAACCTGAGATCACCTCATCAAATATTAAGAGCGTTCCATTTTGGGTGCATATATCGCGCAGCGATTGTAAAAACTCTTTGGTTTGCAATAATAAGCCATTGTTAGCAGGTATTGGTTCGATGATAACCGCGGCGATTTGGTCTTTAAATTCTTCAAAAGCTTTGTTTAATGCTTCGGGATCATTCAGCGATACAACGATGGTTTCATCAGCAAACGACTTGGGTACGCCGGCAGATGAAGTTTCGCCAAAAGTTACTAAACCTGAACCTGCCTTTACCAGCAGCGAATCGGAATGGCCGTGGTAGCAGCCTTCGAACTTTAATATTTTGTCGCGCTTGGTATAGCCGCGTGCCAGCCTTATGGCCGACATTACCGCCTCGGTGCCTGAGCTTACAAAGCGCAGTTTTTCAATAAATTTATTGTTCTTAAGGATAAGTTCGGCCAGTTCATTTTCCAAAGCGGTAGGCGCGCCGAACGACATACCGTTCTGCATTACCTCAATTACCTTTTCCTTTACTTTGGCGTTGTTGTGCCCTAAGATGAGCGGCCCCCATGAACAGCAGAAATCAATAAATTCATTACCATCGGCATCCCAGATGTGGCTGCCATCGCCTTTTTCAATAAAAAGCGGCGTACCGTAAACCGACTTAAACGCCCGCACCGGCGAATTTACACCGCCCGGAAAATACGTCTTGGCCTTTGCATATAATTCGGCAGACTTCTCCCTGCTGATATCGGGTTTACCCGTTGTACTCACCGGCTCCTCATCGCCCGAAAACATTTTTTTTATTGAATCTAACATCCCTCTTAAGTCAAAATTTAAAATTCAAAATTCAAAAGTTTAGCCATTTTTGACTTTTTACTTTTGAATTTTGATTTACTTACAGCCACTTATTCTCCAACACTTCTTTCGCATGATAGGTTAATATTGCGCTGGCGCCTGCCCTGCGGATGCTGGTTAGCACCTCGGTTATGGCGCGCTGTTCGTTTAGCCAGCCTTTTTGTATGGCAGCTTTCACCATGGCATATTCGCCGCTTACATTATACGCCGCAACGGGCAGTTCAGTATCATCCTTTACTAATTTGATCACATCCAGGTAAGCTAGTGCAGGTTTCACCATTAAGAAATCGGCCCCCTCTGCCTCATCCAGGCGTGCCTCGATCAACGCCTCGCGTTGGTTGGCGGGGTTCATCTGGTAGGTTTTTTTATCGCCGAATTTTGGTGCTGAATTTAAGGCATCCCTGAACGGTCCGTAAAATGCGCTGGCATATTTTGCTGAGTACGACATGATGGATACGTTGGTAAAACCATTATCATCCAGCACATCGCGGATATAGCCCACCCTGCCGTCCATCATATCCGATGGCGCAATAATATCAGCGCCGCTTTGCGCGTGTGCGAGTGCCATTTTGCCTAACACTTCCAGTGTTTCATCGTTCAGTATCTGGCCGTTTTCTACTATACCATCATGACCATCGCTGCTGTATGGGTCCATGGCTACGTCGGTAACTACACAAGCTTCAGGAAAGTTTGTTTTTACGGCACGGATAGCACGCAGGTACAGGCTTTCGTCGCGGTAGCTTTCGGTTGCGTATTTATCTTTTAGTGCTTCGTCGATATTTGGGAAAAGGTCGAATGAGCTTAAGCCCAGTTTAAGGCAGCTTTCGATCTCGCGCAGCAAATTATCGATGGAATACCGGAAAATGCCCGGCATTGAAGCTACTTCGCTTTTTTGATTTTCACCCTCAATAATAAACAGCGGGAATATCAGATTAGCCGCGCTAACATGCGTTTCCTGCACCATCTGGCGTATCACTTCGCTTTTGCGATTTCTTCTTGGTCTACTTAACATACAGCCCCCTCTAAATCTCCCCCGGTAGGGGAGACTTTTAAAATCTTAATTTATATATAAAGCCCTCCCTACCGGGGAGGGTTTAGGTGGGGCTAAAGCCCAAACACCGCCTCGGCCAGCCCGACTTCATCGGGCGAATAAGGCAGCGTGTATTTCACACCCATTTCGTCAAATTTTTTGCCGGTTGATTTGCCGATGGCTACTACTTTTTGGTAGGGATCGAGCAAATTATCTGCAAAGTAGGCATCGACATTTGAAGGGCTGGTAAATACCAGTACTTCTGCGCCTGTAGCTTCTATATCTTCTTCCAATACCGTTTCATACACCGGCAGGTCGATAACTTTTGTATCAGCAGACATGCCTTGCTGTATGCTCCGCAACGAACCTTCTGCGCCGGGGAATAATACGGTTTGCCCTTTTGTCAGCTCAGCAAATTCAGCGGCTACCTCGGTGGTATCGTTACTTTCGCCTACGTACTCTGTAAAATATCCTTTGCGGCGCAACATTTCTTCTGATCCGCTACCCATAACGCCAAATTTCACTTCTTTTGGCAGCGCCGGGTTTAACTGGAAGAAATACTCAACCGCGTTTTTGCTGGAGAAAAATATCCAGTCGACATGCTTTAATATATAGGAATCGAACCGGGTAATAACAGGCACAGTACGTATCAGCGAACGCGCTTCAACTTTTATTTTATGTTTTTCAAGCGCTTTGCGGAAAAAACTTTGCTCCGATAGTTCGCGGGTGATGAACACGCTTAATGGCATTTTACGATCAGGCGCAAATTTGGCTACTATCTTTTCGGCAAGTCCTTCGGTAGTTTCCGCTTCTACAAAATAGCGGTCGGGAAACTCGTCATCATCATTAGCTTTCGAGGTAAATACCTGGAACATGCCATCCTCGCGGCGGCAATAGCAGCCCAAAGGTAAATGGCAGCCCCCACCGAACTGTTTTAACACGTTACGTTCAACGGCTATTTCCTCTGCTACTTCGGGATGGTTTAATTCTTGTAAAATCTCATATACGATCACATCATTTGAACGTATTTGTATAGCTAAAACGCCTTGTGCAGGAGCGGGTATCAGTTCATTTGGGGTAAGCGTTTCCACATGCAGGTCGTTCAAATCCAAACCCAAACGACTCACGCCGGCCTTTGCTATCATGATGGCATCGTAGTTTTCTTTGCGCAGTTTTTGGATGCGTGTGGGCACGTTGCCGCGCAGGTCGCTCACTTGCAGATCAGGACGATGGGCCAGTAATTGTGCCTTGCGCCTGTTGGATGATGTGCCCACTTTAGCGCCAAATTTAAGCGACAGCTTTTGATGTACATCAACACAATCCTTCAATATCAACAACAACTCTGAGGGGTCTTCACGTTCCGAAACCGCGGCGATCATTAAGCCGGGCGGGTTTTCGGTAGGCAAATCTTTGTGCGAATGTACGGCGATGTCGATCTTGCCCGATAACAGTTCTTCTTCCAGTTCTTTAGTGAAAAAGCCTTTGCCTTCCAGTTTATCAAAGCTGAGGTTCAGGATGCGATCGCCCTGGGTTTTTATTATTTTCAGGTCGGCATGAATGCCTATAGCTGCCAGGCTATCCTTAACAAAATTTGCCTGCCATAGAGCAAGTTCGCTGCCGCGGGTACCGATAATTAAATTTCGTTCCAAATGGGGTATAGTAATTTTCACGCAAATTTAACTTTTTGCGCTTATGAATATAGTATTAATTAAGGATATGAAAGTGAGGTGACTTTGGCGGGGAGTTGAATTCAAAAGTAAAAATTCAAAATTCAAAAAATATCTGCTCTGCTACCGCGAGTTTAGCGTAGCGTAACTCGTGGTGTAGCATGGTGTAAGCTTCCAGCTTACACGAAATTAATTATTTATTTGTGACGGTGCTTGTATTAGTGGGTTAGCTTTTTATCGTAAGCTGGAAGCTTACTCATGCCGTACCACGAGTTACGCTGCGCTAAACTCGCGGCAGTACTAGCAGCACTAGTTAAAGGTTAAAAGCTTCCTGCTTATACTAAAAAATTATTATTTTTCAACCATGAGTCGTAATTATAAATTCCACAACGCTGAAGGTCTGTATTTTGTAACCTTTTCAGTAATTAGATGGATTGATGTTTTTACAAGACGAGAATACAAAGACATTTTAATTGATAGCATCAACTATTGTATAAAAAATAAAGGGCTTGAAGTTTATGCATGGATAATCATGAGCAATCACGTGCACATGATCATTAGCACAAAAGATAAACCCATGCAGGATATTTTGAGAGATATGAAGCGACATACTTCAAAAGCTATTGTTAAAGCTATAGACGAAAATACACAGGAAAGCAAGCGTGAGTGGATGTTATGGTTTTTTGGACGGGAAGGCAAGGGCAATCCGAACAATGAGCAATATCAATTTTGGCAGCAGGGTAATCACCCGATCGAATTGTGGAGCAATGAAGTGATTGACCAAAAGCTTGACTATTTACATAATAACCCGGTTGTTGCAGGTTGGGTTGATATGCCAGAACATTATTTATATAGCAGTGCGAGGGATTATGCTGGCGATAAGGGGTTGATAGATATTGTTTTGTTGTATTGATTTGCGCTTCGTTTGTTGAGTAAGCTGAAAGCTTACTCATGCTGCACCACGAGTTACGCTGCGCTAAACTCGCGGCAGCAAGCTTAATGCTGGCTGTTTATCAGTATATCTTTAGCCATGATCATGGGGACACTGATATATTTCTTTTCCATGTAGTTGATCACCTTTTCCAATATTTCGCGGCTTTGGTCGTCGAGGCCCTGTACTTCATCAGCAAAAACTGTGTTGATAGCGTTGTTGCGGATCTCCTTTATTTTTTCGGGCACCTTGCTCATGGCCAATTCAATACGGCGTTGTTTTAGAGCGGTATTAAACTCGGTTATATTTTGGTTGATAATGGCTTCCGCATGCACCAGTTCTTCGTAGCGTTCCTGCAGGTTCTTTTTGGCAACCTCGTTCAATGAGTGTACCTCGATGAAGTTTACCGGGAAATTGGTAAGCACATCTGGATGGGTATCGTTTGGTACGGCAAGGTCGACGATGGTTTTTTTATCGGTTTCGCCGTTAAGTAATGACTTGTAAATTTCGGAGGTGATAATGGGCTCGACCGATGAAGTACAGGTAATGATGGCATCAAACCCTTTATCATAATCTTTCAGGGCGCCTAAGGTATATGCTTCGCCGTTAAGATCGGCGGCAAGCGCTTCGGCTTTGGCAAGTGTGCGGTTAAACACCGCAAAGTTACTGAACTTGTGTTTTTGCAGGTATTTTGAGATGTTAAAATTAGTTTCGCCAGCGCCGATAATCAGTATGCGGGCGTTGGTGCATAGCTTAAGGTCGCGCAGTTTGCGGTACGCCAGCGATACTACCGAAATAGGATTTTTGGAAATATTGGTATCGGTGTAAACCTCTTTGGCTGTTTTTACCACGCAGTTCATTACCATGCGTAAAAAGTCGCCGGTAAGGCCGGCCTCGCGGCAGTTTTCGTAGGCTTTGCGTAGTTGCGGTAAAATTTCCTTTTCGCCCACGATAAGGCTTTCCAGTGAGCATGAAATACGGAGCAAATGATTCAGCGCTTCCTGGTCTTCATAAATTGAAGCGCCTTTTAGGAATATGCCCATATAATGACTGCAAACACCAATTTGCAATGCATCAATAAAACGTTCGGTGTAGGCGGCATCAACAACCTGGTCAGTAACCAAAACAAATTCAACGCGGTTACAGGTTGCAAGATAAAATATCTCGGAAATTTCGAATTGCGATTTTACCTGTTGCAGCTTATCAGTAATGTTTTCCTGGCAAATCACCAAACGTCCCAATTCCTTCAGCTCAATCTGTTTGTGTGTAAAAGCGATTACCTTTAAGTACTTCAAAGCAATATTTTAAATTTGACCCAACAAAAGTAACAGGATTAATGAGAGTGTATGTCAACACTTTGTCAAACAGAGGTATTTAGAATGTTTATAAATTAAGGGCTAAGTAGCCTAAAACACAGCTAAATAAACTTAGTTGGCGTATTATTCGTATGTCAAAATATGTCGACAACTAAAAAGTTAAGCCTTATGCTGCTGGTTATAGGTTACGTAGCGGCGGGCATTAACCATTTCAGGATACCTGCATTTTATACCGGCATCATACCCAGTTACCTGCCTTGCCCCAATGCTTTGAATACATTAGCGGGGATATGCGAGATAGTATTTGGCCTGATGCTGATATTTAAACCCACCCGTAAAATTGCAGCCTGGGCTATTGTGTTGATGCTGATCGCTTTTTTGCCGGTGCACATTGATATGCTTAGCGGGCATACGGAAGTGAACGGCGCACGGGTTATGCCTATACTTGCATGGGGCAGATTATTATTACAGCCAGTACTGATAGGATGGGCGTGGTGGCATACTCATGAGAGTTCATAGTTAATAGTTCATGGATCATTGTAAATAATAGTTGTAACAAAATTCGTTAACTATGTTCCAATATTTATATTTAGAAGTTTTATGGTTGAGATGATCTCAAAAAAAAATCCTATGACCTATCAACTATAAACTGTAAATCAAGCAAATGATAAAAAAAGAAAACTACAACATTCCCGGTGCTAAGGGCCGCGGCATGTTGATGGATATAACTTATGATACCGCTCACAAGAACGGCCCGCTGGTGATATTCGCGCACGGATTTAAAGGGTTCAAGGATTGGGGCGCGCATAACCTGGTAGCTGAATATTTCGCGCAGCATGGCTTCCGTTATTTAAAGTTCAATTTCTCGCATAACGGCACCACTGCCGATAAGCCCACCGACTTTGCCGACCTGATAGCTTTTGCCGATAACACGTTCTCGATGGAGCTGGAAGACCTGCACGATGTAATTGATTTTGTGTGCAACGGCTCGTCAATGCCAAGTGTAAAGGGTGTTTATTTGATAGGCCATAGCATGGGCGGTGGTATCAGCATTATACAAACCGCCGAGGATAAACGGGTAAAGAAACTTGTGACGTTCGCATCTATATCAGCTTTTGGCAATTTGTGGCCGAAGGAAGCCGAGGAACAATGGAAACTACAAGGCATTATGTATATGCCCAATAAGCGCACCAGGCAGGAAATGCCTTTGAAATCAACCTTGCTTGACGACCTAAGAAATAACCCTGCAAGGCTTGACATCTTAACCAAAGCGGCCGAAATAAAACAGCCCTGGCTTATTGTACATGGCGATGAGGATGCAACAGTGCCACTAAGCCATGCCAAAGAGCTGGCGAAAACCAACAAACATGCTGAAATTAAAGTGATAAAAGGCGGTGACCATACATTTGGTGCCTCACAACCTTATCCTGAAACCATACTGCCCAAAGCCTTGCATGAATTTTGCGACCTGGCCATCAAATTTTTAAAAGATTAATTTTTACTACCTTGTTTGTTTTTAAATAAGGTTGATATACTTTACATGCGTTTAATTGGAGCTATAAAAAAGGGAGGAAAATTTCAAAACCCTATACCTACCGACGAAGCCGGATTTTCAAAGATGATCCCGATTTTAAGGGATTATATGAATAACAAAGCCGAAACCACACCAATAAAAACATTGGGGCCTTTTAAAACCGATGTCAGTGTTTATCATATGCCGCCCAAAAACGGCCTGAGGGTAACCTTGGTGGGGCATTCGAGCTTATTGATAGAGATAGATGGCAAACGCATTTTAACCGATCCGGTTTGGAGCGACAGGGTATCGTTTCTGTCATTTATGGGACCGAAGCGCTTCTTTCAGCCGCCATTGGCGCTTGAGGATTTGCCTAATCTTGATGCGGTGCTTCTATCGCATGACCATTACGACCACCTGGATAAGAACACTATCAATTTTTTTAAAGGGAAGAGCATACCGTTTTACTGTTCATTGGGCGTAGGTAAATATTTGAAAAGATGGGGGCCGGATGCCGACTTTATTACGGAAATGGATTGGGGTGACAGCGTAATGATAGGCGATGATTTTGTGCTTACCACAACGCCTGCGAGACATTTTTCGGGCCGGGGCATCTTTAACCGGAATGAAACATTATGGTCGGCATTCGTGCTAAAGGGGCCGAAACATAAGATATTTTTTGGCGCTGATTCGGGTTGGTTCCCCGGCTTTAATGATATTGGCGATGCTTACGGACCTTTCGACCTTACCATACTGGAAATAGGCGCTTATGGCAAAAACTGGCCCGACATACACATGGGGCCTGATAACGCCAGCAATGCGCATATAGCCCTGCGTGGTAAGATCATGATGCCTATTCATTGGGGCACATTTAACCTGGCATTGCATGACTGGTATGAGCCGATAGAACGGTTGGTGGAATACGGCAAGACGAAAAAGATTGACTTATTTATTCCTGAACCGGGTAAGCCTACTGAGGTTGACGGAGCGTATAATTCGGAATGGTGGAAACCTTTTATGAGCATCCCCAGCCCCCTCTAAATCTCCCCCGGTTGGGGAGACTTAAAAATTTTATTTAAAGCCCTCCCTTCCGGGGAGGGGTTGGTGGGGCTTACACCACATCTTTCAAATGCTTATAATTCGCTTTTACAGTATCCAGCACTTCTTCCATACGGCCATTGAGGATGAGTTTGGTCATGGAAAGGGCCATGCCTTTTACCTGTTCAAACTCCACTTTTGGCGGCATAGCGAGGGCGTTGGGGTCGGTCATGATGTTTACCAGGGCGGCACCTTTGTAAAGAAAAGCTTCGCGGAGCGCCTGTTTCAGATCATCAGGGTCGGTTACCGTTATTCCTTTCATACCCATTGCCTGTGCTATCATGGCAAAATCAGGATTGTGCATATCCGTTTGCCAATCGGGCAGGCCGGCTACTTCCATTTCCAGCTTTACCATTCCTAACGAGCGGTTGTTAAATACAATAACTTTTATGGGCAGCTTATATTGGGTGATGGTAGCCAGATCGCCCAAAAGCATTGACAAGCCACCATCGCCGCAAAAAGCTATGACCTGCCTGCCGGGGCAAGCCAGCGCTGCACCAATGGCATGTGGCATGGCATTGGCCATTGACCCATGATTGAATGAACCCAGCATTTTACGCAGGCCAGTGGCATTGATATACCTTGCGCCCCAAACACATGACATACCTGTGTCAACCGTGAATATGGCATCCTTATCGGCTAAATGATCAATAGTAGCGGCAACAAATTCCGGGTGGATATTTCCTTTTTCGCCTGTGTTATCCACATAGGTTTGCTGCTTTTCTTTTACCCCTTCATAAACCTTTAACTGTGCTTTCAGAAAGCTGTCATCCGTTTTTTGTTTGAGCATTGGCAGCAAAGCGGTAAGCGTATCTTTTATGGACCCATGCAATCCCAGGGTTACCTTTGCCCTGCGGCCTATGCGCTCGGGTTTTATGTCAACCTGTACTATTTCGCAGTCGGCAGGCATAAATTGCGGATAAGGAAAATCGGTGCCGAGCAGTACCAGCAGGTCACTTTCGTGCATGCTGTGGAATGCCGCCGGCAGGCCGAGTAAACCAGTCATACCTATTTCATTGGGGTTATCGTATTGTATCTCCATTTTTCCACGGAAGGAATAACCAACCGGGGCATTAAGCTTTTGCGATAGTTCAACCACTTCATCATGAGCATCGGCTGCGCCTATGCCACAAAAAATGGTTATTTTGTTATGCTGGTCTAATAACGCATTTAATGCTTGCAGGTCGGCATCTGTTGGGCGTATAACAGCTACCGGATTATAATTTTGGGTTGATGTTTCAATTTCTTCAGCATCCATTTTGGCAATATCGCCCGGCAGGCCCACTACGGCCACACCTTTACGGTGCAGGGCCATTTGTATACCTGATTGTAGCATTGTTGCCAACTGCTTTGGTGTAGTAGCCATTTGGTTGTAATAGCTGCAATCATCAAAAAGCTTTATGGTGTTTGTTTCCTGGAAGGTATCGGTACCCAGTTCAAAGCTCATAACGGTGGAAGCTATGGCAATAACCGAAGCGCCGGAACGATGGGCATCATACAAACCATTTATCAAATGCACATGGCCGGGGCCGCTGCTGCCCATACAGCAGGCCAGGTTACCGGTAAGTTGTGCCTCGGCGGCGGCGGCATAGGCGCCAGCTTCTTCGTGGCGCACGTGAACCCACTGTATGCTGCCTTCGCGCCTTACGGCATCGTTAATAAAATTTAAACTGTCGCCTGTAACGGCGTATATCCTTTTTATGCCTGCATTAACCAGCATTTCAACCAATTGGTCGGCTACACTTTTTGCCATGATATTTCGGGGTAGATATTTATGTATTAAACTAACCACTGAATACCGATGGAGTTTTAAAAATTGTAAATTGCAGTAAAAATGGGTATGGGACGAATTGTAATAGTTGGCTACAAACCAAAGCCGGGCAAAAACGAGGCGTTAAAAAGCCTGATGAGAACACATCTGCCGCGCTTAAAAACGGAAGGCCTGGTAACCGATCGCGAATCGATCATTATGGAAGCGGCAGATGGTACCATTGTAGAAGTTTTTGAATGGCTTTCACAAGAGGCTATTGATAACGCGCATAAAAACCCGGCGGTGCTGCAAATGTGGGGCGAATACGCTGAAGTTTGTGATTATGTGCCTATCGGAAGCTTAGCCGAGGCGGGAAGCTTGTTTTCGGGATTTGAGCCGTTGAACTAATGGAAAATGAATTAAAAAATATCCGGCTTAAATTTAATTGCCCCGCCGATTGGGAAGCGATGGATTCCGTGGATGGCAGCAGGTTTTGCACTCATTGCAAAAAAAATGTTTATGATTTTACTGATGCCAAGCGGGATGAGTTTTTAAAAATACTTGCGGAGAACGGAGGAAATGTTTGCGGTCGTTATCGTTTAGAACAAACCATCCCGCAAATAAATATGCAATTTTCCGCATGGAAAAAATGGCTTTCAGCAGCAATGGTATTAATTGGCGTTAATATTTTTAATAACAAAGTTGAGGCACAAAATAGGCAACATTTAAAGTTAAAATCACAGCAAATTGTAAGTGCTGGCAATACTGATATTATTACAGGAATGATAGATGAAATACCGCCCATATTTCCCGGAAAAAACGGCGGATTTAATAATTTTCTTAAAAACAACCTACATTACGTCAAAGGAATGAAGAATGGAAAAATTATTGCTTCATTTACAATAGAAAAAGATGGTTCATTAAATAATATCAAGATAGTGCGAAGTTTAAGCTTGCTTAATGATAATGAGGTAATAAGAGTTCTAAAACTATCTCCAAAATGGATACCCAGCAAACAAGGCAACAAATCAATAGCTACCGAATTTTCGATCCCGATTAATTTTTCTGACGAATTGAAAAAATAATTTGCTTAAAGACAGCACTAATAGTTACTCTACCTCAATCCAATTCCCATCTTCCCGTATAATACCGATCAACTCATCAAGCGCATTGGCAGATACAATATTTTTCTTCACCGCTTCTTTACCGCGATACAATGTAACCTTTCCCGGGCCGGAGCCTACGTAGCCGTAATCGGCATCGGCCATTTCGCCGGGGCCGTTCACGATGCAGCCCATGATGCCAATTTTCAATCCTTTCAAATGGCTGGTACGACTACGGATCATTTGGGTGGTTTCCATCAGGTCGAACAAAGTACGGCCGCAGCTTGGGCAACTGATGTATTCGGTTTTGGAAATGCGTGAGCGGGTAGCCTGCAAAATGCCGAATGCGGTTGAGGTGGTAACTTTTGTCGGTAATTGCGGGGCATCGATCCAGATACCATCGCCAAAGCCGTCGACTAAAAGGGCGCCGAGATCAGTGGCAGCTTTTAGTTGTAGGTCTTGAGTCTTGAGTTCTAAGTCCTGAGCCGGTTGGTGGAGGTAATCTCTTTTTATAATTACCGGTACATCCAAGCCCAGTTCTTCCATTTTGAAGAAGAAGGTGCGCTGGTCGGCCATGCCGTTGGTGGCATCGGTTTCCAACACAAATACTAACGATCTATCTAAGGGCAGCAAGCCAAATTCTTCCGATTCAATGTCTGCCGGTTTTATCCTCACTAAATTTAATGGTGACGAGCGGTCGGCATTGCCTATATATTCCTGCAAGGTAAATACCGGGTGGCAAAGTGTTTTGTTGGTTAGCTTTTGCCAGGTTTTGTAATTGTATAATTGTTTCAGGTTACCCGGCAAGGTGAATGATGGCAGTTCATCGGCCAAATAAACAAAATCAACCGACTGCTCGGCCATGTTGTATTTATCGAGCAATGGCGAATAGATATAACCTGCATCATTCAATGTGGCGGGGTCTTTCAGGTTAGATTTTGAAAGATCGATCACCACGCGCGGCACCATGTGTCCGCCGATGAAGGCGTTGGCTTCGTAGGTTTCGCGTTTTTTGTAGATATATGGGCTATGAGCCCCCTCTAAATCTCCCCCGGTTGGGGAGACTTTTATTTTTTCTAACTTTTGACTTTCAACTTTTAACTTTTTACTCCTATCGGTATATCTTTTTACCAATGCAATCGCCACGGGCGCTTCGGCTTCAGGTTCTTCGGTTAGGGAAACACGGACGGTATCGCCGAGGCCGTCTTCCAATAGTGTACCTATACCTACAGCTGACTTGATGCGGCCGTCTTCGCCGTCCCCTGCTTCGGTTACGCCGAGGTGCAATGGGTAGTTCATGCCTTCGGCAACCATGGTTTCAACCAGTAACCTGTACGCCTGTACCATTACCTGCGGATTGCTCGATTTCATGGAAACTACCAAACTGTAATAGTTCATCGCCTCGCACATCCGCATAAATTCCATTGCCGATTCTACCATGCCTTGCGGGGTATCGCCATAGCGGCTCATGATACGGTCGGACAGGGAACCATGGTTAGTACCAATGCGCATGGCCGTACCATATTCCTTACAAATTTTTACCAGTGGTGCGAATTTTTGGTAGATGCGGTCGAGCTCGCCCTGGTATTCGGCGTCGGTATAGTCGATCTGATCGAATTTCTTTTTATCGGCATAGTTGCCGGGGTTAACGCGCACTTTTTCTACTATACGGGCTGCTACTTCAGCTGCGTTTGGCGTGAAGTGTATATCGGCAACCAGTGGTGTGGTGTATCCGCGCTGACGCAGTTGTTTCTTTATCTCGGCAAGGTTTTGCGCCTCTTTGATGCTCGGCGCAGTGATGCGTACATACTCGCAACCGGCATTGATCATGCGGATGGATTGCTCCACCGTACCGATGGTGTCCATGGTATCGGTGGTGGTCATACTTTGTATACGGATGGGGTTATTGCCGCCGAGCGGCACATCGCCAATGGCAACCTCGCGGGTTACAAAGCGCGAATATTCGGTTAACGAATTACAATAACGACCAGGAAGCAACTTTTCGGCAGCAGTACTCATTAGTACAAAAATACGAAATATGATTCATGGTTTTAATGTTGTAAAGTTATCAATCGACCTTTTTAATTAAGAACTCTTTAATTTCGAAAGAATCTTCAACTATTACTAATATTTCAATGTGGTTTAAGTTTTCATCGAAAACTCCATAACCATCATATCGTCTTTTTAAACTAACGTATCCTGGTCGAGGCTCTAAATAAACAACGGTTTTACTAGTATAATTAACAAATGATCCCGAAATCTGTATGTCATTAGAACCATCTTTCCAAGTCAAATTCAAACTATTCTCTTTATCTGAAATATTCGTTATTGGAATGGAATCATTCACGGTCCAATTGCCAGAAAGATTAATTGATTTTGATTTGGAAAATTCTGATTCGTAAAGCTTTTTTAAAAACCTCTCCTGTTTTTTTGCTGTTTCAATAATTTCTATTTCTCTTTCATCTTCTTCTTTAGATCGTTTATTTAAATCGTCCAAATTTTCATTGATTTTATTATCATAGTCTTCAATCTTCTTTGCTGCTTCAATAATTCTTTTTGCTTCATTATAAAAACCTCCATGAATCAAGTTTGATGCTAAATTTCCTGCGGCTAAACTATTCCCTAACTCATATGCAGCGGTATATTCTTTATTACTTTTGAAAGGCAGTTTTAAATCTTGGTATGATACACCAATATTATTATGGGCATAAGCTGCTTTATTATTAAAGAATAAAAGTGTTTTATAATGGAGAATAGACAAAGAATACAATTTAACCTCAGAATAAGAATAAGCTAAATCAAACAATATATCTGTATTATTTGATTCGTATTCAAGAGCTTTCTCTAGAGTTAGAGCCCGTAAAAAGAAATCCTTCCTCTTTTTATAAAATTCTGCCAAATACTTCAAATTAGTACACTTAGCATTGTCTTCCCTCAGTGTCGTATTTAAATTTAGATAGGTGTCTCTTGCATCTTCATACCTCCCTAACTCATAATAAGATTCAGATATGTAATTAGTTATTTCTACTTTTTTATTTTCATTCGAGATCAAACGAATTGCTTTTTGAAATTCCTCAATTGCCTTTTCGTAAGTTCTGCCATGTTTGTTTAATAACCCTAAATATTCATACGCTTGTGATTTAGGTTCATCATATTTTATGGTTTCTGCAAATGCTTCTAATTCGTGGAACGAATCAACACCTCCATTTCTTGCTTTCGAATAATAATAAAAAATCTCATTGCCTATTTTTTTAATATGATCCGTTTCTTTCTGTTGTATTTGTTCGAAAATCTGCTTTGCTTTTGAGAAATCCTTTTTATTTAATGCAGACCAAACATGATACATATTTTCTTCTACCGATTGTTCTTCTTCTTCGGCCTCTTTTTTTATACCTTGGTCAGTTGTTGTATTTAATTTTTCGCCGCCAATCTCAATTTGACTTTCTTTTATTTCCGTTTCAAATTCTTGACCAGCTATTTTCCCTTTTATTTTTGTTATTTTAGATAGGAAACTTTCAATTGCTTTTCTATAAAATAGAAATAAACCAATTACAATAATTAAAATCAATATTGGTAAAATAGCTTGTAGAAGTTCCTTTAGTAAGTCGATATTTTCTTTTGTCATATTTGGATTTGAACTCAAAAATAACCAAAACAATTGAATTTTAGCGCATTAACGCATTTTCAAATCAGCCTATCCTTCATTACTAAAGTACCGGCAACCATATCATGCAAACACTGTTGTTTACTGTTGAAAAAAGCCAGCAGGTAACCGATAAAAAGTGTCAGCACTGAAAGTATCTTGGCCAAATTACGCCCGGCGGAGTGGGCCAGGGTGAGGCGTTCACCATTCATATCGCAAACCTTTATGCCGAGGATGCCTTTGCCGATGGTGGCTTGTTTGGGCGAGCTTTCCATAATTATGTGGTAAATGAGTTTTGCTACGGGGATAGCCAGCAACAAGCCTATTATGATAAATAACTGCACTGCCTTATCGGAATTGAGCAGCAGCCCTATTACCATAAAAAAAATGAATACACCCGAGATGATGAACCAATCAATAGCCGAGGCCAGCAGGCGTTGGTCAAAACTGCCGTAATATTGCGGAATATGATGTTGTTTGTTGAAGCCGAGCAGTTCGCGAAGTTCGGGTACTTCGTGGGCTTCTTTGTAATCGTCCATGGACGGGGTACGGACAAAATCATTGGGTTTTATTTTACGCGATTTTAGTTCATCAATACTATATGGGCCTTCGGGTTTGCCGTTGATGACTAATAAATATGTTATGCCGTTGGAAGGTTCCATGCCGTCGTATCGTTTTCTATAAATCTATAAACTAAAAAAAGTTGAAATGCTATATTTTATAACATTTCAACTTCAAGCTTTGACCTCACCTAAATCCTCTCTAAAGGAGAGGACTTTAATTGCACCCTTCATCAGAACCTCTCCTTTGGAGAGGGCAGGGTGAGGCCTTACATGCGGTGTACTTTAAAATCGGCCATACCGCCGCTCATGGTGATGATAATTTTGCTTTTGGCATTTTCATAACCAGGGGTTTCGTAATTGCCATCACTGGTTTTGTTAAAGCCATCGAAATTGGTTGATGACAATGCCGATGAGGTAACAATTTGACAGGCCGCAGTTTGCGGAATAGTTATATCAACACTTGCCATGCCGGTTGATACGGTTACGTTGGTGTTGGTTTCAACGGGCTGGCCTAATTGAACATGGAACGCTGCCGCGCCACCGCTTAATACAAGCGTGCGTACTTTGAATTTGGTAAGGTTAAACTTCAAATCGGTTGCGCCGGTTTCCACATGTATATCCCAAAGCGGGTTGGGGTTTAATTTAAAGGTGGCTGAATTTGAATTGTCGCCGTCGCTATCAAAATTAAAATGACCTTTTTTACCCTTCATATCAAAATTAAGTACATAGGTTGAGCCATTATTTGAATGTGTAAATTCATAACGACCGAAATGCTCCTTAGTATTTGCCTGAAATAACTGGTTGGTGGTATCGCTTAAGTTATATTCGGTGCCACCACCACTGATGTTTAACTGGGCAATTTTTGCATCCGCAGCATAAGGTAACCCAAAGTCACTGGTACCCTCAACCTTTACTATCCCTTTGGCCGGGGTGCTTGCAGTATCATCGTCGTCGTCATCATCATTGTCATCACTATCGTGGTTGTGATGGTGCCAGTTATAGGTATAACCGGGCCACCATCCCCACCTGTCGCCAAAGTTACCGAATAACAGCAGACCGAAACCTACCACTACCACACCTATTTTTAAGGTGGTTGCCAATGGCGAACGGTTATGCGCGAACACCAGGTTTACGCCGCCTATGATAAGGAATATGGGCCATAAGTGCCATATATTGCTCCAGTGAAAATCAATATATCCAAAATTATCCAGCAGGAAGGCTGCACCAATGAGTACCAGGATAAGCCCCGGAATTAATCTATCGTTCTTCATGATATTATATATTAAACTGTTGGATCGTCGTTATTATTTGTTGAATTATCTGTAGCTGTGGTATCGGTTTTAGCCGGATCATTTTCGGTTGTCGGATTGTTCCAGTCGGGATGTTCCCATGGCTTACGTTGTTGTCCGGTAATTATAATGGCCAGTCCTAATACAACCAATACTATTGGCCAAAAGCGATGAATTTCCCAGTAATCAAAAAAATTAAATTCGTGCAGCAGAAACAAAGTGCCCATTACTATTAATATAGCACCTACTATCACGCCGCCGTTCGACCTTTTTGGCGCTACTGGCACAAAAGGCTGGTTGGGGTCGAGTGGTGGTATCGGGGGTACAATGTAATTTACCGTTGATGGATCGGAAGGCTTTGTAAAAGGGTTGTATGTTTTGCGGGGCAAAACTATCCACAAGATAATGTAGGGTATAAGGCCTACACCCATTATAAAAAACGCGAATGCAAAAATAAGGCGCATTACGGTTATATCCATATCAAAGTACTCTGCCAAACCGGCGCATACGCCGCCAAGCATTTTGTTTTGTCCGTCTCTGTATAGTCGCTTTTCCATGACTTTAAGTGTTTATTGTGATTGATTTATATTTGTCCGCCTGCGGGTTTAATGATGATCTCGTCAACATTGGCGCCGGGGCTCATTTTTAAAATATTTACTACTGCCGATGCTATATCCTGCGGTAAAACCATCGTATCTTTTTCAACCTTAACGCCATCCCATGAATTGGTTAATGTTGAGCCAGGTATAACGGCGGTTACCTTTACGTTATGTGCCTGCATCTCGAGCCGCATAACTTTTGTAAGACCCAACAGCGCATATTTTGTTACACTGTAGGTACCTGCCTCGGCTATAGGGGTTAGGCTTGCTACCGAGCAGATGTTAAATATATGCCCCTCGCGGGCAGCTATCATGGTCTTGCCAAAATAGCGGTACAATTCATAGGCCGGGGCCAGGTTGGTGTTAACGCCTTTCTGGAAGGTATCGTCGTTATCATCTAAAATACTGGAGTATTCATAAATACCAGCATTGTTTACAATTATGCTGATGAAGCCCAGCTCCTGCTCGGCTTTACCGGCGAAATCCAATATACTGGTTTTTACGCTTACATCAGTTGCAACGGCAAGCACCTTTATTTTAGGGTTGATGGCAAGCAATTCTGCTTTAAAAGCTGCCAGGTCTTTTTCGTTGCGCGCGCAAATGGCCAGGTTTATACCTTCTTTTGCTAACGCGATAGAGATGGCTTTGCCTATTCCTTTAGTTGCAGCGGTGATGAGGGCGTTTTTCATTTTTGTTTTGATCTGTTTAAATAGTTTGTTATAACACAACAAATGTAATATTCATTAGCAATGCTTTATTATGGCTTTTGGCAGGTTGGAGCAAAAACTCGGTAAAGCGGGGGATAATGGCGGTGAAAGCCCCCCTCTAAATCCCCTCCCGGTTGGGGGAGACTTTTATATATAATAGAGTACTTGTTGTAAATGGGTGTAAGAAGCAACAAGCAAAGGAAGCACACGGTAACCTATCGCGCTCCGTTTACCCTCCCCGACTTCGCTCCGCTTGTCGACCCTCCCTTGCTGGGCAAAGGAGGGTAAGCGGTGACCTATCGCGCTCCGTTTACCCTCCCCGACTTCGCTCCGCTTGTCGACCCTCCCTTACTGCGCAAAGGAGGGTGGAGGAATTGCTGTCTCATCTGTATGATAAAGTGAGACAAAAACAGCTTTTTTCGTAAAAAATAAGGCTAAAAAAGAGGGAAAATCGCTCCTTTCTGAGGGCTTTTGAGGCAAAAAAACTGATGTTTTTGCCCATTTTTGAGGCTAAAATCCAACGTTTTTTTGCGAATATGGCATTAAAAACGCTGATCTTTGATGTATTTTGAGCGTTTTTGAGCTATATAAAAAGTGGTGTATCATATTGTCTCATTTACTGAAATGAGACAGTGCAATTTAAATGTGTGGCCATTACTAACAAATGCATCAACCTTATTGTTAAAAAGATGTATTTTTAGCCGGATTTTAAATTTATCTATGTTTCACAGTTTAGGAAGGTATATACTTTTACTGCGTTTAAGTTTCAGGCGGCCCGAAAAATTTAAAGTTTACTGGGCCGAGGTAATGCGCGAAATGGTTTCGGTGGGTATAGGCTCGTTAGGTATTATCAGCATCATATCGGTATTTATCGGCGCCGCTACTACCATACAGGTGGCTTTCCAGTTATCAAGTCCGCTGGTACCGCGCAGCATCGCGGGCAGCATAGCGCGCGATTCAACTATATTGGAGTTTAGTCCTACTATATCATCACTGGTACTGGCCGGACGTGTTGGTTCAAGTATCGCCTCACAAATAGGCACTATGCGCGTTACCGAGCAGATAGATGCACTGGAGATCATGGGCGTAAACGCCCCCGGTTATCTCATTGCCCCCAAAATAATTGCCGGCATGACGATGGTTCCCCTGCTGGTTATCGCCTCTATATTTTTAGGCATTACCGGCGGCTGGATTGCCTGTGTGGTATCGGGCGATGTTTCTCCTGCCGATTACCTGGTGGGTGTGCGCGAAGGCTTTGACGGATTGACTGTTAGGGTGGCATTGGTTAAGGCGATAGTTTTTGGTTTCATCATCGCTTCAATTTGTGCTTACCAGGGTTTTTATACTTCGGGCGGTGCTCTTGAAGTTGGGCAGTCATCAACCCGTGGCGTGGTGTACAGCTGCGTTATGATATTATTTGCCGATTTGGTTATAACGCGTATCATGCTATGATAGAGGTAAAGGATATAGTTAAAACCTTTGGTGATAACGAAGTACTGAAGGGCATAAGCGCGAAGTTTGAACCGGGTAAGAATAACCTGATCATCGGTGGCTCCGGCTCAGGAAAAACTACTTTGCTGAAATGCATCGTAGGCCTGCATGAACCTACTAAGGGCGAGGTGCTTTTTGGCGGTGAGAACTTTACTGAAATGAATTTTGAACAGCGTGTACCCATCCGTACGCATATTGGCATGTTGTTCCAAAACTCGGCGCTTTTTGATTCGATGACGGTTGAGGAAAACATCATGTTCCCGCTGAACCTGTTCACCAAACAAACCATAGAGGAAAAGCGTGAAAGGGCCAACTTTTGTTTGAAGAGGGTTAACCTTGAAGGGAAAAATGCCTTATACCCTGCCGAGCTATCAGGCGGCATGAAAAAGCGTGTAGGTATAGCGCGCGCCATATCCATGCAACCAAAATATTTGTTTGTAGATGAGCCTAACTCCGGCCTCGACCCAAAAACTTCCATCCTGATAGACGACCTTATCAACGAACTTACCGAGGAATATCAAATGACCACCGTAGTGGTAACCCACGACATGAACTCGGTAATGGGCATTGGCGACCATATTATTTTTCTGCACAATGGCCAAAAATGGTGGGAAGGCACCAACCATGAGATAGCGCATACTGATAACAAAGAACTGAACGACTTTGTATTCGCCAGCAAATTTATGCAGGCGGCGAAAACGAAATTATAATGATTGGTTAATTAGTGGTTAGAGATTAGTTGAAGAACTGATATATTTGCGCCAAACAACTAATCTCTAATCTCCAGTCTCTAATTTCTCATGACAATTCAACTCCTTACACCCACGCACTGGAAAGATTACGAGCTGATCGATTGCGGCGATTTTGAAAAGCTGGAACGGTTTGGGAACGTGGTACTTATTAGGCCCGAACCGCAAGCGGTTTGGAGCAAGGCCCTGCCTGAGGCTGAATGGCAGAAACTGCATCATATAAAATTCAAGGGGCGTTCGGCTACCGCGGGCGACTGGCTAAAGAAAAATCCCAAAACACCGGACCGCTGGCATATTGAATATAAAAATAAAGAGGCAGCCATAAAATTTCGACTTGCTTTAACTTCATTCAAGCATTTGGGCATTTTCCCCGAGCAGGCTGTTAACTGGGATTACATCTCACAAAATATAAAAAGGTTTAAAACGCACGAACCAAAAGTGCTTAACCTTTTTGCCTATACCGGTGGGGCATCGCTTATTGCTGCTGCGGCAGGAGCTGATACTACGCACGTGGATTCAATAAAACAGGTGGTTACCTGGGCCAATGAGAACCAGGAACTTTCGGGCCTGCAAAACATTCGCTGGGTGGTTGAAGATGCTTTGAAGTTTGTAAAACGTGAATTGAAACGCGGCAAAAAATATAACGGCATCATCCTCGACCCGCCTGCCTACGGCCATGGCCCCAACGGCGAAAAATGGAAACTGGAAGACCATATTAATGAAATGATGCACGATGTGGTTGAACTGCTCGACCCTGATGAACATTTCCTGATTTTGAATACTTATTCGTTGGGCTTTTCATCAGTAATCATTGAGAACCTGATAAAGAGTGCCTATCCGCAGGTACAGAATTTAGAGATCGGCGAGCTGTATTTACAGGCTACAGCAGGGCCGAAATTGCCACTGGGCGTATTTGGGAAGTTTTATAAGAACAGGGCGTAAGATAAATTCAGCCCAACGGCTTCATGTAGGATAGCCCGGCAAAATACTTAACATTTACTACACTCACTGTTGATAACTTTAAACTTTCACGTGGTAAAAATGATGTTATTTTACATTACGGGGTTATATACAAAAACAACAAAAATGAAATTTAAAAACGTACTATTATCTACCACTATTGCTCTATCATCGCTCCTGCTTTTTTCAAACTGCAGCCAAAGCAGTACCGGGAGCACGGATGCAAAAAAAGTATCGCCTGCCGCAGCCACCGGCAAACCACAGGATACCGTTGCAACAACACCTGTAAGCTATCCGCCGCTAAATAAAAAGCTTTATGATACCTTAATGAAAAGACTGGCCCACGGCGATACTACCGGCAAATGGCCTGTAAAAAATGCACCTTACCCCCTGCCCGGTGCCATTTTGCCTTTTAAAAGAGTTGTAGCTTTTTATGGTAACCTGTATGCAAAAAAAATGGGCATATTAGGCGAATTACCACCAAATGAAATGCTGGCCAAACTAAAAGGCGAGGTGAAAAACTGGGAGAGGGCCGACCCAACCACCCCTGTACAGCCTGCCCTGCATTACATTGCCGTAGTAGCCAGCGGCGACCCGGGCAAGGATGGAAAATACCGCCACCGCATGCCTTTCAAACAAATTGATACGGTTTTATACCTGGCTAAAAAAGCGCATGCCATTGTATTTTTAGATGTACAGGTAGCCTTAAGCAATATACAAACCGAACTTCCGCTGCTTGAAAAATATTTGATAATGCCACAAGTACATTTTGGCATGGACCCTGAATTTTCAATGAAAGACGGCACCCATCCCGGGAAGAAAATAGGCACTTATGATGCGGCAGATATAAACTATGTGTCGAATTACCTGGCCGGCCTGGTGCGGAAATATCACTTGCCTCCTAAAATTTTAATTGTGCACCGCTTTACAAAAAAGATGGTTAGCAATTACAATAAGATCAAGTTGCATCCTGAGATACAATTGGTTATGGACATGGACGGCTGGGGCGAACCCGAGCTAAAAGAGGGCACGTGGCGTTATTTTATTCATAACGAACCGGTGCAATTTACAGGCTTTAAGCTTTTTTATAAAAACGACATTAAAAAAGCACCGCACCACATGTTAACACCGCAGGAAGTACTAAAAAACAAACCCTACCCTATTTATATCCAGTACCAATAACAGGCTACGGCCATAAAAAAATAGCGATGAGTTTAAAACTCATCGCTATTTTTTTATGTTATGATCACACCATCCATCCTATCAGGCACTCAATGCGAATGAATACAAAAGTTGAGTGTTAACCCCGGTGTTCGATATAAAAATTATTTAACGTTCCCGGCAGGGAACACCGTTAACCTTAAAAATGTGCTGCCATAGGGTACCAGCTCAATGTATTGCTTACGGCCTGTGCTATCGCGATTTGCAGGGAAAGCCGAAGTTTGTTCGGTCAATTCACCTTTTGAATCTTTGGTCTCATGCAGCTTCCAGTTGGTAAGTTTTTCTGCCGGCACCCTTAACATTATTTGCGCCGAGCTCCAGGGATATGCATTGTTACTATTCTTTATTACCTGTACATCTTTTGTATCTTTCGCCAATAACGAGTAGTTCCAGGCGGCAGCTGGCCTATACTCCACGCCCGGGAATGCCTGAGTAGACTTAGCGTAGTTGCGAACGGTGTCTTTCGTGGCAGCAATAGGATAACTGTATACTATCGGCCCGCGCTCAACAGCAATGCCATTATTTGGCCAATTGGTTAGGTTAACGTTCATGGGTACAGATAACGTTACTTCATCGCCATTTGTAAAGGTGCGGTTAAGGGTGAAGAACTGGCCGGGTTTAACATCGTCTTGTATTTTCTTTCCATTTATGGCGATAGATGGCGCTTTGCACCAGCCCGGTATCCTTAATTTAAATGGGAATTTAACCGACTTAGCTGTGCTTATTTTAAAGATTATCGTTTCGCCAAAAGGATATTTAGTTTCTTCGGTTATCTTTACAGCCTGCTTGCCTGTGCCTACATTCGCGTTAATTGAACTTGGGCCATATAAGGCCGCCGCAATGCCGCTATCCTTTGTTCCCAACCACATCTGATCGATATAATAAGGCATAAAGCGGTTCACATTGCCGGTGCAGCATTCCGTATCATGCCCCGGTAAAAAGGCCATGCGGGCATCATTATAGCCCAAATGGTTCGATGTCATGGTGGCGATGAATTGGTTGGGCGCTGAAAAATATTGCTCGGCCCTGAAGTCTTTGGTTATCGCGCCTATTCCGGCGTTAAATACCGCCTTTTCTATCTTATCGGCCCAAAGCGCGTTGCCGGTAATGCGCAGCATATAGCCGTACGTATAGGGTATGGTCGATAGGTTGCAGGTTTCATGTCCTGCAGTTTCAGATATACCCACAAAATGCTCGGTCGAGCTGGGTACACCCGATACCAGCATATCATATTTTTCCATTTGCGATATGCCGTGCAGCGCTTCATCCAAATATTCTTTTTTGCCGGTATAGCTGTATAATATGGCCGGTATCTTCACAATTTCAATATAAACTACCCCGTGATAATTAGGGATCATGTTCGATGCAAAGTCAATATCCTTGCCATCCCGGTCGCGGTATTTATGGTCTGATTTAAAGGTGGCGTAGGCTACTTCGGCGCGATGCAACATCCCCGCATCGCCTGTTATGCCATATAGCCAACACATTTCCTCGGCATTACACAGGTCAAGCTCATCGGCAAAGTCCTCGCCTTTGTAAGTTGAATAATGCTTCATCATGGCATCGATTATAGCGGGGTTATGGTTAACCGTGTACTCCGTCATAAACGAACGCAGGAAACCGGTATAAGGCCACTTGTTCCATCGCCCCTTCAGATCCTGCGGACCAAGCCTGCCGTCGGCGTTTTTTTTCTTCAGCACATAGTCGATCTGTTTTTTTGCTTTGTCGATAAGAAAAGTATCGCGCAGCAAATAACCAGCCTTGATACAGCCATCTACAAAATACCCGCTTTGCTCATACGGCCACCAGTAAATTTCGTTATTGCCATTATTTATCTCGGCTGTCCACATGCCGGTGTTGAAAGGGTACCCAGCATCCTCAATATGGCCCGTCAGCCCGGTTTTCTGGTATTCTAAAAATTGGTGCAACCAGCCATTAGGTGTAACCGCCGTAGGATTTAGCAAATTGTATGTTCCAAACGGGGCATCAGTGCTTAGTTTGTATTTTGCCTGCTGGCCATAGGTTAAGGTTGATGCAACAACAACCAGGCAAATAAAAAATGCTTTTTTCATGATTAGTCCTTTTCAAAATAAAAATGAGTGTCACCCTGAGGCTCTCGAAGGGTGGGCGCAAAGGCCTTTACCCGCATGTTTCGAGAGCTCAACATGACACCCACCCATTTAATATTCTCCTATTTCCTCGCCCTTGTTGGGCGTTGTCACCAACAAGCTTAACTATTTCTTCCAGCTCAACTCAATTTCCTCAAGTGTTTTTTGCTTGGTTTCAGGTATCTTCAGTTTGGTAAACAACCACAATATCACTGCACAAACCAAAAATATGGTGAAAGTATGAAAGCCCGCTTCATACTTAACCTGTTCGTCGGTACTTGCCGATTTAAGTAATATAGGCGTAAATAACGATATAAGGAAAGTACCTACCCAAAGCACTGTGGTAGCTATCGACATGGCCACACCACGCGTTTTTGTAGGAAATATCTCGGATATGATAACCCATGGAATAGGCCCCAGCGATGCCGCGAAACAGGCGATGTAAAGGAAGATAAACCCAACAACCCAAATTCCGTCAATTTGAACGCCTGTTGCAAATGCATGGAAGCAATAAGCTACTCCCGCCAGGCTAATGATCATACCGCCTACGCCCCAAAGCAACAATGTTTTACGGCCCAGCTTATCAATAAACCCAATGGCAACCCAGGTAAATATAAAGTTAACTATACCTACCAAGGCCGTTACACCTAATGCATTATCTGATGAAAAGCCCACATTCTTAAATATGATAGGCGCATAATAAATAATAGCGTTAATGCCTGTTATCTGCGAGAACAGCGCCAGGAAAATACCTACTATCATGGCCCTGCGAAGCCCCGGTTTAAATAATTCGCCTACGCTTCCTTCTTCCACATTTAGGGTTGATTCTATTTCGTTGGCTACTGCAACGGCTTCGGTATGACCATTCAGGCGTTCAAGTGTGTCCATAGCTTCGGCCTTGCGGCCGTTTTTTATCAGCCATCTTGGGCTTTCTGGCACTATGAACAGTAATATAAAAAATAAGGCCGATGGAAGTAAGCCCGAAGCGATCATATAGCGCCAGCCGGTATCAACCTTCCATTGATTATCACCCAACCCTGCAATACCATAATTCACAAAATAAATAATGAGTATACCTATCACTATAGCCAACTGATAAATACTTACCAGTTTACCGCGTATTTTGGCAGGGGCAACTTCGGATATATACAAGGGCGACAGCATTGATGCGGCGCCTATACCTATGCCACCAATTACGCGGAAAACAACAAACCCGGTAAGGCTATCGATTATAGCGGCGCCAATAGACGAAATGGCAAATAAAACAGCGGTAAATATCAGCACCTTCTTTCTGCCTACCCTATCGCTTATTGGGCCTGCCGAAATACTGCCAATTATACAGCCAATTATAGCGCAGCTTACTGCAATACCTACTAATTTATCATCGAGCATGAATTTAGTGGTCAATAAAGGCACAACACCCGATATTACCGCAGTATCATAACCGAATAAAAACCCGCCCAAGGCGGCTACCACTGTTAGTTTTATCACAAAGCCCGTGGTTGAGGCCCCTGATGCTGTTCCCTGGTTCATAATTGGTTTATTTTGGTTTATATTTATTAAAGTCCGAAAGTCCGCAAAAGTCGGAAAGTCCGTATTTACTATTCAATCAATATATTCGCTTTCGCCGTTCCATTGTTCCCAAACTTTCCTAATTTTTGGTTTTCCCAACTTTCCGACTTTTGCGGACTTTCATGACTTCCTGACCTCCTAAACTCTCACGTACGCTTTTAAAGTACCACATTCTTTACCTTCCGATTCGCCATGCGGGCGGATGGTATATTCGCCTACCGCTGCCGGCACAATAAATGTTTCGGCATAATGTACAATATACGGCTCAAAGGCATTGGTTGGGCTTTCAATTATCGCCTCACGCCCTTCAACAAGGTTTAGCACATTTACTATCCCATTAGTGTTGTGCGTTACCTTACCGGTAAACCAGTGCCTGCGGGTCTCAATAAATTCAAGCTCATTAAGCCCGGTGCGTTCCTCCCGCCAGCCGTCACCATTATCTAAATCTTCCACCAGGTTAAGCGCGTGTTCTTTAACCCAACTTGCATCGCGATCCCATTGTATCACATTTTTGCCGTGTTCAATATTTATAGGCCGTGGTTTGCCATCAAGCCCTAAACGGCCCCAATCCCACAATTTAAAGGTAAATATATAAGGCGTGGCGCTTATCTCCAACACCATGCCGCCCACACCCGAACAATGCACCGTACCGGCGGGGATGGAAACATGGTCGTGCTTTTTAACGGGCCATTGCTTTACAAATTTCTCATCATCAAACAGCTTCTCGCCACGTTGCGCGGCTTCCAGGTCGGCAATCATTTCTCCGGGTACAGTGCCATCCTGCAAACCCAGGAAAACTACCGGGTTGGCGGCTTCCTCCACATCTAAAAAATAATAACTTTCGTCCTGCGTATAGTGCATGCCGAATTTTTCCTGTATATATTCCGTAAGCGGGTGAACCTGGAAACTCAGGTTGCCGCCGCCGATGGTATCCAAAAAGTCAAAACGTATTGGAAATTCATCGCCAAAGCGCGAATGTACCTTTGGCCCTAACAAGGCATCGGCTTGGTAAAATACCAGGTTGATGGATGGTATTTCCACATCAGTATCACCAAACCTTAGCAGCAGGCTGTTTTCTTCGGGTACGCAATCAAAACACCAGGCGTAATTTACTGCCGACCGGTCAAGGTCGCATACTTCCTTCATCCACTGCCCGCCCCATGGTCCGGGATCAAAGAACGGGACAACACGGAACGGCTGTTTTACTGCCAGTTTCATCCCTTCTAATATTGCTTCGCCCTTTACTAAATTAGGACTGCCTGCCTTGTTGGTATCGAGCCAATAATCTATCCGGCTGAATAATTTCTTCTTCAGCCTATCGCAAGCGCGCCAGTCGACAAAAAACGCACGTTTATATTGTATCGAGAATTCTTCCTCATTATTTTTTATGCCGATGTTGTTTACTTCCTTTTTACGCATCCTGAGCTGTATTTCCCAGCGCGCCATATCGGCATAAATTAATAGGTCGGCACCGGGAACTATCAAACTGGCGCCTGTACCGTAAACCACAACCACGCCATCTGCCGAATTTGCCTGTTCGTTTAACGCTAATACCTTTTTCTCATCCAAATAATCCTCAATGTTCAGCCGGGTTAAATAACCAAATATCCTGTCGTCGGTAACATCGGGATAGGTCATTGTTAAAATCTCCTGTTCAGTTTTCATCGCCTCTTTCGCGTCAATCCAAACATCATATTTAAGTGTTTCTTTCAGGTTCGATGTGATTTCATCGTCAAGCACACCCTGGTAACACTCAATGGCTATTATTCTTTTTTTAAGGCTGATGTGCCTGTTCAATTGTTCGCTTATGGCCTTCCAGCCACTTGTGCATGACCGGTTCTCCGTTTCAACTTGTACGTAGGGGGATTTGTCGTAATTAGCTTTCAACTTTTTGTTAAATTTTTTGTGATAAACTTTAGGTGCAGGCTTTTACTATGTATCATTAAATAACGCTACATAGCTTTGTTAACCTTTACCGGCTCACAATTGGTTTTTAAAAATAGTAATTCTGTTTTTCAATTAACACGTTTTAGCAACTTTATTTTTATGCCGTAACTATGTTCGTACAATACTACATATTATGTATGAAAAAAACACTATGGAATAAAATTTTCCCATACCTCTTTTTTCAATGCAGGCTTTGAAACAAATTGGAATTTGGCAGGCTCGCGCTCAAACTGTGTATATACCGGCACACCTTTTTCAATTTGCAATAATGGCTGATACTTTTCCGGCTGTTTTATAATAAGGTCAGAAGTTTCATAGTTGGGGTTCGCTTTCCATTCCGTTTGGCCGTTGCTGCCCACCAGCGGATACCAGGCCAGACCATTATGCGCCCTCACTTCATCATATAAAAAACCATACTCCCTATCGCACCAGGCGCCAAAAGTTAAAGGGGTTTCAGGGTCGGCGCTTATGGTGGCGTGTGCCCATTCGGGTGGCACTACCACTACATCGCCCGGGCCGGCATACACAGCAAAGCACCTGCCGGGATTGTCTTTTGCATATTCCTGCATATAAATAATGGCTTTGCCGCTCCATATTTCGTATACCTCGGGTGGTGACCAGCCGCTATGCACCGACTTTTTATGGATATGTCCCTGGCTCCGCACCGGTTCATCGCCCAGTTTACCGGCAGCATAAGTAACCACGCCGTAAAGCAGCATCATTTTTTGCAGCGTGGGCTTATCCTTTACTTTCCCAACATCCATCGCTATGGAATAAACCACCTCGGGGCCCTCACAATCAGGGTTACGCAGGCTTTTGCGTATATCGGCCAGCTTTCTGTTCTCAACCACCGGGCCAAAGCAGTCATCGCCATAAATAAAACCAAGCGGATTGGTTACAGGTTGTATAGTAAAACCCGGATCAAAACTCATATTATGCTATTTGTATATCTTCAAGGGTAGGTATGCCGCTGCGGTTGAACAGCCGTTTGCTGAAACCGTGTTTCTTTATCTCATCATAATTGTGCCCGGCATCCGAGGGCCAGCAGGCGCCAAACGCTAATTCATCATTGCCAATATTAGCTACGCGATGGGCCATATAAGCAGGGATATAGTGCAGGCTGCCGGGATACATGTACTCGGCGCGGCCTTTACGTTGTTCATCCATTAATATCAATACACCGTTGCCTTTTAATCCCCAGTAATATTCGCCCCTATCTGCCAACTGGTGAAAATGGCCATGTGTCATAAAATATTCACCGCCAACTGTCCCCGGCTGTATCCAGGTTGTGCCGAAAAATAGGCCGCCTAATGTACCTTCAGCCACCGGTAAATGTGCCTGCACCCGATACACCAACTGCGCCAGGTCCATCTGCTGCCGTGCCTCCTCATCCAAAAACATATTGGTTAACTGGCCTATGGTTTTGCTACTTTCAATTAAATGCGCACCTGTAAAAGTACCCTCGGCAATATTTATCAGTTGCGCGGGAATACTGATGCTGTTATCAATGATATTCATTAAAAAATAGTTTAATATTCTTCACAATAAGGTAAAGGTTTGTTAACGGCGGGTCAGTTCGTTTTAGCAAATGTAGTAACATATTTACTTATTCAATTTTTTTATTATTATTTGATGACGATGAAGCATCTCTTCAGGCGATATTTCTTCTACATTATTATCACAAGTTTTTAATAATGTTAATTATCAGGATAATATATATAATGTTAAAACAGAATGATTATTTTCGTCGCATAGTAATAGCATAGCTTTTAAATGGTTTGATATAGTGCTTAAAGTATAAAGCGGCTTATTAATTTTATTCCCTCTTAATGAAGCTAAAATTTGCTTTAGGCTTATTGATCATTATCCTATCTTATGGGCTAAATGTACATGCACAGCAAAATACATCCGAGGGAATCCCTATAAAGAAAATTGTGCCGAAAGGACCAAAGCCCGGCTCAAAAGATTCAACCGTGGTTGTGAAAGGCACCCCGCAAAAAGACTTATCTGATGTAATCAGCGACCTTTTCCACAGCAAAACAACGCCTGAAATAGATTCCATTACTACCAAGCCGCAAATATCGGTAGTGCCGGCTATCGGCTATACCCTGGTAACAAATTTCGCTATCGTGGTATCGGGCAATGTAGCTTTCCGAACCGGCCCGCGATCGCGTATCTCAACCATAGTTGCAAGCGCTTCATACACCCAAAAGAAGCAATTTATAATGCCTATACAAACCAACTTTTGGACAAAGGACAACAAATATGTTTTTATAGGTAACTACAGCTATTTAAAATATCCGCAAGATACTTATGGCCTTGGCAGCAATACCGATGTAGCTACCCGGAACCCAATGGATTATTCGCTGGTACAGGTATATGAAACTGTACTGCGGCACGTGAGCGGCAACATTTACCTTGGCCTTGGCTATAACTTTGATACACACTGGAATATTTCCCAAACCGGTACCGACAATGGCGCTATTTCCGATTACTCTAAATATGGCCCGGAATCACATACCCTGGCATCAGGTTTCACCTTAAATGGCATAATGGATTCACGCGACAATGCCATTAACCCATCAAAGGGCGACTATATAGGCCTGCAACTGCGTAACAGCAATAAAACTTTGGGCGCAACCAGTAATTATAATTCGTTGATAGTCGACATACGTAAATACATCAAACTCCCGGCAGGTTCAGACAATGTGCTGGCGCTATGGAGTTACGACTGGATAATTGTATCGGGCAAACCGCCTTACCTCGACCTGCCTGCCACCGGCTGGGATGCCAATTTTGCAACCGGCCGCGGCTATATACAAGGCAGGTTCCGCGGTACGCAAATGGTATATTTCGAAGGGGAATACCGCTATAAAATAACAGCCAACGGAGTACTTGGCGGCACAGTATTCCTTAATGCCGAATCCTTTTCATCAACCCAGGGCTCATCGCTTGAATCGGTACAACCGGGCTACGGGCCGGGGCTGCGTATAAAACTGAACAAGGTATCCAACACCAATATCTCCATTAACTATGGTTTTGGCAACGAAGGTTCACGGGGCTTATTTATCTCAGTAGGCGAGGCGTTCTAAAATCACTTTTTATTTTTCCCCTCCTGGTGTAGAATATTCAAACTCATCATTTCCTTCATGGTTTGCTGCATGGCATCAGTTGAGCCATCAAGGAATATCACATTACCCTGAGAATTCTCAGCAAAGTGTTTAATAGACTCCGTCCACATAGTGAACAGGATAACCGAGGTATCCATATGCGCTTTCTCCATTTCCTGCGCGGCAGCACTCATACCTTTTGCTACTTCCTGACGGAACAACGATACACCCTGCCCACGCAACTGCGATGCCTGGCGCTCAGCCTCCGCCGAAATTTTTATCGCGTTACCTTCAGCCTCAGCAGCTTTGGTTTTGGTGATCAGTAATGCCTGGCCTTCATTTTCAGCGGCGGCCTTAAGGTTATTCGAAGCTACCACCTGGCTCATTGATTTCATTACCACATCATCAAAAGTAATATCGTTTAACTGAAGGTCTTGCAAATGATAGCCCCAGTTTTCCAGTATCTGGTCGAGTTGCTCCTTAACATGTTCCACAATATCGCGGCGCAGTACCAATACCTCGGCCTGGCGCTTGGTAGCTACAAACGCACGGATCGAACCTTCAACTGTACGCACCAGTGCCTGCATCAAATTACGCTCATCAACAAATTTAAATGCTACGTTCTTTATGGTTTCTTCCTGTTGGTCGAGCACGGAATACAGCAACATTGCTTTAAAATAAACATTGGCCTGGTCGAAGGTTACGGCCTGGAACTCCAGCTCGACTGAACGGTTTTGTATTGAAATGCGCGAATATACATTTTCAATAAAAGGTAATTTAAAATTAAGCCCCGGTGTTAATATACGACGGTACTTGCCGAATACAGTAATTACGGCAATAGTGCCCTGTTTTACAGTCACAAACGAGCCGGTTATGACCATCAGGATTATAAAAACTACAACTAATAATACGATTGTTGCTACTTCCATGAGTGATAAAATTTATGAAATAAATATATAACTAATTATTGGTGTAGTATTTGTTTTTAAAAAATACGATCAAGTTTAACAACAATTTTACCTATGAACTTAAAACGCGCTTTCGGCGCCATTCTTACCATACTTGGTATAGTGGGGCTAATTTACACAGGTATCAATATCATTAACCATTCAGGGCTTGTAACCACGCTTACTGTTGTGGGGATTATCGCGCTTATTTTTTTCTTTACAGGGATAAGCCTGGTACGGAATACTTCCGATGAGGCTAAATAGTTAAAGGTTGGGGTAATCATAATTTAGCGAGGGTTTGAAACCCATCGCTAAATGGTACGCAAAAAAAAATCCTTTCAAAATTGAAAGGATCATATATAGTTAGGTTTCTAATTGGAACTGTTATCGTCGGGCAGTTGGTCCAGCTCACTTTTAAAGGAGCTAAGTACCCGTCCTCCCCTGTAAAAATACCTGCTGTAATAAGCATCATCCAAGCTGCTTATAGCAACCCCTTTTGATGAAGCGTGCGCAAAGCGATTATTGCCTAAATAAACCCCGATGTGCGAAATGCGACGGCTATGGATCTTAAAGAAAACCAAGTCGCCTTCTTTAAGTTCGTCCCTGCTAACAGGACTAACCATGCTGAATATATCGCGCGAGCTGCGTTTAATGTCAAGGTTAAAAACCTCGCTGTATAATTCTTTAGTGAATGCTGAACAATCTATCCCTTTTCTTGAACCACCACCAAAACGGTAAGGGGTGCCGATCCAATCATAAACAAAGTGAAAAAGTTTCATGTTCGAGGTTGCAGATAATGCAACGCCCATAATTTGCGACAAATAATCTTTTGCTAAACTTTCCTGATCATCCTGTGGCTTATCAGCCGGTTGGGCTGGTGCCGTTGTGGTTTGTGCCTGCACGGCTAAAACACTGAAAAATAGGGCAATAACAAATATAATTTTCTTCATTTAATCCTTAATCTGTTGCTGTTAGGCCAACAAAATGTTCATTAAATTGTACAATGTGTACATGGTAGGGTACAAAACTATCCAATTTTTTCAAAGTTGCAAATAAAAGGGGCTATTTTTTCAAAAAATAATAATGCCAAACTTTAAAGCCTAAACGTAAAAATTTACCAACTATTACTTTTTGATTAAAATTTTTAACATACTTTATCGTTTTTAACAGGCAAAGTGTATAATAAACACAATGCCGGTGGATTAATTAGGGTACATTTCACACATAAAGTGTAATTAAACTGAAATCTTTTGTAAGAAATGCGCTATGTTTTCGATAATTTCAAGGATATAATTAGATTTGCGCTTTATCTAAAAAAATTGATTGTTTGACAAATGGGTTCAATCGAAATAAATAAAGATACCTACCTTAAATGGTACGAGTGGATGCTGCTGATGCGCAGGTTTGAAGAAAAAGCCGGGCAATTGTACGGACAGCAAAAAATAAGGGGCTTTTGCCACCTGTATATAGGCCAGGAAGCCGTATTGGCCGGGGCTATGTCGGTATTGCGCCAGGAGGATAGCATGATAACCGCTTACCGCGATCATGCGCACGCCATAGCAAAAGGCGTAAGCTCAAACGCTATAATGGCCGAGCTTTACGGTAAAGCTACCGGTTGCTCAAAAGGCAAAGGCGGCAGTATGCACATGTTTGATAAGGAAAAGCACTTTTACGGCGGCCACGGTATAGTGGGCGGCCAAATACCCTTGGGTGCCGGCGTAGCGTTTGCCGAAAAATATAAAGGCACCGACAATGTGAACGTAACCTATATGGGTGATGGCGCCGTGCGCCAGGGCGCGTTGAACGAAACCTTTAATATGGCTGCCTTATGGGCGCTGCCTGTTATCTTCATTTGCGAGAACAACGGCTATGCTATGGGAACATCCGTAGCGCGTACCACCATCCAAACCGATATTTATAAATTAGGATTGCCTTACGGGATCCCATCATCCGCTGTTGACGGTATGGACCCGGTAGCCGTGCATAACGCTATGGACGAAGCCGTACAACGCGCGCGCCGTGGTGAAGGGCCTACCTTCCTTGAAATGCGTACCTATCGTTACAAGGGCCACTCCATGTCCGATCCGCAGAAATACCGTACCAAAGAAGAACTGGAAAGCTATAAGGAAAAGGACCCCATAGAAGTTATAAAAGCAACCATCGAAAAAGAAGGCTATGCCGATGAGAAATGGTTTGAAGAAATTGCCGCTAAAGTAAAAGCCGAAGTGGATGAATCGGTACAGTTTGCCGAGGAATCGCCATGGCCGGATGCCGCTGAACTATATACTGATGTTTACGTTCAGAAAGATTATCCTTACATTAAGGATTAATAATTTATATTACACAAAATTTAAAAACTATTCATCAAAAATAGTATATGGCTGAAGTAGTTAAAATGCCTAAAATGAGCGACACCATGACCGAAGGTGTGCTGGCTAAATGGCATAAAAAAGTTGGCGATAAAGTAAAACCGGGTGATGTGCTTGCCGAAATAGAGACCGACAAGGCTACCATGGATTTTGAATCGTACCAGGAAGGTACACTGTTATTTATAGGTATACAAGAAGGACAAGCGGCCCCTGTTGAAGCGGTTATTGCAGTAATAGGTAAAGAGGGTGAAGATTACAAATCCGCGCTTGCTGCAAGCGACAGCGAAAAACCTGCAACAGCCCCTGCGGCCGAAGCTGCTCCTGCACCCCTTGCTGAAAAAGCACCTGCGCCAACCCCTGCCCCGCAGGCAAAAGTTGATACATCAAAAATACCGGCAACGGTAATACGCATGCCCGCCCTGAGCGATACCATGACGGAAGGCGTGATAAACAAATGGAATTTTAAAGTAGGCGATAAAGTAAAATCAGACGACTCATTGGCGGATGTGGAAACCGATAAGGCAACCATGGAAGTGGTAGGTTATGAAGAGGGCACTTTATTGTATATAGGCCCCAAAGAAGGCGAAGCGGCCCCCGTTAACGGCATTATTGCCATTGTAGGTAAAGAGGGCACTGATATTACACCATTATTGCAGGATACAGGTTCAGCGCCTGCTGCTGCACCTGCCACACAGGAAACTGCACCGGCACCGGAAGCTGCCGCACCTGCTGCCCAGGCTACATCATCAACTGCTGATGACAGCCGCGTTAAAGCATCGCCGCTGGCACGCAGGATAGCGAAAGAAAAAGGCATCAACCTTAACGACCTTAAAGGCTCCGCTGATGGAGGCCGTATAGTTAAAAAGGATATTGAATCATTCAACCCGTCGGCTCAACCGGCTGCTGCTCCTGCTGCGCAGGCATCGGCACCTGCACCGGCTGAAACTGCAAAACCGGCTGCTGTAACTCCGGCACCATACAGCGGGGTTGAAAAATATACCGAGAAACCGGTTAGCCAAATGCGTAAGGTAATAGCCAAGCGCTTATCAGAAAGCTTGTTTACCGCGCCGCATTTTTATGTAACCATGTCGATAGATATGGACCAGGCTATTGCTGCCCGCACCAAAATAAACGAGGTTGCCCCGGTTAAAATATCATTTAATGATTTTGTACTGAAAGCCTGCGCTGTCGCGTTAAAGCAGCATCCTAATATCAACTCATCATGGCTGGGCGATAAGATCCGCTACAACGAGCATATCAATATCGGCGTTGCCGTAGCTGTTGACGAAGGCCTGCTGGTTCCGGTAGTACGCTTTGCTGATGGCAAATCATTGAGCCAGATATCGGCTGAAGTGAAAGACTTCGCGCAAAAAGCGAAAGCCAAAAAACTACAGCCATCGGATTGGGAAGGTTCAACCTTTACCATATCAAACCTGGGTATGTTTGGAGTGGATGAATTTACCGCCATCATTAACTCGCCCGACTCATGTATATTGGCCGTTAGCGGCATACAGCAAATACCCGTTGTTAAAAACGGCGCGGTTGTACCCGGCAATGTAATGAAGGTAACCCTGAGCTGCGACCACCGCGTGGTTGACGGCGCAACAGGGGCAGCATTCCTGCAAACCCTGAAATCCTTACTGGAAGAACCGGTTAGGATGATGGTTTAGTTAGCATCAGGACACAAGAGCAAATAAACAAGATACAAGCGATAGGTTGATAGCCTGTCGCTTTTTTGTTATTATTACATTTTAAACCTTATCAATTATTTATGGCAAACCAAATCTCTCCGCAAACCCCAAAATCTTACTTAAAGGTCAACTCTATCATTCACCTTGCATTATTCATGGGGCAACTCCTATTCGGCGTGCTGGTTATGTTAGAAGTACCTCAAAAAGGCATCGATATTACAAATACCAATAATCCATTTTTATTTGTTGTACCTGTAGTGGCTATAGGGTCATTAATTTTAAGCACTATTTTATTCAAAAAGAACCTGGGTATGGCTATAAACAACCCAACCTTAAAAGGAAAGCTGATGGGTTATCAAACGGCTTTGATCACCCGGTTCGCCCCATTGGAAGGCGCTTCATTATTTGGTATTGTGGCCTATTTACAAACCGGCAATTTATTGTTCATATTGATAACAGGCCTGATCATGCTGTATTTTCTATCATTAAGGCCGACAAAAGACAGGATAGCCAATGATCTGAACTTAAGCTATGAGGACAAGATGTTGTTCGATAGCGATGAAGTATTAAAATAACTATAGCGATGGGTTTAAAACCCATCGCTATAGTAAAGTTATTTAGAGGCCAGTTCACTTTTTACAAGCAGTTTCGCGGTTTCAGCCAATTTGATAAACTCGGCACGGTAGCCTTCCTTGTCCTCGCCTTTACCCGCGCGTGCAAGGTTGATGGCCTGATCGTAGCTTGATTTTTGTTTGTACTGCGAATCGCGCAGCAACATGCCAAATTCGGCCACACCGGCAGCAAATTTAAAATCAGCCGAAGTTTTACTTTCGTCTTCCGGAATATCCATTACCACGGCCTGGCTCAGTTTGCTTACCATGGATTCAGGTTGTTTATAGCGGAATTTAATGGTCAGCATTTCGTTGTTTGATGATACAGTCAACGGTTTTCCGGGCTTCTGGTATTTCAACGGATCAACCGAAGCCGAATAATCATCCTTTACTCCTGCCGGGACAATTTCATATAAAGCTGTTACGGTATGGCCGCTGCCCATGTCGCCGGCATCTTTTTTATCATTGTTAAAATCTTCTTTGTTCAGCATACGGTCTTCATAGCCAATTAAACGGTAGGCCTGCACTTTTGCGGGGTTAAATTCCAGTTGCAGTTTTACATCCTTGGCAACTGTAAATAATGTGCCGCCAAACTCGCTTACCAATGTTTTGCGGGCTTCTGTAATATTGTCAATGTATGCGTAATTACCGTTCCCTTTATCGGCCATGGTTTCCATTTTGCTGTCTTTATAATTACCCATACCAAACCCTAATACCGAAAGCGATATACCCGTTTCGCGCTCTTTGGTGATCAGTTGCTCCATATCCTCATCGCTGGATGCGCCCACGTTAAAGTCCCCGTCGGTCGACAGGATCACCCGGTTGTTGCCGCCCTTCATATAATTTTCGGCCGCAACCTTATAGGCCAGTTTAATTCCCGCGCCCCCGGCTGTTGAGCCGCCTGCTTCCAGGTTATCTATGGCGTTGTCTATCGTTTCTTTTTTATCGCCGTCAGTAGCAGGCAATACCAGCCCTACATTGCCGGCATACACCACAATGCTCACTTTATCTTTAGCACGCAGTTGGTCAACCAGCATTTTCATGGCCGATTTTACCAGCGGCAGTTTATTTTCTTCAAACATCGACCCTGAAACATCTATTAAAAATACCAGGTTCGATGGGGGCAGCTTTTCAGCCGAAATAGTACGCGCTTTTAACCCAATGCGCAGCAACCGGTGGTTGGTGTTCCATGGCGCCGGTGAAAGTTCGGTATGGATGGCAACGGGCTCGTTATCCTTTGGGCCGGGCAAATTGTAGGTGAAGTAATTTACCATTTCCTCAATACGGATAGCATCGGCAGGCGGCAACTGGCCATTATTTATAAACCGGCGTACATTGCTGTACGATGCCGCATCAACATCAACCGAAAAAGTTGAAAGCGGTACATCCTTGGCGTTGTTAAAGCCATTTTCGTTTATCGTTTTGTAGCTTTCGTCATTAGCATATTGCTGGGGTGCATATTGCGCTACGTAGCCCTGGTTTGCGGCACTATAGGTTTTATTTTTATAATACACCCCGGCAGTTTTACTGCTCAGCCCTCTTAACATAACAGGTGCGCTTCGCCCTATCCGAGCCGGTTGCATGGCAGCAACGCTGCCGGTAACACTTGTCCTTTTCTGAACTCCGTAACCAACCACAACAACTTCATCGAGTTCTCCGCGATTAGCCGCGAGGCTTACATCTATAATATCGGTTTTACCCACCTTCACTTCCTTGGGGGTATAACCAATAAAGCTGAACAGAAGGGTAGCTTTACTGTTGGGTACATCAATGGCATATTTACCAGCCATATTGGTTGTTGTAACTGTTTGGGTGCCTTTTATACTTACTGTCGCCCCGGGAATTGCTCTTCCCTGCTCGTCAGTAACTGTCCCGGTAATGTGGCGCATGTTGTCCGGCTTAAACCCTGTTAAGCTCATGAACATTAAAATAATACCTAATAGCTTTTTCATGATCGTGTGTGTTTTTTTATTACAGGATGCAGCAGCCGGTCAATTTCCATAAGCCATTTAAAAAAATTATTTTGTGCTACCGTAAATGAATTTTTTCAACCGAACCATAAAACCTGATGAAGCCGAGGACGGGGCTTTGCTGAACGATTACCGCGAAAGTGGTAAGTTGGCTGTTTTAGGTAAGTTGTATGAAAAATATGTACCGCTTATTTACGGGGTTTGCTTAAAATATTTAAAGGATGATGAGCAAGCCAAAGATGCTGTAATGGGCATATTTGAAGAGCTGGTTACCAAAGCCCGGCAGCATGATGTAAAACAATTCAGGGCTTGGGTTTATGTGCTGGCGCGAAATTATTGTTTAATGCAATTGCGCTCGGGGAAGAAAATGGAGGTGGTTGCTTATGATGATATTATGGAAAACGACCTGATTTTGCATCATGACAATAAGTACAGTGAGGAATATTTAAAGATTTTGGAGCGGTGCATGGAAAAATTGCCTGCAAAACAAAAGGAAAGCGTAAACCTGTTTTATTTGCAGGAAAAATGTTATAAAGAAGTTGCTGATGCTACAGGCTATACTTTAAACGATGTAAAAAGCTACATCCAGAATGGCAAGCGCAATTTGAAGATCTGTATTGAAAAGCATAGTGAATAAACGTACCGACATATCGCAGCAAATACGCAAGTACCTTAATGGTGAGCTTGATGGCCGTGCTATGCATCAACTGGAAAAGGAAGCGTTGAACGACCCTTTTTTAATGGAGGCATTGGAAGGGTATGAAAAAGCGGGTGCCGGTCAGCAAAATAATATTGACGATATACATGCACGTTTAAAGGCCCGCATCGATAAAAAAGGGGCTCGTGTCATCCCCTGGAGAATAATTTCTATTGCGGCATCTATCCTGATCGCATTAACCATTGGCGGCATTTGGTTAAAGAATGACCGGCCCGAAACGGCACATAAAAAAATTGCCCTGGCTAATACCACAAAGCTCGCGAAGCCGGATACGAAACCCATTGAACTTGCAAAAGTTACGCCCCCTGCCCGGCATAAGTCACCTGTACGTGTCTCAGGTCCGGCCCCTCAGCAAAAACAGCCTGAGGCTATAGTTGCCGCCGTTGCGCCACCCTCCGCGCAATATAATGCCAGTGCACCGCCGGCTGCAAACGGTTATTTAGCAGCAACCCCGGCTCCTAAAAAAGATATATTGATAGATACTTCGAAATTAGATGAGGTGGTAGTGCTTGGGTATGCGGCAAAAAGAAAGACGGGTGTTACCGGCAGTGTTGCTACGGTTACCGCAGCAAACCTTGATACGAAGGATAAAAGCCAAACCACTGTAACACAGCTTTACAGCAAGGTGGCAGGGGTACAAATGACAAGCGCTCCTAACAATACGGTCTTTGGGATTGTAAGGGGCAAGGATGACGGGTTACCTATACCGGGGGTTTCAGTTCAAATAAAGGGTACCGATATTGCAGCATTAACCGATGTCGCAGGTCGTTTTAAATTAAATTCAGTACCTAAAGGCGCTGTACTAAACTTTAAGTATATAGGTTATGCCGCCCAGGAAGTTCCGCTAACAAAGAAACAGGACTCGCTGGTTATCGCGATGCAGCCAAACAACCAGGCTTTGAGCGAAGTGGTGGTAGTAGGCTACGGAGAAAAGAAAGAGCAGGAATATCAGCCAGCCCTGCCTGCCGCAGGATGGAGCGATTATAATAAATATTTAAAGAATAATGCCATATCGCCTGATGGTAAAACAGGTACGGTCAAACTATCGTTCATTGTAAATACCGATAACTCCTTAAGCGACTTTACCATAATTAAAAGTGTAAGCCCAAAAACCGACTCTACGGCGATAGCATTAATACAGCATGGCCCGGTTTGGAACAGAAGTACTGACAATAAACCTAAAAAAATCAGATTAAAGATAAATTTTAAGGGTGGAAAATAGCTTTTTTTAAAAATCAGGATAAACCTTGCCATTCACTAAATCACTCATTCACCAATTAGCTCAATACCTACCCTATCGCCCGAAGCGCCATAAACACCAGCCCTGCTATAACCGCCGAGATGGGTATGGTGATGATCCAGGCCCATATAAGGTTAATGGTAACGCCCCAGCGCACGGCAGATACACGCTTGGTTAAGCCTACGCCGATGATAGAACCAGTTATGGTGTGGGTGGTTGACACAGGTATACCGAATTGCTCAGTAATAAGTAAGGTTATAGCGCCCGCCGTTTCAGCGCTTACGCCTTCCAGGGGCGTTATTTTGGTGATCTTGGAACCCATGGTCTTCACTATCTTCCATCCGCCCGACATCGTTCCCAATGCAATGGCCGAGTAACAGGCCAATGGTATCCAATCGGGCATAGCCGAGCCGCTTTTGATAATATTTGAGGCTATTAATGTTACATAAAGTATACCCATAACCTTTTGCGCGTCATTAGTACCGTGCGAAAAGCTTAATGCTGCCGATGATACCAGCTGCAGCCTTTTAAACCAACGCTCGGCAACGGATGGCCTTGCCCGCTTACAGATACGCAGAATGATTATGGTTACAATATAGGCTATTACCAAACCAATTACTGGTGCCAGCACAATGTAGGCAATGGTAGTAAGCACCAACTTTAAGTTAATTGCGGTAATGCCATTGGCCCCCATATAAAAAGCATTGGTAATACCAGCGCCAGCGAACCCACCAATAAGCGTATGCGACGAGCTTGAAGGGATACCGAACCACCAGGTGGTTAAGTTCCAGGTTATGGCAGCTATAAGGCCGGCCAGTATAACGTGCATAGTTATAAAATGCTCGTTAACTATTTTCGATACTGTATTGGCTACCTTATGGTCCTTAACTACAAAATAAGCTAAAAAGTTAAAAGCGGCCGCCCAAATCACCGCCTGGAAAGGTGTTAATACTTTGGTTGATACGACGGTAGCAATGGAGTTAGCAGCATCGTGAAAGCCGTTTGTGTAATCAAATATGAGTGCCAGCGCAACTACAACAACAAGTAGGGATGTTACCATTTATGCTTAGGCGTTTTTAACTAATATTGATTCCATTACGTTGGCGGCATCCTCGCACATATCAGTGGCGGTTTCAAGCGCAGCCAGTATTTCTTTGTATTTTATCAGTTTTATGGCATCCTTTTCATACAAAAACAAATCGGCAACAGCGCGGTCGAATACATAATCTGCCTGGTTTTCGATGCTGTTTATCCTGATGCATGAATCGGCTATGTTACGCACATTGCGCAGGTCTTTCAAACCCCTTACGGCTTTTTCAAGGTCGATACTGCCCTGTAATATCAGGTCGCTTAGCTTGCGTATATGGTCATTAAATTCATCAATACGGTAAAGGCTCATGCGGTTGGCGGCGCCCTGGATATTATCGGCAACATCGTCAATAGCGGTAGCCAATGAATGTATGTCCTCGCGGTCGAATGGGGTGATAAAGTTTTTCCCGAGTTCCAGGTATATCTGATGGGTAAGCTCATCGCCTTTGTTTTCCAGTTTGTCTATTTGTTTATAAAGCTCTTCGCGGGTAGCAGGGTTGGTTGAATTTACTGCCTCAACCAATATAGTTGCTATTGTTACTACGTTGCTTGCGGCCTGTTCAAATAAAGGAAAGAATATCTTTTTATCCTTTGGGACAAAGTACTGGAATATGCTGTTTAATGACATATAATTCTTGGGGTTTCAGCAAATGTACATTTACAATGTTAAGTTAATGTTAATTCTTTAAAACAGGAATGTTAGGGAATTGTAAAGCAGGCTTGGCTTTCTGTAAAGTAAACCCGAATGTTGAACCCAACCCCTCGGTACTCCGCACATTTATGGTTTGCTGGTGCGCCTCAATAATATGCTTCACAATAGCCAGTCCCAAGCCCGACCCTCCTATTTGCCTTGAACGGCTGGTATCGGTACGGAAAAAACGCTCAAACAGGCGTGGCAGGTTTTTTTCTTCAATGCCTATGCCATCATCCGTTACTTCAACCAGCACCTGCTCATGCAACTCGAATAAACTTACCGATGTGCTGCCTCCCTCTTTGCCATATTTAAACGAATTGTCGATCAGGTTTATCAATACCTGTATTATTTTTTCCCGGTCGGCATTTACCATTATGGCCTCATCATATTTTTGTTTGAAAATTAATTTGATATGATGCTGATCGGCCTTACGCTCCATTGATTCAAACACCTCTTTTATCAGGTCGTTTATTTTGAATTTGGTGTAGTTTATAGCCAGCTCGCCGGTTTCGAGCTTTGATATTTCGTCAAGGTCTTTTATCAGGTAGCTTAACCTATCCACATTACGCGACGCTTTCTGCATAAAATCTTTAGCCATGTCCAGATCTTCAAACTCATCATCCTGGATCGCTTCGATATATCCCTGTATGGCAAAAAGAGGGGTTTTAAATTCGTGTGATATGTTCGACAAAAAATCCCGGCGGAACTTTTCCTGTGTACGCAGTTCGTCAATTTCGGTCTTTTTTATCCTGGCCCACTCCTTTACTTCATGCTCCACGTCATTTATCGGGTCGGCGGTTACATGTTCGCCGAGCGCATCGCGCAGGTCGCGGCCAAGTTTAAGGTTATGGATAAGTTTATAAATGAGTTTTATTTTTGAGTAGATGTATTTTTCTATCAGATAATAAAACACCAGGAAACTGGTAACAATGGTAACCAAAAAGGTTATAGCTACATCATACCAGCTGTGCTGAAAATAATAGTTAACGGCCGAAAGGGTAATGGCTACCGCGGCAGCGTTGATCAAAACAAGTACGCGCAATTTCATACGCTAATTTACAATTTGTAAACGAGAGCGTTAAGGCGTTGGGGTTAAATTTCTGTTAAGCGGGGTAATTATTTACCCGTCTCTACATCAATCGTTACGGTAACATCATCGCTCATAACCATACTACTGCTTCCTATGCCAAAAGCGGTACGCTTTAGTTTTAGGGTACCATTAAATGAGGCTGTATTTCCGCTTTCGATATAAGTAAAGGGCATTTCAAGCAGTTGGGTTTTATTTTTTATAGTTAAATTAAACTGCCCTGTATAATTATTCCCGCTTTTATGCTTCAGGCTTACCGATTTCATGGTGATCTTCGGGTACTTAGCCACATCAAAATACGAATCGCTTTTTAAATGCTCATCGCGCATATCATTATCGGTATTAATGGTAGAAGCATCAGCCGTTGCTTCAATTGAACTTGTCTCCGGCTTTGCGGGATCAAACATAATGTTTGCCTGCACGCCGCCAAAGCTACCGCCTGTATTAATGCCTAAATTTTTTATTTTAAAAGTAACTGTTGATTTTGTTACTGTATACTTTACTTGTGCCATTGCACAATTCACTAAAAATAAAAGTATTACTGAAAGATATTTTTTATTCATACGGCTATATAACGCAGTTTTCAAACATAATGATTTACCAGATTGTATTTTTACATTAGCAAGATTAATTTATAAACCAAAGGTTTAATCAACCCATCTGCAAAATGAAAACAAAATTAACTTTCTTCCTTTTATTCCTGGCATTTGCTACAAAGGTTTCTGCACAGCAAGGTTTCCCGTTTGCTAACGAGATACGCGCCTTTAAGCATCAGGATAGTTTAAGCTTCCCAAAACCAGATGGTATATTGTTTATCGGCAGCTCATCTATACGTAAATGGACGGACCTTGAACAGCGTTTTGCCAATGATCCTATTATCCGCCGTGGCGTTGGCGGCTGCGAACTTTGGCAGATAGTTGATTATTTTACGCCATATATTCTTTTCCCCTACCATCCCCGCAAAATATTTATTTATGCAGGCGAAAATGATATTGCTGCCGGGCGCTCATCAACGTTTGTTTCAGACGAATTTGTAAAGCTTTATGCCATGATAAGAGAAAAGCTGCCCAATGCCGAAATATATTTTATGTCGATAAAACCCAGCCCGTCGCGGGCCAAATATTTTGGTGAGGTGTACAAGGCAAATGAATTGGTAAAAACATATTTAGCCAATAAACCCAAAAGCCATTATATTAACCTGGTTAATGCCATTTGTAAGCCCGGCACCACAACTCCCGACTCCAGCCTCTTCCTATCCGACTACCTGCATTTGAATAGCAAAGGCTATGATAAATGGCAGACTGTGCTGCAGCCTTACGTTAAATAAGGACAAAAAAAAGCCCCCCGCCTGGCAGGGAGCAACTCATAAACACTAAACGTAACTCAAATATTAAAACTAGTTAAATACGGAATATACGTTTATGATCTTCCAGCCGTTGCCTGTATTGGCAATGGTTACATAATTGCTGCGGGTAAAGGTGCTGAACTGCATATCAACTTTAATCACAGTTACGTTTGTATTATTTTCAAAGGTTGAAGTGCTTGTGGTGCAATCCTCCTCAATACCTTTTATTTTCGATAAAAATTCAAGCATTTGCTTTTTGCCATAGCTGCCAATATGTTTACCCTGCATCATGGTAAATTTTGCTGTTGGGTCAATCACATCGCTCAATCCTTCCAGCTTTCCGCGTGTCATGGCATCAACATAAGTGCTTATGGCATGAGTTTTTGTAAGCATGCCTTCGTCTTTGGTATTGCCGGCCCTGGCAATTCCGCAAGCCATCATTACTATAACGGCAGGGGTAAGTAGTTTTATTATTTTCATGATAATTTTAAAATTTAGTTTTCTTATTTGCTTTGTTGGGTATAAGACAGTATTGAAATACAATAGGTTGCATCTGTTATAAAAAAATATGTGTTAAGTTTATGTTAAGGCCTGTTTTCATATCTACGAATATCTTCGTATAAAGATATACGATAAATTTCGTAGATGCAAATTATTATTAAATTTTTTAAAATTCACTGATCTCAGGCATTGAATTGCCTTAAGTGATGGTCGATATGTTTATAGGCCATCTGCCCCGCCTGTTCGGCAGTAAGCGGGCCAAAGAAAGGATGAACAAAACCGGCAGGCTCTCTGCCTGTATACATTTCGAGCAGACATAGCCATTCTTTTCTTGCCTCGGCAACGTCCCCATCCCCTGTCATTTTAAAAGAAGGCACCGCTGGCAAGTTACGTTTCACCGGTTCATCTTTCATCATGTCCTTTAAAGCGAACTTTCCTACCAGCCGCCCCAGGAAAGATTGCTTGTACCTTGTTTTGCCCAGCAGCATTTCTTCCCATTTAATGCAATGTTTTATCATTTGATAAACCGTCATTTTGCCCCATTGCGGCCGGCTGTCTTCATTTAACGTGCTGATCCGTTGTATCAGTTCAGCTCTTGTATTATCATCAAACAAAGTTTTCATACCTATATCAATTGATATTTCGTTATCCCAAACTTATGAGTTTGTATTTAATAAATTGTTTCTAAATAATTACTATCACAAAAAAAGCCCCCGGTAAACCGGGAGCCTTCATACATAAACAATAAACATAAACCTAAGTTCTTACTTAAAAACGCTGTATACGTTTATGATTTTCCAGCCGTTGCCTGTATTGGCAAGGGTTACATAGTTACTGCGTACAAAGCCATCGTATTTCATATCAACCTTTACAACACTTTGGTCGGCATCGTTTTGCAAAATTTCTGTGTCGGTGGTGCAGTTTTGTTCAACATCTTTATCATTCTTCAAATTTTCAAGTACCTCTTTCTTCGAGAAGCTTATTACCTTTTTGCCACGTAGCATGGTAAATTTTACAGATGGGTCAAGCACTTCGTTCATACCGTTGGCTTTGCCGCGGGTCATAGCATCAATATAAGTGTTGATAGCGAAGTTTTTTGACATATTTGCTTCGTCTGTATGGAAAGTTGCTTTAGCTGCTGTGCAAACTGTGAATAAGGCAACCCCAATCATTAATGTTCTTAGAGTTTTCATAATATTTTAATTTAAGTTGTTATGATAATTTTATACCTATAAGACTTACCATTGTGCAATACGTTACACCTTTTATATAAATAAAGTTTATTTAACAAGATTTTAACATTTACGCATGTTTCATTGAACAAAAAAACCCCCGGGTAACCGGAGGCTCTATGGCTTTTCCCTACTTAAAGATTATTTGGTAGTGCTTGTTATATTTGTAATAACCCAACCGTTAGTATGATTCAACGTTAATACATCACTGCGCACAAAACCATCGTATTTAAATTCAACCTTTATTTTTTGCATGTTGTCATCCTCTTGCATTACAGTAGTTGAAGTATTAAGCGGCGCAGCGGAAGATCCATTCTTTTCTAAAAAATCAAGAAAAGAATTTTTATCAATAGTGGTTATATTGTCGCCGCGTTTGGTATTGAATTGCATTTCGCTGTCCAAAATTCCATCAAGGCCCTGGGTTTTGCCGGTCGAAATTGCGTTGATATAAGTATTTACGACATCATTTGAAGTAACTTTTTTGGAGGATGCGTTTGCAGCCACGCCTATAAATAATAAAGCTATAACTGCAATGGTTAATTTTAAGATTTTCATGATCGTTTGAATTTAATTATTTTATATATGTTTTATGACGCCCGTAATATTTGAAGTGTTACAAAAAAAAGTGCCTTTATTTGCCATTTAACAAACATTTAACACTATATGAGGCTTTTACATGGTTGAGTTTACCACCATTATTTTACAGTTTGCAGAGCAGGGCGAAAAAACTGGCTGGACTTACATTGAAATACCTGCCGACATAGCGCAACAACTAATACCAGGCAACAAAAAATCATTTAGGGTGCGGGGGATGCTGGACGGCTTTGCTGTTGCGGGGATGGCATTAATGCCAATGGGCGGCGGCAATTTTATTATGGCCCTAAAAGCTGAGGTTAGGAAAGGCATACGTAAGAACGCAGGCGCTATGCTACAGGTTAAGCTGGAAGTAGATACCGATTACAAGGTGGAGATACCAGATGAATTGCAAGAATGCTTTGACTTTGAACCTGACGCTCTTGAATTTTTCAACAGCCTGGCTAAATCTCACCGGGAATATTTTTTAAAATGGATAAACGATGCTAAAACAGTTGAAACACGTAACAAGCGGATAGTGAATACAGTTAATGCCATGATGCGCAAATGGCATTATAATGTGATGATAAAAGAGATGAGAAAAGGGTGAGGATTTAAAATCCGCGCATTATTTGATCCGGGGTTTATTTTAAAACAAAAAGATCCCGACTTGTGGCCGGGATCATGTATCGTAATTTTAAAACTATTTCAATGATTGCGGAGTGGCAACCCTTGTCATTTTGCTGTTAATATTCACATAGTCGGTCATTATCTGGCCGGCTTCAATTTTCAAAAAGTCAAGGTCCTCTTTCTTAGGTTTTGCCTGGCCCTTCGCTAATGGTTTCAGGCCTAAAGCTACACGGCGCAGGTTATCGCGGTCGAATGATTTCTGCTCGTCGGCATCGCGTTGTTTTTTAAGCTGCTCTTCGTTCAGCGTTATTGAGCGCTCTGCATCGTGCTTTTTAAAATCGGCAATATCATCCTGCAAATACTGGTAACTTTTACTGGTTGCCATACGCTGGTCATGCAGCTTTTTAAGCTGTGGTATCACCATGCTCAGGTCGCCGAATTTTGTGTAATCGCTCTTGGCAATTACATCAAACGGCATAGCCGATGGTTCAGTGTCCTCGCCATATTTATCTAATGGAATAACCGATGGAAAGGTAATATCAGGCGTAACGCCATGGCGCTGGGTTGAGTTACCTGTAATGCGGTAAAACTTGGCTATGGTTAAATTAAGCTGGCCGAATGTGCTTTCATTTCCGTTTGGAGCTTTTGCCTTACCGGTTACTTTCTCAACCATATCGGCTAAGGTTGGGCTTATTACCTTATCCAGCTCAATTTCGGTTTGCACCGAGCCCTTGCCATAAGTCTGCGTACCCAAAACTATTGCACGGCCGTAATCCTGTAAAGCGCCCGAGAATATTTCAGAAGCCGAAGCGCTGAAACGATCGACCAAAACAGCTAACGGGCCGGTATATGAGATGGATGGATCCTCGTCGGCATCAACCTCAACCTGGCCGCGGGTATCTTTTACCTGTACCGCCGGGCCTTGCTTAATAAATAAACCGGTTAATGAAATAGCTTCGGATAATGAACCACCGCCATCTTCGCGTAAGTCGAGTACAATGCCATCAACATGCTCATTTTTCAAACTGTCGAGTATCAGTTTTACATCGTGAGTAGTACTATGGTAGTTAGGGTCGCCGGGCTGCAGCGCGTTATCTACATAAAATGCAGGTATGTCTATTATACCTATCTTAACGGTTTTGCCGTTGCTGTTGTAGGTACGTATCTCTTTTTTGGCAAGCTCATCTTTCAAAACAATTTTATCGCGCACCATTTCAACCACTTTTAACTTGCTGCCTGCGGCCGCACCGGCCGATAATATCTGTAATTTTACTACGGTACCTTTGTGGCCGCGTATCAGCGCTATAGCATTATCTATCCTCCAGCCCACAACGTTTTGGAACTCGCCTTCCTTACCTTGCGCAACACCTACAATGCGGTCGTCAGGGCTTAGCTGGTGGCTCTTGTCTGCCGGGCCGCCGGGCACTATGGTTTTAATGGTTACATAGTCGTTTTCAGTAGCCAGGGTTGCGCCGATACCTTCCAATGAGCGCGACATTTCCATGTTGAACTGCGCCGCGTTGAACGGGTTAAAATAATTGGTATGCGGGTCAATTGCTTCGGTAAATGAGTCCATAAAAGTTTGGAACACTTCCTGGTTCGATAATTTATTTGATTGCGAAAGCAAGTCTTCGTAGCGTTTTTTAAGCGTGGCCTTGTTTTTAGCCATATCGGGGTTAGCTACCTTTAGGTTAAGCAGGTCGTATTTTACACGTTTTATCCAAAGGCTATCCATAGCTGTCTGCGTGGCTACCCATGGCATGTCTTCGCGGTCGTAAGTAAAAGTTTCGTTTTTAGTAAAATCGAAATTATCATTAATATGGGCGATGGAAAACCTGATACGGTCTAAATATCTTTTCTGGAAAACATTAAAAATGTAGAAAACATCATTCAGGTTTCCGCTTTTCAGGTCATCGTCAAGTACAGTTTTGTACTTATCAAAATCGGCAATATCCGATGCCAAAAGGTAGTTATGGTTCTCGTCTATCTTTTTAATATAGCGTTTGTAAATGATGAGGGATAACGAATCATTCAGATCAACCTTTTTATAATTGTATTTTGAAATAAGTTCTGCAACCTCTTTACAAGCAATATTCTGGCGGGTATCGGGCTGCAGGTCATTAGAGCCATCAACCTTAATGGCTTTTGATGGGGCGGCATGGCAGGCCATAGCAGCACCAAGCACTAAAACTAAATATACTTTCTTAAACATATCCTTAACTGTCTTTAAATCCGGGTTTTTATACAACATCAATACTTGTGCCTGTTATGAGTTTGCTAATGTAAATAAAAAGAGACAGTTGGAAAGCTGTCTCTTATTTAGAAATAACAATATTACAATATATGTTTTAATTTTCTAATAGTATAGACGGGCATTTGACCGTATTGTTACAATCAAACGTAAATTAATCGGTTTTCTTATCCGCTGCCTTTTTATCGGTTACCATGGCATCCGATGCATACCTAAGCTCCATTTTGGGCGATGAAGCACTTTTATTTATTTTAATGAAGATGTTTTCCTTTTCAATATCGGCAACGTTAGATGTCCAGCCTCTTAAAGTTGCTATCTGGTGCGCTTCATCAAGATCTTGCTGCGCTTGCGCCAGGTCGCCCAAATTGGCTTTAACCATCGCCAGGTCCATCAAATTGGCTATCGTATGTTTATCATCATTTTGCTCGCGCGATATTTTATTGCTTTGCAACAAGTACCATTTTGCTTCTGAAAAACGGTTCTGCTTTATAAATAACTCAGCAAGCTGACTAAAATTATAGCTGGCAATATCATATATCCTAAAACGCATATTATGCTGCGCCGTTTTCATGATAATGGCTTCTGCGGCATCAAGCGCGTAATCGTTAAGATCGGGGATGGTGTATTTGGCAATTTTTGCCGTGCCGGGCTTTGTTACAGGCAAGCGTTTAATGGGATCATTTTTAACTTGTGCTATCGCGGGGTAACGCACAGCTTTTTTAAGCCCTATCTTATAATACCACTGTGCTGAAGCTGAAAAGCTTAGCATGGTTAACAATAGAAAGGTCAGTGTATATTTCATTAAAGTTTTTACCTTGGGCTTAAATAAATTAATCAGGGCGCAAATATACTAATATATTCCACCAATATAAACAAATTATATTATCAAACAACTAATGGATTAAAATCCCTGTTTGTCATTTCGAACGAGGCACGAGGAGGAAGCTTCGACACCATGCCTCCTGCTTAGCATCTTTTATAAGATTTTTCGCTAACGCTCAAGAGATAGTTTCTCCCTACGGTCGAAATGACAGTTGTTCTTTTATCACGCAAAAACTTCAGCTTGTTTATCGTACGAGGCCCATACCATATAGGGGTGGGTGTCGGCATGGTATATATCGCCATTTGCGGAAATGCCTATTATACCTGCAAAGCCGTCGTAGGGTTTCATTTCTTGTAATGTTTTTTCGGTAGCCGCCGAAAGTGTCATGCCGTCGGTAACGCGCGTAATAATTTTGGGGGCAACGGCGCCACTTACAATATCCTCACCGACCCCGGTACATGATACGCCTGCCAGCGAATTACAATAATTACCTGCAGCGGTAGCCGAGTCACTTACCCGCCCAGGTATTTCAAACCCTTTGCCACCGGTTGATGTTGCAGCGGCCAGATCACCGTGTATATCCAGCGCCACGCAGCCCACCGTACCCAGGCGAATGGAATCACTCAATCTTTTCTCATATTCCCAGCGGCGCTGCGGTATCTCAGGGCTGTAATGGCCAAAACCATTTTCGCGGGCAAAATTTTGCGCGCCCTTGCCGCTTAACACCTTATCTTCCAGGTGCAGCAGTTTTTCGGCTATGCAAATGGGATTTTTTACATCCTCAATGTTTATTACCCCCGAAAATCGTAATGTTTTGCCATCCATTAGTGAGGCGCTCATACGAATTTTGCCGTCGCTTTGTATCTGCGAGCCGGTGCCGGCATTAAAAAGTTCGCAATTCTCTAAAAGGCAAACGGTGTACACCACGGTTTCTAAAGCAGTATGACTGGCCAGATGTTTATAACCCAGCTCCACAATTTCTTTTAACGCTGCCTGCTTGGCTACCTTGATCTCGTGATTTGTGCCCGATTCGCTGAAAAAGCCGCCGTGAATGATGATCTTCATATCAGCCCCCTCTATATCTCCCCCGGTAGGGGAGACTTTTTAAAATTTCTTAATATAAAACTATTCTTTGAAGCCCTCCCTACCGGGGAGGGTTTGGGTGGGGCTTATTTATCCCCAACCTTTATAAATACTCCGTCTTCAACCTTTACAACCTTCTTGATGTTCAATTTGTGTTGCGAAAGATCATATTTATCAAATATCGACATAACGTGCACCTTCAGATTTTCGATAGATACCGGCGCGCCCATTTCTACATCATAAATATTAGTGCTTACCATGTGGCGGCCATCCACCAAAATAATCAAGCCAGAGCCAATAGCTTCCATCAAGGAGCCTTCGGTGATCAGCAGCCCGGCATCCTCGCCCAAACCTATGCCCAAAATACCGGGGTTACTGGCCACGGCATACAGCAACCTGCCGATGCGGCCACGTTGTACAAAATGGGTATCTACAAAGACCGAATCAATAAAACCCAGTCCGGCGGTAATTTGCACATGGCCTTTTATTAAGGCCTCGTTACTCGAACCACGGTAAATCATGTGCGTTGATGCCGCAGCAGCCCCCGCTGATGTGCCTGCGATAACAAAATGTTCGTGCTCGTAACGGTTTTTTAATATCTGCAAAAATTCCGTTCCACCAAAAATGGCGCTCAGGCGCAACTGATCACCGCCGCTGAACATCACTACGTCGGCTTCGCGTATGCGCTGCAGATATTCTTTATTGGCTGTATCTTCACGGCTGCGGATATCGAGGATGTTTACATGGGTAACATTCAGGTGATTAAAGGCGCTGAGGTATTCTTTGCTCACCAACTCCGGTATTTGCGAGGCCGTAGTGATCACCTCAACTTTCGAGCCTTCGTGATGCGCCGATTCGGTAATGATACGCTTCAGTATGCCCTGCTCAAAAAACTTTATGTAATTGGGTTGCAAAATGTTTTCCTGGGCGCTGATGTTGCTGCCCATGTCTACAGCTCCGCCAATTATGATCAGTTTTCCTTTTGGGGCCATGTTTAATTAAACGTTATTTAAGTGCGGTTTTATTAAAATTAATTTAACCTCGAATTCATACCTATAGTACAAATTAAGCAAAATTTGAGCGTAATGGACGATGTTGTTGATAACAAATGGTTTGTTAATGAAAACTACGCTAACATATTCTTATACATGCTTATTTAACCCCTGTTTATACACATATTAATTTATTTTTCATCCCAAAAACATTATTGCCTTGTTCGTCTTTTAGATTTAATTAAATTTAAGCTGAATTTATACTGACATCTCACTATGAAAATTGAAAATATACAAGTACTGCGCGGACCGAACATCTGGAGCGTAAAGCGCAGAAAGCTCATCCAAATGCGGCTGAACCTGCAGGAGATGGAACACCAGCCAACCAATAAAATTGAAGGTTTTTATGAACGCTTAAAGGCTTTGATCCCCAGTTTATATGAGCACCGTTGCTCGCCGGGCGTACCGGGCGGTTTTTTTCAGCGTGTAATAGCCGGTACCTGGATGGGGCATGTGATAGAGCATATTGCTTTAGAAATACAAACACTTGCCGGCATGGATACCGGTTTTGGCCGTACGCGCGAAACCCATACCCCCGGCGTTTATAATGTAGTTTTCACCTATTTGGAAGAAAAGGTAGGCGTATATGCCGCCGAAGCCGCCGTACGTATTGCCGAAGCATTAATAAAAGGTGAGGAATACGACCTGGAACACGATATACAGCAAATGCGCGAGATACGCGAAGCTACGCGCCTGGGCCCAAGTACCGGCTCGATAGTGGAAGAAGCCATTGCCCGCGATATTCCCTGGATACGGCTTAATAAACAGTCGCTCGTACAGTTAGGCTATGGTAAAAACCAGGTACGCTTCCGTGCCACCATGACCGAAAAAACCAGCAGCATAGCTGTTGACATCGCCAGCAACAAAGATGAAACCAAACGCCTGTTACAGGAACAGGCCATCCCGGTTGCAAAAGGTATCACCATTTCAAGTGTCGAGGATGTGGATAAAGCCATCCGCGAAGTCGGTTTTCCGTTAGTGTTTAAACCGTTGGATGGCAACCACGGCCGCGGTATATCTATTAATATCCGTAACCGCGAAGATGCCGTGGCGGCTTATGAATTTGCCGCAAAAATATCGCGCCGGGTAATCGTGGAACGCTTTATTACCGGCTATGATTTCCGTGTTTTGGTAATAGACAACAAAATGGTAGCCGCCGCCCTGCGCGACCCCGCCCATGTTAAAGGTGATGGCATATCGACCATTCAGCAACTCATTGATATAGAAAATACTGATCCCCGCCGTGGTTATGGTCACGAGAATGTGTTGACTTTAATAGATGTTGACCGCGATACACTCGATCTGCTGGAAAAGAAAGGCTATACCCTCGATACCGTCCCTAAAAAAGGCGAAAAGATATTTGTAAAATCAACCGCCAATCTAAGCACCGGCGGCACATCGGTTGATGTAACTGACCATGTGCACCCGCAAAATATCTTTATCTGCGAACGCATATCAAAAATTATTGGGCTGGATATATGCGGCATTGATATTATGGCCGAAAACCTGAGCGAACCACTCACTGAAACAGGCGGCGTGATACTGGAAGTGAATGCTGCGCCGGGTTTCCGTATGCACATTGCGCCCAGCGAGGGCTTGCCGCGCAATGTGGCCGGGCATGTGATAGATATGCTGTACCCTTACGGCAAATCGTCGCGCATACCTATCATAGCGGTAACGGGTACCAATGGCAAAACCACCACCACACGGCTTATAGCGCATATTGTTAAAAATAATGGTCACCGGGTGGGCTTTACCACCAGCGACGGTATTTATGTACAAAATACCATGATGCTGAAAGGCGATACTACCGGCCCCGTGAGCAGCGAATTTATATTAAAAGACCCTACGGTTGATTTTGCAGTGCTGGAAACTGCGCGCGGCGGTATCCTGCGCTCAGGGTTAGGCTTTGGCTTTTGTGATATTGGCGTAATTACCAATATACAGGAAGATCACCTGGGCCTTGCCGATATTCATAACCTCGACGATTTGACCCGTGTAAAAAGCGTTATCATCAACTCGGTAAAAAAAGATGGCTGGGGTGTTTTAAATGCCGATAACGAATACTGCGTGCGCATCGGAAAAAAAGCGGAATGTAACGTGGCTTATTTTAGTCGCGATGAAAATAACCCGGTTATTAAGAGCCATTGCCGCAAGGGTGGCATTGCCTGCGTAAGCGAGAACGGCTACATCACCATTATAAAAGGCGACTGGAAACTGCGCGTACAGCGTACCGGGCTTGTTCCGCTTACTTTTGGGGGAACAGTGCCGTTTATGATAGAGAACGTACTGGCCGCAACCCTGGCCTCGTACCTTTGGGGTTTCAGGACGGAAGACATCAAAACTTCGCTCGAAACTTTTATTCCATCGGCAGCGCAAACGCCAGGCAGGATGAATATTTTCGACTTTAAGGATTTTAAATTCATGATAGATTTTGCCCACAACCCTGATGGCTACAAAGGGGTGATGGAATTTTTAAAGCATATCGATTCGCCGTTGAAAATTGGTATCATAGCGGGTACAGGCGACCGCCGCGACGACGATATCCGCGAACTTGGCAAGCTATCGGCACAAATGTTCGACTACATTATCCTGCGCCAGGAAAAACACCTGCGCGGCCGAACAGAGGAAAACATATTGAACCTGCTTACCGAAGGGATCTTATCTATCGACCCCGACAAGAAATATGAAATTGTGCCCAAAGAGATAGACGCTATTAAACATGCCATGAACCTGGCCAAACCCGGCACCTTCATCACCGCGCTAAGCGATGTGGTAGATAATGCCATTGAAACCGTACAGAATTACCAGGAGCAGGAAAGGAACGGGTTGTTTAATGTATGATTTTTGATTTCGGACTTTTCGGATGTTCGATTTCGAATTTATTTCTTTGTCATTTCGACGAGGTACGAGGAGAAATCTTATACGAGCGATATTTGAACGGCGAGGATTCTTTAAAAGAGGATTTTATAACCGTTTTTTAACTTATCATAGTTTGTCATAAATGACTTATTAAGCTCAATAAAATTATAACTATATGTATCCATCAAATTTTTTTGGTTCTGATACCCGGCTTCGGTTTCTAACAATGCTGCATTAAGTTCTATGGGATTAATTAAATTCCAATATTTCTTTAACACATCTGTATTGTTTCTGTTAAGTTCCAATATTTTATGAACATACAAATCATTAATGACTTTGGGGTTAGTATAATTATCCTGCTGTTGTAAAGTAACTATATACTGTTCAATTGTCATTGCATATGTACCAAGGTCTTGAGATACAGTCATTTTATCAAGCGTGAGTCTTGTTCGTTCTATTATTTTATTTGCATTACCTAAGCTTTTATTTCTAAGTTCATTTGCTCGTAAATTTAATTCGAGGAACTCTTTCATTACTGCAAAAGAACTTTGATGAAATACCTTTAGAAATTCAACAACAGACCACAAATCATTAAACGCGATTCTTTTTTTCGCATGATTTTTGAACCTTATATTTTCAATGCCATTGAACAATGAAGAATGTAATTTTTTATACCCAAGTTGTTCCAATACCCCAATGGCTGAAATCGATTTTTGCGAAAAGTTGAAAGAACCATTATGGTCAATTTTTAATTGCTTACTTAACTTGTCATATGCAGATGCCTGTCGAAATATTCCTTTTAGAAGATTTAAAACGTTTAACTTTAATAATTTCCTATGATTTCTTCTATCTAATATCCCTTCAATCATTTTAAATAAAATGGTTATTATAATTCCACCTGTAAAAGTGAAAATGGTTACCAATATTGTAGCTGCAGTATTTTTATCAGTTCCAAACGTTTGGCACAAGAAATTAATAAGTTTTAATATCATCTTTAATATTTAAAAACTTCGATTAAATTACTTCAATACTCGTTTCAGTTTTGTAATGTAAGACTAAACTAACTTTATTTATAATATTCCACATCATCACTTCCTCCGCCCCGCCAATTCAGACAAATACCAATACCACAACAACATCGTAGCCACCGTGCGGTAAGGCGCCCATTGTTCAGCCGTCAAAACCAATTCTTCTTTTGTGGTTGATGCGGGCAATCCCTTTACCTTTTTCATGGCATTCACTGCCGCCAAATCGCCGACGGGGAAAATGTCAGCCCGCTGTAATACAAACATTAAATACACATCAATCGTCCAGTGCCCGATGCCTTTAAGCGTGATCATTTGGCTGCGTATCTCATCGTTCGATAAATGTCCAAACTCATCCAGCTTAATATGCCCGCTCAACAAAGCCTCTGCCAAAAACTTAATATAGCCCGATTTCTGCCGGCTCACATAGCAGGCGCGCATTTCTTCATCGGTAAGCAATAATACCCGGACTGGCGTCAGTTCCTGTACACGCTCTTTCAATTTATTCAGGGCCGATAACGCCGATGCCAGCGACACCTGCTGCTCCAAAATAATGTGCACCAAAGTTTCAAAACTGTTTGCCCGCGACCACATAGGTGGGTAGCCATAAGTGTTAATGATGTTAGCCAGGTCGCCATCCCTTACGGCAAGCTCATCGCAAATAGCATGAAAATTGGATTGGCTAAACTGTTCGCTCATAAAATTGTTATCTAAATTACTAATTTCTTTAGGATTTAGCATTTATTTCGCACATTTACCATAATGAATAACCTTCCGCCATTAGCCGAGCGTATGCGCCCCAAAACCCTGGATGATTATGTGGGGCAAAAACACCTTGTGGGCAAAGGCGCGGTGCTGCGCAAGGCTATTGAGTCGGGCGCGCTGCCGTCGATGATATTTTGGGGGCCGCCGGGGGTAGGGAAAACCACGCTGGCTTATATTATTTCGCAAACACTTTATCGTCCGTTCTTTGCATTGAGCGCCATTAATTCAGGGGTGAAGGATGTGCGCGAGGTGATTGAAAAAGCTGCCCTGCTAAAAGAACAAGGAGATGCGCTGCCCATTCTATTCATTGATGAGATCCACCGCTTCAGCAAATCGCAGCAGGATTCGTTATTAGGTGCTGTGGAGCGCGGTACGGTAACGCTTATTGGCGCTACTACCGAAAACCCGTCGTTCGAGGTCATCTCCGCTTTGCTGTCGCGATGCCAGGTGTATATTTTGCAGTCGTTGGAAGAAGACGACCTGATGAGCCTGCTGAACAAGGCGATGAAGGAAGACGTAGTGCTGCGCGAAAAAACGATTGTTATTAAAGAGAACGAGGCCCTACTGCGCCTATCCGGCGGCGATGCACGTAAGCTGCTGAATATTTTCGAGCTGCTGGTAAACGCCTTCAAAACAAAAAAAATTGAGCTGACCAACGATGTAGTGCTCGACCATGTGCAGCAAAACATGGCGCTGTACGACAAAACCGGCGAGCAGCATTACGACATTATCTCTGCCTTCATCAAATCCATGCGCGGCAGCGACCCCAACGGCGCGGTGTACTGGCTGGCGCGCATGATAGTAGGCGGCGAGGACCCGCTGTTTATTGCCCGCCGTATGCTCATACTGGCATCGGAAGATATTGGCAATGCCAATCCAAACGCCTTATTACTGGCGCAGGCTTGTTTCGAATCGGTAAACAAAATAGGCATGCCCGAGTCGCAATTGATATTGTCGCAAACAGTAATCTATCTGGCTACATCGCCCAAAAGCAACTCGGCTACAACCGCCATCGGTGCGGCTATTGCATTGGTAAAAGAAACCGGCGACCTGCCCGTTCCCCTGCACCTGCGTAATGCCCCAACCAAGCTGATGAAAAATATAGGCTATGGCAAAGGCTATAAATACGCTCACAGTTTTGAAGGCAATTTCGCCGATCTCGATTTCCTGCCCGATGCCATAAAAGGTACTAAAATATACGAACCCGGCAACAACGCCCGCGAAGCCGAAACTAAAGAGAAACTGAAAAAGCTTTGGGGAGATAGGTATAAATATTGATATTTTGTAGAGACGCGATACCTCGCGTCTCTTATGCATGCGTCTCCTGCGTATTCTTCACACAATGTTTAAAGACGCAAAGTATTGCGTCTCTACGGCGTTTCCAATATATTTGATCCCATGTACCACATCCGCCAAGCTACTATAAACGACGCAGAAACCATCCGCAACCTCGCCATTGAAACATGGGCCGATGCCTATTCGCCCATACTTGCACAGGAGCAATTGGATTATATGCTATCAACTATTTATTCGCTGGAAAACCTGTCGAACCAAATAAAAAACAATTCTCAAACCTATTTATTACTGCTTGAAGATGATGAACCTGTAGCCTTCGCAGCCTACTCACCACGCGATGAAGATGCAGAGGTTTACAAACTGCACAAACTGTATTGCCTGCCTAAAACCCAAGGCAAAGGCTACGGAAAGATACTGATAAATGAAGTCGCGGATCATGTCCGCAAAGCTGGCAAACATACCCTCGACTTAAATGTGAACCGCTACAATAAAGCCAAAACCTTTTATGAAAAAATGAGCTTCAAAGTAATTTATGAGGAAGACATACCCATTGGCCCGTACTTTATGAATGATTATGTGATGCGGAAGGAGTTGTAGCATTTTTTACTTTTTGTCATTGCGAGGTACGAAGCAATCGCGAACTATGCATTTCGCTTCTCTCCGTGCGATTGCTTCGTACCTCGCAATGACAAATTTTGGCCTATCGTTCCAATAATCAAATAAAAATCTTAAATAGCATATAATATCCCTTCACACAAAAACCAAATTATATGAAAAGAGGCATCCTCACCGCTTTTTTTAGTGCTGCCATTGCTTTTGCAGGCATGGCGCAACAAGCACCGCAACTCATCCCTCAACCCGTATCATTAAAAACAAAACCGGGGCATTTTGTACTGGGGCGTCAAACAAGTATCGTTGTCCCGGCGGGGAATGCCGAATGCAAAAAATTGGGCGAACTGTTGGCTGGAATGCTGGCAACACCTGTAGGGCATCCATTTGCAGTAAATACAGCAATTAAACCAACTGGTAGTATCCGCTTAAAGTTGAACGCTGTACGCGATACGGTTTTGGGCGATGAAGGTTACCAGCTAAAATCATCATCCAAAGGCATTATAATTAATGCTAACGATGGCAAGGGGCTGTTTTATGGCATACAAACCCTAATGCAATTATTACCACCCGATATTGAGGCCCACAAAAAAATAACCGGCGTAACCTGGGATATCCCTGCGGTTGATATTACCGACTATCCCCGTTTCGGCTGGCGCGGCTTGATGCTTGATGTGAGCCGCCATTTCTTTAGTAAACAGGTTGTGGAGAATTATATCGATGAAATGGCTAAATATAAGCTCAACACCTTCCACATGCACTTGGCCGATGATGAGGGTTGGCGCATTGAGATAAAAAGTCTGCCTGAATTGACAAAGATCGGTGCCTGGCGCGTAATGCGTACCGGCCCGTTTGGTTTGGGTCCGCAGCCCGCCCCAAAACCCGGCGAACCTGCTACCTACGGTGGTTTCTATACGCAGGATGATATGCGCGAAATGATAAAATATGCCGCCGACAGGTACATCACCATTATGCCCGAGATCGACGTGCCCGCGCACAGCCTCGCGCTCATTGCGGCGTTCCCGAATTTATCTTGTACCAAGCTGCAATACCCGGTAAACCCCGGCTCGCCTTTTTATATGAAGGAAGATAATGTGTTATGCGTAGCTAATGATTCAACCTACATGATATTGGACAAAATATTTACCGAAATAGCGCAAATATTCCCATGCCCCTATATCCATGTAGGCGGTGATGAGGCTTACAAAGGTTTTTGGGAGAAGGATCCGAAAGACCAGGCCCTGATGCAAAAAGAAGGCTTAAAAACTAGCGCCGAACTGCAGAGTTATTTTGAAAAGAAGGTAGAACAGATCGTAAATTCCAAAGGCAAAAAACTGATAGGCTGGGACGAAATTGTTGAAGGCGGCCTGCCGCCAAGCGCTACGGTAATGAGCTGGCGAGGGATAGAGGGCGGCATCGCGGCAGCCAAACAGGGCCACCAGGTAGTAATGACGCCCTGGGGTAACACCTATCTCGACCTATACCAGGGCTCACCATTTTTGGAACCGCATACTTACGGGCAGTTATGGCTGCGCGAATGCTATAATTATGAGCCCGTTCCTGACAGTGTTGATGCCAAACTGATCTTAGGCGGACAAGGAAACCTATGGACAGAATCAGTAACTGATGAGCGCCAGGTACAATATATGACCTGGCCGCGCGCTATGGCACTGTCGGAAGTGTTTTGGTCGCCGAAGGAAAAAGGTACTTTAGGCGCTTTCATTCGCAAGGTAGAAACCCATTTTAAGCGCCTGGATGCCGCAAATATTAAATATGCCAAAAGTATTTACGATCCGTTGGTAGAGGGAGTTAAAATGCCCGGCGATACAGTGGCGACGCGGCTAAGGCTGGACAGCCAGATAGGCAACCTTGATATTTACTACACCTTTGATACCAGCATCCCCGACGCGTTTTCGCTGAAGTACGCTGGTGCGCCGGTTGTTATCCCGATAGGTGCCGGTGAGATCAAAGCCATTACTTACCGCAACGGCAAACCTATTGGCAGGGAGGTGGATATATTGTTGAAGGACCTGGTAAAGAAGAAGGAATAAGCAACCCTGACAGTAATTTACAAAGTTTTAAACTTCATAAATTTGTTAAAAGAGTATGTAAAAAAACTTGCGAAGTTTTTAAAACTTCGCAAGTTTATAGCTTAGGGAATTATGTTTTGTGTTACTTCGCCTTAATCACCAGCGAAGCTCCCTGTAAACCTTTAGCCGAAGCTGTAAAGTTGATATTGCCCGGTGTTTCCTTAGCTTGTACAATGGCTAATGCCAATCCGTGGAATGCTTTGCGATAATCCGCTTTGAACGGATCGTGGCTAACCGGGTCGCCGTTGTCAACGCCGGCGATGAACGCGTTGCCATTGAGCTTAAAGTCTACTTTATTATCGGCATCGGGTACTACGTTGCCGTCCTTGTCTAATATTTTAACGGTGATGAATGACAGGTCCTTGCCATCAGCTTTTATTAATGATCTGTCTGCAGTTAACTGAATTTTAGCAGGTTTGCCGGCAGTATGTATCTCGCGGGTCAAAACAACTTTGCCGTTTTTGCGCGATACAGCTTTCAGCGTACCCGGCTCAAATGGAACGCGCCACATGATATGCAGGTCGTCGCCTTCTTTCTTTTTTATGCCTAATGATTTGCCGTTAAGGTATAGTTCAACCTCATCGGCGTTATTATAGTAGGCCCAAACGTCAATCAGTTTGCCTGGCTGCCAGTTCCAGTGCGGGAAGATATGCAGTACCGGCTTGTTTGTCCACTCGCTTTGGTACATGTAGTACACATCCTTAGGGAAGCCCGCCAGGTCCACAATACCAAAATACGAGCTACGCGAAGGCCACGAGTAAGGAGTTGGCTCGCCTAAATAATCAAATCCTGTCCATATAAACATGCCCGAAAGCATGTCATACTTTTTCATCACTTTCCAGGTCATTTCATGGGTCGATCCCCAAGGCGGGCGGGTGTTGTCATAGGCTGATACATTGTGTTCAGGATTGCCATATTTCGCCCCGCTGTTATCAGGCCATACCCTTATACTGTCTGACGGCATCTCATACCAGCCACGTGTTTCAAGGCCCGAAGTAGTTTCGGTAGCAATGAATTTCTTGCCGGGATAACGGTCATGAAAAGTGGCATAATTATATTCATGATAATTATAGCCTATCAAATCAATAGCCCCTGATTTAATGATCTGGTTGCCCGTTCCGGGATTATCATTTGCCGTAGTAATAGGGCGTGTGGTATCTAAACTGTGTACAATGGCAGCCAGTTCGGGTGCTATGCGCAGGGCGCTGGTATCACCTTGCTGCGGTATTTCGTTACCAATGCTCCATATAATTACGCTCGGGTGGTTACGATCGCGGAGTACCTGGTCTTCCAGGTCGCGTTTATGCCATTTCTTAAAATACAGGTGGTAATCATATTTTACTTTTTGCCATTCCCAGCAATCGAAAGCCTCATCCATTACAATAAAGCCCATTTTGTCGGCAAGGGTGAGTAGTTCTGGTGCCGGCGGATTGTGCGAGGTACGTATCCCATTACAGCCCATCGCTTTTAATATCTGCAACTGGCGTTCCAATGCGCGATAGTTTACTGCCGATCCTAAGCTACCCAGGTCGTGGTGATCGCAAATACCTAATATCTTAACGTGTTTGCCATTTAACGAGAAGCCTTTATCAGCATCAAAATTAAAGTAACGGATACCAAGCGGGGTAGTGTAGGTATCTACCACGGTTTTATTTATTAAAACCTGGGTTGCTACTTTATATAAATAAGGGCGGTCGACAGACCATAATTGCGGATCTTTAACGGTTAGCGATTCGTTAGAAATTATGATCGAATCCTGCGATTTTGTTTTTGAAATAATATCTCCATAAGTAGCAACAGTTTTGCCGCTTGCATCATAAATGATAGTTTTTATAGCTACCATTCCGCTTCTCCCTTTGTTTTTTACGCGTACTTTCAGATCAACTTTGGCTGATCGCTCACTTACTTCTGGCGTGGTAACATACGTCCCCCAATGGTCGATCGCGGTTTTATTAGTTGTAACGAGCCAAACGTTCCTGTATATTCCCGAACCTGAATACCAACGTGAGTTTGGCTGTACCGAGTTATCCACCTTAACCGCGATGGTATTCTTCCCGCCAAAATTTAAATAGGGAGTAAGCTCATATTCAAAAGATATATAACCGTTAGGCCTGAAGCCAAGTTCATGCCCGTTGATATATACCGTGCTTTTTTGGTACACGCCGTCAAAATCAATATAAAGCAGTTTACCTTTATCGGTTGCGGGTACGGTAAAGGTTTTACGATACCAGCCAATACCTCCCGGCAAAGCCCCGCCTTCGGGTGTAGCAGGGTTATCTTTGCTGAATTTGCCCTCAACACTCCAATCGTGCGGTAAATTTAAGGTGCGCCAGCTTGCATCAGCAAAAGCGGATTGCTGCGCGTTATTTACATCGCCTAAATGGAAATGCCAACCTTTATCAAAATCAGCAACACTGCGTTGCCCGAATGTTTTATGTGTAAATAAAAGTGCGATAGCAAGTACGAAGAAAACTTTCCCCGCCCTGATCAGATGGGCTTTTGTAGATGACATAATTGGTTTAATATGAATTAATGTAAAACAGACAGTAAATATAATGATATAAAAACCAACATATCAAAAATAAAAATGCCCCGGTTTAATTGCCGGGGCATTTCTATTACTTTAATTAATTACTATTTAATTTATACTACAGGCGATGCAGTAAATAGCGGCGTGTAATATTTGCGATATGCATAACCCAAAAACAGGTTAATGATTAGCATAGGTGCAGCCATTGTTAAGCCTGACGGTAGTAAAAAGGCATGGAATAGAAATATATTGAGGGTAATTGGAAATACGAACAATACAAAAAAAGCGGTGTATTTGTTAACAAGCAAGAATATACCACTTATAACTTCAATTGCTTTTAAGGTTGGAAAGAAATAGCCCGCGCCAAATAAACCACCTTCAAAAGCGCCAGCTTCCTTTGACATAGGGGGTATCGGCATATGTAAAAACGGGTAAAAATAGTTTAGGCCAAATACCAAGTAAATAAGGCCGAGTATAATTCTTGTGATCAATACTGTAGTTTTCATGATTTTTAATTTAATATGTGTTTAAACATCTAATTTCGGTAATAAACCTGATATAATCAAAATAAGGGTACTTATAAAGGTGAAAACAGTCTATCTTCGTGCTAAGTTTACATTGAATTAACAAATTGCCTGTAAAATTAATCGGGGTAGATTGATATGCTTATCGTATGATAGGCTGTAAGTACGCCTAAAGGTTGCTTGTCCTTACCTGCATAAATATTATGAAATACTTATATACCGGTTTTGTAATGTGCTTATTGATCGGAGCATGTTCATCATCAAAAAAAGTTGCTAAAGCCCATATGGCGAATGATGGTAAAGTGTGGGCCCTGCTTTGGCAGCAGCAAGCCGCCGAATACAAAGCGTTGTGTTTCCAGGCCTATACTATTGCGCGGCTGCGTGTGGACGAAGCCGTAAAACAACCTTCGAATAAACCATATGCCATTGTTACCGATATTGACGAAACACTATTGGATAACAGCCCTTACGATGCCAAACGTGCCATAAACAACCAGGATTTTACATCCCAAACCTGGAAAGAATGGACAGCCAAAGGCATAGCCGATACCGTACCCGGCGCGTCTGCTTTTTTTAAGTACGCGGCCTCAAAAGGGGTAGAGGTATTTTATATTACAAATCGTGATGAGGATGAACGCGGCGGAACATTAAAGAACCTGCAGCTATATGATTTGCCAAATGCGGATAACGGGCACTTGTTTTTAAAGACGGGCCCTTCATCAAGCAAAGAAATACGCAGGCAGCAGGTATTGGCAACACATACTATTATTTTGCTTTACGGCGATAATCTGGCCGATTTTGATGCCATGTATGATAATAAACCATCTACCCAAAGCCGCGCCGAAACTACCCAAAAGCTAAAACAGGAATTTGGCAACCACTACATTGTGCTGCCCAACCCATCATATGGCGACTTTGAAAGCGCCTGGTATAATTTTAATTACAAACTTAATCCGGCTCAAAAGGATTCAGTAATAAAGGCTAACCTAAAAGTGGAAAATTAGTTATTATTAAGTTTTTGTTAACAGTCTGCTTTCATGGGCGACAATCATTACTTTTGAGTTGATTTTTGATTTTCCTCCCATGAAAAAGATAATTTTTTGCAGCCTGTGTTTATTGTTTGGTATTGCTGCCGTAAACGCGCAGTTACCCGGTAAAATAGCCCAAACCCAGCAGGTGCTGTTACCCAACGGCTGGAAGTTAAGTCCAGCAGGCAGGTATTTACCGCTCGGTGATCTTCCCCTAAATATCCAGCTTTCGCGTTCGGGTAAATTACTGGCGGTTACCAATAACGGGCAAAGCACCCAATCCATCCAACTTATCGACCCGGTGAATGAAAAGCCACTCGATGAAAAGATCATTGGCAAATCGTGGTACGGCCTTGCTTTTAGCCGCGATGACAAAACCTTGTATGCCGCAGGAGGTAATGATAATATCATCCTTTGCTATGCCATCAACAATAATAAAATAGGCAACGCCGATACCATTGTATTAGGCAAACCCTGGCCAAATCCAATTTGCCCCACGGGTATAGTTGTTAACCATGCTAACACACTACTATACACAGTAACTAAAGAAGATAGTTCATTATATGTGGTCGATCTGCATACGCGCAAGGTTATTTCCAAAACCAAACTGGCTGCCGAGGCTTATAGCTGCATCTTATCGCCTGATGAAAACACATTATACATTTCCATCTGGGGCGGCGAAAAGGTGGGGCTTTATCATACAAATTCCAAGGCCATCAGTTATATTAAATGCGGCAGCCATCCTAATGAAATGCTGCTGAACAAAAAAGGTACGCGCCTTTTTGTAGCCAACGCTAATGATAATTCGGTTTCCATTATCAATACGCAATTAAATAAAGTAACCGAAACCATTTCAACCTCGCTTTATCCTACCCAGTTAACCGGTTCTACCACTAACGGACTGGCGCTATCGGCAAATGAGGGCACCCTGTTCATAGCCAATGCCGATAATAATTGTTTGGCAATTTTTGATGTAAGCAAACCCGGTAACAGTAAAAGCATGGGTTTTATACCGGTGGGCTGGTACCCTACTAATGTTAAGGTGGCAGGTAATAAAATAATTGTTGCCAACGGAAAAGGTTTCACCTCAATGGCTAATCCGCTGGGCCCGCAGCCGGTAAAAAAAGCAGATAACAATGGTTACAAAAAAGGCTTTGCTGATAAAAAAGTGCAATACATCGGTGGCTTATTTAAGGGGACACTTTCATTTGTTGATATGCCCGATGCCGCTCAATTAAAAGCCTACACCAAACAGGTTTATGCCAATACACCTTACAATAAAGCGCTTGAAGCGAAAGCCCCGGGCGAAGCGGGCAACCCCATACCACGCAGTAAAGCCGATGTATCGCCCATAAAATATGTGTTCTATATCATTAAAGAGAACCGCACTTATGACCAGGTTTTGGGCGATGTAGCTAAAGGGAACGGCGATACTTCGCTTTGCATATTTGGCGAAAAAGTAACGCCCAATAACCACGCGATAGTTAACCAGTTTGTTTTGCTGGATAATTTTTATGTTGATGCTGAGGTTAGCGCCGATGGCCATAACTGGAGCACGGCAGCTTACGCTACTGATTTTACTGAAAAGACATGGCCTACAAGTTATGGTGGCCGGGGTGGTAATTATGATTCGGAAGGCGAACGCCCTGCTGCTTATCCGCGCGATGGGTTTATATGGGATTATTGCAAACGTGCCGGTGTAAGTTACCGCACTTACGGCGAGTTTACCGAGAACGGCAAACCGATGCTTAAATCATTAATAGGGCATTATTGTGTTCCGTCACCGGATTTTGATCTTAGTGTAACCGATATTAAACGCGAACAGATATGGGCACATGACTTCGACTCGTTGCTAAGTATAAATGCCGTACCTCATTTTAACTCCATACGTATTTCGAACGACCATACCAGCGGGCAGCATAAGGGGGCCATTTCGCCAATTGCTGCTGTAGCCGATAATGACCAGGGCGTTGGGCTAATGATAGATCACTTGTCGAAAAGCCCTATTTGGAAAGAATCAGTGGTATTTGTGTTAGAGGATGACGCGCAGGACGGCCCCGATCATGTGGATGCCCACCGTTCGCCGGTTTACCTGGCCGGGCCCTATGTTAAGCATAATGCAGTTATCCATAATATGTATTCAACATCGGGTGTGTTGCGCACCATCGAATTGATCCTGGGCCTGCCACCCATGAGCCAGTATGATGCCGCTGCCCTACCCATGTACGATTGTTTTACCAATACGCCCGATCTGACCCCTTATAATGTGAAACCGCCGCAGGTTAACCTGGAACAACGCAATGTAGCCGTAAATGAAAGCAGCAAACGTTCAGAATCGTTTAATTTGGCAAAGGAAGATAAGGTGCCTGATCTTGATCTGAATGAAGTGATATGGAAGTATGTAAAAGGCGAGAATTCAGAAATGCCGGCTCCCAAACGCAGCGCTTTTGTGATATTGGAACAAAAAAAGAAACAGGATGATGATTGATTTGTTAAAATTGTCAATAGTTTAGCCCTGAAAACCACTAACCAATGACAATTTTAGAGAATGACCTTTTAAAGGTATCCATTGACACCAAAGGAGCGCAAATCACCTCACTTTACAACAAAGCCACCGGCGTTGAGCAAATGTGGCAGGCCGACCCTAATGTGTGGCCCTGGCACGCGCCCAACCTGTTCCCCATAGTAGGTGGCTTAATTAACGATGAATTGTTGATAGATGGCAACGCGTACCCCATGAAAAGGCATGGCTTTGCCCGACAGTCGGAGTTTGTTTTGTTAAGGAGCGACGACCAGCAGGCGGTATTCTCATTGCCAAATTCCGAGAAAATAAAGGCGGTTTATCCCTACCGTTTTGATTTTGAGGTAATGTATATGCTTATTGATAATGCCCTCCGGATAACCTATAAGGTCATAAACCTTGATAAAAAGCCAGTGTATTTTTCAGTTGGTGGCCACCCGGCATTTAATGTACCTTTCCATGAAGGTGAAAATTACGAAGATTATTATTTAGAGTTTGAAACCGAAGAAAGGCTGGTAACACATTTACTGGATGATAAAGGCTATTTTTCGGGTGAAACAAAGCCGGTTAAACTGGATGGCAACAAGTTGTGGCTCACCAAAGATATGTTCAATGGCGACGCGTTGGTGTTTAAAAACCTGGATACCCGCGAAATTACCATCCGCAGTAAAAATCATGATGAATCGCTATCAGTGGAATTTCCGCATTTTAATTACTTAGGCTTATGGGCCAAATCAGGGGCTCCATTTGTATGCATCGAACCCTGGCTGGGCGTTACCGATACCGCAGGCGAACCTAAGGACATCAGCCAAAAAGAAAATATACAAAAATTAAGTATTGGCCATGTTTTCGAGGCTGCCTTTTTTATAAGTATATAGTTCGATATTTTTTTACAATTATTAAAACATTTATTTGCTGTTTAAACTTATACAGGGAAACAACTAACTCTTAAAAACATGAAAAAGAAATTTTATTTATTAGCAGTAACTATGTTATTATGTTTTGGGGCCTTTACCAGTAAGGCTGCAGTACTTACTGATAATAACAACGCCACCACCAGGGAGGCAGCTGCAAACATGACCCCTGAACAGAAAGAGGCCCGCATAGAAGAGATTAACGCCCGGGTACAGGAAATTAAAGCGATGGATAAATCGCAGCTGACTAAAGAAGATCGCCGCGAACTGCGTACTGAGCTAAAAAGCATGAAGAAAGAATCACGTGCTATGGGCAGTGGTGGTATTTATCTTTCAGTAGGTGCAATTATCATTATTATTTTAGTATTGATATTGATCCTGTAATTCTGCAGGCAGAATTTATTTTTATAAAAGGGCATCGATATATCGGGCCCTTTTTTATTTATATACGATTGTTACGATCAAATACACTATGCGGATAATAATATGGTAATGTTTTCGTGTAGTTAATATCCAATTCGTATTAATTAAAAAAAGTTCGTGTAATATTTATTTATGGAAGCTGATCCTACTAAAAGATTTTCGGGCCGGGTTGATAATTATATAAAATACAGGCCAACTTACCCAAACAGAACTATTGAATATTTAAAAGACCAATGTAACCTTTCACTGGCATCGGTTATTGCCGATGTAGGCGCCGGGACGGGCATCTTCACCAAACTACTATTGGATAAAGGCTACATAGTTTATGCCATTGAGCCAAACCCGCCAATGCGCGATGCAGCTATAGAACAGCTTTCGGGCTATAATAATTTTATTGCCCTTGATGGTACCGCGGCGGCAACAATGCTGCCTTCACACAGCATCGACCTTATTGTTTGTGCACAGGCTTTTCACTGGTTCAATAACGAACAAACACGGCTTGAATTTAACCGGATAATAGCCGAAAACGGCAAAGTAGCGCTGATATGGAACAACCGCCTGGTGGATAGTGATGCATTTGCCAAAGCTTATGATGCCCTTTTAAAAAACGACTCGGTTGATTATAACAAGGTAAACCATCAGAATATAAATGATATTGATTTTAAGGCGTTTTTTAAAGACGGCTTTTATACGGTAAAAAAAATACCCAACTCGCAGGTATTTGATGAGGATGGATTGATAGGCCGTGCCTTTTCATCATCGTATGTGCCGCCACAGGGTAGCCCTGAAGGCGAAATCTTTTTAAAACTGTTAAAGCAATTATTCAATAAACACAATCAAAATGGTAAGGTTACTTTCCATTATCAAACCGAGATCTATTTAGGCGAGGTTTGATGCCTGCGGTTTAGTTTTTTCTGCACAAAATTTAAATATACCGAAAGTAAAGCCGCTATAAAAAATCCGGCTGCCGTAAGTGTATCTATCAATCCGGAATTTATATCACTACCGCTTATTTTATCGGCATAATATTTTATGAATGAGTTGGGCAGGTTAAGCTCACCAAGTTTGGTTTTTATTTGCCAGTCCCAATCGGTTATTGGGCAATAGCCAATGCCGAACCATATTCCTAAAATAAACCAGCAGGCAGCCGTTGCACAAACCACAATAAAATGTGCTTTACGCAACGGTTTCCATATCCAGCCAAACAGGTTAAACCCTATAATGGCAAAATGGAATATAATTAAAAGCAGGTCGAGCAGTTTTAGCCCTGTCATATTCAATTAAAATAAACCCAACTGCCCTTTATCGTCAATCTCTATATCATTGGGGTTGGTTATCTCAAAATCCACTTTTTTATGCTGAACAGGATTTTCTTGTGGTTCCACCGATTTATTTTCAGATGGTTCCACCGATTCATCAGATGATTTTACTGATTTTTCTTTAGGTGGTTCCACGGGCTCCTTTTTGGTTGATTCTACCTTTTCCTGGGATGGTTTCACAACTTCAGGTGTAATTATATCGGTTTCATCTAATGATGTATCTGTAACCTCTTCGTCAGTTGTTTCTTCTGCTACTGACACTGCATCTGCCGCTATTTCCTCCTCCGGTTCTTCACTTGCCAATAATGTTATTGCTTGTATGGTATGCTGGCTCACCCGGTTGCCCATGGCCTTCATGCCTTTTACATCTATCAGTTCAGCCAGGTTTACCTCAATGGTTTCGGGTATCTGGGTTTTACCTTTAAGCTGATCTATTTGAGCTACAGGCTGCGCTGCCCCGGTTATAAAATGGAGTTTTGATCCGCCTTCATCACTGATGATGCTGGTTTCTTTTCCGGGCGGGGTATTTTCAAAAGCGAAGCGTTTTACCAGGTAGTTTTTTGATTTGCCTTCATAATGCACCACTGTATAGATTTTTTCAGGATTATATTTTTCAATAAGTATCATGTTATCGAAAAAGTGGTTGTTCAGATCGAAGCTGGTGAGTTCGTAAATACCGTTGCTCATCACAGTAAGCACGCGGTCGTCGCCATCAAATTCGCCTAAATATTTACCGCGGCTATCTACATTCAGGCGTTTCAGTATCTCATCATACCATATTTTCCGTCCCGACAGGGTTGAAATACCTTTGCTTTTCAGCACTATCTTTTTAACCGGGTACTTGGTCACGATGTTACCCATCGAACCACGACCCTTAATGGCTATCCCGGCAAAATCCTCATCGAACTGTAGTTTTTTAAGTTTGGAATGTGGTTTCAACTGAATGTTTACTATCTCAGCCTCGCCGTTAGGATTGGCGCTGAAGTATAATACTTTTGAGCCTTTCGAACCTTTGGTAAGGTCATACTCCTTATCCCGGGTTACACCGGTCACTGCGAAGCGCTTAACATAACTCACTCCGCTTGTGCCGTCCTTATAGATCATGTTATAAACGGTGCGCTCATCGTTCTTTTTAAATACGGCTACATGAATGATTTCTTTTCCCACAAAAACCTTATCCTGCACCTTGGTAATCATACACCTGCCATCGGCACGGAAAACAATTATCTCATCAATATCCGAGCAATCGCACACAAACTCGTCCTTTTTGAGCCCGGTACCGATAAAGCCGTCTTCCTTGTTAACATACAATTTAACATTAGCCAGTGCCACCTGGGCGGCCTCTACCCTATCGAAAGTGCGAAGTTCGGTTTTACGCTCGCGGCCCTTGCCATATTTTTCTTTTAAGCGGGTAAACCAATCGATGGTATATTCGGTAAGATGCTTCAGGTGGTGTTTTACCGTTTTTATCTCGTTCTCCAGGTTTTTGATCTGTTCATCCGTTTTCTTCACATCAAAACGGGTGATACTGCTCATGGGCTTATCGATCAGCTTTTTATAATCATCGGGCAGTATCTCGCGATAAAACTGCGGGAAGAAAGGCTCGAACAAGCGGTTCAAAACTTCCAGTACCTGCTCAAAATTGGCCGAGCCTTCATAGTCGGGGTGCTTATACATCCCCTCCTGTATAAATATCTTCAGCAACGAACTGAAGAATATCTTTTCCATCAGTTCCTTTAGCTTTATCTGCAATTCCTGTTTAAGCAGCTCACGGGTAAAGTGGGTGCTTTCGGCAAGCATATCGTTCACGCTCATAAAGCGCGGCTTATCATCTTGTATTACACAGGTATTGGGCGATATGGAAACTTCGCAATCAGTAAAGGCATACAACGCATCAATGGTCACATCGGGCGATATACCGGGTGCTAGGTGGATAATGATCTCCACGTTTTGCGCGGTATTGTCCTCTATCTTTTTTATTTTGATCTTACCCTTATCATTGGCCGATATAATACTGTCAATCAATCCGCCGGTAGTGGTAGTGAAAGGTATCTCGGTAATGGCCAGTGTTTTCTTATCGCGTTCAATAATTTTTGCACGTACGCGTACCCGGCCGCCCCGCTGCCCGTCATTATACGCCGAAGCATCGGCCATGCCACCAGTGGGGAAATCGGGCATGAGGTTAGGTGTTTCACCCTTTAATACGCCAATGGATGCATCCAGCAATTCAACAAAGTTGTGCGGTAATATTTTGGTGGCTAAACCTACGGCAATACCGTCAGCGCCCTGTGCCAGCAATAACGGAAATTTAACAGGCAGGGTAATAGGTTCGCGGTTACGGCCATCATAGCTGGCCTGCCATTCGGTAGTATCTGGGTTAAAAACAACCTCAAGCGCAAACTTTGATAAACGTGCCTCAATATATCGTGGCGCTGCCGCTGAATCGCCGGTTACCGGGTCGCCCCAGTTGCCCTGGCAATCTATCAGCAGGTTCTTTTGTCCTATCTGCACCATCGCATCGCCTATCGAAGCATCGCCATGCGGGTGGTACTTCATGGTGTTACCAATAACATTGGCAGCTTTGTTAAATCGCCCGTCGTCCATTTCCTTCAGCGAGTGCAGTATACGGCGCTGTACGGGTTTTAAACCATCGTTTATATGCGGGACGGCACGGTCGAGAATTACGTACGAGGCATAGTCAAGAAACCAGTTCTCGTACAGGCCGTCAAGGGAGGTAATGTTGTGTAATTTTTCTTCGCTATTTGCAGGTATATCGTTCGGTGTTAAATCTTCGCTCATTATTAGCTGTAAAAATTATGGATGGGTAAATATATGTAAATGTGCAGAAGTGCGGGTGTGCAGATGGGCAGATTTTATTAACAAGTGAGGCCCGATGTGCAAATGTATTTTAATTTGAAGACTTGAAAATATTCCAATATTAGCCCGGTTTACAATCCGGACTAAATTACAGGCGGATTTTGTAATCCTTGGTACCTCAACAAATGTAACCAGGACAAACTTATTCCTTATTCCCAACGTTAGTCCGGATTTACAATCCCGGACTAAATTACAAGCGGATTTGTAATCCGCGATCATGATATTTGCGATCACTATGCAAAGTATCTATATTTAAACATGGGTTTTAAATACCGTATCACATCCGATGACGAACTTTACTTTTTAACTTTAACTGTGGTTGATTGGGTTGATGTTTTTACCCGCAAGGAACTTTGTGAAGACCTATTGGATTCGTTGAAGTATTGCCAAGCGCATAAAGGTTTAATTATATATGCCTGGTGCTTAATGCCAAGCCATTTGCATATGGTTGTGTCAGTAGAACCGGGTACGAACCGCCTATCGGATATAATGCGTGACTTTAAAAAATTCACCTCAAAAAAGATAGTCAGGTCGATAAGTGAAATTACTGAAAGTCGCAAAGACTGGCTATTACGGCATTTTGCCTATGCAGGTAAATTCAATCCTAAAATTAAAGAGTACCAATTTTGGCGGGAAGGCTTGCATCCCATTGAATTGAGTACTGGAAAATTTATCGAACAAAAAATTAATTATATTCATCAAAACCCGGTTGAAGCAGGAATGGTTTACCGGGCGGACGACTACGTGTGGAGTTCAGCAGCACAATATGCCGGTGAGTACAATGCGTTGCTAACTGTAACTTTGATTGAAGATTTTAATGTGGGGGTAAATAATCAGGGACGGGGATTGTAAATCCCCTGAAAAGGTAGTCCGGGATTATAAATCCGGACTAACGAGGATCCGGACTAACGAGGTACCTCAACAAATGTAACCAGGACAAACTTATTCCTTATTCCCCCGTTTATCAATCATGGCCAAAAAACCGCTGCTTGAATTTACCGACCGGGGCATTTACTGCGCACAGGGTAAATTTTATATCGACCCATGGAAACCGGTTGATGACGCGGTGATCACCCATGCCCATGCCGACCATGCCTATTGGGGGCACAAACATTATTTAGCCCATAATTTATCGCGAGAGGTTTTACTGTATCGCCTTGGCGAAATACAATTGCAAACCGTTGAGTATGGCGAAAAAGTAATGAAAAACGGCGTGCAGGTTTCGCTGTTCCCGGCAGGCCATGTAATTGGTTCGGCGCAGATACGGGTGGAATACCAGGGCGAGGTTTGGGTGGTTTCGGGTGATTATAAGACGGAGGATGACGGGATCTCTACGCCATTTGAGCCGGTGAAGTGCCATCATTTTATATCGGAATGTACCTTCGGTATGCCTGTATACCAATGGCGATCGCAGGTAGAAATATTTGAGGATGTGAACAACTGGTGGCGCAGTAATTTGCATAACGGGTTGGCTACTGTAATTGTTGGGTATTCGCTGGGCAAGGCACAGCGTATATTGCAAAACCTCGACCTGTTCAACGGCAAAGTATACACGCATGGCGTGATTGAGAATACCAATGAGGCATTGCGGCGCAACGGTGTATTATTAAACCCCACCGAACGAATAACCGCTGAAAGTAATAAGGACGACGTACGAAAAGGCATTATCCTGGCGCCGCCGTCATCGGTGGGCACACCCTGGATGAGGAAGTTCGGGCCGTATAGTTTTGGCTATTGTTCGGGATGGATGGCGTTGCGCGGGGCTAAGCGCAGGCGTGCTGCTGACCGCGGGTTTGTGTTATCAGACCATGCTGATTGGGACGGCCTCATTAGTGCTATTGATGCAACTGGCTGCGAGTGCGTTTATTTAACGCATGGTTATACCGCGAGTTTTACAAGATATTTGAGCGAGATAGGTTTTAATGCGAAAGAGGTACATACGTTGTATGGAAACGAAGAAGAAGATGCCCCCTCTCAGCATCCCCCGGAAGGGGAGGAGTTTGAAAATGGCGAAGTTAAAGTGTCCCCTTCCGGGGGAGATTTAGAGGGGGCTGGGAGGGCTGGTATATGAAAGCATTTGCCCAACTATTTCTTTCGCTTGATGAAACCAACAAAACCAACGAGAAAGTTAAGGTTTTGAAGGATTATTTTAACAGTGTGCCCGATACCGATAAAATGCACATGCTGGCATTATTCACAGGCCGCAAACCTAAAAGATATATCAACTCAACCCAGATACGTACCTGGGCCATGGAAGTATCGAACATACCTGATTGGTTGTTTGTCGAAAGCTACCAGGTGGTGGGCGACCTTGCCGAAACCATGGCCCTGCTGATGCCGCAAAAGGAAAGCACTAACGAAAAAAACCTTACCCAATGGGTTGCTGAATTGAACGGCCTGGGCAATAAAACCGAGGAAGAACGTAAATTATGGCTCATAGATTCGTGGGCCACGCTGGATAGTCAGGAGCGTTTTGTATTTAATAAGTTGCTCACGGGCAGTTTTCGGGTTGGGGTATCGCAAAGTTTGGTAATAAAAGCTTTGGCTGATATTACAAAGCTGGATGCAGCTACATTAACCCACCGCATTATGGGCAACTGGATACCGGAAACTTATACGTATGATCAACTGGTGCAGGAAAGCGGCGCATCTGATGATATTTCCCGGCCCTATCCTTTCTTTCTGGCCTACCCTGTTCAGGAAACTTCAGACAAAAACAAGTCGGCAGATGAGATACAGGGTTTATTGGGTGATGCTGACCAATGGCAGGCCGAATGGAAGTGGGACGGCATACGCGCGCAAATGATAAAACGCGACGGCAAAATATTTATCTGGAGCCGTGGCGAGGATTTAGCCACTGAGAAATTCCCCGAGCTGCATCCTTTTTTAAATGAGCTGCCGGATGGCACGGTGTTAGACGGCGAGATACTAAGTTTTCAAAACGGTTTGCCCATGCCGTTTAATGTACTGCAAACGCGCATAGGACGAAAAAACTTAAGTAAAAAAATACTGGAAGAAAGCCCTGTTGCGGTAATAGCCTACGATTGTTTGGAATTTAAGGGCGAGGATATTCGCGACAAAACACAATCGGGACGACGAGAGATATTGGAGAGCTTACAGGCTGACATATCCTATCCGGAGATATTCCGGTTATCAGCATTAATAGATTTTAATAGCTGGGGGGAACTGGCTGAAATACGCGACCAATCGCGGGCCATGGTGGCCGAGGGTGTTATGCTGAAACGCAAAAGCGCCACCTACCAGGTTGGCCGCAAGCGTGGCGACTGGTGGAAATGGAAGATAGACCCGCTATCGGTTGACGCGGTGATGATCTATGCGCAAAAAGGGCATGGCCGCCGGGCCGATCTGTATACGGATTACACCTTCGCTGTTTGGGATGGCGATAAGCTGGTGCCTTTTGCCAAAGCATATTCGGGGCTTACGGATGCGGAGATAAATAAGGTAGATTACTTTATAAAGCGCAATACGCTGGAGAAATTTGGCCCGGTGCGCACCGTGAAGCCAGAGTTGGTTTTTGAGATAGGTTTTGAGGGAATAAATAGATCTACCAGGCATAAATCAGGCATTGCGCTGCGGTTCCCGAGGATATTGCGGTGGCGGCATGATAAACCGAAGGAGGAAGCGGATACGATAGATACGTTGCGGGCTTTGCTGGGGGAATAGATTCAATAAATATGTTATTGCGAGGTACGAAGCAATCGCAAGCAGGCGTAGCGTATATGCATTTTCGTAATTGCTTTGTACCTCCTCGCAATCACAATGGGAAACCTGCTGTAATATTCCCGCTACATCACACAAAAAGATAGCTTTGTGCTGTTATCTATTTAAAATCAATTCGGCATGGAAAATATCCTGCATATACTTAACGGCGATTCTACCCTTCAAGGCTTTGAACAAACCGGCAATGAAGGCGATGTTTTGGTTTGGCGCGAAGTACTGTCGGAAGGGCCGGTGGGGGAAAACATAGCTTCGGGCGGTTTTTGGAAAAAACGTTCAGAGTGGATGGATGAACCCGACTACGATGAAAAAGTAATACAGCCACTAAGCAAACTCAACGAACCGTATGAAGAATTTAACCTTTGGTTTGAGTTCGACCTGCACTGCCAGGTAAATATGCTGGGCGTTTTAATGATGCTCAGCAAGCATACCGATCTATCGGCCCCGAATATTTATTTGATCTGCCCTGATAGTTTCCCCGGTGTCGATGATTTCAGAGGCATGGGTGAACTTAACGGAGAGCAATTGGAATACCTGTATGACAACATCCGCGTACAATTAGGCGAACCTGATTTTTTTGTGGCTGCCGAAGTATGGAAGCTATATACCGGCAAAAATGTAAACGCATTAAAGAAATACCTTGCCGAAAATACTTTTTGGGGAAACTTGCATTGCCTTAAAAACGCTTTGCAGGCACATGTTAAACGCCTGGAAACAAACGCCAACGGCTTAAACTATATTGAACAAAAGCTGCTGGATATTTATAACAGCGGCACACATGATAAAACAGCCATATACCAGGCTTTCTGGAAAACCGAACAAATTTATGGCATGGGCGATAGAGAGATTGATATTTATTTGGATAGGGTTTTGCCCGTGTTGAGGTGATAAAAGCCTAACATTCAACATATACTGATAAAAATAGTCAAGCAACAATATTCGATGCCCAGCTATCCGTTAGCTAAATAGCCTATGAACATAGCTGGGAGGGGTACGTCCGCCAGGCATCTTCAATAAACCCCTCCTTACATCTTCCCAAAGGAGCGGATCGCACAGGCAATACCTCTAAACAAATCCCCAATAGCAAGCTGTCGCGTTCGTTTTTTTATGCCGATAAATAAAACGAACATGACAGCCCATAACATCACGGCATTGCGAGGTACGAACCTTCATAGCGCACGTCGCCCGTTTGCAAAGTGACAAAATTGCAATTTAGAATATAATTGTCTTATCAAAAACCTACCTAAACGCAGACCACAAGCGCACAGGCAATGCCTTTAAACAAATTCCCCATAAGCAAGCTGTCGCGTTCGTTTTTTTATGCCGATAAATAAAACGAACGCGACAGCCATAACATCACGGCATTGCGAGGTACGAACCTTCATAGCGCACATCGCCTCTTCGCAAAGTAGCAGAATGGTAATTTAGGATATGATGAAAATGATTGCATAAACCAAACCATCGTTTGAAGTTGATACTAATGATTAGCTGTCGCGTTCGTTTTATTTATCGGCATAAAAAAACGAACATGACACCAAACTGGTGCAAGACTTGTGTGGCTACCCAAATGTTAGCAGACTTATGCCCTTAGCTCAATGCTTGCGCTATAAAACGAATCACAGGCAATACCCCACTTAGCGATGTACTGATCTATGGCAACTATCACAAACAGAAACAAGCCATTTAATACGCTCCCTTCCAATTTGATATTTAGCATATTTTTTATGATGAACCTGTGTAGCCCGGGCACCACAATAAACGCAGCGCCAGTTATCCCGTCTTAATACCACATAGCGTTTTCTTTGCCATGAATCAGATTTAAGATATACATTATTATAATAATCGCGAGGCGTTTGCGCCCTGCTTCAAACCTCAGATGTTTTATTACAAACGCGGTTGCAAATGCAAAAAGCAATATAATTAAAGAAGGGGAGTTCATATTATATAATATTAATTGCGAGTTAGTTTGGTTTTAATAACCTAATTTACAATTAATTATATAATTCCAATGGCTCAATATGCTCTTTGCTACCGCAAGCGTTCCGCTTGTGGTCCGCGTTTAGGTAGGCTTTGGATAAGACAATCATTTGCCTCATAACTGGTAAAAAAATGAGTATTATGAAATAGATTTGTATGAGGATACTGACCGATATTATTAATAAATTCAGGTGTAGACAAATAATTAATTATCGATTGTTTTTTATCAGATAGCGCAATGTGTCGCGTTCGTTTTTTTATGCCAGTAAATAAAACGAACATGACAGCCATAACATCACGGCATTGCGAGGTACGAAGCAATCCCCAAAAATGGCGCGGGTATGCAACGCAAGCCAAAAGCATGGCGTACTCGTGTCGGAATAAGTGATATGAAGCCTACCTAAACTTGTGCCACGCCATTTAGGAGGACGGCGACATGAACTGCATAATTGCTATCTATCGTGTGAGATTGCTCCGTCCGCTCACACTATCCTGCTCACTTCGTAATGGCGCGCGGGGGAGTTTACGGCACCTTAACCGCAATAGTCGGTGAGCGGTCGCTTTCATTTTTGAGTCGATCGATGGCGGTTATGACGTATAGGTACGTTTTGCCGCGTTGTACCGTGTTATCAAGGTAGGTTGTGGCAGTGTCGTACATGATGTGCAATATATTTTGCGGGTTGTTAAGGTCAACCTTAGTTGTGTCGTTAAAGCGGTAGATCACGTAGCCGTAGGCTGTTTCATTATCTGATGCCGGTAACGGAGTTTGCCAGGTGAGGTTTACACCCTGCGGCACAACTTTGGCCACCAAATGCCTCGGGATATTTGGCGGGACGGAATCGAGCCACAACATGGGTGGCGGCAGCGCCGGGTATTTATAAAAGTTGGTGTGCAATGAATCGGCTATACCTAAAAAATTGTTGGTAAGCGAGTTTGAGCTAAAAAATACGCTGCCCTGTATACGCGGGTTATTACGCAGGTGGCGAATTTCGTTGGGTATTTCAGTTGGTATTCTATAAGCTGCTGATGCTTTGGAGCGTTCATGCGCCCGGTAAACGGCCTGCCCTATATATAAATGCCGGTTAAAGGTGTTATTGCTCCACCAGTTTATCAGGGTATCAAAGTTTGCTGCGCGGCTGTTAAGGGCCCAGTATAGCTGAGGCACGGCATAATCCACCCAGCCTTCCTTCATCCATTTACGCACATCGGCATAGTTTTCATAATATGACGAGCCGCCGTGGGTTTCAGAGCCCGCAGGGTTCTGATATTTATTGGCCCAGATACCAAAAGGGCTAACGCCAAATTTAGCGCGGGGCTTGTGTTTGTGTATGCTGTCGCCCAGTGCCTGTATCAGCGTATCAACATTGTGGCGGCGCCAGTCTTTTATATCTTCATAATCGCTGCCATACATTCTGAACGCGGCGGTATCGTTTATTTTTTGGCCATCGATAAGATAGGGGTAAAAGTAGTCGTCCATGTGTATGCCATCCACATCATAATTATCCAGCACATTCAATATAATATGGATAATGTATTCACGTACCTCGGGCAGGCCCGGGTTAAATAGTTTTTGCCCGCCATAGGTAAAAAACCATTCGGGCTTTAAATTGGTAATGTGGTTAGGGCTTAATGCGTAATATTTATTATCGTTAGTGGCACGGTATGGATTGAACCAGGCATGCAGCTCCATGCCGCGTTTATGGGCTTCGGTTATGGCCAGTTGCAAGGGGTCGTACATGGGGTTGGGCGCCACGCCCTGCTGCCCATTAAGCCATTTTGACCATGGTTCGGCGCTTTTAGCATAGAAAGCATCGGCAGCGGGCCGCACCTGGAAAAATATGGCGTTTATGCCCATGTGCTGGTGGGCGTCTAAAATATCTGTAAGCTGTTGCTGCTGTTCAAATGCCGTTTGGCCTTTTGCGGGCCAGTCAATATTTTCAACCGTGGCTACCCAAACGCCACGAAATTCATATTTGGGTGAGATCTTATATCTTAATAAAGTATCCTTAATTAATTGTGTGCTATCGGTATGTTTGTGCGCTGAGTCGGCTTGGGCGTGGACTTTTTGAACAACTAATAAAGCAAAGACAAATAAAATAAGAAGTTTATATTGACGCATTAACGGGTGTTATTAAAGCCGCAAAGATATAAAACTCCATCAACTGCTATTTTATTATGCCGTATAATAAATGCTGTATTTTTGTGTTTTTATCATATTGTAATTACTTTAGGCACTGTTACCTAAATTAATTTAACTTATGGGAAACATTATTGTTTCGCTTTTTATTCTTCTACCATTATTTAAATAATTATCATAAGCATTAATATGCTATTTTATATTTCAAATAATAGCACGAAAAATAAAACAAAATAAATATTTACTTGCTTATTGAAATTATAAATAACTAATAAACAACCAATTCCATATCTGAAAACATAAATAAAACTTAAAAACAATTACCATGGAAAATCAATCGGGACAGACACCTAAGAAAAATTCAAATGTAATTTACTTCCTTATCGTAGTGGTGGTGGCCTTGCTGGGAACTGATGTATACCTGTATTTGCAGAAAAATAAATCAGACGTAATAATTGTAAGTCAAAGTGATGAAAAACAAAGGTTGACAACCGAGCTGGATAGCCTTGAGGCACAGGTTGAACAGGTGAATTCGAGCAAAACAAAAATGACTGCCGCTATGCAGGCCAAAAACGATTCGCTGCAATCAATGATACACGTTTTACGTACCAAACTGGCTAAGGGCGTGTTAACCAAACAGGAACTGGCAGCTGCCCAGGAAAACGTAAAACAACTGCGTTATTTTGTAGCTAAATACACTTCTTCAATTGATTCATTACAGAAAGTTAATGCCTCGTTAACCACCGAAAGGGATACACTAAAAACCAACCTGGCAACTGTGAAAACCCAGGCAGATACGCTTACTAAACATAACCAGGAATTAAACACCAAGGTGCAGATAGCATCGGCACTTAAGGTTGCCCAAGTTGGCGTGGCAGCTTATAAAATTAAAGGCAGCGGAAAGGAAGTTGAAGTTAGCCGTTCATCGCCTGCTAAAAAACTGAAAATAAGCTTTACTGTAGCAGCCAACGCCGTAGCACCAAAGGGCATGCATGATATTTATATACGCGTGATGGATCCAACCGGCAACCTGATAACCGGCGGCGATGCAGGTACATTTACTTCGGATGGCCAATCATTACAATACACCTATAAAACATCAATCGACTTTAAAGATGACGGCAGCGCATATGTTGTGGATTGGATGAACCCATCTGCCTTTACAAAAGGTGCTTATACCGTGATGCTTTATGCTGATGGCTATACTATGGGTAAAACCAGTGTGACTTTGAAATAATTATCTGTAGAGCCGCATACTTTGCGTCTCTTTTGAAAATCCACAGGAGACGCAAAGTATTGCGTCTCTACAATAAGAAAGAGCAACTGTTTATGGCAGTTGCTCTTTTTGTTATGGGTAGATTTTTACTAACTTCTAATCTCTGATCTCTAATTAACTATGACCAAACCGCTCCTTTAAAAATTTGCCTGTATAAGAATCTTTTACTTTTATCAAGTCTTCAGGCAGGCCCTCAAATACTACCTGGCCGCCTTTGTCGCCGCCTTCGGGGCCGATGTCGATTACCCAGTCGGCGCATTTGATCACATCCATATTATGCTCGATAACTATGATGGTGTTACCGTGGTCTAACAGGGCCTCGAACGATTTTAACAGTTTTTTAATATCGTCAAAATGCAGGCCCGTAGTAGGTTCATCAAAGATAAACAGGGTTTTGTGGGTATTATTCCCTTTTACCAGGAACGATGCCAGCTTGATACGCTGTGCTTCACCACCTGACAGCGTGTTTGATGATTGCCCTAAATGCACATAACCCAAGCCCACATCAACCAACGGCTTTATTTTGGCGATGATCTTGGCTTCCTTACGGAAGAACTCAAGGGCTTCGTCGATGGTCATGTCGAGTACATCGGCTACGTTTTTGTCCTGGTAGGTAACGTCCAGGACATGCTGTTTAAAGCGTTTACCGCCGCAGGTTTCGCAGGTAAGGAAAATATCTGCCATGAACTGCATCTCTATCTTCACTTCACCCTCGCCCTGGCAAACATCACAACGACCGCCCTCCACGTTAAATGAAAATGCCGATGGCTTTAATCCTGCAGCTTTGGCGCTTGGTTGGGCGGCGTACAAGTTACGGATCTCGTCCCAGGCCTTAACATAGGTAACCGGGTTGGAGCGTGATGAACGGCCAATAGGGTTCTGATCTACCAGTTCCACCTGTTCTATTTTTTGGTAGTCGCCTTCAATCGCATCATACGATCCGGTTTGTTCACCGGTGTAATTGCCCAGCGTTTTTTGCAGCGCAGGCGCCAATATGCGTTTAACCAAACTGGTTTTGCCTGAGCCTGAAACGCCGGTAACTACAGTAAGTACCCCTAATGGGAATTTAGCGTTTACATGTTTCAGGTTATTTTCGCGGGCGCCTTTTATATCAATATGGTCGTTCCATTTTCGGCGATGGGTAGGGATAGCTATTTCTTCCTTCCCACTTAAATAACGGCCGGTAAGGCTGTTATCATCCTTTATAATTTCATCATAAGTGCCCGAGAATATCAACTCGCCGCCATGCGTACCAGCTGCCGGGCCAATATCGATGATATGATCGGCAGCCTTCATAATTTCTTCTTCGTGCTCAACCACTAAAACGGTGTTGCCTACATCGCGCAGGGATTTGAGTACGCCTATCAATCGTTGGGTATCGCGCGGGTGCAGGCCGATGCTGGGTTCATCCAGCACATAAACCGACCCTACCAAACTGCTGCCTAACGAGGTGGCAAGGTTTATACGCTGCGATTCACCACCTGAAAGTGTGTTCGATAATCGGTTAAGCGTTAAATAGCTCAAGCCTACATCGTTCAAAAAACTAAGGCGGTTGGTGATCTCCATCAGCAGGCGCTTGCCCACTTTGGCGTCGGTTTCGTTTAGTTTAAGGTTCTGAAAAAAGTCTAATGCCTTATCCAAAGCCATTAACACTACATCGGTTATCGATTTGCCGTCTATCTTCACATACGAAGCATCCTGCCTTAAACGGCTCCCCTTACATTCAGGGCAGGTAGTCTTGCCACGATAGCGCGACAGCAAAACACGGTATTGTATTTTATAAGTTTGTTCTTCCAGTTCCTTGAAAAAAGCATCCAGGCCTCGGAAGAACTTGTTGCCTGTCCACAACAATTGCTGTTGTTTTTCGGTCAACTGGTTATATTGTCGGTGGATAGGGAAATCGAATTTCAGCGCGTGTTGTATAAGCTGATCGTTCCACTCGCGCATCTTTTCGCCGCGCCATGGGGCGATAGCACCTTCATAAATGCTTTTGCTTTTATCGGGGATAACTAAATCCTCGTCAATGCCTATTACTTTGCCATAGCCTTCACAGCGTTTACAGGCGCCGTAGGGGTTATTAAAGCTGAAGAAATTTGGCGATGGTTCTTCGAATTTAATACCGTCGAGCTCAAATCTGTCGCAGAAAAAGCGTTCGGTTTCTTCATTGGCATCCGGTTGCTGGTAGCGCACATAACAATCTCCCTTACCTTCAAAAAACGCGGTTTGGATGCTATCGCCGAGGCGGCTAATGGTTTCGTCTTCGTTATTTTTAGTGATGCGGTCGATGACGATGCGGACGACAGCCCTCTCTAAATCTCCCCCGGTAGGGGAGACTTTTTTATCTCCTACCTCTTTTTTAAGCCAGGAGCCGTCATCGGCAATACTCATGTCTTCTAATAAAGCTTCGATACGTGATAGTTTGCCTTTGTATTCTACACGCACGAAGCCTTTTTGCATCAGCACCGCCAGTTCTTCTTTCAGGCTGCGGTTGTTGTGTGGATGAAGCGGGCAAAGGATGGTTACCTGGGTATCGTTCGGCAGCGACATGATGAAGTTCACCACATCGGTAACAGAATCTTTTTTTACTATTTCGCCTGATATGGGCGATATAGTTTTGCCAATACGCGAGAACAGCAGTTTCAGGTAATCATATATTTCGGTGGATGTGCCTACGGTTGAGCGCGGGTTGGAGGTAATAACCTTTTGCTCGATGGCGATGGCCGGGGCTATGCCTTTTATATAGTCGACATCGGGTTTGTTCATGCGCCCCAAAAACTGACGCGCATAGGCCGAAAGGCTCTCCACATAACGGCGCTGTCCTTCGGCATACAGCGTATCAAACGCCAGCGATGACTTGCCCGAGCCCGACATGCCGGTGACCACCACCAACTGGTTTTTAGGTATGGCTACATCAATATTTTTAAGATTATGTACCCGGCTACCCTTTATAATAATATGTTTTTGCGGATCTTTTTCTGCTTCTTTGATCATTCAGATTTCCTTCGTAGGTAATGGCTGAAATTCATACAAAAGGCGTTCCATTGATGAGATTTCTACCAAAGTGCAAAAATCCTAAAATAATTAGCCTTTTGCAAGTCTATTTAACTTATTTTCAGTAATATGATTTTGGGTTGATATTGCTGTAAATAATTAACTTAGGACTCCAATTTTAAGCTATGGAAGATACCACAGTTGCAGAAGATTCGCCAAAAGTTGATTATGAAAAAAGTATAAAAAGGCAATGGCTGGTATATAAGAATGGGATATTTGGAATGACAGGGGGCGTTTTCTCTTTTTTCTTCTATACGTTTTTGATAATAATTGCTTCATTAGGCTTATCAAATTCTATGATAAATCATTCTCCAACAGTAATGGGACCAATTGTTCCACTTTTTGTTGTTGTTTGGCTGATAACCAACATCATCTTTAATAATTCCCTTGTAAAGATCAAAGGGAAGGATCGGAAAACTAATAAGACTGATATACTTGAAGTTATCGATAGAAAATTTTCCAATTATGATTTCATTATCAATGATGATCAAATGATGCGAAGTTTCAGGCCGGTTGAAAATCCGCTTTGGGGCACAATAATTACTATACTTTTTGATGGTGATTTAATGTATTTGAATATTACAACCCTTGGCAGATCAAATTCTACAACTATGATACATGGCCTGTTTAATTATATTAAAGCTAAAAGAATAGCGCGATATTATAAACAATATTACCTATAAATTACTCTTTATCAGCAACTTATTGCCACTTCGAATTAAACCTTATCTGCTTAAAACAGTCAAATGTTAAATAATGTTAAAACAGCTATTTCGGAGATAAATTTGTTTTTTTGACGAAAATTTCTTTAATTTGATGTAACAAATCCATAACAAAGAAGGAGAAACCCTATAGATATAAACTCTACTTTTAATAATTTATTACACTTAATTAGTTTAAAGTAACAGTTTTCTATGGATTTTCAATTGAAAAGTGACCAGGACCTAATCCATCAATATATTACGGGCGAAGAGGCAGGACTGGTGGAATTAATTCGCCGCTATCAATCCAAAATTTACACTTCCATTTATTTATTGGTAAAAGACGAATACCTGGCCGAGGATATTTTCCAGGATACTTTTATAAAAGTTATTAATACTTTAAAAGCCGGAAAATATAACGAAGAGGGTAAGTTTTTACCATGGGTAACCCGTATAGCGCATAACCTGGTGATAGACCATTTCCGCCGCGAAAAACGCGCGCCAATGGTGAATAATGGTGATGATTTTGATATTTTCGAGGTTTTAGGCAATTATGATGAAAGCACCGAAGACCGCATGGTGCGCGAACAAACCCACAGGGACCTTAAACAACTGATACAGCTTTTACCATCGGAACAAAAAGAGGTGCTCATTATGCGCCACTTTGGCGATTTGAGCTTTAAAGAGATAGCTGATATTACCGATGTGAGCATCAATACCGCCCTTGGCCGTATGCGTTACGCGCTGAATAACCTGCGTAAAATGATGCAAAGCAAGGAGCTGAGCCTGAAGAATTGAATTATGAAATTTTCATGAAATTTTTTTTGTGACGGGATAAAATATTCTGCCATACGCTACGTTTAATACCTATATTTAAATACTAAATAAGCGTATGGAAGAAACCTTTACAAAACGAACAAACACGATCACTAACAACGCACCGATGAAAGAGGCAGAGATGCATGAGAGTCTGGATGCGGACGAATTGATCTTTTATCATTCTATCCGTTCTGAATTGGACCTTTTAAAGAAGGAACCAAAGTTGCAAACTATCCATCACATACTGGATTACTCAAAAAGTTTGCGCTAACCACAATTCAACTCATAAACACGGAAAAGACTTACGCCCGGTGAATTATTTTCGCTGGGCTTTTATTTTTATGGTATTTCTTTGGGAGACGCAAGTGTTGCGTCTCTACGGGGTAGGATTTTTTTAACCTATCATTCTGTCTTCAAACTCTTTATTGGGTTAGCTAACGCTGCTTTTACCGCCTGGAAACTTACGGTTAAAAAAGTGATGAGCATGGCGCCGGCAGCAGTAATAACAAATATCCACCAAGCCATATCAGCATGATACCGATAGTTATGCAGCCAGTTGTGCATAAAGTACCAAGCTACAGGCGAGGCGATAACTATGGAAACCAACACTAAAACAGCGAAATCCTTTGACAATAATTGCCACAGGGTGAATACGGATGCGCCAAGTACTTTGCGTATACCTATTTCTTTAATCCGCTGTTCGGCCATGAATGATGCCATCCCAAACAAGCCAATACAACTGATAAATATAGCCAGGGCAGCAAAAACGGCAGCCAGCTTACCTATACGTTGTTCATCACTGAATTTTTTTCCATATTCTTCATCAACAAAGTGGTACTCAAACGGCTGTTGCGGGTCTTCGGCTTTTAAAACAGCAGCAATGTTGCTGATAGCTTTGGCGGAACTCATCTTTGGGTTGATCTTTAACAATAAGTTGCCCCCCGGCCCATTCGCCAAAAAATAAACCATCGGTCGCACTTGTGCATAAGGCGAACCGTTAACAGCGTCTTTAGTCACCCCTATGATCCTGAAACGCTGGCCAAAAAAGGTTATGGAGCTTTCTGTAGGGCTTTTCATAGCCATCAGATCAGCTGCTGACTGGTTGATGATCACCGCAGCTGAATCGGAAAGGAACGATCGTGAGAAATCGCGTCCGGCGCTTAATCCCCAGCCAATAGTTTTACCGTAATCATATGAAATATAATCCTGACCGAGGCCTGCTTCAAGATTAGGGTCTTTTCCCGGCCACGCAATGCCACTGGTGGTGCCGGGAACATCGGTAGGCGGCGCATCTGCTTCGGCCATTTCGGTTATGGTGTTAGTGCCTGTTAGCGCTTGTTTTATCGCATCAAAATGCTGGTGAAGCTCAAAGGTGCGGATAGGTATGGTGACTAATCCATTTTGGCTGTAGCCTAAAGGGCGATCTTTGGCAAACATGATCTGCCGGATGACCACAACGGTGCCAATAACAAGCACAATGGAAACGGTAAACTGGAGCACCACCAATACTTTACGTGGTGCCGAAGCCCAGCGGCCCACCCTGAAGGCACCCTTCAATACCTTTACCGGTTTAAACGATGAAAGATATAGTGCCGGGTAACTGCCGGTGATAACAGCTGTTATGAAACTGAGGCTAATACCTGCCAGCCAGAATGCCTGGCTGTTCCATGGAACGAACAATTGTTTGCCTGCCAGTTGGTTAAAGGCCGGAAGAGCTAATTTTACTATGACCAATGAAACTATAAATGCCAGCAGCACACAAATTAACGATTCGCCGTAAAACTGGTATATCAATTGACTGCGGGATGACCCGAGCGTTTTGCGGATACCTACCTCACGCGCACGTTTTTCGGACCGGGCAGTGCTTAAGTTCATGAAGTTGATACAGGCCAATAACAGTACAAATACACCTACAATACCAAAAAGCCATACATATTGTATTTCGCCGCCTACGTTTTTTCCATCCTTAAACTCGCTGTATAAATGCCATTTGCTCATAGGCTGCAGAAACAGCGCCGATTTTATATTGGCTACAGACGATTTCAAATGATGCGCTCTTTCATCTCTGATCTTTAAAGATACTTTCTCCAAATCGGCATTATCGGTTAACTGAACATACAAATTAACAATTCCCGGCCCCCAGGGATCACGCATTCCGCTCAACCCCGGCGCATAATGCCCCCATGAGGCAATAAAAGCTATGCCGGCAAGGCTGGTGTTCGCGGGCAGATCAGCATAAACACCTCCTATTTTCAGGTCGTCCAATCCATCCCACTTCAATTTCAACTTTAATACTTTACCTATGGGATTCTCATTGCCGAATAATGCTTCCGCTACGGAAGCAGATATTAATATCGACGATGGATCTTTTATAGCATCACCCCTGCCCTCAAGCATGTTTAGCGTGAACAGGTCGGGGCCCGCGGCTTCCATAAAAACACCTTGTTCATCCAGTTTTTTATCGCCGAAACTCATGATATAATTCCACGGCCTTGTGGACATTACTACGGACCTGAGATCGCTACTGTAGTTTTTGCGGAGTTCGGCTGCCAAAGGGTATGGTACAGTTAATGAAGTTTGTACGTCGCCATTAACGGTTACATTTTGCATTACCTGCGCTATGCGGCTATAATTACTATGATATTTATTAAATGATACTTCATCCCAAATCCAGAAACTGATGAGCATTACCACCGCCATACCTGCGGCGAGGCCGCCGATATTAATTAACGACATCGCCTTATTCTTAATAAGATTGCGCCATGCAATTGTTAAATAGTTTCTGAGCATATGATAATGATGAATAGATTTTTTTGCTAAAATTCCTGTTCAAGCTTTCCTGAATGAAATATAGAGATATAAATTTAGGGTTAATAAAAAGCCATGTAATTTTTTAGTTTTACAACGGTTAATGTTACATAACCCATCAACCTTGAAAAAATAAAATGCTGAAACAGGAACGCTACCGCCATTTTGTAGACTATTTTTCGAAGAACCAACCCAACGCGGTTACTGAACTGCATTACGGCAGCCCGTTCCAGTTGCTGATAGCAGTGATATTATCCGCCCAATGTACCGATAAGCGCATCAACCAGGTTACCCCTGCTCTTTTTGAGCGGTTCCCAACGCCGGAGAGTTTGGCGGCGGCTACTTCTGACGAGGTTTTTACTTATATCCGCAGTGTTAGCTATCCTAACAACAAAGCCAGGCATTTGGTGGGCATGGCCAATATGCTGGTAGATGCTTTTAAGGGCGAAGTACCATCGGATATTAATGAGCTGCAAAAAATGCCGGGCGTGGGCCGTAAAACGGCTAATGTGATCGCCTCGGTGGTATATGACGCGCCGGCTATTGCGGTAGATACGCATGTGTTTCGCGTTGCTAACCGCATTGGGCTTACCACTAACGCCCGCACGCCGTTGGCGGTTGAAAAGCAGTTGGTAGAATACCTGCCTAAAGAAACTTTAGCTATCGCCCATCACTGGCTCATTTTGCATGGTCGTTATATTTGCGTAGCGCGCAACCCCAAGTGCGAGATCTGCCCGCTGACCTGGTTTTGTAAGTACTACGCCCGTACCCATACGGAAACCTATTTACTGAAAGTTGAAGCCGCGCAGGAGAGGAAAGCCAAGGAGGCGAAAAAGAAAAAGGCGTTGGATAAGATAAGCAAGGAGTTGAAGAGGCGGAGTAAATAATAAGCGGAACCTCCTGAGATGGGTGCGGAACAACGTGCAGTTGCAGGGGGTGTATTATACCACGCACATTAAATTCGGTTGCGATTCCAGCCTCTGGAGGGAAAGGTGGGGTATAGAATTATTTATTAAAGTCTCCATGCTTGCCACAAGCGGGTCGCTTGCAGCAGCATGGAGACTTTAGTTAAATATAGTACTATAAACTATATTATTGGGTGATACTAACAGTGCCCATGTCGTTTACAGCACCTGTGGTTACCGTCACATTACTAACTGTTTGCGGCAGATAAGGAATAACCGGTACAAAATTAACTTTGTATATGCCTGCTGGCAGACCAGGGAAATAAAATTTACCTGTCGTGTCGGCAATAGTACCTACAGTATCCGTTCCCATGATCGCATACACTTTAGGAGCCGAAGCGGCGGGACTAACCATTCCTTTTATTGCTCCTGATACGGCCACCGGAACGGCGCGTATCACGGGTTTTAAAATGTATTTGCCATTGCCGGTTAATACAATTGACTGTGCAGCATCAAAATCCAGCATTATAGTATAATCAATGCCAGCGACTAGTTTATCATGAACATTCAATTTCACTCCGGAAGTTTGTCCGCTTGGGGTAGTCAGGTTAAATGATGTCCCGCTTACCACAAGTTCGTTGCCCGAGTCATTCAACACCAATCGTATCTGCTGTATTGTTCCTGAAGGGATGTCCTTTGCAGCTAATAAAGTGTCTTTCCCAAGTCTAAAATCTAAGATATTAAGGGGGCCTCCAGCAACGTCGAGCGTTTGTTCACCTTTATCAGTGACAATCACTACACTTTTAATACTCAAAATAACCGCATCGTATGCTCCTGGGGCATCAGTTAGTTTAACCGTAACGTGTGTTGTACCTGTACCCGAGGCAGAATGATCCTTATGACAGGCGGTAATCGCTAAACAAAAAGCAGCGGCAAATAATAGAAAGAAATTTTTCATAGCATTGGTTAAATAATTGTTATTAAACTACAGATGTAACGCATAAGTTACAAAATTGTTTTGCTATGGTTGTTCCCGGCAGTTACGCAATTATTGCTTTCAGCCTTTATATATGCGGGATATTTTCTTAAAGCGATAAAAGAAAACGCCGTAGCAAACCCATTAATACTTTATTATCATGACTTGTATAAATGGTTTTTTAGGCTCAATTATTACAATCACACCTCAACCGTTTCCTCATCCAGTTCGCGCATAAATTTTTTCCGGTAATTGAGCGGACTGAGGTGCATTTTGGTTTTGAAGGTTTTGTAAAAGTGCGATACATCGCCAAAGCCACTGTCGAACGATATCTCGGATATTGGCTTATCTGTTTGTACCAGTTGTTGGGTAGCGTAATTAAGGCGGTATTCGATAATGGTTTCCATAAAGGTTTTGCGGGTGATTTTTTTAAAATACTTGCAAAACGCGTTAGGGGTCATGTTGGCTATGCCGGCGGCGGCATCAAGCGATACCTGCTGACGGAAATTATCAACTAAATAAGCATACACCGGGTTAATGCGCTCCTGCTCGGCTATGGTACGCTCGCCAATGCTTTGGTTTTGGTCGAGCAGGGTATATTCATTCGATACGGCAAGGCGCTGCAAAATCTCTAATAAATCCAGCATCATGTTAAAATTACTACCCTCACTTATAAGGTGCAATAACCTTTTGCTTACAGCTGCCTGTGTACTGCTGCAAAAACTTATCCCGCTGCCTGCTTTCTTAAACAGCTTTTTTATATCCTGCAGTTCAGGCTTATTGAAAAAATCCTCCCCCAAAAAATTAGCGGTAAATTGTATCACTATAGCGCCCGCATCGCATTGTTCGCCGGGGGCTTCCAATTTCCAGCAATGGGGAAGGTTGGGGCCTAGCAATACCAGGTCGCCGGTTAAAAAATCATCCATATGGCTGCCTACATAGCGCTTGCCGGTACCATTTGTAATAAACGTAAGTTCATACTCAGGGTGAAAATGATATGGGCCGTCAAATGCCCATTTATCAAATCTGCGGGCAAGGAACGATTGCCGGTTGCCCGGCTGCACTATTTCGTATGAAGCTTTTATCATTGGTTTATTTTATTGCTAATTGCTAAGTTATAAATTTAAATGGATAAAATAACCCACAATTATTCCATTGGCAACATTTTTTTTATTTCGATGTTTCTCTTACTTTGAGTTAATCAAATTTTAAAAATGAATACCACCGCTGAAAAATTGCCATCATTGGATGATGCTAAGGTTCTACCCGCCGAAAATATTGCTGAATTCCAGGAATTGGGGCATACGCTTGTAAAGGGTGTATTATCGCCTGATGAAATAGCGGCCTATCGCCCGGTAATAGTTGGCGCAGCCGAAAGATACAACACCGAAAAGCGCAAATTACAGGACAGGGATACCTACGGCAAGGCCTTTTTGCAGATAATGAACCTTTGGCAGGTTGATGCCGATGCCCGCAAGTTTGTGCTGGCCAAACGCATGGCCAAAATAGCTGCCGACCTGATGGGCGTGGAAAATGTGCGCTTATACCACGATCAGGCATTATTTAAAGAAGCCGGTGGCGGCCCCACCCCATGGCACCAGGACCAATACTATTGGCCTATTGACACCCATAATACCATTACCATGTGGATGCCCCTGGTTGATATTGATGTAGATATGGGGATGCTGACCTTTGCATCGGGCTCTTATAAAAATGGCGCGATATTTAACCATGAAATTTCAGATGAGTCGGAAGCGGCGTTTGATGATTACGTGAAAGAGAAGAAATTTCCGATAAGCCGCGCCCGCACCATGAAGGCAGGCGATGCTACCTGGCACCGCGGTTTTACTATACATAATGCGCCGGGCAATAATTCGGACAAAATGCGCCAGATAATGACCATTATTTATATGGCCGATGGCGCCCGCGTTACACCTTATGCAAACAACTGGCAAAAAAGTGACCATCATAAATGGCTGATGGATAAGCCCATTGGCGAACTAATTGATTCAGAATTGAACCCAAGATTGCTCTAATTGATTGAATATTGGTTTAGTTGGGGAAGGTTATGCCTTCCTTTTTTGTTTGTATCCCCAATCTTTTGTCATGCTGAACGTAGTGAAGCATCTATCCGCTTTCGACCAATCATTGTGGCGAACCTATCACTCGTATATAGATTCTTCACTACGTTCAGAATGACAAAACAATTGGCTTATTCCGCAATCCAAATAGCATCAATAAACCACTTCTTACTATCGAAGAAAATATTCATAGGCTTAAATCCGGCATTCTCGGCCAATCGATTGGTTTGCATCACGCTGTATTTTTGCGAGATCTCCATATAGATGTATTCATCCTTTGCAAAATGGATATTCTCTTTGCCGATCTTCACATCCTGCTCCTCAGTGCTTATTAAATAGCTTTTGCAGGCACCGGTCTCGGGATCGTAAGTTGGGTAATGCTCAAATTTTGTCAGGTTAAAATTGGCATCCAGTTCACGGTTGGCGCGCTCCAGTAAATTAAGGTTGAAACGCTTTGTGATGCCTTCTTTGTCATTATAAGCAGCCAAAACGGTCCTAGGGTTCTTTTTCAGATCGATACCGATCAATACCATATCGCCCGGCGACAGATGATTCCGCAATTCTTTACAAAAGCCCTCCGCATCACCCACCGGCATGTTGCCAATGTTCGACCCTAAAAATAACACCACCTTGCGCCTGTCTGATCTGGCGGCTGCTTTTTTCAGCATATCAAAATAATCGCCGTTCAGTCCTGACACTTTTAATCCGGGTAAAGTAACGGGCAAAGTAACATTCAGATATGAGATCACGTTTGCCGAAATATCTATCGGCAGGTAGCTGAAATCAGCCTTATTCTCCAATAGGTATTCTAACAGATAGGTTGATTTGGTAGCATCACCCGCGCCAAGCTCAATCAGGTCGAACGCGTCGCCGTCGGCTATCATGGCATCACATATCCCGGCAGTTTGCTGGGTGAATATTTCCATTTCGCAATTGGTAGGGTAATATTCCTCGCAATTCATCAGCTCCTGGAAAAGCTTATCGCCATTGGCGTCATAAAAATATTTGGAATTAAGTCGTTTCGGTGTCGACTTTAAACCCGCGACAACATCTTTATAAAACTGGCCGGTATTATCCGCCTGCTTTGCATTTATTATTGCTTGTACTAATGAGTCCATTTTCTGTAGGTGTGATGATGTTTGTTTATTTAGCAAGCCTGATACCGGTAAACTGCCAGCGCAGGTTGGTTTGGAAAAAATTGCGGTAAGTAATGCGTGCGTGCCCCGGTGAGGTAACCTCTGATGCGCCGCGCAATACCTGCTGGTTCACCATAAATTTACCATTGTATTCGCCAATGGCACCGGGTGCTTTTGCAAAACCGGGGTAAGGCAAATAGCTGCTCCCTGTCCATTCCCAGCTTTTGCCCCAGCTGAATTGCGGTGCTGCGGCTTCCCACTCAAATTCGGTAGGCAGGCGCATACCCTTCCATGAGGCATAGGCATAAGCTTCATAGTAACTGATGTGGCAAACGGGCTGTCTTTCCTCAACAGGTTCCAATCCGTTGAAGGTATAATTGTACCACTCGCCGTTGATCAAATGCCAGTAGAGGGGTGACTGTATTTTGTTGTTTTTCACCCAATCCCAACCCTCAGCATGCCAGTGGCGGAAATCATTATAACCGCCGGCTTTAATAAATTCAATGTATTCGGCATTGGTTACCAAGTCGGGGCTTATTTCATAGGCATTCAGGTAAACTTTATGGCGGTTCAGCTCATTGTCAAAACAAAAGCCGTCGCCTTCGTAGCCTATTTCATAAATACCTTCTTCCATTCGGATAAATGGCTTACCGCTTTTCACCACCTTTGGCGAATGATATTCATGCGAATAAGCCGGTAACAAAGGATTATGCCCCAGAATGTATTTAATATCAGTGTATAATAATTCCTGGTGCTGCTCCTCGTGGTTAAAACCGAGTACCAATAATTCCCGAACGGTTTCCGATGGCTCTTCGCAGAGGAATTTCATCATGGCATCATCCACATATTCGCGGTAGCGCTTAATATCTATAACTGTCGGGCGACTTAAATTACCCCTGTCGGTACGGATAACGCGGTTGCCCACCGTTTCATAATAACTGTTGAACACGAAGTTGTAATCAGGGTCATATTCCTGGTAACCCATGAAATATGGCTTCAGGATAAAGGTCTCGAAAAACCACGTAGTGTGCCCAATATGCCACTTCGGCGGACTAACATCAACCACAGGCTGCACCACATAATCCTCAATCTGCAGTGGCTCGCATATTTTCTCCGTCAGTTTGCGGACGTTCAGATAGCGCTCGGCAAGGCTCAATTGCGCTGTATATTGTTCAGCTATTTCCATTGGGTCTTTTTATTTTTTATCCAGGTATTTCTTTAGGTCCGTGATTGATTTAACACCCAAATCAGCAGCTTGTTTTTGCCGCATCATTAAAGCATAGGCATTATTAAACCCTATTGGTTTTAACCAGGTGATGTTATATCGCTTCTCAAACTCCTGTTTGTCGTAATCATAGGTCTTTTCCTTACTGCCTTCCAGCGCGTTAACTATTTTGGCATCAGCCTGTAAAATAACCAGCAAACCTGTGCCCGTATATTCCGGGTAAAAATCTATCTGGTTGTTGGTCAGCGCGTCAAAACATATCTTGGTACCGCCAAGACCGGTTTTGGTCGATACGCCGTAATCGGTATATCCCTTTATCAGCATGCTGTACATATTTGCCAGTATATATTGCTCACCAAATATTTTTGAACCGATACGCACTACACCCGCATTACCACCCCTTTCAGGCTTCCACAAATTCTTCGATACTAAAAAATCTTTAGCTACCTTCTCCGGGCTTTCGTGAAGATAGTCTGTCCGGTAGTTAAGTGTGGTCATTACCGAGTCATTAATTTTGCCCGATAGTAAATTCAATGTCTTTTCCAGTTCAGGGAACTGTTTCAGGGCTTCATCCCTCACTATCGGCGCGGCATAATAAGGCGGGAAAATGCCTTTATCATCCTTTAAAACCACCAGGTTATAAGCCTTGAGCCGCCCGTCGGTCGAGTAACCGCTGATCACATCCAGTTGCTTTTCATAAGCGGCTTTGTACATTACCGCGTCGCTGATAACGATGGTATGTATCTTTAAGCCATATTTATCGCGCAATCCTAAATTACCATCCTGCCTGCCCATAAATTCGGGGGTAAAACCTGCAGTTAGTTTACTGCCATAGGCTGATGGTATCAGGTAAAATAACGACAACACCACGATCAAAATCGGCAGGACAATACTAACCGTTCTTAACTTTTTAGTGTTGAGATGCTGCACCCGCGACAGTAAGAAATCGAAAATTATAGCCAGCAACGCCGCCGGGATGGCCCCCGCCAATATCATGTTGGTGTTGTTAAGCGATATCCCGCCAAAAATAAACTCGCCCAAACCACCCGCAGCAATGTATGAGGCCAGTGTAGCCACACCCACCGTTATCACCGTAGCGGTGCGGATACCGGCCAGTATCACAGGCATAGCAAGGGGCAATTCAACTTTAAACAATATTTGTCGCTGGCTCATGCCCATAGCGGTAGCAGCTTCTTTTATCGCCGCATCAACCCCGGTTATGCCTGTATAAGTATTGCGGATGATAGGCAATAAGGCGTAAAGCAACAGTGCCACAATAGCAGGTTTGGGGCCGATGCCCAACAACGGTATCATAAAGCCGAGCAGGGCAATGCTTGGTATGGTTTGCAATACTCCCGCAATGCCTAAAACAGTACCCGATAATTTCCGCTTACGCGCGATGAGGATTCCCAATGGCAAGCCTACTAACACAGCTAATAAAAGCGAAATAAAAGTTAGCCCAATATGCTCCAGCGTTTGGGTAGCCAGCTTATCGCTCTGTTGCCGCATAAAATCCCATAAGGTTTGCTGCTGATCATTCATGCGCCTGCTGCTTTTTGTATTGATAAAATGAGGTTATTAATTGCTCAAACTCCTTAGGATCATCGTTGTCAGCCTTAAGCTTTTCCAACACTGCCCAAACAGACTGATCAGGCTGAAAGCCTTTTATTTCTTTTTCTATATCCCTCAAAGTAACCGACCTGAATTCCAACTGCAACCGTTGTTCTTCTAAAAACTCCCGCACAAACTTATTTTTTGCCTTAAACAGCAGATCAGTTGGTGTGCCTTGTTGTACGATCTTCCCGGCATCCATCAAGCAAATGCGGTCGCCCAATTCAAAAGCTTCCTGCACATCGTGGGTTACCATAATGATGGTTTTCTTCTTCAGTTCATCCAGCGCTTTAAATTCGGCATGTATTTTGGCTTTGGTTACGTTATCCAGCGCACCGAATGGCTCATCCATCAACAACACCGGCGGGTCGGCTACCAAGGCCCTTGCCAATCCTACACGCTGTTGCTGCCCCCCGCTTAGTTCATTGGGGTAGGCTGATAAATAGCTTCTATCCAGGTGCAGTTTTTCCAGTAACTCGCTAACGCGATGTTCGGTTTGTTTTTTATCCCATTTCAACAACTGCGGAACAATGGCAATATTTTCACCCACCGTATAATGCGGGAACAATCCGTTGTTTTGTAGCACGTAGCCTATGCCGCGCCGCAATATTTCAGGTTGCTGTTCCAGTATGTTTTTATTGTTGATGAATACCTTGCCGTGGGTCGGCTCTATCAGCCGGTTCAGCATTTTTAGCGTGGTAGTTTTACCGCAGCCGCTGGTACCGAGCAGCACCATGTTCTCATGCTCATTTACATCAAAAGAAATATCATCCACCGCCTTAACCCTACCAAAGTGTTTGCCCAGATGTTCAACTTTTATCATAAACGGATGCTAATCTACCAACCCCAAAAACAGGTTGTTTATTGATTCGGAATACGATGGATGCGCGAAAACAAAGTACCGTAATGTATCGTAAGTTATGCCGCCCTCCATGGCCATTTGCAGCACCGTCATGATCTCGCCGCCCTCCTGGCCTAAAACCGCAGCTCCCAATATTTTTTTAGTTTTAGGATCCACAACCGCTTTCATAAATCCGCGTGTATCGCCAACTTCTATCGCCCTTGCCACATGCGCCATAGGCAATTTAGCAATTTTTACGTTTAATCCTTGCTTTTTAGCTTCTTCTTCGCTTATGCCCACACGTCCCAATTGCGGATCGGTGTACATACAATAAGGCAACAGGCGGCTTTTGGTACTGATATTTTGTTTTTCAATGATATTGCGATAAACAATGGTGTAATCATTATAGGCGATGTGGGTAAATGCAGGACCACCATTTATATCACCCAAAGCATAAATACCCGGTACATTAGTTTGCAGTTTATCATCGACAATTATGTAACCCTTTTCATTAACCTTAACCCTGGTTTTATCCAGTTGCAAAGCTTCGGTTTGCGGTACACGACCCGTTGCTATCAATACATTTGAACAGGTGATCTTTTGCTCTTTACCACCAATAGTCACCATGGCTTTTATATTGCCTTTCTTTGTTTTCTTAAAGCCGGTAGTTTTTGCATCAACATAAATTTCTATCTGCTCATCATTAAGCAGTTTATGCATTTCTTCGGCTATATCGCTATCCTCGCGTGATAATATTCTTTGGCTCCTTTCAAGCAAAGTAACCTTACTGCCAAACCTGCGGAACATCTGCCCAAATTCCATCCCTATATAATTGGCGCCTAGCACCAGTAAATGTTTGGGCACTTTCTCCAGTTCCAAAATACTGGTATTAGTTAAGTAATCTATCTCATTTAAGCCGTCTATTTCGGGTATTAATGCTTTTGTACCTGTGTTTATGAATATTAAGTCGGCGGTTACCTGCAATGTGCCGCCCTCATTCAATTCTATCAAAATTATTTTTTCGCCTGTAAAGCTGGCTTCTCCAAAAATTACGGCAAGGTTTCTTGTGTCTTCAAGCGCCTGCAAACTGCCATTGCGCGCGTTCAATACAATATCGTCCTTGCGCTTTTTTATCCGGCGCATATCAATCTTATAATCCTTTATCTTTACCCCCAAATACGCACTTTTATCGGCCATGTAAGCCATCTTTGCAGTCCCCACCCATGTCTTGGTCGGCGTACAGCCATCATTTACACAAGTGCCGCCAATATACCTTTTTTCAATAAGCACGGTTTTTTTCCCGGCCTTAGCCAGCTTTTTTGCCAGCGGCACACCCGCCTGGCCTGAGCCGATTATAATAGCATCGTATTTTTTCATGATATGGATTGTGCTGCGGCGCCTGTAATATAGTTATAAAGATAGACGTATCGTTTTTACAATTAAGAATACAATAAAGGTTTTTTTGTTTGAGAAAGGTAAAGTTTAGCGTCCCGGATTTACGCGGTAATATTTTTTTGAAACTTTATTTTAAAATTATCTTTAAACGTATATCTTTGCAGTCCCAAAATAAGGGAACGCGTTGGTTCAAAAGCCAACGTCCATATATAAAAAAAGGCCCGTTCGTCTAGGGGTTAGGACGTAAGATTTTCATTCTTGAAACAGGGGTTCGATTCCCCTACGGGCTACATTAAAACCGCGAAATCCGCGAAACTTCACCGAAAGTTCGCGGATTTTTTGTTTTCACATGCAAGATTCCATACAAATTCATTATCACTCATTATAACATTATAATATCTAATGAGTGATAATGTATAGATAGTAAATGTTCAATTGTGTTTTTGATTTGAATATTATATATTTGAAACTTACGGCAGAGGACCGAAGTTAAGTCTCTGAGAACTTTTAAGCAATGTTTTTTCAAACATAAAGCGTTTTTCGCAAGCTGTAACCTGTTATAAGACATTTGTCCTTAAGCTTCGAAAGAAGATAAGTTAAGACAGATGGACTGAAAAACAGACTCATTTTGCTAATCATTACTGCTTTGCAGTAGATGAACAAGGACAAGTTCGAAACCAAAGTGTTTGCCACTTTGGTTTTTTTATACCTTAACCATGATTCTATTTTTGCAATTCACACTTACGGATACACGATATTTTTCAGACTTTCAAAAAGACCTGCTACAAAAGCCCATGTGGCCATCTCCAACGCCTTTTAAAGAATTTGTTCGTAATACTGGTCCTATTATCGAACGCAACAAAGGTGGATTAGCGAGTTGGGTAGGAGAAAATTTTGTTTGTCGAATAGGAAATGTAGTAAAATTCCCTCGAAAATTATATTTGAGCAATGGCGCAGTTATCACTAACATATCAAAACACTTATATGCAAACGCAAATTATATTTTAACTAAATATGAATTTGTTTTTAACATTGACACTAGTGATGTTGATGAGATTAGCTTTAATGTAATGAAAGTTATGATTAATGAGTAAAAGGGCAGCCAATTCCTGATCTGTGAATTTATGATATTCCGCCATGTTAAAACCGTATCCAATTTAGGAATTCTCAGCGTCAATAATAGTTATTTTTTATAACTGATAATAATGTATTTTTAGTAGCTTCTACTAATTAATAAATCCATTTTTTCTGCCTTTTGACCAATGTCTCGTTCAAGGTGCTGAATTATGGCTATATTTAGTTGAACTGAACAAATGTCCACTCTCACTGGTCCAAATGAAATAACATTCTGCAGTGTTTAGACGCCGCCTTTAAATGGGAATAATAGAAGGATGCTTATCAGTATCGTTGAAGTTTTTAATTGTTTTCATTTTTGAATTTATTTACTAAATGACCAGATTCTACGCTGGGCTCATTGGAATTAGTAGCGTAGATGACGAAGGGGTTTATGGCAAGAATAGGTACAGGGATAAAAGCCGGGGGCGTTAATTTCTTAAAAAAAATCTCGTCCCTCGACGGTTTTGTCCTGTCAATATTTATAAAATAAATCATATAGTATTTCTATTTAGTGAGATATAATCATTCCAAAATATGATTTAAATCATATTTGCATTTAAACCACATACGCATTTTTGCGTGATGGAACTTACAATTAACCCGCAAACAAAGATTAGCCAGTTGCTTGAAGTTGATCGTGACCTGGTAATCAGGACTCTGGTCGGTTTGAATAAGAAATTTTCAAGGCTTAAAAACCCAATACTACGCAACTTATTGGTCAAAAGGGTTAGCATCGCCGATGCCTGCAAAATGTCAAAAACAGAGATCAGTGATTTTATGTGGATCATGAAGCAGATTGGGTTCAAAGTAACCTCTGATACTTTCGTTGAAAATGATATAGCTGGGCGGACTATTTCTTTTCAGGAGCCTTTAGATTACCTTGAACTTGATGTACGTCCTGTATTGGCACAGGATAAAGACCCCCTAAAAGAAATATTAGCGGCTATCAAAAAACTCGAAGAAGGCCAGGGACTGAAACTTGTTAATACTTTCGAGCCGCTGCCATTGATTCATTTGCTGGCAGACAAAGGATTTTCCTTCCGTATGGAACATCCCGAACCAAACCTGGTAGTAACTTATTTTAACAAGGCCGGATCAAATCTGGTCGAAACGGTTACCATTCCATTAACAGTCCCGGCAGCTGACAATGACCAATTCGACAGGCTGCTGAAAAGATTTGACGAACATCGAATTATTTTTCTTGATGTTCGGCAACTGGAGATGCCAAAGCCCATGCTGGCCATCCTGGAGCAAACGCCGAATCTTGTTGCAGGCAACGCCTTATTTGTGTATCACAAAAAGATACCCGTATACCTGCTGCCAGAGCTGGAGAAACAAGGATTGACCTATGTCTTTAAAACAATCGGCCCTGCCGATATCAACATGCTTATCTATAAAAAATGAGCGGGATCAAGCAGAACCCTGGTCTTTATAAAATCGTGGTGACCCATTATGTGGCTGCCGCGTTTTGTTTTTTGGTGCTTTCTGTGATGATGTTATTTTCGGTGAAAGCATTTACCGGGCATTACTTTCACCCGCAGATCCTGGCTATTACGCATATGGCCGCACTCGGCTGGGGAACGATGATTATCCTCGGCACATCTTATCAGTTGATACCAGTTGTGCTGGAAACGGAACTGTACAGCGAAAAACTCGCCTGGATAAGTTTCGCGCTCTTTGTGCCGGGGCTGATAGCACTTGTCTATTCATTTTGGATATTTGTGCCAGGCATTCATATGCAATGCGGCGCGATATTATTACTTTTGGCCGTCCTCTTATTTACGGTCAACGTATACCTGACTGCTAAAAAGAAAAAACAGGAAACCATACAGGAGGATTTTATCTTAAGCGCTTGTATCTGTCTTTGCCTGACAGTTGCGCTAGGCGTAGCTTTGGTCTTTAATTTTACGCTTTCCATATTTCCCCAGGACCAGCTGCATTTTCTGAAACTTCACGCGCACATGGGTCTTATCGGCTGGTTCCTGCTGATGCTGATCGGGGTGAGTTCAAAACTGGTGCCGATGTTTCTGGTATCCTCGTATCAAAAAACCGGTCTGTTAACGGCCAGTTACTACCTGATCTTGGGTGCGTTATTGTATTTCCTGGTCGATTCGTATTTTTTCGGGCTTAGTCTTCGCACATATCTGATATTTGCGGTCGGTGCTTCAGGAATAGCCTGCTATTTTATCTTCATTTTAAAATGTCTGAGGTCACGGTTAAGGAAACACATCGACCTGCCGATGATGAACAGTTTCCTGTCATTTATTCTGTTAAAGATCGCTATCCTGACGGTGCCGTTCATTATTTATTTTCATCTCAAAAACAACCCGGTTACCATCCGCTTTTCCATGATCTATGGCGAATTCATGCTCATGGGCTGGATCACCGCGTTAATATTAGGACAAACCTTTAAAACACTGCCATTTATTGTTTGGGTTAAACACTACGAACACCTGACGGGCAAATTTAAAACCCCTATGCCGGCAGACCTTTTCGCCGATAACCTCCTGAAGGCACAAACTGTGTCTTATCTGATCTTTTGCCTAACCTTTATGCCAGGCTGTTACCTGCTGTTCCTGCCGCTGATCTATATCGGCATAGCGGCATTGATGGTTACAGCCATGCTGTACCTGTTCAACATCTTTATAGTACTATTTCATAAAACAATAACTTATGGTAAGCTTTGATATTACCGACCCCAATTCCTTTTTAAAAGAACAGATGATGGAAACACTCCGTCTGGTGATGGATCCAGAATTGCACGTTAACATCATCGACCTTGGGCTTGTTTACGGAATAGAAATAGAGGCCCCGCAAAAACGAGTCAAGGTTAAAATGACCTTGTCCTCCTCATATTGCCCGATGGGTGAAAGTATCGTATCCGCTGTAAAAAATTGTATCGAGGGCCATTATGAAGGTTATGAGGCCACTGTCGACCTCGTTTGGGAGCCGGTTTGGTCTTATGATAGTATTACGGATGAAGGTAAACGATTATTAGGCTTGTGATGAAATGGTATCAAAGCCTGAATTATCCCCGGTGGGCGATCATTAATTTTATCGTGCTGAGTATTTTCGGCGTGTTACTGCGTTATATGCAGCTTTACGGTGCCCCAAAGCTTGATTACCAGTTCATCTTGCATGCCCACTCGCACTTTGCTTTTTCAGGCTGGATGTTTTTCTCCATCGCCTTATTGATCGCCTCGTTATGCAATGAAGGGAATATAGGTCCCGGCTTCAAAACTATACTTTTGCTAACGCTTTTGAGCGCGTACGGAATGCTTGGCAGTTTTTCATGGCAGGGTTATAAACTGGTTTCCATCAGCTTCTCAACTCTTTTTGTTTTGGTGACTTTTCGCTTTACCTACCTTGTGTTCCATGGAAACTTGCTTAAAAAACGAGTGAATGAACCGGCATATATCCTGCTACGGGGAAGCCTGATCTTATTATGCCTTTCGGCGCTGGGGCCATTAGCCTTAGGCCCGCTGGCTGCATCTGGGCTAAAAAACACACCGTTCTACCAGGACGCAATTTACTTTTACCTGCATTTCCAAATGAACGGCTTTATGCTCCTGGCTATTTTGGGAATATTAGCTGCTGCTTTCCCGATCACGCCATTAAGAAGACGATCAAGGATTTGGGTATATCTTTTTGTCTTTTCTACGATCCCTCTTTATTTTATTTTCTCCTTGTGGAGCAAACCCGGTAATGTTATCTGGATTCTGGCTGGTATTAGCGCTGGCTTAAACCTGGCCAGCTGGCTTATTATGTGTTTTAGTTTTAGAAGCCAATGGCGCGATTTGTCTTTTATAGAAAGAGTGGCTTTTATAGGCCTGACATTCAAGTGTGTTTTTCAGGTGTTTGTCTGTATTCCCGCTATAGGAGATTGGACATTTCTCAACCGTAACCTGATCATTGGTTATATCCATTTGCTCACCCTGGGAATAATCATGCCACTGCTGGTCGGGCAATTTTTAAGGAAAGGGATGATCAGATCCTGTAAATTAGTTGCCACTGTAAACTTCATTTATGTCATTGTTGTTGTCACTTATCTTGGTCTGCTCTTTATACAACCCTTGTTAATGCTGTTTTCCATCACGATCCCTTCTTATCAGTTCTTGCTGTTTCTACTTTGCATATTGTTTCTTCCCGTGGGCATTTTGCTGTTTTTTAAGCTAAAAAGCAATGCAAACATTCATATGTGACGACGATCATTTTTTTAATAGATAATAAAAGATATGTTTGTCTTTTATTATTTAACAAATTAAAAAATGGAAGTATTAGACATTCTGGACGTTACCGTGATCGAACCGCGGTTTAAACATCCTAAGATTTTTGACAAGTTCGATTCCCTGTTAGCAGGCGAGGCCTTTATCATTCACAATGACCATGATCCTAAACCCTTGTATTATCAGCTCCTGGCTGAAAGAGGCCAGGTATTCATTTGGGATTATTTGCAAAGCGGCCCGGAAGTATGGCAGGTAAAGATCGCTAAAAAGACCAAAGCGGAAAACACGGAAACCATCGGAGAGATCGTGGCCAAAGATTACCGCAAGGCGCAGGTTTTTAAAAACTTAGGTATTGACTTCTGCTGTGGCGGTAAAAAAACCATCGCTGAAGTTTGCGAGAAAAAAGGGATCAGCCCGGAGGAAGTAGAGCGTCAGCTTGCGGCTGTTAAAGGCGAAGCATCCACCACCAGTGAAAACGATTTTCAGAACTGGGACCTGGGTTTTCTGAGTGACTACATTATCAATACCCACCATCGTTACGTACGCGAGAATACACAGTTTATACTGGAGATAGCTCAGAAGGTAGCGCGCGTACACGGTGAAAGACATCCGGAACTGATAAAAGTGGCAGAATTATTCGAACGGATCGGCAATGACCTGACCCTGCATATGGCTAAAGAAGAAAAAATACTGTTCCCTTTTATTAAAGAACTGGCGCAGGTTTATAACTCCGGCGGTATGCTTCCCTCGGCAAACTTTGGGAAGATCACCGTGCCGATACAGATCATGGATTCTGAACATGAGCAGGTAGGCAGCGATTTTGAAACCATACGCACAATCACTTCAAATTACCAGTTGCCTGTGGATGCCTGCAGTTCTTATACTATTCTATTCAAGAAACTGGAAGAATATGAGAACGACCTGCATCGTCACGTACACTTGGAAAGCAATATCCTGTTTCCTAAAGCTATTCAGCTTGAAAAGGAATTATCTTAAAGGATAATTATATATTTAGGTTTGTAAAATCAACAGCACAAAAAATGATACTATCCAAATCATGTGAATACGCCATCAGGGCGACGGTTTATGTCGCCCTTAAAAGCAGGAAGAATGAAAAGACGGGGATCATCGAAGTTGCTGAAGCAATTGGCTCGCCCAAGCATTTTACAGGCAAGATATTGCAAACGCTGGTCCGCAGGAAAATCCTTTCGTCTGCCAAGGGGCCGACCGGGGGGTTTTATGTTGAAAACGGGCAGGACCTTTTCCTGATCGATATCGTCAGGGCTATCGATGGCAACGGTCTGTTTACGTCTTGTGTGCTTGGCTTGGAGAAGTGTTCGGAAACACAGCCCTGCCCAATGCATGAACAGGTCAAACCGATCCGGGATATGTTAATGGCCGAGTTCAGCAAAACGCCGGTAACCGAACTAGTGGGAGAGTTCCAGCAGCATAAATACTTTTTGAAGTAAAAAAATTTGATTTAATAAAAGACAAATATATCTTTTATTAATATGATTAAAAGTCATTAATATAAGCATTAAACAATTAAAAAACACCATATAATATGATTTAAATCATATTATATGGTGCCGGGCATCATGTTGGCCCTTCCTATTTACTCATAGTTTTATCAAAAATTAAAACACAAGAAAAATGAAAAAATTAAAAACCTTACTTATTGCGACGCTCGTGTCAGGTTTGACCTTTTTATATGGCTGCGGCCCCGGAAACGGAGGTTCGGAGGCAGACAATACAACGGCCGCCACACCAGCAGCAACAGCGGATATTGATCCCGCTGCGAAAAGCGACAGCAAAGGTGTCGGCAAATTCACGGATGTGAAACTAACTGCCATTGACCCCGCTATGGCAAAGAAAGGCATGGCCGTTTTTACGGCGAAATGCTCTGCATGCTGTATGTTATGGAGATGTTGACCACCCTGTTCCGGGCCAAATTGACCACCGGGTTAGCTGACTTTTGGGTTGCAGCAAACGCTGTAAAAGCGTGTACAAAAATAGTTATTTAAAAGGCAATTTCATT
>Ga0207695_10000180_pt1 | contig 185504 bp, 166 predicted proteins | sample KBSC54metaG_FD_184354 | JGI IMG/M metagenome (GOLD analysis project Ga0207695, IMG submission 184354) | Corn rhizosphere microbial communities from Kellogg Biological Station, Michigan, USA - KBS C5-4 metaG (SPAdes) (version 2) | ecosystem: Host-associated > Plants > Roots > Rhizosphere >...
GGATCGGTGATCCCTATATTTGGATCAGTGATCCGATAGATATAGTGGATGTTTGCAAATGGCAACAGAGGCGCTGTTCGAAAGCGTGGAAGTGGAAGCCACGGGAAGCACCAACCGGCCGCCTGCGCACTAGTGACCCGAGCGCGTCGTATTGCTGAAGAAGCGGGAGCGTTCCGCGAACAAGCACGCGGCCTAGCCAGCGGCCTGGAGGCCGAGTTGAGAATCGTGCTCGACGCGCTTTATCCGATTCCTCAGATATTTGATGCGCTTCGGGCCTTCACCGAACAATTTCCGACAGTACCGCCGCGCCTCTACGTCGCGTCACTGGGTGCCGCTGCGAACCTGGTGACCGACGGGGGATGCACCATTTAGCCGGCAGATTAATCTTCTACCTCACGCATTCTGCAGACTGATCGCGGTTCGTCGGTGGCTATCGAGTTTGGACGATTGATCCTGGCGAGACGTGTCGCCTGCAAGAACACCTGCGTGGGCACGCAGTCTCTCTGATATGAACTCCGTGAACAGGCGGACACGCTTGGTCTTTCGCGTTTCGCCCTGTGTCAGCACCCACAGCGTTCCATGAGGGCCGAGACGTGTGCCGGGAACTCGGACGAGCAACGGTTCAGCATCTCCGACGAAGCTTGGAAGCGCCGATATCCCCAGGCCCAGCCGCATCGCCTCGAGATGGGCTGCATCTTCCGGGACCCGGAACGGGGCTCCGGTAATTTCGACGACATCGCCCTGGGCCCACTCCGGCACGCCCTCTATGTTTTTCGATATCCATCTGATGTTGCCAGACTTGCCGTCTTTCCAAGCCGCAAGAAGGTCCTGAGACATATAGACACCCACGGAAAGGTCGGGACCTTTCACGCCGTGAAGGTTTTGCGGCAAAGAGTTGCGATCAAAAACGACTCTCAAGGCCACGTCGGCTTCGCGATTTGTCAGGTTGGCATTTTCTAAAGAAGAGTGGATCTCCATTTCGATCTCTGGGTGCTGTCGTGTAAAGGCGGCAAAGTCAGGCATCAACAGGTGGGTCGCCAGGGTGGGCGCCATTGTGACTCGCAGGGGACCACGCACGGCCTGATCACGGCCGGACACGCGGCTCACCAGCAAATTAGACGAAGCCTCCATCTGTTCTGCCAGTTCCTGGACCTGTTCGCCAGCTTCGGTGAGGCGATAGCCTGCGGGCAACTTTTCGAACAACTGCGAATGGAGCTGGGCCTCCAGCTGCGCGATGCGCCTCAGGACCGTCGTGTGATTGACTTCAAGCTGGGCCGCGGCCGCACGGACGGAACCATGTCGGGCCACGGCGAGAAAATATCGAACATCATCCCAGTCGATCGTCATTGTGTTCCTGGCCAAATCGCAATGCTGATGTCTTGAAGCGGTGCTTTAGCACAATTCCCCGCGATGCAGGCGGTGTGATTATGCACCACGCTTGTGCAATTTTCCACACTGATAGCGTGGAGCGCGGCCTCCTACCTCAATGGAGCAAACAAAGCGGGTCGGCGCGCTGACCCTAAACGTTTCTTTATTCCGCGCAACCCCAACGAAGGATGCATGACATGACTAGACTGAATGGAAAGACCGCCGTGATCACCGGTGGTGCTACCGGTATCGGCCGCGCCGCTGCAAAACGCTTCATCGAGGAGGGCGCCTTCGTCTTCATCTACGGCCGCCGGCAGGAAGCGCTCGACGCCGCGGTGGCCGAGCTCGGACCCAATGCCCGCGCGGTGAAGGGCTCGGTCTCGGATGAGGCTGACCTTGATCGCCTCTACGCGGCGGTGAAGGCAGAGCGCGGAACGCTCGACATCGTCTTCGCCAATGCCGGCGCGGGAAGCCCGCTTCCGCTCGGTAAGATCACCGCCAAGCACATCGACGAAACTTTCGACACCAATGTGAAGGGTACGATCTTCACGGTCCAGAAGGCGCTGCCGCTGATGGGCAACGGCGGTTCGATCATCCTGACCGGATCGAGCGCCGGCACCACGGGCGCTCCGGGATTCACTGCCTACAGCGCAAGCAAGGCGGCGGTGCGCAACCTCGCGCGGACCTGGGCCGAGGATCTGAAGGGCACCGGCATCCGGATAAACGTGCTGTCGCCCGGGGCGACGGCGACCGAACTCGCGAAGGAGGCGCTGGGCGAGGAGGGTCAGAAGGCCTACGGCGCGATGACTCCGCTCCAGCGCATGGCCGATCCGGCGGAGATCGGGGCCGTGGCCGCCTTTCTCGCGTCGTCGGACAGCAGCTTCATGACCGCCAGCGAAGTCGCCGTCGACGGCGGCCTGGCACAGCTCTGACGCACCACGCCACGACCTTCGGCGCTCCATTCGATCATTCGGGGCGCCTTGGGCGCACGGTAAACCAAAGGAGATATTATGAGCTACGCAATTATCGGCTTCGGCAATATCGGCCAGGCCCTGGCCAAGGCGTTTGCCCGCAAGGGCATCGAAGTATCCGTCGCAACCACGCGCGACCCGGAGAGCTTTGCATCTGCCGCGGCAGCGATCGGCCCCACAATCATTCCCAAGACACTCGCTGAAGCCGTCGAGGCGGACGTCGTCTTCTTGGCTGTCCGTTTCGAGTCGCTTCCGGATGTCGCGAAGGCGCTTCCCACCTGGAAGGGGAAGACGATCATCGATGTGACCAACGCCTACGGCGTGCCCCCTGAGGAACTGGGGGGACAACCTTCGTCCAAGTTCGTCGCGCACGCCTTCACTGGCGCGAGACTGGTCAAGGGCTTTAACCATTTGGGTGCTGCCTCCCTTGCCCAAGATCCAGCCGTGCATGGCGGCAGGAGAGTCGTGTTTCTGGCGAGCGACGATGACGCTGCCGCAGACGAGATTGGTGCGCTCGCGGAAAATCTCGGTTTCGCGCCGATCAAACTTGGCGGGCTTTCGGAAGGTGGGCTGCTGGTCCAGGCGCGCGGAAAAAGCTGGGGGCAGCTGATCTTCAAGGACTTGGTCAAGTTCGACTGATGGGCGGGACGCAAATATCGATATGATCCCGCCTCGTGGAACCCCAACGTGTCCGACTAGATCGGGCACGATCTGCTGGTCTTGGTTGCAGACGATATTAAGTGGATCATTCCGGGCGGGGACTGGCCGTTGGCAGACACCCACCGCGGGCGTGGGGAATTGGCAGCAGTGCTTAAAAGGGCGGTCGAAGAGGTGGAAATAACATACCCGAAGCCCCGAACTCGTGGCGCAGGGGTATCGGGTAGTGGTGGTAGGCGTCGCTACGGGAAAAATCGACGCGACGAACAAACCTTACAAGGACGATTGGGTCTTCGCCATTACCGTTCGAGATGGCAAAGTGACGAAGATCCGGGAGTATTTCGACATACAAGCACTGGCGCGGGCCTCCGAAATGGCCGTGAGCCTCAGACCCTGGGCTTCGCGATAGAGCGAGGCCAATTGCAGCACAACCAGCGGATCGACTGCCTCGTGATCGGCGGCGGTTCCGCGGGGATTGACGGCCGCGCTCTACCTGGCGCGGTTCCGCCTGACCGTTCAGGTGGTCGACCGAGGCGCGGGGCGGGCCGCATCGATCCCGCTAACGAGGATCTATCCGGACTTCCCCGATGGCATCACCGGCCGCGACCTCGTCCAACGCATCGGAGAGATCGCGGGCTCGTGAGGACGTGGTGTCGGTGATTCAGCCGATATCGACGGTCATGGCGAAGTCCCAGGTGCCGGCGCCATTTTTGGCGAGGCCAATCATCATCAGGCCAAGTGCCTCGAGCGTCTGGGCCATGTGCAGGCCGCCGACATCGAACGGACGCAGCCTGAGGCTCTCGAGGAAGGCCGAGACGCGCCTCTTCGCCTCCGCGTCATCGGCTGCGATGAACGCGTCGAGGCGTCCACCCTTCGCAAGGACGTGACCGAAGATCGTGTTGAAGGCCTTCACGACATGCGCGCCTGCGGGCAGGCCGTTGGCGGTCTCCTGTGCGCCTGAACTGCCATGGGGCGTTACGAGGCCGGAGAGGTCGGGTGCGACGGGGTTGGCGATGTCGATGATCACCTTGCCGTCCAGCGCTGGCCCGAAGTCGGCCACCGCTCCCGCCGCACCGGCGTATGGCACGGCGAGGATGACGATGTCGCCCGCAGGTGCTGCGCCGTAAGTTCCTGTGGTGGCTCCGGCTCCAAGTTGGTCGGCAAGCGCCTGCGCGTTTGCCACGGTACGGCTGATTACCTCGACGGTGTGTCCAGCCTTTGCGGTGCGGCCGGCGATTGCCGCCGCCATTTTTCCTGAGCCGATGATGCTGATAGTGCTCATGTGCAGTCTCCTTTTGAATCGTGGGGTATTGCTCGTCTTCCCTGGACGGATCACGCCATCACGACGTTGCTGTCCTCCAGGCGCGGCATGACTAGCCGGCCTGTCGTCACCTCATCGGTCGGCGGGGAAGTAATGGCCGTCGTCCAAGTCGGCGAACAGGCCGGGCTGAGTTGGTTCCCAGCCAAGGGTCCGGCGGGTGATGGCGTTTGAGGTCGGCGTGTCGAGCGTGACCAGATTCGCAAGGAACCCAAAATATCCCGGCAGCATCAGCACGTCTGCAGGAATTGGCATAGCCGGCAGCTTCAAACGCTCGCCAATGGCCTCGGCGATCTGGCGGTACGGAACGGCCTCGTCGGCAACCGCGTGCCAGTTGCATCCGGCAGGCCCCTTCTCCAGCGCCAAGCGAAATACGGTGGCAAGGTCGCGGGCGTGCACGGCCCCCCACCGGTTCGTACCGTCTCCGGGATAACCGACGACACCCTTTTCCTTCGCCAGCCCGATCAGCAGCGGAAGGAAGCCGGCCTTGTCGGTCGAACTGTGCATGATTTCAGGAATCCGCACGATTGAAGACCGCACGCCCTTCTCGGCGAGGCCAATCACCGTGGTTTCCACGATGTTACGAACCCGCAGGGTGCCCTTGTAGGGATCGCCGCCAGGAAGGGGCGGATCCTTCTCGGTGGCTGGCCGGCCCAAGCCTTCCCACCCAGGTGAGCCAATACTTCCTGACGCGACCAGCGGCTTTCCGCTTCCCGCCAGTGCCTCGCCATAGGCGAGCATGATCTGGAGTTCGGCGGCGGCTACAGCGTTGATCCCACCTGTTGGAATCAGGTCTTGCCGGTGCGCGACATGGATGACGCCGTCCGAGGCCGCGGCCGCCTCCATGAGACCGTCGATATCCTCGAGGCTGCCGCGACGCACCTTGGCGCCGAGCGCGGACACTGCCGCTGCGGCCGCGTCAGAGCGTGCCAAGGCGGTGACCGCGTGGCCAGCGGCGATGAGATCGGAAATGATGTACGGACCGGAATGGCCGGTGCCGCCAGTAACAAATACGTGCATGTAACTGCTCCTTGTGAGCGATTTGAGGTGAGGGCGTTGGTGCGAGTGCACTCAGCCGAGAAGGCTGATGCCGATTGCGATGTTGGTGTGCTTGATGAGGAGAGGCTCACATCAACTCAAGCGGCAGGGAAGTAATGGCCGTTGTCCATGTCCTCGATCAGGCCGGGCTGGACAGGCGCCCAGCCGAGTGCCTGTCGCGTGATGGCGCTCGATGCCACGAAGTCACCGGTGACCACCGCCGACAGGCCGCCGAAATATCTCGGCACCATCATCTCATCGGCGGGAACGCTCTTGGCGGGCAGGCCGATGCGCTTGGCGACGGCCTCGGCGATCTCCCGGAACGGGACGCCCTCGTTGCCCACCGCGTGCCAGGTCTTTCCCGCAGCGCCCTTTTCGAGTGCAAGATGGAACAAGGATGCCAGGTCGCGCGCATGTACGGCAGGCCATCGGTTCGCGCCGGCTCCAGGATAGGCGACGAAGCCTTTCTGCTTCGCGAGCCCCGTCAGCCCGACGAGAAAGCCCGCACGATCGGTTGGGCTGTGCACGATGAGAGAAATCCGGACGACCGAAGACCGCACCCCCTTCTCGGCAAAGCTTAGCACGATGGTTTCCACGATATTGCGAGACACCAGAGTGCCTTCGTCCAAGGGGCCGCTCGGCAAAGCAGGGTCATCCTCCGTCGCAGGTCGGCCGAGGCTGATCGGCGCACCGATGCGGCCAGCACGGCCTGCGTTCGAGGGCGCGCCGATGCTGCCCGCCACGATCAGCGGCTTATTCGTGCCGGCCAGCGCATCGCCCAATGCCAGCACGATCGCGAGCTCAGAATCGCGCAGGGCGGTTAGCCCTCCGGACCGGAGGAGGTCGGCCCTGTAGCCGAGGTGGATGACGCCATCGGACTCCGCTGCTGCCACCTTCAGCACATCGAGATCGGCGAGGTCGCCACGACGCACCTTGGCACCGAGCGCGGACACTGCGGCGGCCGACTCGTCCGATCGCGCCAGACCGGTGACCTCGTGGCCGGCCGCGATAAGTTCCGGGACGACGTACGAGCCGGCGTGGCCGGAGGGGCCGGTGACGAAGACGTGCATGGCAATGCTCCTTGCGAAAAATGGGATATTAGGGCGCTCAGTCGAGGAGTTTGACGCCGATCGAGAAGTTGGTGTGTTTGACGGCATGGGTAACGAGCCCGAGCACAAGCATGCAGGCGTGTTCCAGCGCCCGCGCCATGGATAGCGGCCCGGCATCCATCGAGCGCAGTCCGAGGCTCTCGACGAAGACCGAGACGCGGGCCTTCGCCTGCACGCCGTCTCCAGCAATGAACACGTCCAACGGGTGGCCCTCGACTGGGCCAGCGGCGAGGACGTGGGCATTCAGGGTGTTGAACGCCTTTACGATTTCCGTATCGGCAGGCGCGGCCTTGGCGATCTCCTGCGCGCCAAAGCTGTCGTCAGGGGTCAAGAAGCCCGAGAAATCGGATTTAATGGGGTTGGTGATGTCGATGAGGATTTTGTCAGAAAGCTTCTCGCCATAGTGCTTCACGATGTCCAGAACCGTCGTGTAGGGAACGGCGAGGATGACGATGTCCCCGGCCGGGATGGCGGCGAACGTTCCTGTCGTTGCACCGGCGCCGAGCGCATCGGCCAACGTCCGCGCTTTGGCGGTGTCGCGAGCCATCAATTCGACCGTGTGTCCGGCTTTGACGGCAAGGCTCGCGATCGCTGCAGCCATGCCGCCTGAGCCGATTATACTGACAGTGCTCATGTTCGTGTTCCTTGCCGGTTTTCTTAATGACATCTCGTTACGCGTCGGGCGGGTGTCTGTTGCCGTTCACGCGCAAGCGTTGCGTCTACTGGATCGCCGATCCATTTATTATTCGGATCACTGATCCAAATATACGGACCGCCGATCCATTTATCAAGGTGCTTCATGAGGGCCGACGCAAAAAAATTACAGCCACCCCCTCGCAGTCGCGCGTGACGTCGTTGCCGAGCACGGGACCGATGTATCGATGCGCGGCTCAGGCCGAGGGGACGGCGCGCATCGATATGACAGGTGGAAGGAGAAGTTTGCCCCCTTTTCGACAGGGCGCAACTTATTGATTTTCATTCGTAAATTGATGTAGCGTCGGCCACGACCGGCGTAAGTCTTGACCCCCGCTACTTTTTCAATATCTTCAACGTTTTCAGATCGTTGTCGCGGATTCCAGCGGGGTCGATCTTCGGCTCCGGGTCACACACTAAAGGACCATTGGACCAACCGGAGTATTTGACGATGACAGCCGTACTTCAATCGATCGATGTTGCTGTCGGGCCAATGCCGGACCGACGTTCCATTCTCCTGCGAATGTCCGCGGACGCGATCTCCAGCGCAGCATGGGGTGCGCCTAGCTCCGCGCCAACGCTGGTGTCGCGCATTTTCAATACGCCGCGTCACACAACGCACTACCTCGAGTGCGGACCGGCCGACGGACCGTTGATGTTCTTCCTGCATGGGTTCCCGAGCATCAGTTTGATATGGCGGGCCCAGATGGAGGCGTTCGCCGGCGGCGGCTGGCGCTGCGTCGCTCCCGATCTGCGCGGCTTCGGCGGCTCTTCTGCCCCGGCAGCCAAAGACGCTTACTCCATAAAGGAAATCGTGGCGGATATGACGGAGCTTCACGACCACCTTGGCGGCAAACCTGCGATCTGGGTTGGCCACGACTGGGGCAGTATCGTGGCTGGGGCATTGGCCGCGCATGAGCCTGAGCGCAGCCGTGGCGTTGTGCTGGCGTCGTGGGCGTATTTTCCTGAGGCGAACAGCCTGCCCACGCTCGTGTCGCTGGTTGATCGAACGATCTATCCGGCTGACCAGTATCCGGATGGCCAGTGGGACTACGTCCGCTACTACATGACGAACTTTGATGGGGCAGTCGCTGATCTTGAAGCAGACCATGCAGCATATCTTGCCTCGGCCTATCAACCCGGCAGTCCTGACGTCGTTGGAAAGGTTTCGCCGATGTCGATCGTAACGCGCAACGGAGGACGCTTCGGCGCTGCACATCGTGCCCCGCCGACTAAACCAAATCCCGCGCTGTGGCTCCCAGCGGACTTCGAGGTGCTGGTACAGTCGTTCAAGGCTCATGGCTTCCGCGGCCCCTGCGCGCTGTATACAAACGATGACGCCAACATCGCCTACGCCCGCGAAGCGGCCAATGGCGGGCGCCTCTCGCAGCCGATCCTTTTCGTTAACGGTGATTTTGATCAAATCTGCACCATCGCTGGAAATCGCCAAGGCGACCCGATGCGCGCGGCCTGCACAGACCTTACCGTGACGAGCCTGCCCGCCGGACATTGGCTCCCGCTTGAATGCAAGGCGGAACTCATCCAGGTCATCCGCAGCTGGCTTCAGAGCAAGAAGCTCTGATGACGGGATGGGAAAGTGGAGTCTCCAACGTGGAGCGGTCGGCCTACGATGGGTCAACCACGCCAGGTTTCGCGTTGAACAGGCCAATCAAGATGCAGTGCGACTTTAACCACCTATAAAGTCTATCCTGTGTTGGATACGAACCTTCATCGAGACTGACCGCCGATGAGCTGACCCACCGAGAGTTTTCGAAGCCTCGCGGATTCAGGCGTTCCAATAACACGCCATACGGCGTCAGAACTCAAAGAGGTGACGCGACCTTGGGCAATGCCCCTGCAAGTGCGTCGATAGCGGACCGCACGCGGGTGGGCAGATGAGGTCCCTCGGGCCAGACGGCCCACACTTCCGATGCGTGAGAAGACATCTGGCGCATTACTCTTACGAGTTCTCCGGACTCGATACGTTTCCGAACGAGCCAATGGGGCGACCAGGCCATCAATCGCGCAGCCAAATCCGATTTATCCGTTGCGCCTCTTAATCCGCTTCGCTGTCACCGATCCCATTACGGCTGCCGCGATGGCAGCAGCGTCACGATCTGATGCCGATCGTCTTGATCGACGATATCCAACGCCACCAAGGTCCCATCATCTTCCCTGATGGAAATCGCCTTGGGGCAATTGATGATGTGTTCGAGGCCGTCCAAGGAGATCTCAAGCGTATTCTTCTTCGGTTCGTAGGTCATTCCCAACAGTGGCGATGACGAGGTAAGGACCTGATCGCCCAAGGTAATCCCGACCACTTCAACCCGAACGTGCTTACCGCTGAGGGTCTTTACAAGGCTTTTGAAATAGGCTTGCCATTCTGCTGGAGCGATGGTCTTGCTCATCATGGTCTTCGTCCTTTTGAAAGCATTAAACTAAGACCAGGTATCGCTGGAATGATATGATCTGAATCAAGGATATCCTTATTTCTTGAGAAATGGTCAGAACCACGAGATTGTTGCATGGCTGCCGTCGTAAGTGCGCAGTAGAAAACACGCGAATTCCGCGCGATCATTCCGGAGTTCTCCCTCTAACCGGCCCCTCGTCGCAAATAGATCGGGGAAAATAACCGGTCCCCATTTTTAGCTTCCAACAGCCGATCCAATGCGGCCATGAACTGTGATCTAGTTGCCGTTCTATATGCGGCCATAGCGAGGATTTGATCTGCATCAATGTGGCAGATCACTGACTAGACATAGTGTTTTTATGGTCAAATCATATTACCAGTTTAGCGACAGGTCCGATGCAGGCCGTCAGTTGGCGGCCAGATTGGTCACGCTCGCCCCTGATCGTCCGGTCGTTTACGCCTTGCCGCGCGGTGGCGTGCCGGTGGCGCTGGAAATCGCACGCGCGCTTCGTGCGCCGCTCGATCTCGTTTTAGTGCGCAAGATCGGTGCGCCGGGCGCTCCCGAAGTGGCGCTCGGTGCCGTTGTCGAAGGCGAAAGCCCTCAGACAGTCATCAACGAGGACGTGCGACTGGCGACCGGTGTCGATGACGCCTATCTCGAGCGCGCGCGGCAGCGGGAACTCACCGAACTCGAGCGCCGCCGCGCACTCTACCTTGGTAACCGCGCGCGACTGGAGCCGACCGGACATACCGCTATCATCGTCGATGATGGACTTGCCACAGGGGCTACAGCCAAAGCCGCGCTCATCGCGATTAAGAGCCAAGGTGCGGCCAAGACCATCCTCGCCATCCCCGTCGCACCGGAAGAAACGCTGGCCGAAATGCGTCAGCACGCCGACGTTGTCGTGTGTCTGAATCCCGCCAGGAATTTTCAAGGGGTAGGCGGATTCTATCGCGATTTCCACCAGCTCACCGATGAAGAGACGATCGGGCTGCTGAGACAAGGGTGGGCCGAAGGCGCTGACGCTGCGCCCGATCACTCCAGGCGCCGGATCGCAGTTCCCCCGCTCGGTCTGGTCGGCGATCTAAGCGTACCGCCGGATCCACGAGGCATCATCCTTTTCGCCCATGGCAGCGGGTCGAGCCGACTCAGTCCGCGCAACATTGCCGTTGCCGACCGGCTGAATGCCGAGGGCTTCGCGACACTTCTTCTGGATCTGCTGACGGTGGATGAGGCGAGAGACCGCCGCAATGTCTTCGACATTCCATTGCTCGCGGAGCGTTTGCTTGAGGCCGCGATCTGGATCGGGGCGGAGCCGGACATCGCCGATCTGCCGCTTGGCCTGTTTGGCGCGAGCACCGGGGCCGGGGCAGCAATGCTGGCGGCAGCGGAGCTTCGGGGCCGCGTGGCGGCGGTGGTCTCGCGTGGTGGTCGCCCCGATCTGGCCAGCCCACGGCTGGGCGACGTGGAAGCGCCGACCCTGTTCATTGTCGGCGGCGACGATCAGCAGGTTCTTGCACTGAACCGCAAGGCACTGGCTGCCCTCACATGTGACAAGCTGCTGAGGATCGTCCCCAACGCCACCCATCTGTTCGAGGAGCCTGGCGCACTTGAGACAGTGACCGAAATGGCAAGCGCCTGGTTCCAGCATTATCTGTCTCCGCCGGTGCAAAGCCACGTGCCGGCGCCCGCAGGAGTTCAGCCAATGTCGCCGGTGTCGGTGGCGGCCTTGCTGCGGGCCGCGGCTGAACCGTTGCCTTCGCTGGATGATCCTGCCTTCCCCGCTGCCTTCGACCGGTTTGCTGATGCACGCGTGGTGTTGCTTGGCGAGGCCTCTCACGGCACCTCGGAATTTTACCAGGCCCGCGCCGCCATCACGCGTCGGCTGATTGAGAAACATGGTTTCACGATCGTTGCAGTCGAGGCCGATTGGCCAGATGCCGCCGCGGTTGACCGTTATGTGCGACAAAGCCCACATCAGCCGATGAATTCAACGCCGTTCGCCCGATTCCCGACCTGGATGTGGCGCAACAAGGACGTCGATGCATTCGTCAGCTTCCTGCGCAATCACAACGCCACAAAATTGCCCAACGACAAGGTCGGCTTCTACGGCCTCGACCTCTACAACATGACGGCATCGATCGCCGCGGTGCTCGCCTACCTTGACCGCGTCGATCCAGAGGCTGCGGCGGTGGCGCGCGGGCGCTATGCCTGTTTGTCGCCGTGGTCGCGGGAGCCGGCGGCCTATGGTCGTGCATCACTGACTGAAGGTTATGCGCTATGCGAGCGGCCGGTGACGCGCATTCTCGTCGATCTCCTGCAAAAGGAGTTCCAATACGCCAAAACGGATGGCGCTGAGTTCTTCGACGCCATGCAGAATGCTCGTCTTGTGGCCGATGCGGAACGCTACTATCGGGCCATGTATTACGGCGCTCACGAATCGTGGAATCAGCGTGACCAGCATATGTTCGATACCCTCCGGAATATCCTCGCATGGGCAGGTCCAAAGACAAAGGCTGTCGTCTGGGCTCACAATTCCCATATCGGGGACGCGCGATTCACCGATATGGGCATGGAGCACGGCGAACTGAACATTGGCCAGTTGTGCAGACAGGCCTATGGACACGACGCTGCCCTGGTCGGCTTCGGCACCCATACCGGGACCGTTGCGGCGGCCTCGGAATGGGACGCGCCAATGGAGATCAAGGCGGTGCGGCCATCTCGTCCCGATAGTTACGAGGCCTTATGCCACGACGTCGGTACTGAACGTTTCCTGTTGGACCTTCGCGCCGGACAGCACGAGGATCTCCGTCGCGGCATGGCTGAGCCGCGACTCGAGCGCTACATTGGCGTCGTCTATCGCCCGGAAACAGAGCGCTGGAGCCATTACAGCTACGCATCGCTGGCCGATCAGTACGATGCTTTCGTCTGGTTCGACAAAACAAGTGCCGTGGTCCCCTTGCCGACGCAGGTGGCTATCGGCGAGGATGAGACTTATCCATTCGGCCTCTGATCCAGAAGCACGCAACCGTTGTCCAAGTTGTTCCGCATGTCAGAATAGGTCAGCGGTCATTGCCATCTTGCATCAACGAGCGCTGATCATCACCTGCACCCGTTCGCGCAGTACGATGGACATCATTCTCCAGGACTGATCGACAAGTTTCAGGCGGTACAGCAATGGGCGGCAATGTCGTCGCAGTCCTTAAGGTGCGGTTTGACAGCCAGTTGCCCTCATAAGCCGCCAGCCATTCTCGACCGGGTTCAATTCCGGCGATCTCGGCGGAAGGATGATCGGGTCGCCTGATCGAGAATGAGCACAACGTGAGAACCTTTATCGACCGCATGGCTGATTTTCTCGCCGAATCCGGCTACCGTGGCGGACTTACGGCTCCATAGCTGCCCAGCAGCAAAGCCGATCATCTCGCGCAACAAATCTGCATACACGCCGTTCTCAACAAGCGAGCGCAGGTTCATGATGTCATTGTTCACCGGCGATCTTTCCATCAGCTTGGTCTTCGACAACACGACCCTACTGGAAAGCACTGAAGGCCTCCCGCAAAGCCGACCACCCGCTCTTCACCATGAAACGCGCGGGCATTCAGCGTTGCTGTCTGCCGTCGCGTACAGCACCTGCCGGGCGCACAGTCGGGCGGAATTTTTTTGCCCTTTTGCCGCTCATATTGATTTGCCTCAATGCGCTAACGCCACAGCAGAACTATCGTAAGATTGTTCGATAATGTATGCTCATTCAGGAGCGATGCTATGCTGAGAGTAAAGCGCGATAGTTTCGGAGGCCCGGCTGGTAACGCTGTGCCGTCGTTGGGTGAAATTGGGGGGCGAGTCTTCGTTCTTGAAGCTGTGGCGACCACCGCTCTAACAAGGCTTTTGAGGCACTGTGCTGCAGATGGTCAAACCGAACACATAGAAGCACTCCGGCGCGCAATCGAAAGGAAATGTCGCGAGGCAAACCTGCCCGAAGCTCAGATTGCGGCTGCGTCGGAATATGCTCAAGAGTTGTTTAAAGACGCAATGGAGCGGGCGGGGAAAACTCCAGTTATAGGGCAATGAGATCCAGAACGACGGTCCTTCGCCGTGGGAACTATTTGCATTCGCAGCGGCGTGCCTTCGTGATCTTTATGCGCGCATTCGATTGCCGAAATGGAAGGTGCGGCGACGTTATCGTGTTGTTGATGGAAGATTCGCTATACCAGTGAGGAGTAGCAATGAACATCCAAGAGATGGCATACGAGGATTGTATTGCCCTCGTAAAAAAACAATGGCTTGCGAGATTGGCCTGCGCGAACGCAAATATCCCGTATGTCGTCCCTGTTCAATATGCGTGCGCCGGTGACAGGTTATACGCATTTACTTTGCCAGGTAAGAAGCTGGATATCATGAGAGGGAACCCCAATGTATGCGTTCAAATTGACCAGCTTAAAAGCAAGCACTCTTGGAAAAGTGTAATTATCGATGCGAGATTCGTCGAGCTTGATGGCGATGAAAGTCGCGAAGAAAAGCATCGGGCCTGGTCCCTGCTAGCGCAACACCTTGATTGGTGGGAGCCTGGTGCTTTGAAACCATCCTCCAGATTGGCGGATGCAACCCCAAAAACACACACTTTCTTTGCTCTCGATATGATTGACGTAAGTGGGCGCGCCACGGCGAGCTAGGAAACGAGGAACTTCCAAGGTGCGAGGAGAGCAAAAAGTCGCTTTCGTCTCCTCATAAGGATTTTCGCCATGCCAAAAATCGACGGTAAAAATTCAAGTGACAAAGGCAATGCAGTAGCGCCAACGATTGGGGAAATTGAAGGTCGTTTTCTTGTTCTTGAGCTTGTCGCTTTGAGTTCCATGACAAGATTGCTTCGTCTCCACGACGAACAGGAAAAAGCAGACCTAATTGCAGAGATACGGCACGATATCGAAATTAAAGGCCGCGATTGTGGACTTCATTTTCGAGATATAATCGACGCGCAAAGCTACGCCGAAGATTTATTGAGGGACGCTCAAGCTCAAGCGGACGGTCTCGATGACATTAAGCATGCATTCCTGAAATCAGATAGGGATGAGTAAATGCTAGCGGGTAGTGGGCTCCCCATCGCTTTATGGTGAGTCCGGCATCACATTCAGGTCGATGTTTTGCGGGCATTGATGCCAGCAGATGGTCAAACAAGCACGAAGCGGGCGGATTGCTATCCAGGTGGTTCACACACTCATCACAACTTGCATGATTGTCGGACCGATTGGAGGAATATGTGTGCTGACCAGCTGCGTTGTTGAGCCTTGACACCTACCCGCGCGCCATCCTCAGCCATTCCGCTTCAGACAGAACCGTGACCCCGAGCCTTTTTGCCTCGGCAAGCTTCGACCCGGCGCCTGGGCCGGCAACGACAAAGTCGGTTTTCCCCGAGACCGAAGTTGCGGCTCTGGCGCCAAGCCGTTCCGCCTGCTCTTCCGCCTCTTCGCGCGTCATCGATGTCAGCGATCCTGTAAAGACGACGATCCGTCCTGCCACGGGCGACAGAATGTCGGATCGCGGCATGTCAAGGATAACTACTTGCCCGATGAGGCGCCGGACGATGTCGAGATTGTGAGTCTCACCAAAATAGGACGCGATGCTGTCGATGACGGTGTCGCCGATTTTGTCGAGCGCATTCATTTCCTGTCTCGCTCCCGCATCGCCCGCCGCGATTTTCAAACATGCGGCTTCAAATTGGCTCCATGAGCGATAGGTTCTGGCCAGGACCAAGGCTGTCGTCTCGCCCACATGGCGAATGCCCAGCGCATAGATGAAGCGATCAAGGGCAATACGGCGGCGCATCTCAATCGCGCGAAACAGATTTTGAGCGGACTTTTTACCGAAACCCTGCTGGCCTGCGAGGCCGATGTCGCTGGCGCGCCCTGCCAATGTGAAGATATCGGCGGGCTCGCAAATCCAACCATGTTTGAAGAGGAATTCTATTTTCTGTTCTCCGAGACCTTCGATATTGAAGGCGTGACGGGATGCCAGCAGCTTGAGATGTTCGATCTTTTGGTAGGGGCAGGCCAATTCTCCCGAACAGCGCAGATGGGCGCCTTGCTCCCCGGAATGTGTCAACTCTCGCACGACCTCCGTCCGCAGGAAGCACGGGCATGTCGTTGGAAAATCGTAGGGTTGGGAGGTTTTTGATCGCTTTTCCGGTAAGACGTCAACAACTTGCGGGATCACGTCACCGGCGCGTTCGATGACGACTGTATCATTGATGCGAATGTCGCGTCCCCCACGAATAACCTGTCGGTTTGCGCTGATGCCTGCGATGTAATCCTTGTTATGAAGCGTGGCCCTTCTAACGACGACGCCCCCAATATTGATTGGCTCAAGCTTAGCAACTGGCGTCAGGACGCCCGTGCGCCCCACCTGCATCTCTATATCCGTCAGGACGGTTACGGCGCGTTCCGGTGGAAATTTGTGAGCGATCGCCCAGCGTGGGCTACGTGCGATCGAACCGAGCTTGTTTTGCCAGTCGATCCTGTCCACCTTATAGACGACGCCGTCGACATCGTAGTCGAGTTTCGCCCGAATCTCCTCGACTTCTTGATGAAACGCGAGCAATTCTCGATCCGAATGACAAGTCCTGGCCAGAGGGTTCGTTTTAAATCCGCAGGAAGCAAACCAGCGCATCATGTCGGATTGAGTAGCCGCCGGCATCCGGCTCATTTCGCCCCAGGCATATGCGAAGAAACCGAGGGGACGAGAGGCGGTAATCCGCGGATCCCTCTGGCGCAAGGAGCCGGCTGCCGAATTGCGCGGATTGGCGAAGGTTTGCTTGCCGGCCGCCACCTGAGCTGCGTTGAGTTTCAGGAAATCGGTCTTGGTCATATAAACCTCTCCCCGCACCTCACAAATATCCGGCACGTTGCCGCCACGCAGCCGCTGGGGTATTTCTGTCACCGTTTTGATGTTGGCAGTAACGTCTTCACCTTCGGCGCCGTCACCACGTGTGGCGCCAGTGACAAGGGCACCCTTCTCGTATCGCAACGATATCGAAAGACCATCGATCTTTGGTTCCGCGCTGAAGGCGATGGCTTCCGTTCCCCGAATTTTGAGCGACCTGCAGATCCGGTCGAAGAAATCGCTGACTTCTTCATCGGACATGGCATTTTCAAGGGAAAGAACCGGCACGACATGGTGGACTTTGCGGAATTCGGTCGCCGATGCGGCGCCAACCCTCAGGGACGGGGAGTCGGCGCGTAGCAATTGTGGAAATCGTTGTTCGATCGCAGCGTTGCGGGCGCGAAGCGCGTCGTATTCCGCGTCGGTGATTGTTGGCCGATCCTCTTGATAATAGCGCTGATCGTGAGCGGCGATTTCCTTTGCAAGCCGTTCGAGTTCAGCAGCGGCTTGTGCGGTGGTGAGATCGTCAGCAGCAATGTCGTTGGTGTTTTTCACTGTCGAACTCAGCCCTGGTGTTGCCGGAGGTAAGCATGTCAGACCCAATCCGAATCCCGGTTGTGGATGCCGCCGAGGCATCGACTCTTGCCTTCAGGCTTGAATCGGCGAAGGCATCGAGGGCTCCAGGCCGCATCTCATTTGTAACAGCTGGAGCAATCGACACGATGATCTTGATCAATCACAGTCGATCTGGCGCCAAATTCGCCGTCTTCGCAGTTTGATTGCGCGCAATGCGCTGCCAAGGCTGCTCGTTCAGAATGCATTCGTGTGGAGCGGTCGATTTCGCGCGAGAATCCGCCAATGTCGAAAGAAATGTCATTTGAACCGCGCTTTATGGCGGGCGACCAGCGGCGATTTTGCGTTTATTCTCAGCGACTTCGCCCTCTCCAGCCCTGCCGATTCTTTAAGGAGAATGACGTCGATGCCTTACAATTCGATAGGAGAATTGCCTCCTTCCGTTGGCAATCATCTGCCGATCCATGCTCAGGAAATTTATCGGGCAGCGTTCAACAATGCATGGGAGGAATATGCCGACCGCGGCAGGGTGCGGGAACAGATTGCACACCGTGTTGCTTGGGCAGCCGTCAAACGGCTTTACGTCAAACAGCGGGACGAGTGGATCTCCCGAGCCTGATGGGTATCTCTCCCATCATTCGTCTCCGGTTCCCTGGTCTTCCTCAAAGTAAACCGATCCCTCATGTGGTCGCGGCAACAATGAGACAGTTCGGCCTCCGTGCAGAAACGAACCATGGTCACGCGTTTTGATCCACATCAATGAAGGAGTGCTTAGAAGAGCGTTCTCTAAAATTCCTGCGGGATCGAGCCAGATTAGGTGACGCGACGCAAGATGAAGCGTCCCTGACGCATCGACAGAGTCATGAACCTGTATTGGCAGTGACATCCGGCAGGCAGGATTTGCCGCCCTTTTGCTTTTGCGCCTTCGGGAGAACTTAAGGCGGAAGAGCAAGGATTGGCGGTGCCTGTAGGGATTTGTCCAACTCCAGGAGATGAGCCATGGCTGACGCCGTTACAAAACTGCCTATCCAGAAATCCTCTGTGCCTGCAAAGGCTGAACAATGGGCACCGTTTGAGACCCTGCGTCGAGAAATCGACCGCGTGTTCGACGGCTTCCGTCCGTTCGATTGGCGTCTGCCGTCGAAAATGCTCGATTTCGAAGTGCCCCGTATCTCCCGCGCCGAATGGCAGATCGCTCCAGCCATCGATCTCGTCGAGAAAGATGGCGGCTACGAGATCACGGCGGAGCTTCCCGGCCTTGATGAAAAAAACGTCGAGGTCAAACTTTCCAATCACACATTGACGATCACGGGAGAGAAGAGCGAGGAAAAGGAAGACAAGCGGAAGGATTACTATCTGTCCGAACGCCGCTACGGTTCCTTCCAGCGCAGTTTCCAACTTCCTGAGGGCGTCGATGCCGACAAGATCGACGCCCAGTTCGCCAAGGGCGTGCTGACGGTCAAATTGCCAAAGACCGCCGAAGCAAAGAAGGCGGAAAAGAAGATTACCGTCAAGACGGCCTGATGTCCCGCGAGTCGCCTTCGGTGCGCCATCCGTTGTGGCGCACCATCGGTATGTCGGTTTCAGCATGTTCTGCGTATGCAGAAAGCGACCCGGATGAAACGCTATCAAAAAAGGCGCTGATGGGAGCCCTCACGCTCTATCTCGATTTTATCAATCTGTTCGTGATGCTCTTGCGGTTCACCGGTCAACGACGGGCATAGCGATTGATTTGGCGCCAGGAGTGAGCCACCGGGCAACTGCTTCTGTTGCGCTGATGGCCGGCGACCGAGCCGTTGGCGCCGGCGCCGCAGCCAGCCTGCACTTCATGCAGTTTCCGGGCAAGAACAAGTCAGGAAATCCGTATTGGAAGAGCAATAATTTGATTCAAATCAACGTCGTAGTATTCTGATTTTGCTTACTATTTGCAAAAATCAATCTGAAGAGCCCTCAGGTTTCCGCGGGGTGCTTGGTGTTTTTGCGAACGCCCTTTCTTTATTTCTGATGGAGAGTAAAGATGAAGATATTAACGGCAATTGCGGTCTCTTCTATGGGCCTCGTCGGCCTGATGACCGGTAATAATGGCAGCGATGCGGTTACCAAGGGCCCGCGAATTACACACCTGGCCGTTATCTCCGCAGAGCGAATCCGAATTCAGCAATCGCGTGCACGGCTAGATGCCTTGCGTGGGGCTTTGCTCCAGCAGAAAGCCCGACTGCGCGCGAAATCCGCAAACGACGGCGTCGTGCTTCCGGTTTAAACGGGGGCGCCTTTCGTCGATTGCTTACAAGTCCAGAAGAGCTGAAAGGAGCAAGTCATGGACGATATCACCCTGAGACAAAACATTCTCGATGAACTTGAATTCGAACCGAGCATCGACGCCGCGAGTATCGGCGTCGCTGTCGACAATGGCATCGCAACCCTCACTGGCCATGTCAGCTCGTATTCCCAAAAGGAAACCGCCGAACGGGTCGTGAAGCGAGTGAAGGGCGTTCGCGGCATTGCCGAGGAGATCGAAATCAGGGTTTTCGGCACTTATGAAACGGAAGACGAAGACATCGCCAGCCGGGCCGTGAAAATGCTCGACTGGAATGTGTCCGTTCCGAAGGGCGCTGTCCAGGTCAAGGTCCAAAAGGGCTGGGTCACGCTCACAGGTAAAGTCGAATGGCAGTATCAGAAGAACGCTGCGGCTGATACCGTTCGCGACCTTGCTGGGGTGGTTGGTCTATCCAACATGGTGGAGATCACCCCACGCGTCAGTGCCAATGATGTGAAGAAGCGGATCGAGGACGCATTCAAACGGGACGCGGGACTCGAATCCCAACGCATCAGCGTTGAAGTTTCCGGCGGCAGCGTCACTCTTAAGGGTAAGGTTCATACCTGGTCGGAACGGACAGCGGCGGACCGTGCGGCCTGGTCCGTTCCGGGGATCAAGAACGTGATTGATCAAATCGCGGTCGGGTGATCTCATTCGACGAAGAAAGGGATTTGGTGCGACGTCAAACGTGTCGCACCAAATCTTCGATTCAAGTCCGTGGGCCTGCACAGACACCAGATACGAGCTGCGCCACCGATCCGGGCCGTCCTGGTCTACCACCGATCTTAACGGCCCATTGCTGCTCGTTGCGGATGAGGTTCCGTCCGCCAATTTTGACGCGGATCAATGTAGTTCTCTGCAATGCTGTTAGGTTTGGTTCGCTAGTTCAATAGGCGTTTGTATCGGCGTGCTCTGCTCGATCGCAGATTTGCAATATCTGGGCGATCGACAAAAGCCGTATTCCAATGAAGCGCGAGGCGAGCCCGAGGAGGCGACCCATGTCTCTACTATTGATAGTCCTGAGATAGTCCTGATCCTCTTCTTGCTGTTCGGCGGCGGCGGATACTATGGCTATAGTAGATATGGCGGAAGGGGATTGGGCGGTGTCGGTCTTCTGCTTATCGTCGTCCTGGTTATTTTGTTGTTTGGTGGACACATGGGACGCTTCTAAAGCAGCGATTTGTCCGGTTACGCGCCGTTTGCAAGTCGTGCCACGAATTGTCGGAGTGTCAGCTCACGGGCAAGAGAAGATCAGGCTGGATGCATCCCCACTGTTGCAGAAGCGGCTACATACCACCAGGGAGCCTCTGCGTTGCAAAAGCACAACCCGCCTCCACCAAGAAATGTCGAAGCGTCGGTCCGAGAGACGGCCCCAACAGCAGGTTTTCCGGTGGATCGCCGACGCGCGTTGGTCAGCCGCTTCTGGCGGAGTGCGTCGGGCTTCTGGCGAGGCCCAAAGGCCTTAACGGCATGGTTGCCGACTGCGGCTCTCTTAGCAAGCGTGTTGCTGCAATTGCTGATCCAATATCGCCTGAACTATTGGGGGCGCGATTTTTTTGACGCTTTTGGGCGTCGTGACAGCGCCGTCCTGAGAGCCCAGGCACTGCTTTTCTTGCCGCTTGCCGGTGCAAGCATTCTTGTTGCGGTTCTTGGTGTCTGGTCGCAGATGACGACGCAGCGACGATGGCGTGCATGGCTGACACAGCATTTGATTGATCGTTGGCTCGCCAATGACCTGTTCCGAAAACTTCCATTTGCCGTCGGCGAGGATCAGAACGCTGAATATCGGATCGCGGAAGATGCCCGCGTTGCAACTGATGCCCCAGTCAGCATGGCAGTAGGCTTGCTGAAGGCGGTACTCAGTGCGGGAATCTTTATCGGCATACTTTGGAATGTCGGTGGCGACCTCGTCATCGGCGTCGTCGGACATGAATTGACGGTGCCCAAATATTTGGTCATCGCAGTTGCGACCTATTCGGCGCTTATGACTCTCGCAATGACCATCATCGGTCGTCGTATGGTGAAAATTATTGCCGGCAAGAACGCTGCCGAGGCGCAGTTTCGTTCGATTGGCTCGAATTTGCGTGAACGCGACACGGCGGCGGCGAGATCGCAAGGAGAGATTCAACAGCAGCACTCGCTCAGTCTAGCGCTAGATGACGTAATAAATCGTTGGCGTGAGCTGTGCGCCCAGCTGATGCGTACGACCCTCGTATCTCAGGGAAACGTATTGCTCGCCCCGGTCATCGGCTGGGTCCTATGCGCTCCGAAGTATTTGGTTGGGACGATGTCACTGGGTGAGGTCGCCCAGGTGACCGCAGCGTTCGTTATTGTCCAGGCGGCGCTCAATTGGCTGGTCGACAACTATGCGAGTTTGGCGGACTGCCTTTCCTCGATCAATCGCGTCGCTTCGTTGCTCATGGTGCTTGATCAGCTTGATAGCGAAGGGCGCGATTAAGTTCGCCACGCAGTCGGCGTCACAGAAAGTCGGGTCAAGGCTCGGAAGCAACCCATTCCAACCATGTGTGGGCAATGGACTTTGTCCACGCCCAGTTGGCCACGGCTCCGTCCCGTGTCCATTTTTTAACGGCGATGCTCAGGCATGTCCTTAAGCTGGTCCTTGGTCCAGGTCGTGACCGCATGGACCTCGCAATCCTCATCACCCATGAAGTCAAGGTCCGTCAACGGAACCGCAACCGGCTTGGCGCCTATTCTGAGAAACCCGCCGACGTCGATGATCGCCTGGCTGCCGGCATCGTGGACGTGCGTGCAGCTTGCGGCCTTGTGCAGGATTTGAGGCTTCTTATCTTTTAACTAGTTCTACAGGCAATTCTGCAATGGATCGAATGGTGCCCAATATGCTGTCCGAAAGCTCAGTCGAGATACTGCCGCCTGTGCGCGAAGACACGCCCGGACCGGATAGGGTTACGTGCCTTTGCTGTCATAAAGCCCGATCGTTATCCAGCATGGATGACGATGGTTGCGGGATATGCGACGAGTGCCTCGCTCCATGACCGACGAAGTACTAGAGAACACTCCCGCGCCGGCCTCGACGCTCGCACGTTCTCTCGCCAAGTTGCCACACGGCTGTCTCGAGTCGCGACGATCGAAAGCATTGGATCGTCGATCCGTATTGAGGGCGCCAAATGAAGGGACCGCGACGTCGAACGACTGCTCTCGAACCTCCGTCTCGGCTCGTTCACCAGCCGAGACGAACGGGAGGTCGCAGGCTATGCCGAGGTGATGGAAACGATCCTCTCCTCCTTCGACGCGATCCCGCTTAACGAAAATCACATCCGCCAACTCCATCTGCTCGCTCACTCGAGCCAAGACTGATTGCATCGAAGGCCCCGCCGAAAGGCGAGCCTTCCCTTTTGAGGATCATTTGTTCAGTGCATCCTTGAGCGCCTCCGCAGGCGCAAATATCAGCTTCTTCGAAGCCCGGGATGGAGGTCTCAGCGTCGGAGCCGGCAGCTTCTGCAATTGCCTTGAACACGGCTTCGACGATGCCTTTGGCCTGGACCTTCGTCAGGCTGTTGTCGGCCGCGATCTTGTCGGCAATTTCATTGGTGGTGGTCATGGAATTCCCTCGCATAATTTATGAAGACGGAATCCCTGTCAGCTTGCGATGAGTTTATCATTGACGCGCTGCGAGGACGAATGCCGGATAGTCCGGATTTCCACAGCTGGTTTTGGTTTGTAGCCTCGATTTCGTTTTTTGCGGAGAAGCTCGAGGAACAGCTCAACAGCATGCTTCTCTTCATTAAAGACGTGCACCTTCTGCTGGCCGTGTGTCCCGATCCTCCCCCAACTGCGCACCAGCGACACTTCTCCAAAGAGTGTCGGTTGGACGGCAAGCGCATAGAACCGTGCCATATTCTTCTCAGGCTCGATACGCTCGATATAAAGGTGATAGGGTTGAACGATCATCTACGCAGAATCGCGCGTTCGGATTCCGGCGTCCAATCAGAGTTTTGAATCGTTCGATGCGCACGGATTCATTTTCGTGATCTCAGGTTGCCGCCGACGCTGACTTGCCGCTGGTGGTGACGAAGACGGTATCTGGTGGGGCGCTAGTCATCGTCACTCACGTCGTTTCATACGTTCGACGTTCCTGTAAAATCGGCTCTCGCCGACAGATGCTTTCATGTCGTCGCCCCGGAACTAGATAGCCCGCCCGCACCTGAGCGGCGGGTTGCCGGCGGTGAACACGATTTGTTCGTCGCCGCGCATGCGCAGAACCTCATGCGGAAGGATCAGTGGCCGACGCGTGAGCCGCTTCGAGCGTATCCGCGATGATCCCGACATCTGCGACGAACGGGGAGGCCCAAAGGTTTTCGTACAATCACGATATGCAGCCGTTATAGCGTTCCGCAGTGAACCAACTCGTTCTTCTGCTTGGCGCTGACTGGGCCGCGCTCGAGACAAGGCAATGAAAGACTTTACCTTTCATGACAGTCGCAGGGTCACGACCAAAATGGCAAACTTGGTGGATTTTGCGCTGAACTCCATAATGTGCGTCGGTCAAGGCACGGCTAGATGCTCTGAAGATCTCTCCGACTGGTCGAAGCTACGAACTGGAACAATCTGCCATGCTGTCGGATTGGAATCGAAAGTCATCGTGGGCTCCTCAGGCGGGTTTCACCATGTCACGGGCATAGTCGAGCCCAATGCCATAACCGCCGCCGTGGTCAACAACGATGCTTCGTGCGGCCTCGTACGTGTCGTGCCTTGTCCAGTCCCGCTGCATCTCAAGCAGAAACTGCAGCCACGAAGTTATGATCGCGCCTGCCTGCTCCAATCGTCGAAGCGCTGCATCGTGGCTGGACGACGTCAGGCCGCCGCATGCGTCGGCGACGACGTAAACCTTGTAGCCATCGGCGAGCGCCGACAGCACGGGAAAGCTGACACAGGCCTCGGTCAGCAGCCCTGCGAAGACAAGCGTCTCGCGGCCTGTGGCGACGATTGCCGCCTTGGCCGCTTCGTCTTCCCAAAGATTCATATTGCGTCGCTCGATTGGGGTTATATCGGCTAATACGGCCCGCAGAGGCGGCATGAGCGGCCCGCTGTAGACCTTGGATGCAGACGTGCTGACGACGACGGGTATCGAAAAGGCTGTTGCCGTTCGCGCCAGGGCCACGGCGTTGCTGCGCAAAAGCTGCCGGTCCGCTGAACCGGCTGCAAAGGCAAGGCCTGCCTGTTCATCAACCAGGACCAGAGCGCAATCAGCGGGGGTGAGAAGCGGAATTTTGGCCATGACGGATCTCCGTGGGATTGTAAGGCATGATGTCGAGCGGAGAATAAGATCAGAGCGTCTGCATTATCTTGTCGATTGCACTCGAACTTGTCGGAATGCCCTCAGATCGGCCACGAACATGGTTGCGACCTGGTTGCTTGCGCGGTCGGTTTGGCCGGAGGTGGGAAGGAGCGCTCTCGTATCGGATCGCATCAGATGGTGATTGCGAGCGTGCCAGGAATGAACACTCGCAGAATGGCTGCCGGACGCTCGCGACAGCCTGATTGGAGAGGCTGGAGAGTAAATAGGGTTTCGCGCTCGATGGGCGAAATCGGCAGTGCTTTTCTCCAACGCCAGCGCAATCGTCCAATCTCGCTGCCAGTATTTTCTTTACGTCTTGCACCATGCGACTTGGCCCGGCTGAAGTTGCTTGGACGAATTTCCGGTGCCGTAGCTAAAGGCTAAGTCAAACTCGAGCCCACATGTCAGTTGAATCAACATACGAATTTCTAGTTCTTCTGCTGATGGCGACGATCGTGCTCGAGCTTATCGCTCGCCGTTTGCGTTTGCCGCCAGCGGCAGCGCTCATCGTCGGCGGCGTGGTTCTTGCGCTAATGCCAGGCGTTCCAACGATCAAGATCGATCCAGAAATGATCATGCTGATCTTCTTGCCGCCTCTCTTGATGAGCGGCGCCTATTTCACGGTCTGGCACGAGTTCAAGAAGCATTTCGCGGAGATTGCCTCACTGGCACTGGGCGCCGTTGTATTCACGACACTGACCGTCGGAACCGTCTTCCATCTCCTTTTACCCCAATTGCCATGGGCCGTGGGGTTCTCATTGGGCGCAATCGTCTCGCCACCGGACGCCGTTGCCGCCGGAGCAGTTCTCGAGAGGCTCCGCCTTCCTAGCCGGATTTCCGCACTTCTCGAAGGCGAGAGCTTGGTCAACGACGCCAGCGGCCTCGTCCTGCTGCGGTTTGCCGTGGCCGCGGCCCTGACCGGGAGCTTCAGCATTCCCGAAGCCATCGGCGCCTTCACGTGGGTAACGGCCGGAGGGGTGATCATCGGCCTTGTTGTTGGTTTGGTAGGGGTTTGGGTAATCCGCAGGCTACGCGACAGCGAGCTGATCATTACGGCAACGCTTCTCCTGGCCGCGCTCTCTTATATCGGGGCTGAACGCCTTGATAGTTCGGGTGTTCTGTCGACCGTTACGACTGGGCTGATTCTGGGATTTCATCAGCATGAAACCTTTTCGGCTTCGACCCGGGTGCGAGCTCAAGCGTTCTGGAAGGCGCTGGTCTTTCTGCTGGAGTCCCTGCTTTTCATCCTGGTAGGCCTGTCGTTGCGAGGTGTGCTTGACCGAATAGGTGGTGCAGAGAAGGGGATCGGCGATCTAATCCTTCCGGTTTCCGCCGTCGTTCTGACAGTGATACTCGCGCGGTTTGCATGGTTACTCGCAACAGGGACACTGAAACGCCTTTTGCTGCTTAGAGGTCACACGCGCGAAAAACCGTCCTCGCTGGCAACGGCCACGATTATCAGTTGGGCTGGGATGCGCGGTGTGGTGACGCTTACCGGGGCTTTGTCGCTTCCAGAACATATGCCCGGGAGAGACGTCGTCCTCATAGCGGCGTTTGCGGTCATCATAGTGACAGTGCTCGTGCAAGGCTCGACCCTTGCCCCTCTTGCAGCCTTGTTGCGAGTGGCTAGTCCCGACGAAGAGCAGCATTTTCGGGAGAACGAAGCTTCGGCATGGAGGCGCGTGGCGGAATCTCAGTATCACGCCATCCAAGAGTGCTCACGGAAAGAGGATGGTGGCGAAAAACATCCTCGGCTACTCGAACAATACCGGCATCGGGCTGAGGTTGCCGCTCAGTACGAAGCTGACCGTGACACACACGAAAGCATCAAAGTGGCCCACTTCAAGGCGGTTCTCGTCGCGCTTCAAGCTGGCCGTGCCGAAATTCTGCATATGCATAGGGCAGGCGAAATCCAAGACCGCGTAATGCGCGATCTCGAACATGAGCTGGATCTGCAGGAAATAGCCGCCGAGAACCGATTGCGATCCGTAGCGCTGCCGGTCGGTTATAAATCCGGGTCCCCGCTGCGTTCCCTGGGATGAGAGACATGCATTGATGCGGGCCGCTATTCCTCGGTGTTGGACAGTTATTAAAGCCACTTTTGCGGATTCGAGACCTTTGCGACCGTGGGCGTAAGATTGTACAAGATAATTTCATTGGTTGCGGTGAGGCTGGTTCTCACCGAGGTTGAAATCTGAGTTTCGGTGGGATGACCGTTGCGTACCTATGCGGTAGAGAATTATATGGTCTGTGGGGGCAATTGTTTTTTCGCGGGTCTCGCGAACACGTGAAAGCGTCTTGGAGGAGCGGGATTGAGCCTGGCCTATCTTGAATTGAACACGCTAGGTCCGTATTTCGGCCTTCCAGAGGCCGCCTCGCTGAACACCGTGCCTGTCAGGTCTTCATCTATTTGCGTGACGAGAATCGCCAAGGATGTCGCTGACGGCGAGAGGCCGATTGTCTGCCTTCCCGTTTGCGATGCCTACTTCCTGATGGTGTACACCAAGGAAGCGCATCATTGCGATATCTTGCCGGATGGAACCAGGACGCTGCCCCGCAGATTTGAGCGAGGATCGGTCTGCCTTGTTGACCTCTCCGAAGGAGCATCCATCGTCTTACACGCAGACCTTCATTCCGCTACTTTTTTTCTGCCAAAGACACTTATCCAAGAGGTCGGGGAATTATCCAGAGCGAGCCCGACAATCCAGCTGCGGTGTCGAAGGGGCGAGAGGGATCCGGTCTTAAGCAATCTCACCGACATCGTTCTCTCGCTCTTTGATCGACAGACTGCGTCGTGGGAGTCACTCCTGAAACACCTGGCAATTGCGATATGCTCTCATCTGATCGAGGACCTCATTGGGGAGACGGAGGCTGGCCTGGACGACGCGATCCTTCCCTATAATCGCGAAGCCGCGGCAAAAGAATTCATGAGGAAAAACCTTGCGCGTGAATTGTCCGTCGCGGAAATCGCTGCCGCGGCTGGCCTCTCCGCTAATCATTTCTCACAGGGATTTAAGAAGGTGACCGGCGTCACGCCCCATCAATGGCTGATGCATGCGCGCGTGGAGGCCGCAAAGGAGCTGCTGCGCGGAAGCGAGGCATCACTGAAAATGATCGCTGACGCGTGTGGCTTCGTGGATCAAAGTCATTTTACCAAGGTATTTTCCCGTGAAACCGGCGTAACGCCGGCAGTTTGGCGAGCCGGCTACATCAACTAGGGCTAACCAACCGGAACCGTTTTTTCGTAAAAAAATCGTTGGATTTTACCAGAGAAATACCGTAGCGTCGCGGTCGGTGAGGGTGGGTTTGCCGGAGTGGACATTGGAAAGAGAATCCGAAGGCGTAGATTCGCCTCGAATACCAGCTCCCAATCGATGGACGATGAAAGCGTCGGCCATCACCGTAACGCGCTTGAGTTACGACCGAGACGATCTCCCGATTGCTCCACCGAGCAAACGTGATGAAGCGGTGTCTGTCATTATCCAATTGACCGATTTCAAGATGCATCGGCTTTGGAAAAATAATGTGCTTATTTTCGAAGGCGGTCATCCGAAGGGCGCGATCGCGATCACCGATCTCAGAGACGAGTGGCAATGCCATCATCTCTCGCCATTCGATAACTTGCGATTCAACATACCCTTGTCATTTGTTCGCTCGTTCCTGGAGGATATCGGCCGTCCGCAATTCGACGGGTTCGATTGCAGGCCCGGCACGAAGGACGATGTTATTCTTGGCCTTGCCCAGGCTGTTTTGCCCTATCTGGTGCGCCGCCATCAGGCCAATCAACTATTTTTCGAGCAGATCAGTTTAGTGTTGTTGACGCATCTGACGCAGACCTATGGCAGCCAGTATTTTTCGACGAAGAAGAACGGTGTTCTCGCGCCGTGGCAAGAGAAGAGAGTACTCGAATTCCTGACCACAAACGCCTTTGCACAAGTTTCGGTCACCGATCTTGCTCAGATATGCGGCTTGTCACGCAGCTATTTCATCAGGGCTTTTAAGGAAACATTCGGCAGAACGCCGTATCGCTGGGTGATGGAGTATCGCATTTCGAAGGCGAAAGACCTCCTGCTCTCCGATCTGTCAATTCCAGAGGTGGCAGTTGCATGCGGCTTTGCCGACCAGAGCCATATGACGCGTGCTTTTTCCGATATTGCCGGCCATCCGCCTGCAACGTGGCGGCGGCAGCACCGACCGAAATCAGTTGATAAGCCATCGTAAAAATTTCTGAATACGTTCGAGGCGGCGCCTCTGAATAGGCGCGAACGCTTTTGCGCCCGAGATTTTACTGGCCCCCGCCAGCTTTTCAGTGTCGGGATCCGTGGACTCCGAAACAGTCCGAACATCCAAATCGTCCTTCTAAGCGACAAGAAGATTGTTGCGGCAGCGGGCATCATCCTCTCCGTCAACGCAATTTTGCTGAATGCCGACGCAGTTCAGCTCAACGCTTTTGAGGAAATACGATGACTGTAAATGCGACACCGACGCCGGGCTCGAAGCTTCTCACTCCGAAGGATCACACGCTGATCATGATCGATTTTCAGTCGCAGATGTCTTTTGCGACGAAAAGCATCGATGCTATCAATCTGCGGAATAACGCGGCTCTCGTTGCCCACGGCGCCAAGGGCTTTGGCGTCCCCACAATTCTGACGACGGTCGCCGAAAAGAGCTTTTCTGGCCCAATGTTCTCCGAGATCACCGATGCTTTTCCCGAGCAGAAGCTCTTCGACCGCACGTCGATGAACACCTGGGAAGACGCTGAGGTTATTAGAGAAGTCAACCGTATCGGCAAGAAGCGCATCGTCCTCTGCGGCCTGTGGACCGGCGTCTGCATCGTCGGACCTGCACTGTCGGCTATCGAACAGGGCTTCGAAGTTTTCGTACTGGCGGATGCCTGCGGCGACGTATCCGACGAAGCTCACAATCGGGCCATGGACCGTATCGTTCAGGCAGGCGCACAGCCGATGACGTCGCTTCAGTATCTGCTCGAGCTGCAGCGCGACTGGGCACGCACCGAGACCTACGACATGACCACGGGTATTGCCAAGAAGTTCGGCGGTTCCTACGGCCTCGGCATCATCTACGCCAAGACCATGTTCGGCGCCTCCGAAGCTCATTGAGCGGAGCAACCTGCCGCGACTTCCGAAAAATAACGTCGTCGCGGCCAAATCCCTGCCTTGCTCCGTGGTGCGATTTTTCTGCACCACGGTACGCCCAATCCGTTGTGACTCAAACGCAAGGAGCGAACCATGAACGCTTCACCGTCGAATCGCGCCACTGTCGTCCTCGTGCATGGGGCATGGGCAGACGCATCCAGTTGGCGATCCGTCATTTCCCGCCTGCAGAAGCAGGGTGCCTCTGTCGTTGCCGTCCAAAATCCGACGACGTCTCTATCGGCCGATGTCCAGGTCGTCCGCCATGCCTTGAACGGGATCGACGGACCCGTCGTTCTCGTCGGGCATAGCTGGGGAGGGACGGTCATTACCGAAGCGGGCAACGATCCCAAGGTGAAGGCTTTGGTCTATGTCGCCGCTTTCGCGCCGGATGTCGGCCAGTCGACGGGCGATCAGGTCGCTGCCTATCCGTCGCCTCCCGGCCTGGGGAAGATAAGTCTCGACCGTGGCGGCAGCTACATGATGAGCGTGGATGGCTGGATCAATGACGTCGCCCAGGATTTGCCCGAAGAAGAGGCGCGTGTCCTGGCTGCTGTCCAGCCGCCGCTTGGCGCTGGAACGTTTTCCGACAAGGTGACCGAGGCGGCCTGGTCCGATCGCAGGAACTGGTACGCTGTCTCGACCGAAGACCGCGCCGTCAGCGTCGAGCTTCAACGGGCATTAGCCAAAAAGCTGAAAGCCCGCACAACAGAACTCAAAGCCAGCCATATGTCGTTGCTCTCTCAACCGGACGCGGTTGCCTCCGTCATTCTCGAGGCGGTTTCCGAGACATCCGCACGCTAGACGCCAACGCGCTAACCCCACAGGACAGATACTCGTGAAAATTTACCTTCTCTCACTCGGGGCGGGCTTGCTCGTCGGTATCGTTTATAGCCTGCTGAACGTCCGTTCGCCGGCTCCGCCCGTCATCGCCCTCGTCGGTCTCCTCGGTATCCTCGTCGGAGAGCAAATCATTCCCTTCGCCAAGACCCTGATCAACAAGGAGCCGGCCGCCGTCTCCTGGATGCATCAGATCAAGCCGCACGTGTTCGGCCACCTGCCGAAAGGCGATCGGCCCGCCGATACGACGCCTTCCGATAAGGCCTGATGCCCTTTCCAACCGAGGACGAAGACAATGGAAAATACGACCGCCGACCTCATCCTGCATCATGGCCTGATCAAGACGCTTGATCGCACAAATCCAAGTGCTAGCGCCGTTGCAATCAAGGACGGCAAGTTTCTCGCCGTCGGCCACGACGCCGAGGTCATGGCGCTGGCCGGTCCGGCGACGCGGGTGATAGACCTCAAGGGCAAGCGCGTCTTGCCGGGCCTGATCGACAACCACACGCACGTCGTTCGCGGCGGCCTGAACTTCAACATGGAACTGCGCTGGGACGGCGTGCGCTCGCTTGCCGACGCGATGAACATGCTGAAGCGGCAGGTGGCGATCACACCGCCGCCGCAATGGGTTCGCGTCGTCGGCGGCTTCACCGAGCACCAGTTTGCCGAAAAGCGCCTGCCGACCATCGACGAGATCAACGCGATCGCACCCGATACCCCGGTCTTCATCCTGCATCTCTATGATCGCGCGATCCTGAATGCCGCGGCTCTGCGTGTTGTCGGCTACACCAGGGACACGCCGAACCCGCCTGGCGGCGAGATTACGCGCGATGCCAATGGCAATCCGACTGGCTTGCTGCTCGCCAAACCCAATGCCGGCATCTTATATTCCACGCTCGCCAAGGGGCCGAAGCTACCCTTCGACTATCAGGTCAACTCGACCCGTCATTTCATGCGCGAGTTGAACCGTCTCGGTGTGACCGGTGTCATCGATGCAGGCGGTGGCTTCCAGAACTATCCCGACGACTATGCCGTCATCCAGAAACTCGCCGACGAAGATCAGATGACGGTGCGGCTGGCTTACAACCTCTTCACCCAGAAGCCGAAGCAGGAGAAGGAAGATTTCCTCAACTGGACGAGCTCCGTAAAGTACAAGCAGGGCGATGACTATTTCCGCCACAACGGCGCCGGCGAGATGCTGGTCCTTTCCGCGGCTGACTTCGAGGATTTCCGTGAGCCGCGTCCCGACATGCCGCCGGAGATGGAAGGCGAACTGGAGGAGGTCGTCCGCGTTCTTGCCGAGAACCGCTGGCCTTGGCGCATGCATGCCACTTACGACGAAACCATCAGCCGTGCCCTCGACGTCTTCGAGAAAGTCAACCAGGACATCCCTCTCGAAGGTCTGAACTGGTTCTTCGACCATGCCGAGACGATCTCCGATCAGTCGATCGATCGCATTGCCGCTCTGGGCGGTGGCATCGCCGTCCAGCACCGCATGGCCTATCAGGGCGAATATTTCGTCGAACGCTATGGTCATGGCGCAGCAGAAGCAACGCCACCGATCGCCCGCATGCTGGATAAAGGCGTGAAGGTTTCTGCCGGCACCGATGCCACCCGCGTCGCCTCCTACAACCCCTGGGTGTCGCTTTCCTGGATGATCACCGGCAAGACGATTGGCGGCATGCAACTTTATCCTCGTGCCAACTGCCTCGATCGCGAGGCGGCGCTGCGAATGTGGACGGAGAACGTCACCTGGTTCTCCAACGAGGAAGGCAAGAAAGGCCGCATCGAGAAAGGCCAGTTCGCCGATCTCATCGTGCCGGACAAGGATTTCTTTGCCTGCGCCGAGGACGAGATTTCCTTCCTCTCCTCCGAACTCACCATGGTTGGCGGAAAGATCGTCTACGGCGCTGGCCCCTTCGCCGAGCTTGATGAAAACCCCGTTCCGCCCGCCATGCCCGACTGGTCGCCGGTGCGCAGCTTCAAGGGCTATGCCGCCTGGGGTGAGCCGGAGGGTGCGGGAAGAAATTCGCTGCATCGCCGCCTGATCGCCTCCTGCGGCTGCGCCAACGACTGCAACGTCCACGGTCATGCCCACGCCAATGCCTGGACGTCGAAGTTGCCGATCTCTGATCTCAAGGGCTTCTTCGGAGCCCTCGGTTGCGCCTGCTGGGCAGTATGAGGAGGAACGAGATGCACGCTCTTGAAAGCAAATTTGCTGGGATAGCGCGCCCCGTTTTCGGGGCGCCATGGATGCGCTTTGTCGCCTATCTCGGCCTCTGTGCCGCCTATCTGCAGGGGGGTCTCGACAAGCTCACCGACTTCAATAGCGCGATCGGCGAAATGAACCATTTCGGCCTGTCTCCTGCACCCGTTCTCGCGGTTCTGGTCATCATCCTTGAACTTGTCGCCTCGGCAATGATCCTCACCGGGTTCTTTCGCTGGCTGGGTGCGCTTGCGCTCGCCGCCTTTACGCTTCTGGCCACTTTCCTGGCGCTTCGCTTCTGGGAGCTACCTCCCGGAATGGAGCGCTTCATGGCGGCCAATTCTTTTTTCGAACATCTTGGTCTTGTCGGTGGCTTCCTGCTAGTAGCCTGGCTCGATCTCGGTCGGGATATCTCAATGACTATAGAGGCTTAAGACATGCTTACCCGTTATGCTTACACGATCGGACTTCTGACCGCCCTTGTCTTGATGCCGACTGGTGCCGTGCTTGCCCGGGCCACACACCCGCAGCTTGGCGTCGGTTCGCAATATGACACCTCGCATGTCTACGTCGATCCAGACAAAGTGGACAGCTTCGTCAGCAGCTTTCTTGGTACCTTTGGTGGCACCAGCACCAAGCAGGTCGTCGCCACGGTGACGCCGACACCGAGCAGCACGAGCTCGCAGCTCCTGCAGACGCCGGTCGGAACCGTGTCGCTCTTCGGCTTCAAGACGCCGATCCCTTATCCGTTCGGCTATGAGCGAACCGGATATCTGGTTACAGACATGGATCAGGCGATCGCTGCCGCCCGCGCCGCCGGTGCTTCGGTCGTTGTCGGCGTCTTCCCCGATCCGATCGGCCGCGATGTGGTTGTTCAATGGCCGGGCGGGGTCAACATGCAGCTGTATTGGCACACGAGCAAACCGGCTTATGCCGCCTTCGAGACGATTCCGGAAAACCGGGTCTATGTGTCTCCGGATGTCGTCAGCAATTTCGTCAAGGCATTCCTTGCTTTCTCTCAAGGCAAGGTCGTCTCGGACGACAAGAAAGCCTCGGGCATCGAAATCGGCCGCCCCGACGACACGTTCCGCCGTATTCGCATCGAGTCTGTTTTCGGCAAGATGACCGTGCTTGTCACGGACGGGCATCTGCCGTTCCCCTACGGTCATGAGACGACGGGATACCAAGTATCGGATCTCGCAGCGACGCTCGACAAGGCCAAGGCGAACGGAGCGACGGTCCTGATCAATGCCTACAGCTCCGACAAGCGCCAGGCCGCGATGGTCGAGTTCCCGGGCGGCTATGTTGCCGAGATTCATTCGCTTTCATCGCAGTAATCTCTAAAGGGGGTCGTCACGATCCCGGTGCATCTCGGTTTCGGAGTTTGATATGCGCGCGCAATGCGTCTTGATCTTGATTGCGGCGGCTGCCTCGTGCGTGTCGTCGGCAGCGTCTGCTGCCGACAAGCCGGAAAAGCAGAAGCGCCCTTCGATCCAATCCAATCGCTGGCAGGAGAATTGGTCGGTGCTGGTAGATCCGACGCTCAGAACGGCACCGCTTGATGCACTCAAGTATGTTCCGCTGTCGGGAAGCCAGTCTGGGACCTATGTTTCGTTCGGGGCCAACCTGCGCGAACGTTTCGAGAGCAATCGCTCGCCGGCCTTTGGAATAGGCGGTGTCGAGCGCGACAATTATGTCATTCAGCGTGCACAGTTCCACATCGACCTGCATCTTTTTGACGATTGGCAGGTTTTCACGCAGTTCGAAGACGATCGCGCCTTTGGCAAGAAGGACCTCGGTCCGGCTGATGCCGACAAGGTAGATCTTCGTCTCGCGTTCGTCAGTTACTCTCATACATTCGACGCAGGAACCTTCAAGGCCCGGGTCGGCCGGCAGGATTTCGCGTTCGATCTGCAGCGTTTCGTCTCGTCGCGTGACGGCCCAAACGTCCGCCAATCCTTCGATGCGGTGTGGGCCGATTGGGAGTCGGACCCCTGGCGCTTCATCGGCTTCGTCAGCCAGCCCGTGCAATACAGGAATGAGAGGCCGTTCGACGACACGTCCAATGGCGATTTCCGTTTCAGCACCCTACGCATCGAGCGTCAGGTGTTCGACGGCAACGAGCTGAGCGCCTATTATTCGCTCTACCAGCGCCGGAATGCGCATTATCTCGACGCTTCAGGCGATGAGGATCGGCACATAGTCGATGCCCGCTTTGCCGGCAACCACAGCGCGGTCGACTGGGATATTGAAGGCATGGGGCAGTTCGGTACGGTCGGCGACAAGGACATAAGAGCTTGGGCATTCGGCGCCCGCGGCGGCTATACCTTTGAAGATGTTGCTTGGACGCCCCGCATAGGCCTCCAGTTCGATATCGCCTCCGGCGACCGTCATCCCGGCGATAACACCGTCGGCACATTCAATCCGCTGTTTCCAAACGGCTATTACTTCTCGCTTGCCGGTTACACAGGTTATGCCAACCTCATTCACCTCAAGCCTTCGGTCACCGTGAAGCCGAACGACAAGCTGACGCTTACCGGCGCGGTCGGTTTGCTATGGCGGCAAACGACGGCAGACGCGATCTATGTCCAGCCCAGCCAGCCGCTGCTCGGAACCGCCGGTCGAGGCGGCGCTTGGACGGGAGCCTACGGGCAGATCAGGCTGGACTACACGTTCACGACCAACCTCACCGGTGCGATCGAAGCGGTTCACTATGACATCGGCAATGCCATCCGCCATGCCGGCGGCCGCGACGGCAACTATCTCGGAGCGCAGCTGAGTTTCGCCTGGTGACACCGGGTCGAGGGGTTGAGAAAAGTCGTGAATGCCAAGCTCTCGTCACCTTAGCTTCGTCCAAACAACGCGACTATCAGACAAGAGTGGGGCGCTCTTCACAGGCTACTTCATGGGTGTGTAATCGAAGAGGAACGCCTATGTCTCACGACCCGGAAGTGATGATGTTTTCCCGCCGGCAGACACTGCTTGCCGGTGCAACGCTTTCCGCCGCAATGGTGATGCCATCGCTCGCCCTTTCCAAAACCAACTCCGCACAGAAAGAAGGACTTCCGCCAATGACCACCAGTTTCATCGAAACGAAAGACGGCGTGCAGATCTACTACAAGGACTGGGGTCCGAAGGACGCCCAGCCGATCCATTTCCACCACGGCTGGCCGCTCTCCTCCGACGACTGGGACACCCAGATGATCTACTTCCTGCAGCACGGCTTCCGTGTCGTTGCACACGACCGCCGCGGCCACGGCCGTTCGTCGCAGGTCGCAGAAGGCCATGACATGGATCACTACGCTGCCGACGCCTCCGCCGTCGTCGAGCACCTGAACCTGAAGAATGCCGTTCATATCGGCCACTCCACCGGCGGCGGCGAGGTTGCCCGCTACGTCGCGAAGTTCGGCCAGCCGCAGGGGCGTGTCGCCAAGGCTGTTCTCGTCAGCGCGGTTCCGCCGCTGATGCTGAAGACTGAATCCAATCCGGGCGGCCTGCCGATGGAAGTCTTCGATGGCATCCGCAAAGGCGTCGCAGAAAACCGCGCACAGCTCTTCGTCGATTTCCCCACAGGTCCGTTCTATGGTTTCAACCGTGAAGGCGCCAAGATCTATCCCGGCGTGATCCAGAATTGGTGGCGCCAGGGCATGATGGGCAGCGTCAAGGCCCACTATGACGGCATCAAGGCCTTCTCCGAAACCGATCAGACCGAAGACCTCAAGAAGATCACCGTGCCGACGCTCGTGATGCATGGCGATGACGACCAGGTCGTTCCGATCGCCGACTCCGGTGAGCTTTCCGTCAAGCTCGTCAAGAACGGTACGCTCAAGGTCTACAAGGGTTATCCGCACGGCATGCTGACCACTCATGCAGACGTCATCAACCCGGATTTGCTCGCCTTTATCAAGGCCTGACGGTCTGAAGCCGGCCTGCGGCTACGCCTTTGCGCAGCCGCAGGTCTCCCGATCGAAGCACTGCTCAGAGCGCCAGATCACAGGCTGGATTTCCAACAGGGCTCAGTTAATGAAAAATATCCCTCTTCCCCTTCTCCTCAGCTTCAATGGCGGCTATGTCGACACTGTCGGCTTTCTGGCGCTTGGCGGATTGTTTACCGCCCACGTAACCGGCAATTTCGTGACCTTGGGCGCATCGATAGCGCTGGGCACGGGTGGCGTGCTGTCAAAGCTTCTCGCTCTTCCTGTCTTTTGTGTCGTCGTCTTTGCATCTCGGATAATCGGAATTGTGTTGAGGCGAAGCGGGCGGCCAGTGCTGCGGTCCCTGCTTTTGGGCAAGCTGGTTCTGCTTCTCGCCGCGTTTGCCGTCGCCCTAATCTATGGGCCGTTCAACGATCCAAACAGCCCGGCAGCCTTCGCTATGGGCATGGTCCTCGTCGCCGCCATGGCGGTGCAAAACGGCATCCATCGGGCTCACCTCCCAAAGTCTCCGCCTTCGACCCTCATGACCGGAACGACGACGCAGATCATGCTCGATCTTGCAGACATCGCCGCAGGGGGCAAATCGGAGAACACGACGGTTGCTTATTCGCGTCTCAAGCGGATGGTTCTGGCAGTTGTCATTTTTGCGCTGGGCTGTGGGACGGGAGCACTGGCATACATCCTCGCCCCCATATGGTGCTTTGTCGTCCCCGCCATTCTCGCCGTCTGTGCTCCCCTTGCCCAGATTGAAACGCCAGAGGGCGATTAACTCGTCTCTGATTGGCCCTGCATATCGAGCGATGCTCCGGCAAATGCGGGGGCGGCAAAATCCGACTCGCGTCAATTCCGGGAAGTCGATTTCAAAGCGACTTCCGCCCATCTCGTCAAAGGAGATTGAAATGTCTGATCGTCAAATGTCGGATTCCAGCTACACCCATGTCATCGACGTTGGAATCGAGAATGTCGATATAGCCGAGTGGCTGTTCAGCCTGCCCGATGCGGAATATCAGCGTTGCTCCCCCGACCATATTGCCGCCGGCGCCACCTGGGCGGATGATGGCCGTCGGATGTCGATTAATGTTGAAACAATCGGCGGTAGCCTGGTGATCCAGCACTACATTGCCGAGGTTGCCCGGCCCGACTATTGCAAGATGGTCTCCATTTCGGACGTCATGACCGCTTACGGTCGGACCAAGGTGCAGGTCATTTGGGAATTGAGCGCCAAGGCGATCGACGCCGGTCGTTGCGAATACACCAACCATGTACGGGCATTCGCCACGGACGAATTTCTTGCATTCTGCGAGAAGAACAACATCAATTTCGCCGATGCCGCGAAAGCCCGCCAGGAAGCATCGTCGGCGCACAATAAAGGCGAGACGCCGCTGTTTGCGGAGAGCATTGCGAGGCGTGCAAGGGAAAAGCATAATGTCGCAGCCTAGGGATTTCCCTGCGCCGAACTACACAGATTATCTCTGAGCAGCCCCTCCAGCGTTGGTAGCGATGGAGGGACGGTTTTTTTTACTTAACTTTCACGACCCGGCGGCACTAACGATTTCATCAACAATGGAACCTCACTGGCAATGGGGCGTTCAATCATGTTCGATCCATTTCGCTATCCGCAGTTCGCCGTTTTGATGCGGGCTGCATGTTCAAGTCTGAATGCAGATATTCAAGACGTTCGGATCGGGCGAAAGGATGATTGGCGAAAGGATCGAATTTTGAAAAAGGACGTCTGAATGGTCGAAAAGAAGAGGATCGCCGATGCCCATGTTCGCGACGGTATTGCGAGCCTGCCGGAAATGGAAGACCTTTCGCTCGAGGTTCCCGTTACGAAGACATCGACCGAAGACAACGGTCTGGACGGAGCGCTTCCCAAGGGCGACGCGCCGGCCTCTGGCCGATTGGACTGATGTTGCAGCCATGTCGATGGACCCGTAGCCAGCCCTGAAGGCATCGATCAAGCCGTCGCTGAATGCGGCAGCTGGAAGAGATGGCGGATCCGGTTGGCCAATGTTTGCGCATGCTGCGCATGCATGTCGCCGACGCCCTGAAGACGCCTTTCCTGCTCAAGGCGATCGGCAAGCGTCAAGCCGATATCTTCCGCAAGAGCCGGACGATCCCGCAAGATTTCGCAAAGCTGATCTCGGCCTATCTGACGGGTGACGACCGGTGTGAGCGCGACGATGCGGCCGGGCTCCTCCGCCCCGATCAATAGACCGCGCTCGCCGAAGAAATCGCCAGGCGAAAGCCGATTGAGCTCGATGTCCCCTCCATCCTCCTGCCGCACCACCATCACCACTCCGCTCTCGACGAGCATCAATGCCGGCGAGCGTTCCCCCTGAGACAGGATCTCGGCACTCTTTGCATAGGTTCGCCGAACGGCCGCGTTCGAGAGGGTTTCGCGCTCCTTTTCGGTCAGTGCCAAAAACAACGGCAGCGTCTTGATGAGTTGCGATGACGTCTCAGGCGGTGCCTCTGATGCCGTCGCGAGCTGCAAGAGGGAGGGTGCAACGAGCGTGTTGTCACTGGCAAGCGATATCCCCGCCGCCTGTGCGTGCCGGAACACCAGATCGTAGATCTCGTTCTTTGCGGTGAGTGTCTCAGATATGCTGCCGAGACGAAACGCCAGTTCAAATTCTATGGCCTCCTTGCTGAGGTTGACGATCGAAACCGTCGGTGCCGGAGCGCGCAAAATATGGTTGCTTGCCAACATGACCGTATCGAGCAATTGCGCCATGGCTGCTGGCGGTCGTATCGGCGCAAGCCTGATCGACAGCGTAATCCCATGGGTTTCGTCGGGACTGTTGAGATTGACCAGTTGCGATTTTGCTAGCGCGCTGTTCGGGATGACCACGAGGTCGTTTGCCGCGTTGGACAGATGGGTGGCTCGCCAATTGGTCTCGATCACGCGACCTTGGACCCCGTTTTCGAGAATGATCCAGTGACCGACGCTATATGGGCGTCCGAGGTTGAGTGCGATGCCGGAAAAGACATCGGATAGCGAGCTTTGCAGCGCAAAGCCGAGGACGATCGCAAAGGCCCCTGATGTTGCGATCAGCGTGCCAACCGGCACGCTGAACACATAGGCCACCACGGAAAGGACTGCCCCCACATAGATGATCCCGGCGATCAAGTCCTGGACGAATCGGGCTTCGCGGGGGCGACGCTCGAAGATCAGGAATAATCTGATGCAACTGACGAGCATCATCGCGCCACCGAGCCACCAGATCGTCTTTGCGAGACCATAAAACAGCCGGTGCCACAAATCGGAAGCGTTGACCACCGCCGAATAGGGCGCAACCCCATTCGCCAAAAGAACAGCAGTCAGGGTTGCGAAGAAAGCGACATCGACGGCGAAGCGTACCGCCTTGTGCCGTGGCAGGGCAGAATGCGCCACTGTCAGCATGGCGACGAGAAACACAAATTGTACAATGGGATCAGATAGATATTGCATGGCGCGTTCCAGACTGCAGCCCACCAGCGGTAGACCATTGCCTAGGCGATGTCTTGGCGATTCCAATTGAATTTGGCGCCCCATCGTTCAGCGATAGTGAACAATGCTTAGCCTCTGTAGCCAATTTCAATCTCGATCGAATTCGCCGACATCTGGTTCATGGAAACATAGGAGTTTGGCAAATGAACAAACCAATGACATTTCACAGCTTCAAGCATGGTCTCTTTGATGTCACGGTGCTGTCCGACGGACCGATCGTGCTCGACGGTGAAATTTTTGCGCCCCAGGCGACCGATGGTGAACGAGAGGAAATCGTCGTCCGGCTTGCCGGAGCCGACAACGTCGCGGAAGCGCAGTCCAACATTCCCCTGATCATCGCGGCAAACGATGTCATTCTTGTCGATGTCGGTGCAGGGTCGCTTTTCCAGCCGGGCGAGGGGCAACTCGAAGGCAATCTGAACTCCGTTGGTGTAAAGGCAGGGGATGTTACAAAGATCATCCTCTCGCATGCCCATCCCGATCATATATGGGGCATGATACGTGAGGACGGAACGCTGCGTTTCTCCAACGCGCGCTATTACATCACGCGCTCGGAATGGGAATTCTGGATGGGAGAAGAGGCAAGCGCCTTGCCAGAGGCAATTCAGCCTTTTGTCACCGGCGCTCGCCGCGACCTTCAAGCCATCGCGGATCGCGTGACATTCGTCGAAGATGGCGACGAGATTATACCCGGTCTCAGGGTTCTCTCGACGCCTGGCCACACGGCGGGACACATCTCGCTCGTGCTGGACGGCGACGTGCCGTTGATCATCACCGTCGATGCGACCGCCAGCCAGATCGTTTCCGTTGAACATCCCGACTGGAGCTTCGGCTTTGACATGCATCCCGAAACGGCGAGAACCACGCGCCGCGCATTGCTGGAACGAGCCGCACGAGACAGTGCCATTCTTCTTGGCTACCACTGGACCTATCCCGGTGTCGGAAGTGTCAGCAAGGAGGGCGAGACCTTCAAATTCAGTCCTATGACGGAGGCACGATCATGAGGCGTAAGGTTCTCGGAAGAAAGGCGAGCTTCCTGACGGCTGCGGCCGTCGTTGCTCATACGATCTGGACCAGTGCCGCTCCTGCCCTGACGTATCCGCTCTATGCGCAGGAATGGCATCTGACGACCTTCACGACCACGGCGATCTTCGCCGTCTATCCGGTCTTTGTCGTCCTCATGCTCGTAGTCTTCGGCAATGTGTCGGACTATATCGGGCGCAGGGAGGCAATGCTGCTAGGTCTTGCGGCGTCCCTGACGGGCACGATCATGTTTGCGCTTGCGCCGGATGTGGACTGGATCTTCATCGGCAGGGCCTTCATGGGCGTCGGCGTGGGTCTGTCCGCTGGGCCGTCTGCTGCAGCGGTGGTCGAGTTCAGCGCGCCCGGCCGGACCGCCCAAGCCGGTAGTGCGACGGCAGCCGCCCAGGCGTTTGGCATGATCGGCGCAGCTCTGGCCGGCGGCGCATTGATCGAATATGCGCCTCTGCCGACGCGATTGAATTTCGTTGTCCTGACTGCGGTTCTTGTCGTCGTTATGGTTGCAACCTGGATGCTGCCGAACCATACGGCGTCGCGGCCAGCCGGCCGCTGGCGGCCGAGGTTGCCTTCCATCCCAAACGGCGTATTTGCGACGTTCGTGACGGCAACGGCCGCCGTGACGGCCTCTTATGTGCTCGGAGCCATGACGCTTTCTCTTGGCGCGCAGGTGGCGCGGGATATCATTGCGTCGCAGAACGCGCTCGTCAACGGCGGCACGATCGCTCTCTTTGCGATTTCCTCCGCCATTGCCACTCTTCCGGCGCGAGGCGCCAAGCCTGGCAGGGTCATGCTCGCGGGTAGTGTTATCGCCATCGTTTCCTCGGGATTGCTGGCGCTCGCCGGGGCCCTGCACTCGCTGGTCTTCTATACAATTGCCCAGATCGGCAGCGGGATGGCCTACAGCCTGCTCCTTCTTGGGGGGCTTTCGTTGGTCAACGCCGCAGCTCCCGTAACGCACAGAGGCGCAACGCTCTCGGCGCTGTTCCTCGTTGCTTATCTGGCCCAGGCCGTCGTCGCACTGTTGCTGGGTAAGATCGCGACCTGGGCGAGCCTCTCGTTCGCGGTGGATATCGGGGTGGCGACCGTCGCAGTGCTGGCATTGGTGACGCTCCTTCTCGACGCCGTCAGAAGTGCCGTCGCTAGCCGCAGCACTCGTAAGGTCCGCGGACACTGACCCCTTTCGCATGGGTGCAATGCAGAGCGGACCGTAAGGCGCGCCCTGCCATTGTTCTTGAACAGGGGAAGGGTTTGAGGATCAATCGATTTATCCAAAACGCCGGGCGTCGCGACAAGACGCGGCAGAGGCCGAGGCCGATGAATGAAATAAAAGCAACGTTTACCAGAGCGAACCGCCCTCATGAAATTTTCGAAGCGATATCTGGCAATCGGAGCCGCGTTCGTGTCGGCTGCGATCGTTACCGGACTCGGACTGGCGGCATGGCTCGTCTACGAGCCGCCAATTGCCAAAATCCGCCGCCCGTCGGCATCAGACTTCGATCGCAACCTTGTGGTCAGGGGTGAGCAGCTTGCCACCGTCGGTGATTGCATCGTCTGTCACACCGCGCCGAACGGCGCTCCCTTCGCTGGCGCGCGCGCCCTGCCGACGCCCTTTGGGACGCTTTTTTCGAACAATATCACTCCTGACGAGAAGACGGGGATCGGCACCTGGTCGCTTGCTGCCTTCAGCCGCGCCATGAGGCAGGGCGTCGCTCGGGACGGAAGCCATCTCTATCCGGCTTTGCCCTACGAGCATTTTACCCATGTGAGCGACGACGACCTCGAAGCCATCTATGCGTTTCTGATGACCCGCCAGCCGGTCGCGCGGCAGGCGCCGGAAAACCAATTGCTTCCGGGCCTTGGGTTTCGGCCGTTACTGGCCGGCTGGAAGCTGCTCTTCCTGAGGCAGACGGAATTCCAGCCTCTGGCGAGCGAAAGCGCCAGTTGGAACCGCGGCAAGTATCTGGTGGACGGCCTTGCCCATTGTGGCGGCTGCCATACGCCGCGCAATCTCGCCGGCGGCGAGGAGAGCGGACGGGAATTCGCCGGCGGCGTGGCGGAGGGCTGGAATGCGCCCGCGTTGGACGAGACAAACCCTTCCGCGGCCAGATGGAACGTTGCCTCCCTTTTCGCATATCTCAAGAGGGGGTCCGATAGCGGCCATGGCGCGGCAGGCGGACCGATGGGGCCGGTAGTCGAAGGGCTCTCCCGCCTCAACGACGCGGATGTCGAGGCGATCGCCGTCTATATCGATTCCCGGATGCATCCCGCTCCGATATCCGGTGAGCGGGCGGTTGATGCGGAACCCGCCATGGATAACCGTTCCGCTGCTGCCGCGGCGCATCCCGATGCCGATCTTCTTTTTGATGGTGCATGCTCAGGCTGTCATGCGCCGCGTGCGCCGATGAACCTCAACGGGCGACCGCTGCTTTCATTTACGACCGACCTGAAGGCCGACGATCCGCGAAACTCCGTGCAGGCATTGCTGCAGGGTATCGCGGCGCCTGGGGAAACGGGGCCCTACATGCCGTCCTTTTCCGGCACCGTGACCGATCGGCAGCTAGCGGACCTGCTCGCCTATGCTCGCGCCCGCTTCACCGATAAGCCGGCATGGCGGGACCTGGAAGCGACCGTTGCCGACATTCGAAAGGAGAACGCGGAATGACCATCTCGATCAATGTCAATGGCAAGGACCACGTCGTGGAAGCCGAGCCGGATACGCCGCTTCTCTACGTGCTGCGCGACGATCTGGAGCTGAACGGCGCCAAATACGGATGTGGCCTCGGACAATGCGGCGCCTGCACGGTGCATATTGACGGCAAACCCATTTTTTCCTGCCTGACGCCCGTTGGCCTCCTTGACGGCAGGAAGGTGCGGACCATCGAGGGACTGGGCTCGGTCGAGAAGCCAAACATTGTCCAGAAGGCGTTCCAGGACGAACAGGCTGCCCAGTGCGGCTATTGCATCGCCGGCATGATCATGCGCGCGCAGGCTCTTCTTGACCGAAATCCTTCGCCGAGCGAGGAGCAAATTCGCGTGCACATGCAGCCCAATCTCTGCCGTTGTGGAACGCACGCACGAATATTGAGGGCGGTACATCGGGCGAGCCGTGAGATCTCCTCTGCCACTATGGACGGAGGTGCGCAATGAACGCCAGGCAGAACATGGGGTTGACCCGGCGCTCCTTTCTCGGTGCGAGCGGCATCGCAGTTGCATTTGCGCTTACTCGGCCGGCATTTGGGCAGCTTGCTGGCGGGGGCGAAGGAGGTGCCGGTCCGGAAGTCGTCGCTCCCGGACTTCCAGGAAGCCTGAAGTCGTGGCCGTATCTCGACTCCTGGATCCAGCTCGATAGTAAGGGACATGCGACTGTCTTCACCGGCAAGGCTGAACTTGGCCAGGGCATCAAGACCGCACTGTTGCAGGTTGCTGCGGAAGAGCTCGATCTGCCACCCGCGTCGGTAGCGCTCGTAACGGTCGATACGGCGAGAACGCCCGATGAGGGGCTGACCGCGGGTAGCCATTCGATGCAGGATAGCGGCACCGCGATCCGCAACGCATCGGCCAATGTCCGTATGCTGCTTCTGCAAATGGCAGCGGAGCGATTGCAGGTCGAAGCCGGACAATTGTCCACGAGCGGCGACGGCAGCATCCTCGCGCCCGATGGTCGCAGCGTCTCATACGGCGAGGTCGCGGCTACGCTCTCACTTCATGTCGAGGCGATCGCCGACGCGCCGTTGCGGAAGAAGGCCCAGTTCCGCACGATGGGCACGAACCTTCCTCGACTCGATATTCCCGCCAAGACAACCGGTGGGCAGGCATTCATTCACGACATGCGGCTGCCGGGTATGCTGCATGCTCGCATGCTGCGCGGGCCGAGCGAACGGACGCGTTTGAAGTTGCCGCCAGCCGCCGAAATCGAAGCGATGCCGAAGGTCTTCAAGTTCGTCCAGAACGGCGATTTCGCCGCTGTCGTCACTGAGAGGGAATGGGACGCGATCAAGTTGATGCGAAAGCTCCAGGCGTCCGACTATGAGCCAGCCGGAGCGCCGTTCCCGACAGGCGATGTGACCGACACGTTGAAGGCGCTTCCGGCCCGCGACATCGTCATCCTCGATGTGGCCCATCCCGTTGCCGCGCCCGTCAAGACGGTATCGGCGCGCTACACGCGCAGATGGATCAGTCACGGTTCCATCGGCCCCTCCTGTGCGATCGCCTTGTTCAAGGACGATCTCCTGACAATTTGGACCCATAGCCAGGGTACCTATGACGTGCGCCGCGTCGCTTCGGAGTTGCTCGGACGGCCGATCGGCAAAATCCGCGCGATCCACGTGGAGGGTGCAGGCTGCTATGGTCAGAACGGCGCGGATGATGTCGCCGCCGAGGCTGCCTATATCGCCATGTCCGTTCCCGGCCGGCCGGTCCGTCTGCAATGGATGCGGGAGCAGGAGTTCGGATGGGAGCCGCTCGGTCCAGGCATGGTCACGGAGGTCGATGCCGGCCTGGATGCCTCCAACCGCATCGTGGCGTGGAAATACGATGTCTGGAGCAATCCCCATAATAACCGCCCGGTCGGCGCCGGCGGTGTGCTCGTCGGCAACGAGGTCGTGCCCGGATTTCCGCAGCCGGAGGGCAAACCGATCCCGATGCCGGAGGGAGACGGAAGCCGCAACTCCAACCCGCTTTACGATCTGCCGAACATGAATGTGCTTTATCACTTCATCAAGGACATGCCGATCAGGGTCTCGGCGTTGCGTTCGCTGGGGGCGCATCTCAACGTCTTCTCGATCGAAAGCATGTTCGACGAGCTGGCGCTTGCCGGCAATATCGATCCTCTCGAGCTGCGGATGAACCATATGGCCGATACTCGCGCACGGCAGGTCATGCAAACCGCGACCGATGCCTTCGGGTGGCGCAAACGGCAGAAGAGGGGACCTTTCCACGGTTTCGGCATGGCCTTCGCACGATACAAGAATCTGGGCGCCTACTGCGCGGTCTGCCTGGAAATCAGCGTCGACCAGAATACCGGCCGCATCACCGTCCACCGAGTGCAGGCCGCCGCCGACTGCGGCGAGGTCGTCAGTCCGAACGGTGTTCAGAACCAGATCGAGGGTGCCATCATCCAATCCCTCAGTTGGTGCACGCGCGAGGAGGTGACGAATAACGAAACGATCCGTACGAGCTTCGATTGGAGCGCCTATCCGATCCTGCGTTTCGTCGATATCCCGGAAAAGATCGATGTGATCGTCGAAGAACAGCCGGGTCAACCGTTTCTGGGCGTGGCCGAATGCGGGCAGGGACCGACCTCGGCGGCACTTGCCAATGCGTTGGCTGACGCGACCGGCATACGCTTCCGGGACATGCCCATGACGCCGGAAAGGGTGAGGGCGGCGATCGTCACTCTGTAGTTCCTTCAATACCGGCCTCCGCCAGCGCGGTACGCAAAGCTGCAATGAAGACACGGACCTTCGGCAGCACCAAACGTGTCGTCGGATAGACGGCCCAGATGTTGATCGGCTCTGGTTGTGCGCCTGGAAAATCGATCGGCACCAGGCGGCCGGCTTTGATGTCGTCGGCGGCATACCAGGTCGACAACAGGGCAATACCGGCTCCGCCAAGGCATGCCGTGTAACAGCCTGCGATGCTGCTGCAAGAAAAGCGTCCATTCAGTCTGGCATGCCGCTCATCGCCGTGTTCCCGGAACGTCCAGTGGGTGGCGCCGGCAAGCGACAGGCAATCGTGATTGGCGAGGTCGTCGAGAGACAATGGCACGCCGCGACGGGCAAGGTAGCGGGGGCTGGCGACGATGACCCGAGGATTGTCAGCGAGCTTGCGGGCGATAAGGCTGCTGTCCCTGAGGCGGGCGATCCGGATTGCGAGGTCCGTACCGGTCGTCACGAGATCGGGCAGGCTGTCGGTCATATCGACGGAGATTCTCAGATCAGGATTGTCTTCCAGGAGCCGTGGCACGATCGGCATGATGAACTTCAAGCCGAATGAAATTGGCACGGACATGCGCAGCAGCCCCGAGGCGCTTTCCGTTCCGGAATGCAGGAGCGCCATCGCCGCCGCCTCGTTGTCGACGAGAGCCTGGGCGAACGGCAGGAAGCTTTCGCCCTCCGGCGTCAGCGAGAGCGATCGCGTGGTGCGATGTAACAGCCTCACGCCGAGCTCAGCTTCCAGCCCGGCCAGTCTGCGGGTCGCGACCATGGGGGTGACGCCAAGGCGCCGGGCCGCGGCGGCGAGGCTGCCGCTGGAAACCGCGGAGGTGAAGACCAGAACGTCATTCGTGTCCATTATATCGAAAACCGTTACACAGGCCAATCATTCAAGATGACTAAAACGGTTTTCGATAAAAAGCTAGATATCTGCATACTTCTTCAGCCAGAAAGGCAAGGACCATGGACACGATAAGTCAACACCGGCCGGCAGGTTCAAAACAGCTTTCGAAGCCGGCCCTATTCGCGATGGCAGCAGCCAGTGGCATCGCCGTGGCGAATATCTATTATAACCAGCCAATGCTCGGGATCATCGAAAACGAGTTCCAGCACCAGCCGATCACGGGCTTCATCCCGACAGCTACTCAACTGGGCTATGCGCTGGGTCTATTCTTCCTGCTCCCGCTCGGCGACCTCGTGCACCGGCGCAAGTTGATCATCAGCCAGTTCATCGTTCTTGCCGTGGCTCTCGCGCTTGCAGCCGTCGCGCCTTCGGCCTGGTCGCTCGTCGCGGCGTCACTCGTTGTTGGCGCCAGCTCCACGGTCGCCCAGCAAATCGTTCCCTTCGCCGCCTCGCTCGCCTCCCCCGACAGGCGCGGATCCACGATCGGCACTGTCATGGCCGGCGTCCTGTCCGGAATTCTGTTCAGCAGGACCCTGTCCGGATTCGTTGGCGAGCATGCGGGCTGGCGTCAGATGTTCTGGATCGGCGTGCCGTTGGCGCTTGCCGCGGCGGCTCTAATGTTTTTTGCGCTGCCTCACCACCGGCCAACATCCCGGATGGCCTATCATAATGCCATCAAGTCCCTTGCCCATCTGTGGAGGCGGGAACGCGCGCTGCGCACGGCGGCGCTGATGCAGGCCGCGCTCTTCGGCTCCTTTACGGCCTTCTGGACGATTCTTGCACTCTACCTGGCAACACCGCGTTTCCATCTCGGCGCAGACGTGGCTGGTCTCTTCGGCATCGTTGGCGCGGCCGGTATCTTTGCGGCGCCGCTTGCCGGTAAGATCGCCGACCGTCGCGGACCCGATTTCGTCGTCTGGATGGGCGCCTTGCTCACTCTGGTCGCTTGGGTCATCTTCGGTCTTTGGGCTTCGCTTACGGCACTCGTGATTGGCGTGGTCATTCTTGATTTCGGCATCCAGAGTGCGCTCGTATCGAACCAGCATATCGTCTATGCGCTTGATGCCGACGCTCGCAGCCGTCTGAACACGATCTTCATGACCGCGATGTTCCTTGGTGGGGCGGTCGGTGCTGCCCTGGCGACCGCTGCCTGGAGTTATGCCGGCTGGTTCGGCGTCAGTGCTCTCGGCGCCCTGCTTGCTCTTCTCGCCTTGGTGGTTCGCGCCGCTGGACATCGTACCCGTTCGACAACCGCCGCTCAGGCTCGATAGGAGAATATCATGAAGCGGTTGCGTATTCGGATCGTCGGAGGATCGCTTGCCGGCTTGTTCGCCGGCATCCTCCTCCAGCGCGATGGCCACGACGTCAGAATTTACGAACGCTCTTCGTCCGGTCTTGCCGGGCGGGGAGCAGGGCTCGTTGGCCAACGGGATCTTTTCCGTATCCTGCGTGTGATTGGATGCGAACATGTAGCTCGCGTCGGCGTGGTCGCCGACGAGCGGATCTACTTCAACCGGGATGGAAGCATTGCCGAACGTCTCGCGACGCCGCAAATGCAGATTTCCTGGGATTTTCTGTATTCGACCGTCGCATCACATATGACCGCCGATAGCTATATGATCGGACATCCCATAGACAGCGTGGTCGAGAGCCCTGAGGGAGCGCAGATCATTTTCGCCGATGGCGGGCGTGAGGAAGCTGATTTGGTCATAGGCGCCGATGGACTTGGTTCGGTCGTTCGCCCTCTTCTGAACCGGGACGCTAGCAATCGTTTCGCCGGTTACGTCGCCTGGCGCGGTCTCGTTCCCGAGACAGCATTGCCACAGGAGGCCGCGATCCTGCTGGACCGTTTTGCCTTCTATATCACCGGCGGGATCCACGTGCTTGGCTATCTGGTGCCTGGCCCACATGGCGAAACCGGGCGCGGCGAGCGCAGGTACAACTGGGTCTGGTATCGACCAGTGGCGGGGAACGATCTGCGGGCGGAATTCACCGCCGCGGATGGCAGGATATTTGATTATTCGCTCCCGCGCGGTGCCCTGTCCGACGAGCGCCTGCAAATCCTGCAAAAGGATGCTCTTTCGATGCTGCCGCCGCAGCTTGCCATGGCCGTCGAAGCGGAACCCCAGCCCTCCATCCAGGGTATCTTCGACTTCGAAGCTGCGAAGATGGTATCTGCCCATATGGCCTTGGTCGGCGACGCGGCCTTTGTCGTTCGGCCGCACACGGCCATGGGTGTCTCGAAGGCCGCGGGCGATGTCCTCGCACTTCGAGAGGCCTTGATGCGCTCAGATGATCTGCCGGAAGCACTTGCTCGATACGAGCAAGAGCGCCTGCCTGTGGGCAAATATATCGCGGATTATGGCCGCCAGCTAGGCGCCTCCGCCCTTTGAATCAAACGCGCCAACTCTGAGCACGTCCTGGAAAGAGACCGCCTGTTGTTTGCCGTTTTGATCCCTTGGAATGCTGCAGCTCCCGCCGACATAGGCCAAAGGCGAAACGTCCATGGAGCATAGAAACAGACAATACTGATCGGCTGGCCTCTCCTACAATAACCGCATACCTTAGCATCAACCCATGGAATGACGATGAAAGAAGAAAGCGCACCGATGCATCTGACTTATCACATTGGCCGGCATGACGGCGGCTGGGCCTATCGACTTGGCGACGTCTGGTCCGAGCCATATGCCAGCCACTCCGATGCGCGAGCCGCGGCCCATCGTGCTGCCCGCAGGCAACAACTCGAAGGCCGGGACGCCGAGATCCTCTTTCAATCCGAGGATGGCTCCTGGCACCGGGAACATGTCGAAGCAGGGGATCGTCCGGAAGTCGGTGTGGCCGATGAGTAGCATGCGGCTGGTGAGGGATATGTTCCCTCACCGGATGCACCCGAACGGACGGGCTTAGCAGTACGACTCCGCCAATTGACGCCTCAGATCCCGGTTCTGAACAAACGGCGACGCTGCGCAAGTTTGCACAGCGCAACGAACCGACATGTCCTCTTGCACAAGGAGAAACGTATGAAACGTAGACTTTTCCTCGGCGGTCCCGATGGGCGATCGCGATGGGCCGCGCGCCGAGCCTTGAATGTGGTTTTTCTTGTTGCCTGCTCGATTTTTACGGCAATGTTGTTTGCCGGACACGCTCTTGCCGCAGCCCCTCAAGTTGGTACCCAGGCGCCCGGCTTCTATCGCATGATGCTCGGCAACTTCGAAATCACGGCCCTGTCCGACGGCACGCATCCTTTCCCGGTCCACAAGGTTTTCACGAAGTCGTCGTTGGCCGATGGGCAGAGTGTGCCGCTCGATCAATCATCACCGGGAGAAGCAGATGCACTGCTTGCCGAAAGCAAACTTTCCGTTCCTGTTGCGGGATCGATCAACGCGTTTCTGATCAACACCGGATCAAAACTCATCCTGATCGATAGCGGTGCAGGGAGCCTTTATGGTGACTGTTGCGGCCATCTCATCGCGAATATGCGGGCAGCCGGTTACGCTCCGGAGCAGGTCGATGAAATCTATTTGACCCATTTGCACGCCGATCATGTCGGGGGCATTGCCCCCAATGGGAAAATGGCGTTTCCAAACGCCGTGGTAAGGGTAAGCCAAGCCGATGCCGACTACTGGCTCAAGGACGCCAACGAGGCTGCGGCACCGAGCCTGTTGAAATCGATGTTCGAAGGCGACAAGGCATCCTTGAAGCCCTATATCGACGCCGGGCGTTTCAAGCCGTTTTCCTACGGCGACGAGCTGGCACCTGGTATCAAGCCTATCGCCGGCCCCGGTCATACCCCTGGTCACAGTTTCTTCGAGGTTGAAAGCAACGGCGCGAAGCTGTTGCTGTGGGGGGATGTTGTCCACGTCGCTCCGATGCAGTTTCCCGACCCGGCGATAACGGTTGCCTATGACAGCGATGCCGGCATGGCTGAAAGCGTGCGGCTCGCCGTCTTCGCTGACGCGGCGCAAAAGGGTTACTGGATTGGCGCGGCGCATATCTCGTTTCCTGGACTTGGGCATGTCAGCGCGAAGGATGGGCATTTCTTTTGGGTTCCCGCCAACTACGACGCAGCGCCTGGAACAGGGAACTGAACCGGATCGTGTCCAGCATGAAGCTCAGAAAATCTGCGCGCGGGCTCTTCAAGCGAGGCAGGATGTTGTAGGCCTACAACATCCTGCCTTTTGGCCGGGGAGTCTGCTTTTTCTGGGCACCCTTGCGGCCTCTTCCGCGTGTTCCAATTCCCCAGCAATAATACTTTGGTATGGTCTGCTAGCACGCACGTGTACCGGAACCGGATCAGTGTACGATTCCGCGAAGATAGCATCGGTCTCAAAATGGACCCCATGAAAGAATTCAGGGTCACTTGGAGATAGACGATGCCTGCAACCGCTGCTGTTCCCGCCCGCGATACGTCCCCCATCGCTTTCAAGAATGTCACGACGGAAACTGCAGAAGAGGTATCCTCGCTTCTACTTTGCGCGATCCGCTGTGTCGAAAATGACGAGACAATCGCCATCGATCTCATGAAGCAGGCTTCCAATTTGCTGAAGCCTTTCTCCGTTCATGCCGAGCCGATAGAGCGCCAGAGGAGCAGTTCGGGAGGCCTTGCGCCCTGGCAGATCAATCGCGTGAAGAGTTACATCGAAGATCGCATATCCTATTCCATTGCGCTCGATGAACTTGCCGAGGTTGCCAAGCTTAGCACGAGTTATTTCTCGGCGGCATTTAAGGTCACCTTCGGTATTTCACCCCATAATTACGTCGTCGAACGGAGGGTGGAATTTGCCAAGTATCGAATGCTGAACAGTGACGCTCCTCTGTGCGAAATCGCACTCGATTGCGGATTGGCTGATCAAGCTCATCTCTCGCGAATTTTCCGTCGCGTTACGGGGACGACCCCCAGTGCCTGGCGTCGATATATGGCGACCCCCGGCAGCCGATCAGCTGCCGCCTGAAGAGCGAATTATGTCGACTGAGGCTAATTTGATGCGAATCAAGGGCGAAATGAATGGACGAGCTATGGAACCTTTGCTTTCTTGCCTTGTGATTGCCTCGCTGCCGGGCAGTCTGGAACTTATGACTAGATGAATTAAGGATACGAATGTCCCGTGATGCTTAGCCGAGAGGCATCCTAGATCGACGCACATGAAACAAACTGAGATGCCGCCAACCGCACTTATTGGAATTGTCGATGATGACGCAGAGTTCTTGGCCGCTTTGAGCAGCCTGGTTCGCTCGTTTGGGTGCAAAGTTGAGAGCTTCAGTTCCGCCGAACGATTGATCAACCGAGCGAACCTTTTGGACTTTGCCTGCGTCATAAGCGACATCAACATGCCCGAGATGAATGGCCTTGAGCTGACGAGTATTCTCCGACGTACTCACACGGATCACCAATTGCCGATCATTCTGATGACCGGGCGTGATGCGCCGGAATTGGAGAGGAAGGCTCACAATTTCGGTGCATCCGTCATTGTTGCCAAACCATTTGGCTTTGATGAGTTGGCCACGAGCCTAAAGCAAATTGGGGTCTTGCCCCGGTGATGCCGGCTCATTTCTCGTTTAATTTGAGTGCTTCCGACATCTTGATGAGGTCGGCCAGAGTACGGGCATTCATCTTGCGCATCGCGGACCCGCGGTGGATTTTTACCGTAACTTCGCTGAGGGATAGCCGGCCGGCTATCTGCTTGTTCATAAACCCCGATGCAACGAGTGTCATCACTTCCTTTTCGCGCACGCTGAGCTCCTCATAGCGGGCCCTCAGAGAGGAAACTTCCAATTCCCTGGACCTTTTTTGGCGATCGATTTCCAAGGCCCGAGAGACAGCGTCTAACAAATCCTGGTCTCGAAACGGCTTGGGAAGGAAATCGACTGCTCCAGCCTTCATCGCCCGAACCGTCATTGGAATATCGCCGAAGCCAGTCATGAAGATCAGCGGGATGGACTTTTCGCTCATTATGAGCTGGTCCTGGAAATCGAGCCCGCTGAAGCCCGGAAGGCGCACGTCGACCAGTGCACAACGCGGGCCATCCGAGGTCGTGAAAACAGCGAAATCCGGAACTGTCTCGTGAAGCACGGTTTTCAAGCCGACGGACCGAAGTAAGCTATCAAGCGAAAGACGTAGATCCAGGTCATCATCAATGACATGCACAATGGGTGTCGAATTCATATTCATATCAAAACCGAATTGAGATGCAGGTCGATTTGCCGCGAGTACCGTCCTGGGAGCGGTTCATCACCTTATCCATCGGTCTGCACCTGTTCTGTCGGCAAGGCAAAGCTGAATCGCGCGCCCAAATGAGGGGTCGACTGGAGCTCGATTTGGCTACCATGTGCTTCTATAATCGAACGGCAAATGGCAAGGCCCATGCCGATGCCGGTTTCCTTCGTTGAAAAGAAGCTTTCAAAAAGCCGTTCGCGAACATGGGCGTCAATGCCAGGTCCACTATCCTCGACCTCCACGGCGACATCTGCGATACCGCGCCGGGTGCGAATGCATAAGGTCCTATTCCACGCATGCCCGTCCGACATGGCTTGCGCAGCATTCAATGCGAGATTTACGATAACCTGCAATATCTGCGTTTTGTCGGCTTTTACCGACGGCAGGTTCGACGAAAGATCAAGGCGTAGCGTGATCTGACGTTTGGCAAGATCGGTTCGCAACAGAAGGATCGCTTCCTCGACAACAGAATTGATGTCTGCCGGCAGGCGCTCTGACTTTTTGTTGCTCGCCAACGCCCGCATTGTCGTTATGACGCCGGCTGCTCGCTTGCCATTTTTCGCAATGCGCTCAAGCAGCTGCTGAACTTCAGCAATGTCGGGTTCATCTCTGGAGAGCCATCGCAATCCGGCCTCAGCACTCGCAACAATGGTGCCAAGCGGTTGATTGACTTCATGAGCGATCGAGGCTGTCATCTCTCCTAGCAAGGAGATACGGGCAGAACGGGCGAGGTCGCTTTGGAGACCATCCTTGGTTTGCTCGAGGGATATTCTCTCGCTGATACTCCAAAAGCTGAGATAGACGTCGTCCGGCGAGACATCGCTTTCGCCCTGCCAAAGGTTAAAGGCAACCTGGTGCTCACCTCCGCCGGCGATGGTTAAGCTGCCGTCATAAGCAATCGCCTTTTGCCCCTGAAAGAGTCGATATAGACCATCTGCAAACAGCCTGAGCGTGTCTTCCGGGAAGACAGATGCAACGGGAGCCATTGCGATGGTAGCTGGATTTTCGATGCGCAGCAGCGCACAAGCACTTGGGTTTGCATCTGTAATCAGGCAGGCGTTGCCGAGCGTACAACTGACGTTCTGGCTCAGCTCGATCGCCTCACCATGGCTTTCCGAAGGAGTAAGTTCGGCAATGAGCTCCCATGCCCCTTTGACGGAAAGACGGAAAATTCCCATCGGCAAGGAGCGGAACAGATTTTGATCGCCGGTGTAACCCAAGGACGCACCGTCGCTCATTGCTGCAGAAAGCCAAGCAAGTCTTCGTTCAGCCTGTCCTTATGCGTAAACAAAAGCCCATGCGGAGCGCCTCCGTAAACCTTGAGCACCGCATCGGGCATCAGCCGAATTGCTTGTTCGGCGGTTGCCTTGAATGGGACGAATGCGTCGTCTTCTCCGTGAATGATCAACACGGGAACGTCGAACTTCTCGATGTCGCCGCGATAATCCGTCGCTGCGCAGGCGGTAATCGCGTCGTGTGCCGCCTTCAGCGACCCTTGCATAGCGATCTGGTGCAACTGAATCATGCTTCCTTCGGAAACCGACGAGCCGTCCCGGTCCGCTCCAAAAAACAATCTTGCGAAACCGCGCATGAATTCCGCCCTGTCGGCTCTCAAACCAGCACGGACCCCTTCGAAGACAGGCTCCGGAACGCCACACGGATAGTCCGCGCTTTGCGCAAGCTTCGGAGTGGTTGCGCCGATGAGGACAACGCGGGAAACTCTTTCGGTTCCGTGCCGGCCGATATAACGGGCGATTTCGCCACCACCCATAGCGTAGCCGACAAGCGTGACATCCCTTAGATTGAGCACTCGAATAAGCTCGTCCAAGTCGTCTGCGAAAGTATCGTGGTCGTAGCCATGCCAGGGTTGATCCGACCGGCCAAAGCCCCGCCGATCGTGCGCCACAACGCGATAGCCCTGGGATGCCAGGAACATCATCTGATTTTCCCACATATCGCTGCTAAGAGGCCATCCGTGGCTGAAGACCACCACCGGCCCGGTGCCCCAATCCTTGTAGTAAAGACGCGTGTCATCTCGGACAGTCAGCATAGGCATCCGTCTAAACTCCATTGAAAAAAGCTAAGAATTTCGAATTTATCGGACGGTAGCACAGCGATTTCTGCCGTACCATAGTTGGATTTTACAAGACGGAGCTATGAGGCAAAGGGCGCGCCTTTCGTTCAAAAGGGTCTGGAATTTCCTGAAGGATTATCCGACAGCGAACGATTTAAGACGGCTTGGCCATGGAGGGATTGGAATTTCGGGGCCGCCTGTTTGTGGACCTAGGCGGCCTGTTTCATACGTTGAAATCAGCGAAGCTTGTTGGTGGCTCGTTTAATCCTTTCTTGCTCCAGCAGGATAATGTGCTCGCGCTTCGATGAAGGTTCGCCAGCAGATCTTGAGCGTTTGGGAATAGTCGATGAGGTGGCAGGCCACGAACGTGATCGAGTTTTCGGCCGTAGGCGATATCTAGCGATTCTTGCTCAAGGCACCCATCGAGCTATTTACGTGTCTACAATTCAAATTCTTTCAAAGCGAGCGCTGTCGGCCTGTGTAATTTACTCCTCGGAACAAATTCGAGCGAATGCACTTCATCCCCGTTGAAATCCGGATTGATGGGCGGTGAGAAGTTGACGGGCGGTTGCAGTCAGCCGTCTGCCGCCCTCTGGCGTCACCACGACCGTCTCGCTGAAACCCAGCCGGGCAGCTGTTGCATAGACGTGGAAAACCATGCCTTCTTCAAGCGGCCAATCAGCGTCGGGCAAGAAAGCCCGGGAGAAATCGCTGGTGCGCGGCGTGCGAGTGTAAAGGCCGAGTGTGTAGGCCGTCACATTGTCATAGCGCGGCCTCAAGCCGGACGCGATCAGACCCTGGCGCGTGATGGCATCGACGTCGCGAGCCAAGGCGCCGGGTTTCATGGCCTCGATCTGTTCGTCCTGCACGGCGATGATGCGCGCGGCGATATCCCGAAGCTTGACGGTCGTGTCGCCGATGGCGATGGGCCGCATCAGGCGGGCCCCATAGCCGTCGACCCGTGGAATAAGCTCAACATGCAGAATATCACCGACACCGAGCAGGTCGCCTTTGAAGGCGCCGTGCAGAAATTCATGGTTGCCACTGGCTTTGACGATCGGGCCGGTCTCGCCGCTATCAGCGCCCTCGAGCAGGAAAGTCGCCGCAGCAGTCGCTGCGGCAGCGCGCGTCGAAGAGCCGACGCGGACGTTCTGCGCAATTGCCCGCATGGCCTTGTCGGCGATGGCAGATGCATCCTTCAGAACCATGATTTCACGCGGCGATTTGATCCAGCGCAAGCTGTCGCTGATGCCGGGAAGGGCGATGAATTCCGCCCGCGGCAGGCATGCCTTGAGGCGGGCCGCCGTATGGGCGCTGAAGCTGTAGGCGTTGACATCGGCGCCGATGCGGGCGTCAGCGAAGCCATGGGCGCGAATGCTGTCCGCGACGGCCTGATGTGGATCATCGATATCTGCAAAGCCGATCACATCCGCGATCCAGGTCTTTTTTCGGCAAGGCGCCTCGTCGAGTTCGCGAAGTACGAACCACGGCTGTCCTTGGCGTGGAAGCAGGGCGGCGCGGTACATGGTTTCGGAAACGGTATAGCCCGTCAGCCAAGCCAGCAGCTCGCCGCTGTCGATCAGAAGGAGATCGATGGCTGCGGCATCCATTGCGGCATGTGCCTTGGCGATCCGCCAGTCATATTCGTCACGAGGAAACATGCGGCCTCAGATCATCTCGCAGATGTCAAGAATGGTGAGCATGTAGACGCGGATCATGTCGAGATAGTCGACGATATCGACCCGCTCGTCCGGCATGGTGTTGTAGCGCCCGCCGGGACCGCAGACGATGCCTTCCATACCGAGCTCGTGATAGAGGTGACCGGCATCCGTCCCGTAAAAGCGGGTCGGGGTGATCGCACCGGTCGGCTGCTTTTCGCCGCGCACGGCCTCATAGGCCGCATTGATCGATGTGACGATGCGGGAGGTCGGCGACACCTCGAAAGGAGGCATCAGCGGCCGCCCCTCGATCATCTCGGGAACCAGCTTGGCCTTGAGCCCCGGAAAACGCTTCTCAAGTTCGACGAGTTCGCCGGCGAGATCGGCAAGAACGCCTTCCTGCGTCTGGCCGGGCGCGTAGCGGGCCGAGCCCCGGATGCGGACGAAATCGGAGACTTGTGGCGGCCGCCATTCCTGGAGATCGCGACCGAGAGCGCCATGGACGACGCCGACATGGCCGCGATTGATGGAGCGATGCACCTCACTTTTCGCGCCGCTGAAGGTCATCGCGTTGATGCGCGGAATGATGTCGCAGGCGGCAGCGATGGCATCGACGGATTGCTCGCGCTTGGAAAGATGTCGGGTGTCGCCGGTAAGCTCGATGACAAAACTCAGCGCTGCCGCATGCATCGTCACGGCTGCAAGGTCGCTCGGCTCGCTATTGATGAAATAGTCGGCCTTGATGCCGCCGCGGATCGCGGCGAGCGTGCCGACGCCGCCCTGCAGCTCACCCACGACATAGGTCAGGATGATATCGCCCTTGAGTTTCACACCGGCATCCAGCAGCGTTTTGACGGCGCAGAAATAGGCCGCGTCGCCCGCCTTCATGTTGGAGACGCCGATGCCATAGATGAACTTGTCATCGACGAGGCCGCCCCAGGGATCGACGGTCCAGCCTTCTGTTACCGGATTGGTGTCGAGATGGCCGTTGAACAGCAGGCTCTTGCCGCCGCCCGATCCCTTCAACCGTCCGATGGCATTGAAGCGCTGGCCGTCCTCGAAAGGCTGCAGCTCGGACTGGAGACCGATCGCTGCCATCTCGCGGGCCATGATGCGGGCGAGTTCGCGCTCGCCATCGGTCTGGGAGTGGCTCTTCTGGCGTACCATGTTCGACAGGAAGTCGAGGCAGCTCTTCTCGTCGATCGTGCCGACGAGCGATTTCGGGTCCATTGTATGCTCCTTGCTCTGCAATTCTAGAAGGATGTGCCCGCGAGCGCCGGAACCGCCGCGATCAGCTGGCGGGTATAGTCGGCGCGGTCAGGGCTGGCGATTTCGTCTGATGGTGCGACCTCGACAAGGTCGCCGCGGTACATCACGGCGATACGATGGGCGATCTGGCGAACGAGATTGAGGTCGTGGGTGATGAAGAGAAAGGCCGTGCCGTGCTTGCGGTGCAGTTCCAGCAGCAGCTGCACGATCGAGGCCTGCACGGAGACATCCAGCGCCGAGGTGATCTCGTCGCAGATGACGAGCTTCGGTTTCGAGGCGAAGGCGCGGGCAATGGCGACGCGCTGCTTCTCCCCGCCCGACAGCTGGTGCGGATAGCGGTCTGCATGGGTGCGCGGCAGGCGAACCTGTTCCAGCAGGTCGCCGATCCGGTGCGACAGGGATCCGCCGTCACCCGCGCCGTAGAGTTTCAGCGGCCGCGCCAGGATTTCATGAATCTTCTGCCGCGGATTGAGCGAGGCGTCGGGATGCTGGAAGATAAGCTGGACATCCTTGCGATAGGACCTATCCATATCGGCAAGTCCGGCGATCGTCCGTCCGGCGAAGGTCATCCTTCCCTCGAACGGGTTGAGCCCGGTCATCGCCTTGGCCAGCGTCGACTTGCCCGAGCCGGACTCCCCGACGATGCCGAGGATTTCGCCCGGCTGCACAGTGAGGCTGATGGCGCGATTGCCGGTGAAGCGCTTGAAGGCGCGGCCCGTCAGCGCCGAGAGAAACGGCTTGCGGCCGTAATGCACGCTGACGTTCTCGACCTCCATCAGCGGCTTGGCCTGATAGGAGGGGCGCGTCTCGACCAGCCGTTTGGCGGGTTGCGGCACGGCGGAAAGTAGCTCCCTCGTATAATCCTGGCGCGGCGCTCGGAAGATATCGTCGATCGTGCCTTGCTCGACGATCTCGCCGCGCCGCATCACCGCCACGCGCTTGGCCGTCCGGGAGAGCAGCGCCAGATCGTGCGAGATATAGAGCGAGGCGACGCCGGTCTCGGCCTGAAGATCGAGAAACAGATCGAGGATCTGCCGTGAGGTGATCACGTCCAGCGCCGTGGTCGGTTCATCGAAGATGATGCATTGCGGATTGCAGGCAAAGGCGGTCGCGATGACGACGCGCTGCTTCTCGCCGCCCGATGCCTCATGCGGCATGCGCTGCATCATCTGGGTCGGGTTCTTTAAGCCCACGCGGGCAAGCATGGCTTCCCCTTCGCCCCATGCCTGCCTTTTCGTCAGGCCGCGATGGCGTCTCAGCGCCTCCGTCAGCTGCGTGCCAAGCGAAAGGGTAGGGTTGAGCGAAGTGCCGGGGTCCTGGAACACCATGCTGATCTGCTTGCCGCGCATGCGGCCGACTTCGGCCGGCGATTTCGCCGCGAGATCTTCGCCCCGCAGCCGGATGGCGCCGCCGACCTCGCGGGCATTGTCGGGCAGGTAACGCATGATCGACCAGGCAAGCGAGGTCTTGCCAGAACCGGATTCGCCGACGAGACCGAGGATTTCCCCGGCCGCGATCTCCAAGTCGATATTTCTCAATGCGTGGAAGACGCCGTTCACTGTCAGATAGTCGAGCGAATAATTGCGGATCTGTAGAACACTGTTTTGGGCGGGTTCGCTCATCTCATCCTCCCGTGCGCGGGTTGAGGGCATCGCGCAGGCCATCGCCGAGCAGATTGAAGCCGACAGCGACGATCGCGATCGCCAGGCTCGGCCAGATGAGGATGCCGGCGCTGATATGCATGTATTGGCGCGCTTCGGAGATCATCAGTCCCCATTCCGTTGCAGGGGGTTGTGCACCGAGCCCGAGGAAGCTGAGCGTCGCGAAGAGCATCACCGCGAAGGAGATGCGGATGGTGGTCTCGACGACGATCGGGGCGATGACGTTGGGCAGCATTTCGCGCAGGATGATGTAGGACGAGCTTTCGCCGCGGGCTATGGCGGCACTGACATAGTCCTGCTTGCGGATGGAAAGAGCGACGCTGCGGGTAATGCGCGCCATGCCGGGCGCGAAGGCGACGGCGACCGCCACCAGCGCATTGACGCTGCCGGAGCCGAGCAGATTGACGATCAGAAGCGCGAACAGAAGGTTCGGGATCGACATGATGGCATCGATCGTTCGCATGATCATCTCATCGGCGCGACCTCCGAGATAGGCCGACACCGTACCGATGAGGGCGCCGGCAAGGGTTCCGGCGAGCGTCGCGACGACCGCCGTGATGACGGTCGCACGGGCACCGATCAGCAGCCGGCTTAGGATGTCGCGGCCATATTGATCCGTTCCGAGCAGGAAGGTCATGCTCGGCCCCTTGTAGCGAGCAAGGATCGACATGGCTTCGGGATCGCGGGGGGCGAGCCACGGGCCGAATGCGACGACAATGAACACCAGAGTGATGAGGATCAGGCCGGTGGCGCCCTGCGGCGTACGCAACAGCCGCTTGAGAAGATCAACCATATTGGATCCTCTTGTCGAGCCAGGCATAGAGAAGGTCGGCCGCGAAATTGACGATGGAATAGGTGGCCGCCATGAGGAGGACGCCGGCCTGGATGGAGGGTAGGTCGCGCGTCTGGATGGCGACGATGAGCTGACGCCCGATTCCGGGAATGGCGAAGATTTCTTCGACGACGATGATACCGCCGAGCAGATAACCGACATCCAGCGCAACGACAGTGATGGTTGGCAGCAACGCGTTGCGAAGGGCATGGCCGAACAGAACGCGTGAACCGGAGAGGCCCTTCAGCCGTGCCGCGCGGATATAGTCGGTATGCAGCACATCGACGAGTTCCGAGCGGACCATGCGCGAGACATGGGCGATGAGGATGATGGAGATGACGCAGACCGGCAGCGCCAGATGTGCGAGGCCGTCGTGGAAATTCTCGGTGAGCGGCACGTAGCCGGTCGCGGGAAGCCATTTGAGCCAATCGGAGACGACCAGCACCGCCACCGTCGCCGTCACGAATTCAGGTAGCGAAACGCCCGCATAGGATACGAGGCTCACCAGCATATCGGTCAGGCGGCCGCGCCGCATCGCAGCGATAACGCCGAGCGGAATGGCGAGGACCAGCATCAGGCCGATCGACAGGCAGGCGAGCAGTAGCGACCGTCCCAACGCTTCGAACAGCACCGGGCCGACGGGTTGGCCCGTGCGCAGCGACTGGCCGAAATCGCCGTGCAGAATGCCGGTAAGCCAGTGCAGATATTGCATCCACACAGGGTCGTTCAGCCCCATTTGCTGGCGCAGAGCGTCCAGGGCCTGCGCGGTGGCGTTTTCCCCCAGCATCATCACCGCGGCGTCGGCCGGCAGGACCTGGGTAATGGCGAAGACGACGAGCGACACGACGAAGAGCGTGTAGACGATCATCAGCAGTCGCTTGATGAGATAGTGCGGTGACAAAGACTTGTTCCCCGGCGTTCCTGCGGCCGGCTGCGGATGGCGCGGCCGGCCTTTGGGCTGCGTTGCGCGTCCAAAGACGACGCGCAACGCCTATGTCGACTTGACCGAGAGGTCAGCTCCGCTTCGGCGCCTTGTCGGTCAAGGCGGTGTAATCGAGGCGGAAGACGGATGCGCGGGGATGGACCTCATAGCCCGAGACCCAGTCGCGTTTAGCCGCGAGCACGTCGAAGAAGGCGGGGATGATCGAGGGGACTTCCTCGTTCATCAGCTTTTGCGCCTCCGCATACAGTGCCTTGCGCTTGGCCTCGTCGGTGATCCCGCGTGCTTCGTTGACGACCTTGTCGAAGGCCGCGTTGTTCCAGCGCGTCTCGTTCCAGGCCGCGTCGGACGTGTAGAGAAGCTTGAAGATGGCGTCGGCCGTCGGCTGCATATTGTAGAAGCCGACATAGAAGCTGCCCTTCTTCCAAACCTGATCGAGATAGGTGGCATGCGGCATCGTTTGGACGTTGATCCTGATGCCGGCTTCCTTGGCCATTTCGCGAAGCGCCACGGCAAGCTGCGTCCGCTGGCTCGGCTTGTCGGAAGCGATCAGAGTGGCCTCGAACCCGTCGGGATAGCCTGCCTCGCTCAGCAGCTTCTTTGCTTCCTCGATATTGGCCTGGCGCAGCGGCAGGTCCGTGTAGAAATGGTAGGAGGAGTTCAGCGGCGTGTCGTTGCCCGGTGTTCCGAAGCCTTCGGTCACGAAGTCGACCATGGCCTGCCGGTCGACGGTCAGCGCCAGGGCGCGCCGGACGCGAGGATCGTTGAAGGGCTTGGTGTCGCAGCCGAAGTTGATGTTGCAGAACTGGCCGGAGGGAACGCGCAATACGTTGACACCCTGGGCGTCCTTCATGCGCAGATATTCGGTGGGCTGGACGGTGGAGACGACGTCGATGTCGCCGGCCAGAAGTGCGGAGGTTTGCGCCGAGATATCCGGGAAGATCTGGATTTCCACGCGGTCGAGATAGGGACGCTTCGGGTCGTAATAGTCCGGATTGCGCTCGACGACGATCAGGCGGTCGGGCTCATAGGACACGAGCTTGAAGGGGCCGGTGCCGTTCGCTGTCGTCGAAAGCTTCTTGAAATCGCCGGTCGCGATCGAGGCGGGAATGATGCGGGCCACCGTATACGCCATGGCGACCGGGAAGTCGGCATAGGGACCGGAGAGCTTGAAGACGGCGGTCAGAGGGTCGGCGGCCATGACATCGGCGATCGGGCCGACATTGTTGCGGGCCGGAGACGCATTGCTCGGGTTGAGGATCGCCTTGAAGGTCTCGACGACATCCGTCGCGGTGAAGGGCGAGCCGTCATGGAATTTCACACCTGCGCGAAGCTTGAACGTCCATTCGGTCAGCGCATCGTTTGCGCTCCAGGATTCGGCAAGGTCCGGCTCGATGGTCATGTCAACCTTCAGCCGCGTCAGATTGCTGTAGAGCAGCTCGGTGACCATATATTCGGGATTGACGCGGGTCAGAAGCGGATGGATCACGCTTGCCGCCTGGTCGACGGAGATCCGCAATGTCCCGCCCTTGGCGGGCGCGGCGGTCTGGGCAAGGCTGAGAGACGGCGCGGTCAGGAGCGCCGCCGTTCCGGCGAGAAAATGACGTCGGTTCAACTTCAGCATCTGGTGTTCCCCTTATTTTGACACGGAATAATCTGGAATGAGATCGGCGGAAAAATCGCGCGCGAGATAGGCGAGAATGCTTTTCGCCAGGGCGATGATATCCGTCGTTGTCGTGTGTTCTTCCGGGCTGTGAATGCAGCTTTCGGGGCGCCCGAGCCCGCCAAGCAATATCTCCCGCATCACGCCTGCCTGCTGGACGTAGCCGAAATCCGAGCAGCTGGCGGCGCCCCACTTGCTGAAATCATCAGGCTGGTAGCCGAAGCCGAGGCTCAATGCCTTCTGCCAGCGCGGCCAATGGGGGCCATCAGGATCTGCCGTCGGGATCAGGTGGCCGACGAGGTCGATCTCGAAGCTGAGGCCGGGCGTTTGCGCCACGCATGCGCGTACCAGATCCTCGAGTGTGGTACGCGCGGCTTCATAGCTCTCTTCCGGAGCATAGCGACGGCTGACGAGGATCTTGATCTCGGCTGCAACCTGCCCGCCTGAGGTGCCGCCATTGACGGCGGATATGGACAGCTGCGGCCGCAGTGGACCGCTCGCATGGGGCGGTGGCGGCAGTTTGGACTCGAAAGCAGCGATCTTCGGCTTCAGCGCATGAAGCGCATTGAGGAGGGGAAGGGCGCCCTCGATGGCGCTGACGCCCGAGCCGGTACGATTGCCTTCGCCCGCATGAACGGCGTGCCCCCTGATGGTGATCTGCAGATGAAAGACGCCGAAGCAGCCGGCCCAGATGCGCGGCGCGGCCGAACCGTTGAAATTGACGATGTGCCCCTTGAGCATGCCCTGTTCGGCAAGATAGCGGATACCGGGATAAAGCCCGCCTTCCTCGTCTGTGCACAGCAGCAGCATTGGATCGTAGCCAAGCTCGACGCCGTGCTCCTCCGCAGCGCGCAGCGCAAGCAATGTTGCGGCAATCGTCCCCTTCATGTCGGCGGCGCCCAACCCGAAAAGCTGGTCTCCCTCGCGCGTCAGGCGCAGCGGATGACGCTGCCAGCCGGGAGACACAGGAACGGTATCCACATGGTAATAAAGGCCGCAGACCGGCTTGTTTGCCGGACGCTCGGCGATGAGATTGACGCGCTCTCCACAAGCCGGGCCATTGGCGACACGCCACAGCGCATCCGGTACCGTGACGCGTCTGGTATCAAAGCCCAACGGCTTCAACAGCTCTTCCATCAGCTCCGCGAAGGCAGGATAACCTGTGCCCGGGGGGAAGGAGGTGTCGATGGCGATCATGCGCGCCAGATCCTCGACCGCTTTTTCGACATCGCGTTCGACTGCTTCCAAGGCATTTGCAAATGATATCGCCTGGGGTGATAAGGCTTGATTGCTCACGTTGAGTTCCGAAAAGATGTGCGAAATGGAGGTTTGCTCTGCTGTCTTATTCATATAAACTATATAGTAATGATGCTTCCTCGCCTTCCGCGAGTCAACTCCAAATAAGAGGCAATTAATTGCGCGAAATGCCCAATTTTTTAGCGGATACATCGCGAGCGGCGGAGTTTTCCCTGCCGCTCTACGAGGTGGTCAAACGACAGATCACGGAAGCGATCATGATGGGCAAATGGCCCGCTGGAACCGTTTTGCCGAGCGAGATCGCGCTATCGCAGATGTTCGGAGTGGCGGTCGGCACCGTCCGACGGGCCTTGGCGGATTTGACCAATGAGGGATTGTTGAGCCGCCGGCGCAAGACGGGGACGGTGGTGACGGGGCGTACGCCGCAACACAGCTTGCGCTTCTTCTTTCAGTATTTCCGTCTTCATGGCCTCGACGGCTCGCTGCAGAATTCCACCTCGGAAATCCTGTCCCTTGAGAAGCGCCAGGCGAGCCAGGACGAGAGCACGAGCCTGCAACTGGAAAGTCCGACGGAGGTGATCAGCTTTCATCGCCTGCGCAGCGTTGGCGGGGTGCCGGTCATGCATGAGATCATCACGCTTCCGGCGCACTTGCTTCCGGGGTTCCCCGAGAAGAAAGAGGACATTCCAGCGCTGCTCTATCTGTTTCTTCTCGATCGCTATGGCATCCGCATTTCAGCGGTTCGCGAACAGATCGCGGCGACGCTTGCGACGGAAGACGATGCCCGCCTGCTGAAACTCACTTTGCCGGACGCCGTGCTGACGATCGATGAGGTGTCCTACGATCAGTCCGCCGCCCCGGTCCTCGTCGCGCGTCATCGGGCCACAACGAGAAGCCACCGCTATGTGCATGAGGTGCAATAGCGCTCCGGACAAAAATCTCTCCGACACTCCGGATTTGGCGAACTTGTCAACGTGTCGAATACAAGAATTTCTCTCGGTCAATATGACGCCGGCGAAACTGCGCCTTGCTCAAGCCTCAATGAGTTTACGCACAGCGATCACGCATGCGGGTGCTGTGGCGACCAGCGCGAAGACTTGGCCTTCTTGTCGACTTTAGGAATTTTGGAAACGCGCCTATAGCAGGCGAGCAGCCCTGCCGCTTCGGCGCGTGGCACTATTGTAATATGCCGATGCCTGCTGCACGGAGCGATGTCGTGATTGCTCCATCGCCTCAGGGAGGGGAATGCCACGAGCAGCGAAGTGCCCTAAGAGGACTTGGTTCGCCGGTAGGCTGGGTAAGCATCTACAACGAATTAATGTCGGGTTTCTAGAGCTAGCTACGGCAGCAGCTAGTTTTGGTTGATCACTCAGTTATTCCCGCGTGTATCCGCCAATCTAAACGAGAATGCGAACACAGCAGCCGCCATCGCAGAAGCAAGTCCGGCCGTAACGACCAAGTGGCTCGACCCTTGAGCATAGAGAAATCCAGCTGCAACGGGACCACAAGCGAGCCCCAGTTTTGAAGCTAAGCCGCCCAGGACGGTACCACGCCCGCCTTTGTCGTCCGTCGCGCAGGCTGCAAGCACATAGGGTAGCGCTACCGCCATGGTAAAGTAGATGGAAGATACCGAAAGCGCGAAGGCGGCAGGAGTCGTTCCAACGAGCACGAGTGTCTTAGCCACGCCGGCGATGAGCAATGCGGGGGCCACGGGCCGCCATCCCAACTTTCGACTCAAGAGGATCATTAGCAGCGATCCCGGAATTCCGGCAGTCAAGCCCAAGCCCACCACAAGGCCTGCGAAGGCGCGAGATTGCCCAAGATCCGCAGCAATCCCGATCATAAAAGCGCCGAGCCCGAGGTTGGCTGCTTGAAAAAGAAAAATCCCGCAAACCTTCAATATGAGCGGTAGTGTCAACCACTCCGTCAAGGCGGCAGAGCGAGATCGTGATGAAGGACCCGGCTGTCGAAATTGGGGGAGCAGGGGCACTATTACGGCGGCGATCATTCCGAAGGCCGCCAGAATACCGAAGACGATACCACTGTGCATCTTGCCGGCGAAGAACGACGACATGGCTATACCAATACCACCAAAGCCAAAGTGGAAGACGAACAGCACGCCAAAGCTACGCCGGGTGTCAGCGGTCCGAGACATCAGCGCGTAGGCAACGCTCGCAAGCAGGCCGCCGGCAAGTCCGTGGATGAAGCGAATGCTGAGCATCCAATAATAGTCGTAGACTGCCATCGTCGCCAGATCGGCAACGATCAACGTCGCGAGAAGCCCGATCAGAAACGCGCGCCATGGGACGCGTGATACGAGAAACAAGGCCAGCAACGCGCCAAGCATCGAGCCATAGCCATTCGCACCGGCCACGAAGCCTGCCTGATCCGGGCGCAGGCAGTATTCCGAACGAAGGGTCGCGATGATGGCCGGCATGATATCGACATAGAGCGGGCCGGCCATTGCAACCAGGGCCAGAATGATGTCGACCGAAAATGTGCCGCGCCGGACTGTTGTACTCGCGGCGTTCAGCGAAGCGGTTGCAGAGGATTGTTCGGTCACGGCATCTCCTCTATGGGACTTGTCCGGCAGGGCGGCCTTCAGGGGTGAGCGACATCAGCGATGTCGTCTCCTCACAGCGCGTTTGCCACGCGACCATCATGTTTTGCTGCGCGATCAATTTTGCTTGCTGCAGTAATGTGAACGCCGCTTCAGGGGACACCCGGTGCAATAGCTCGGCCTTCACCCGCAAAAGTTCGGGCAGGTGCCAAGCCTCGCCGCTTGCAGCGCACATCGCAAGGGCATCCTCAATGCATCGACCCCCTTCATCAAAGCGACCATGACTATTGAGCGCCTGAGCAAGAATGCTCAAAAAAAATGTCCGTCGGACCGGCCATCTGGTGCGGGTCAGTTCCTCGAGCCCAATCGAAAGCTGCTCGATTGCCGCCTCCAACCTGCCTCGCCCGAATGAGAGAGCGCCACGGAAACAACCGCCCCATGCTCGCCAGGGTCCAAAGGTCTGTCTTCCGGCAATCGATTGAAGCAGGTCCACTCGCTCTTCCATAATCTCAAGGGCGCCGCTGTAGTACGGCACAGGACACCCGGCTTCGACCAGGACAAGAGAAAGGGAGGTCGTATGCCCGCGCAACCGGGCATCCTCGACGCAGCTGGCAGCTGATGCTAAGGCTGCGTCTTGTCGGCCAAGTAGCCACATCGTCATGGCGTGGTAGGCCCGTGCGCTTGCGCTTTGATCGTATTGCATCCTTACGATTGGGCTCAGCGGCGGGGACTGGCTATCAATATAGGCTTCCAGGCTTTCACAAGCATCGGAAACTTGCCCGACGTAGAGTCGCGAAACACCCAGCAATCGATCCCCGATCCGAACTGCTGCTCCCGGGATATTTTCGGCCTTGGCGTGGGCCAAGACCCGGAACGTTTCGGCCGTTGCAAGCGATCTGCGATACTCACCCCCAGCTATCTCAGAAAGCCATGTGCCGTAAAATGCATCGAGCATGAGTGAGGGGTCACTGGACGCTTCAGCAATCCGCGCGGCCTTGGCCCAAAGTCGGTCCACTTCGGGTCCGGGGCCGATCGTGTAGATCAGGGCCGTACCCAATGAACTTAACAGCGATATCACCCGGGCGGGGTCGGTCTGGCTGGTTGGCTCGAGTGCGGCGATCGCCTGCTCGAAATAAATGCGGGCCTCGCTGACAAGCGATAGCTCAAACCAGACGGTCGAGGAGGCGATCGCAAGCTCGACACCCAGTTCTGTGTCGCCATTCGGGCCAAAGCACCAAGCCAGGCAAACACGAAGATCATCGACCAATGTGGCGAAGGCACTTATACGATCAGGGCTTGCTGTATGGCCCTTGTCTCGACCGATTTTCTCTAGCCTCGCCTGAACCAATATTGCATGGCGTTTGCTGAGACGGTCGAACTCGCCACGCTTTCGAAGTTTGGCCCGGGCATAAACTCGCGTCGTTTCCAGGAGACGGTAATGCGGCATTTCTTGCGTGAAGTCCGCGTTCACCAGCGACTTCATGACCAGGCTCGCGATGTCGTCGGTCGTGCTCCAAATCGGTTCCGCGATCGATGCGAGCTCAGCGCCGGCATCAAGAGAGAAAAGGCCCGGGAAAACCGAAATTCTCGCAAGGGTCGTCTTCTCGCTGTCCGAAAGCTGATCAAAGCTCCAATTCAGCGTCGCCTGCAGGGTCTGATGGCGAGGAAGAGCTGTGCGCCGACCGGTCGTGAGCAACTGAAACGCGTCATCGAGGCGCTGACCAAGGCCTTTGATCCCATAGGCGTCGACACGGCCGGCAGCAAGTTCGATCGCCAGTGGCATTCCTTCAAATCGCCTGCACAGCTCAATAATGATCGGAATGTCCGGCGGCTGGGGAACATAGTTTCCAAGGACCGATGCAGCGCGCTCTACGAAAAGACGAACCGCCGCAAAACTAAGCGGGTCCACCAATGAGCTGCCATCGTCGACAGGCGGCACCTTTAGACCGGAAAGGCGAAAGACCAGTTCGCCGGCAGCGCGCAGTGGTTCGCGACTGGTCGCCAGGATTTTTGCTTCCGGTGAATTGCGCAGAAGCTCTTCCGCAGCCTCCGCTGTTGCTTTCAGGAGATGCTCGCAATTGTCGAGGATGATTAGAGAGGAGGGGATTGGCAGCGGCTCCGATAATGGCTGCTGCTGGATCATTAGAGTTGAGGATATTGCGGCTTTGATAGTGCTGGCGACATGTGAGGCGTCGGTGACGCGGGCGAGGTCTACGACGATGACGGCGTCGTGCTCGTGAAGCAGGGCCCGTCCAACTTCAATCGCAGCTGTCGTCTTCCCAACACCACCAGTCCCCGCAATCGTCACGAGGCGCCTTCCGGCCAAATGCATGACCAACTGAGCGACGACTGTTTCACGGCCGATTACGGATTGCAGCGGGCTGGGGAGGTTATGAAATGTCGAAAGTCCTGGCTGCTCCTGCGCATCTCCCCCAGTCTCTGATCCGGAGAACTGAATTCGGCCGGAAAAGACATAGCCTTGCCTTGCAACGTTTTGGATAAAGGCCTGACCGTCGTTGCCGTCGCCCAGAATGCGCCGAAGAGCAGTCACCTGCACCCGAAGGTTAGCCTCCTCGACGAAGACCTTGGGCCATGCGCTCGCGATCAGATCCTGTTTCGAAACAACCTCGCCAGCGCGCTCCACCAGCGCGATCAGGATCTCGAGCGCGCGGCCACCCATCGTGACTGGGGCCCCTGATTTCGTAAGCTGTCTGTTCGTTAGCGATAAACGGAAAGGGCCAAAGGACGCTACCGAGCGATCGCCATTGTCGTCTGGGAAAGGGGGCACTTGGGCGTCGCATCCTGATTTTTTGTATCCTTGTCAGATATGATATCGGGGCGGCACTATACGTAAGTATAGGTTCCTGGATGTATGGAGGCCGCAGCTAGGCCGTTGAAGGGGCGCAGCGCCGACCGCCGAGGTGTCGGAATTGGAGGTTTCGAACTTTTCAAAAGCAGGGGCAAGCGATCTATCGCCTGAGTGATTGCATGTTATGCGGGAGTGCATTGGCCGCCGATCGCCCATGGGATGTGAAAAATTTACAGTTTTTTGCACCTTTGTCCGACGCACCCGAGCTATTCTCTCCTCCAGCCAGCTCTGACGGAGATTGCCATGAGTGAGACGGATTGCAATCAGTTGATCCAGAAGTTGCAAGATCAAGATGGAAGTTGCGCAACGATCGATGTGCGGGGATACCGGTTAATCCGGCAAGCTCTTAGAGAGGTGGCTTCCTTAGGAACTGACTGCGAGATTGAACAAATGGTGCGGGCACGAAACGTTCCTGCAAGCCGCCAGCGCGTGCAAATTCAGCTTGAGCATGATGCGTCTGGTGCGATTACAGCGGTGCGGGTGACATTCGAGGAGGACGGCGAAATCCTTCGCAACTGGTCGACACTTCAGCACAGCGAAATTTTCAAACTACTCGCGGACAATCAAGGAACAGATATCGGCGAACTCACAGATCGCTTTACCGCGCTTTACATAAATTTGCATACGGCCCGCCAATACATCTGCCTGCAGGATATCGCGGAAGCCAAGAAGATATTCGACAGAACGATTCCCCAGATGTTGGCGTTCTGGCATCAATCGAGAGACTACAATCTAGTCCGGGCCACCGCAAATCCAAATCCGGCAATTGACCAATAGGCCGCAAAGCGCTGGTCTGTCCCGGAATTCACTTATTTCTTCGGCGCCCTTCGTCATCGAAAAGCTTGCGGCATCTCATTTTGCGGCGGGCTTTTTTGTCAGGCTGCTTCAATTCTCGCAAAGCCTTTAGAGACAATCGAAATCTTCAAGCCTACTGGCCGACGATCAGTGGTTCTTCGCCAAGTGACATTCTGGCCAGTGACCTTTCAGCAGTCGCTTCTCAATGACACTTCGAGAAATGATACGGAGACCAATACCCATGAAGCGACTTTTCTTTCTGGTAACTTCCGTTGCTGCGATCGCAGCATCGACCTCGGCCTTCGCGGCCGATGCCGTGGACCAGATTCCTACCGCTCCTGTGGCTGTCGATGCAGCCACACCCTTCGACTGGAGTGGCGCATATATCGGCGCCCACACCGGCTATGGCTGGGGTACAGGCAAGACCAAGGGTCTCGGCTCCGACAGCTTCGATGGTTGGCGGCGAGGGTAAAATCCGGTGCAGTGCTTTCTGCCGGCAAAGGTTTGGATTTTGTCGCGGTCATGGCGGTCTCTTTTGATATCGGGATAAATTGGGCAATGGGCGCATTTTTGAGATGCGCAGAATTTGCTGCTCGTACCGCAACGTTCCACCATGCGCGTGCGAGCCGCACTATACCTAAGTGTTGCTCAGCAATACCTCAGGACAGTGTGTGCGGTTCGGCACCGATCTGGAAATGAGAGGATCAACGATTGCGACGCGCGATAGCCCAGGAGACAGCCGTAGTAATGACTACCACGGCGAGAATCATGAGGAGGTCAAGAAAGCTGACCCGGTCGAAGCCATCATTTCGGGAGAGAACGAAGCCGGCAATTGTCAAGGCGAAACAGACAAGCCCGGTGTAGGCGACGCCGGCGGCAGAAAACACCAGGATGGAAAGCAGGATGAGTGGCACGTAAAGGGCGCTCGAGAACGGCGACATCGGCCCGAGAATATCGAGTAGGAAGATAGCCGATGCGCAAAGCGGCGTGATGAGCAGGAGTATGCTGGGTGCGCGTTCGTTGATGATCATGATCGCATTCCTTCTGGCATGCCGGTCGTTCCGCATCAGGCCGTGCATCGGCAGCAGGGAAGACCGGATTGGGTTCAAACATGCTCTGAAGCTGAAAGCGGTTCGGCGATTGGTGGCCTTGTTTGGGCCTCCGACGGATCACTGCTTCAGAACTGTTCGCTTCGCCGTGAAAGATACGATTTGGATGGTGTCGGCGGAATCGCCCGATGGTGTAACGCTATGGCACCTTAGTATAGGCCGATCTGACGCGGCCGTGTTCAGGGCGAACGGTCGCCCGTGCATCGTGCCCCGTCGAAAGGGAAGTCTTGACACGCCAATCTGCCCCAAATGCCGGACCGGTCGATGCGCGTGCCTGAGAAAGTCTCTGAACCACTCGCTCGGCGGATCGGTCAACAAGGCTTTCGGATCGCCGTCATGGATCACACGAATTCAGAGCTGACTTGAGGGGAGGACCAAGCGCTTGCGGTGAGCGTAAGGAGGCTTCAGTTCGGACGGGCCGAACGCCCGTATTGATGGGCAATATGGGCACAAAAGGCCAAGGCGATATGGGGCAGTGAATGTCTTTCCGCCCCGCCGCTCGAGTGACAAAGGGGGATTAGCGCGGCTCCAAGGTCTGCAATCGTCTGGTCTTCGATCCCCCTGCAAGTCGCCAAGTCGTCGACAGGGGGCTGGCCGGCTCGCTCAGTCAGTTCGATGAGGTTCTGGCGGGGAATGTGGAACACGATAGCTTCAAACCGTCCTCGGATCGCGATCGCGGCCCCCTGTTTGAGACTGATCAAGCATATTGAATCCTTCGGATACCGTTTCAAAGGCGCGGCCGGACGATCTGGAAAAAGATCGCGATGCTCAACATCTATGAGGTAAAGGACGACGAGAAATGCGTCATCGGAAGGCAAGACGACCGGCGGATCATCTTCGTCGTAGTCACGCGATAGATGCGTGATGGCAAGTTCTGCGCCCTGCAACGGCCTAGTCACAAGAGAGCGGGCATTGTTTGCACCGAAACAATCGGCGACTTCTTCACCTGTTGCCAAAGTTCTTCTCACTAAAATCCCGTGGCCATCATTCCAATTCGCAACAGTCTGTCCAGCGCCGATTTGTATATTATTGCCGCGTTTTTCGCCTTATCCCTTTGTCGCTATGGCGTCGAAGAGCGAAATCGGCCAACATATAGCGGTTGGCCGTTCCTATCGGACGATATCTGATCGGCCCCGTCCTAGAACAAAGAGAGCTAAGCGATTTGGACCATAATCCCGCCATTGGGCCAAAGGCGCAGGCCGATCAGGTCAAGGACAGCTTCGGTTGCCCCTTCGACAAGCTTTACAAGAACCAGACCGTTCAGGGCGCCGATATAAGATTCTTCCGCAAGGGTACGAAGGAGCTAACCCTTGATCAGGTGACGACCGCAGCCAGCGATCGTGGTTTCGTCATCGGGATTTCGACAACTGGTGGCCATTCCCGTCGGATTTTCCACGAGCACCATGCCACGACTTACGAATTTGCGGAAAATTCGATGTATATCCGCAATCTTGCCGACCCTTACAAGGCCGACCTCTGGGGACCCTTCGACTTCCTGTTGCTCGAGATTTCGCCAGCCTCGTTGCAACGCATCGCCCAGGAGAGCGACCTCTCCGGCGTCTTTTCTCTCGATGTCAAGACGGCATACAGCGATCCAGTCCTTGCCAATCTGGTCAAGACTTTGATCCCTGCGCTGGAGCGGCCGGAACGGGCCAGCCAACTCTTTGTCGATCAATTGGCTTCCGCGATCGGCACGCACATAGTGCAGGAGTATGGTGGGAAACTGTCGTCCGTGAAGAGCATCCGGAAGCTATCCCGTGCCCATGAGGCCCTGGCGAAAAATATCCTGCTCGAAAATCTGAAGGGGGATATCTCGATCCTGGACGTTGCCGAGGCTTGCAATCTCTCGCGCGGATATTTCATCCACGCGTTTCGCGAGACGACCGGGATGACGCCCTACAAATGGCTGCAGAGCGAGCGGATTTCGCGTGCGTGCGAATTGCTTCGTACCACCGAACTGCCGTTGTTGGACGTCGCGACAGCATGTGGTTTTGCCGATCAGAGCCACTTCACGCGCGCTTTCACGACTGCCGTCGGTGTGTCACCTGGGACGTGGCGTCGCAATTCCTGACCGAAGGCTATCGGTCTCTGCTTGGCACCTTGTGACCCCTCGATTGCCGGTTATTCGGGTCGGCTGATTGTCGCGCGCTACCGCAATGGCCCCTGCGAACCCTACCATACTTAGGTATCACTGCCTCACATTGAGAGCTACCTGACATGTATCTCAGTTGAGTTTCGATGCATCTGCGTGACCGGCACTATCGCTCCCATCAAGTGCTTCATCAGTTGCATCGGAGATCGATATGCCGTTCCAGACCATCATCGCTGAGCGCGTCTTAAACTTTTCCAACGTCGGCGGAATTTCCGCGAAGGGCGCATTCCCGGAGGCAGTGCCGTATGTATCTGAGATAAGGCCGGAGCAGGTCACCAAGCCGACGCCGGGTGGGCTGGCGCCCTGGCAGGTCAAGCGCGTGACCGCCCATATCGATACGCGTCTGTCTGAAAAGCTTTGCCTCGACGGGCTTGCGGAACTGGCCAAGTTAAGCACCAGCTATTTCTCTGCAGCCTTCAGGTGTAGCGTTGGCACCTCCCCACACGTGTATATCACTACTCGTCGTGTTGAGCGGGCAAAGCAACTGATCGCAGACGGCATGCCGCTTTGCGAAGTCGCACTCGAATGCGGCCTTGCCGATCAGGCGCACCTGTCGCGCGTATTTCGCAGGGTGGCAGCGACAACGCCGACAGCCTGGCGTCAAAAGCAGAAGCGTCTGGCTGCGGCGCGCATCGCAGCTTGATGGATGTCCGGGAAGGCTGCGGTGTGTCCGGACGCGTTAGCGGCGGATCACCGGCCAGTCGATGGCCTGGGGCGCCCTTTCGAAAAGCGCGAGAATATCTGGCAGGAACTGGCGCTGGCGTCGCATTTCGGAGAAGACGGTCAGGTGGCGGTCATCAAGGACACCCTCGCGCAATTCGGTCAGTTTCTTCGCGCCTGCGCCATTTTCTTTCTCTTCGACATATTCGCGGAGGCGCGCCCGAAACCCGGTGTAGGCGCTCTTGCGGGCTACGCGCATGATCTCCCGATTCAACGTCAAGACATCGATCGTGAATTCTGCCCTGGCCAGATCTGCCGGAGCGAGAGTGTCAACTGCCAGGAAATTGAACGTGCCTTCGAGCACGGTTCCGTCTGGCGTCGTCCCGCCAAGGTCAAGCTCGGGATATACGGTTGGATCTTCCTGTCGTGGATCAATGCATCCTGCAGGACCGGCGGGAGGAGGAACGACCGGCTCCAAGGCCGCGTCCGAAATTGTTATGTGCTTCGGCCTAGGAAGCGGTGGCGACAGCCGTGCCGGCGATCGTCAAGGCGACGAGACCTACGGTGACAAACTGACGAGTGCTCATCATCATGGTCGTGATCCTTTCGAACGGTCAGCTGCTATGTCTGATATGCATGACCGTGGGTGGGACATAAGCTCTGGGTTGATTGCCGCAAATTTTCCAAACAGTTAAACGTTGTTAACTTTTGGACAATCCGCTTGTGATTGCAACCTTAGTGCGCGTAATTGCTTGCTTTCCGGAAAGTTGTGTAGACAGTCGCTGGACGAGTATCGTGATCTAATTGCGGCGCTGCAAACCTGGCTACTTTGCGGCCGTCTCTCCACCTGGAGACGGCTGCATTTGCTGTAACTGATCGATCAGGCGCCGGCCAAGCCGCTGCCAATCATGTTTCCGGGAACGATAACCTTCTCATACTGCTCTTCGGTCACGAAACCGGATGAAAGCGCGGCCGCCTTGAGGGTCGAGCCGGTCGCGACGGCATTTTCGGCAATATGGGCGGCCTTCTGATAGCCGATAACCGGAGACAGCGCGGTGACCAACATCAGATTATTATCGACATAGGACTGGATCCGATCCCGGTCGATCTCCGTGCCTTCGACCGAATAGGTGCGGAATTTCTCGCAGCCGTCGGCCAGAATTGCCGCCGAGTGCAGGAAATTATTGATGATGATCGGCCGCATGGCGTTGAGCTCAAAATTGCCCTGACTGCCGGCGAATGCGGTCGCGGTGTCGTCGCCGATCACCTGGATCGAGATCATTACCATCGCTTCGCATTGTGTCGGGTTGACCTTGCCGGGCATGATGGAAGAGCCCGGTTCATTGGCCGGCAGTTTCAGTTCGCCAAAGCCGCAGCGCGGGCCGGAGGCGAGCCAGCGCATGTCATTGGCGATCTTCATGAGGGAGACAGCGACACCGCGCAGCGCGGCCGAGGCGCGAACCATGGGATCGAGCGAACCCTGCGCCATGAACTTGTTGGGTGCAGTTACGAACGGCTTTCCGGTGAGTTCTGCAATCTTGTTCGCGACATTGACCGAAAAGCCCGCCGGCGCATTGAGGCCGGTACCGACGGCCGTACCACCGAGTGCAAGCTCAAGCAGGCCCTCGCGTGCATGCTGGATTTCGGCGATGACTGCGCGGATTTGGGCGGCCCAGCCGGACCATTCCTGCCCGACCGACAGCGGTGTCGCGTCTTCGAGATGGGTGCGGCCAACCTTGACCACGTCCATCCATCCAGCTGCCTTCTTCTCGATCGTCGATGCCAGCTTCTCGAGTTCGGGGATGAGCCGATCGTCGATCGCGGTCACTGCGGCGATATGCATAGCCGTCGGAAAGCTGTCATTGGAAGACTGGCCCATATTGACGTCGTCGTTCGGACCGACCGGATGCTGCGAGCCGAGGGTTCCGCCGAGCAGCTGGATCGCTCGGTTCGACAGGACTTCGTTGACGTTCATGTTGGACTGAGTTCCGGAACCGGTCTGCCATACGAAGAGGGGGAAGTGCGCATCGAGATCACCGGCGATTGCCTCGTCGGCGGCCTTTACGATGGCGTACATCTTCCAGCCGGGGAGCTTGCCGGATTGGCCGTTGACGAGAGCCGCCGCCTTCTTGACGACACCGTAGGCACGGTAAACGGCCTTCGGCATCCGATCGCCACCGATATTGAAGTGAAGCAGGGACCGTTGCGTCTGAGCCCCCCAGTAACGATCAGCAGGGACCGTTACTTCGCCCATGCTGTCGAACTCGGTGCGTTCGCCCGTTGCAGCGAGGCCGATCGGAATGTCCTTCATCACCGGATGGCTGCTTGTGGTGTCATTCATGGTCTTGGTCCTTTCGTGAGTTCGCAGGTGAAGACTCGTTCGGGAAGCCCGAGAGCGGCAACGCCAGGCCGATGGCAATGGCGATGGTGGTGATTGTCGTGATGATGGCGAGCGAGAATGTGTTGGCGACGAGGTCAAGCGGAGCTTTGGCGCCCAGAGACATAATCTAGAGGCCGCCGATACCAGCGCGGAAGCCGAATGATCCGGGGATCATTGCGACGACGCCTGGAAAGGCAAACACCACGGCGGGCACCTGGTGAATGGATGCCGCCAATCTCGCGATCAGTGCGGCAACTATGGCACCAATCAGCGAGGCGATCGGGAGGTTTATGCCCAGTTCCTCCGGGCCGGTGCGCAGTCCGTGGCTTGCCATTCCTGCGATGACGCAGAAGGCGATGCCCCGAACAGGAACGTTGAAGAGCAAGGCAAAGCCGATGGCTGCGAGTGCGGAGAACAAGAGATCTTCGGGGACCGGGAGCATGCCCGGCCCCACATCGACCGGCAACTTGGCGCCCGTGACAACACCCACCACATAGAGCGCGAAGCCGATCGTTAGGACGAGGGTTATCCCCGTTGTCAGCCGGGCAATGCCGTTTCCGGCGTGGCCCGTGGCAATTTCTCGAATGCCGTTGATGAGGGGGACACCCGGAACGAGGATCATCCCGGCTGCCGTCAGCGCAAGGATCGGCGATTCCTCCGGCCGCAGCCGTAATGCAAAGACTGCGACAAGGCCGCTGATGATGGCCACAGCGAAAGTGACCGCGAAGGGGTTCGGTAGAAGCTCCGGCAGGCGCCGCCTTAGAAGGGTGCTGACCAAGCCTGTTACAAAAGATGCCAGCGCCACCGTCCAGGAAGAACCGAACAACATGGCCAGGGAGCCGGTCGTCACCGCTACACCCAGGATGACCACATACTCGGGATAGCCATGACTATTTCGTTCGGCGTCATCGATCCGACGCTCGATCTCGAATGAGCCATCTCGGCGCAGGAGGATATCATCGGCGATTTGCTGGATCTCCAGCAACTTGCCCATGTTCACACCGGTCGTGGCTACTTCGTGGCCGAGTTTGGTGCTGAACTGCTCCTCGGTTCCAACGGTAACGAGGATGCCCTCCGGGGTGACCAGGGCGTGGGCAGGATGCCCAAGGTGTCGGGCAATCTCGGTGACGTTATGTGCGACATGCCGCGTATCGGCCCCATTCATGTAGAGAAGGCGGCCGATACGCGCGGCAAGGTGGGCCGCGCGAGCCGCCGGGACAGAGGCCCGGGGCTCTACGGCTTGTTTGTCCCGGGCCATATCCATATCAGATCAAACGAATTCCAGACCGAGCACGGAGGCGGTCTCTGATCTGATCTTGCGGCAGGCATCAGCGTCCGTCTTGAGGTCGATGCCGTAAGTCGGGATGACTTCACTCAGGCGTGGCAGCCAGGCGTCTTCGGTCAGCCTGTCGGCAAAGCACTTTTCGAGGACTTCGATCGCGATGAAAGCCGCCGTTGAAGCACCAGGGGAGGCACCGAGGAGTACGACGAGGGAGTTATCGGCGGCAGCAATCAGCTGCGTGCCGAATTCCAGTTCGCCACCCACATGTCCCTTCGGCTTGATGATCTGGACGCGCTGACCGGCGACGGCTTCGGTCCAGTCTTCTTCCTTTGCCAACGGGAAGAAATGCTGCAGCGTTTCGAACTTTGCGCGGTCAGTCGCGACGACCTGGCCGACGAGATATTCCTCGAGCTGCAAGCTGTGGAATGCCACATCCAGCATCGGCAGAATGTTGGCCGGACGGATCGAACCGAAGAGATCAAGATATGATCCCTCCTTCAGAAACTTGGTCGAGAAGCCGGCATAGGGGCCGAACAGGACCGAGCGCTTGCCGCCGATGATGCGAGTGTCGAGGTGAGGCACCGACATGGGCGGAGAGCCGTGTGCCGCCTTACCGTAGACCTTGACATGATGGCGGCTTGCAACGGCATCGTCGTCACACCGAAGCCAGATCCCGCTAACTGGGAAACCGCTATAACCGTGACCTTCGGGAATGCCGGATTTCTGGAGGAGCTCGATGGACGCGCCGCCGGCGCCGATGAATACGAAGCCAGCAACGGTCGAGGACCTGTCACCGCTTGTGACATCCTCCACCTCGACGCGCCATTTTCCGTCCTCGGTCCGCGACAGGTCCGTGACGCGGTGCTTAAAAAACACCGAGAAGCCGCTCTGCGCCGAAAGCTGGGCTATCAGAAGATGGGTGAGGGCACCATAGTCGACATCCGCACCGCTGACGATGCGGGTAGCTGCAACCGCTTCGCCATTGGCGCGACCTTCCATGACGAGCGGCGCCCACTCTTCGATCCTGGCCGAAGCGTCCGAGAACTCCATGCCATGGTAGCAATGGCTTTTCGTCATGGCAGCGAAGCGTTTGCGAAGAAACGCGACATTGGCGTCCCCGGTCACGAAGCTCATATGGGGGCAGGCATGCAAGAAGGCGCCCGGATCCTGGATCGCGCCCTTGCGGACGAGATGTGACCAAAGCTGCCGCGAGACGTCGAATTCGACGTTGACTTCGAGGGCCTTGTGGATATCGACGGTGCCGTCTGCGAGCTGGGGCGTGTAGTTCAGTTCGCAATTGGCCGCGTGGCCCGTACCGGCGTTGTTCCAGCCATGGGAGCTTTCGAGCGCGCAGTCCTCAAGCACTTCGAAAGCAACCATGGACAGCCCAGGTTCAAGCTCCTTGAGCATGGTCGCCACGGTCGCGCTCATGATGCCGGCGCCGATGAGAACGATGTCGGCTTTCTCGTTGACGTTAGCCATGCACCTGCTCCTTGCTCTGCGACGACGTGGTTGCGACGAACCCGGCGCTGGCAGCGTTTGCCAGGATCACATATGCGCGACGCCACGGATCTTCCCCGAGCAGCCGCCAACGATGGCCTGTGCCCGTTGTGTCCTCGGCAAGTAGAATGTCGCCCGGATGAATGGTGAAGCGCTTGCCGCTTTTGGTTTCGAACTCGAGCGTGCCGCTCAAGGTGAGAACGAACTGGCGGATGGGGGCAGGATGCCAGGCATATTCTCCGCCAGGCCCGGTCTCGCGAAACGAGATGGAAGTGCTCTTGAACACCGCACTTAATGTGTCTCCGCGTTCACCCTTCGGGAGATCGATGACCCCCTCCTCGAACTTGGAATTGCCCTCGCTGTCGGTCCAGATTCGGACGCATCGAAACATGTCTTTCACCTCACTTTGGCTCAGACACCCGTTGCATTTTCGGGCCTGATCTGTTTGCAGTGAGGTGCAGCCTAAGCTGCTGGCGATCGGCGGCGATACCACGCTTAGGTATAGATTTGACCAGACTTTAGCCTATCGAGGATTGGTCTTGTCAGGCGTAAGCTATTGAAAATCAATAAATTTAAATAATATAACCCTGTTCCCCTCCAAAGCACTAGCGCGCATCCTGTACTGCCCAAGGCAACGGATGGGATAGACCTCCACGTAGCGGTTTAGATTGCTGTCAGTCTTTCGGAAGAAACGATCTGAGACCACGTAAGGAAAACTTGGAGCTCCATTCCGACAACGCGCGTAATCTCGTTTACGGTCCGGTTGGCGAGAAGTTGCCGCACGCCGCAGTAGATCATCATGGCGTGGAGTCGCCGGATCGCTTCGGCTTATATCGGCAAGGCTTGACCGTTCGTCGGGTCTTCTATTCATCAGGCCGCGAAAGAGGGCCCAGCATTTCTGTAAGCTTTTCGTCAAGCGCTTCTATGAATGCTCTTACTTTGGGCAGAAGCATGCGTGTCGTGGGATAGACAGCCCCGACAGCGAGTGGCTCGGGTTCCACCCCTTGGATCTTGATTTGGACGAGGCGGCCCGCACGCACGTCATCGGCCACATTCCACCGGGCAACAAGACCTGCAATAGACATTTACCGGGCAATCCGGACGGTCTTCTCGGTTCTCACTTGCACGAGGCGAACTTTCCGACCTGCGACGCAGGCTGTTGCGTGAGGATGCAGCAAGGCTTCTTCCGCCACAGTTCATCGTGGCGATCGATGCGGAGGAGGCCCCGTCCGTCCAGGGCATTTTCGATTATGAGGCGGACCGGATCAGCGGGACTTCAACCGCTCTGATCGGAGATGCGGCGTTCGTGGTTCGCCCCCATACAGCAATGGGCGTGGCCAAGGCGGCCGGCGACGTCCTGTCGCTTCGTGCGCATCTTCGGCGGGCAACAAACCTTGTGGCGGCATTGCGTGGTTTTGAAGCGGAGAGGATCGTGGTCGGCCGCGAGATTGCCGCATACGGGCAGCAACTCGGCCGTTCGTCCATGCGATAACGATGTTCACCTTGCCGGACTAGCCTGCGGAGCACGCAGAAAACGATACCATAGGGCTGGTCCCCTAAACGTACGTATGGTTCAGCCATGGTGCGATGAGGGCTACGGTTCGACAACTCAAATGTTACGCCCGGATGGGCGCGAGAGGTCGAACGATGTACGAAGATTCCGTCAACAGTTTCGCGGAAGCTGGCGTCCACAAGGCGCAAGTCGTTAAAACCCAGTTTTTTGCTTTCGTGATCGGCGCAGCAATGGCCGGAGCCTATATCGGCTTCGGCGATGTTCTAATGTTCACCGCCGGTGCTCACGTCGATCCTGCTTGGGCCCATCTGGTCATGGGCATCGTCTTTTCGTCTGCTTTGACGATCGTCGTTTTTGCTGGCTCCGAATTGTTTACGGGAACAGCCATGTACATGACGCTCGCGGTTCTGACCCGGCGGGCGACAATCGGTGATGTCATTCTGGTTTGGTGTGCGGCGTGGATCGGCAATCTGGTCGGCGCAGTTATTCTTGCGGCGCTCATCCATCTTGCAGGTGGCGGCGTCATCCTTGGTGATGGCAGCCAGACATTCTTCAGTATCGTCTCTGCAAAGATGTCGGCTGGCTCTGCAGCACTTCTGGCGCGAGGGATCCTCTGCAACTGGCTTGTATGTCTGGCTATCTGGATGGCCGGCAGAACCGACAACGCCGCGGCAAAGGTCATGCTGATCTTCTGGCCAATCACGATTTTTGTCGCCGCCGGCTTTGAGCATTCGGTGGCAAACATGTTTACCTTTGCGGTCGCGCTCATCGGTGATCATCCACCAAGCGTGACGTTCGCTGGGGCCATCCACAACCTCGTCTGGGTGACGCTCGGCAATCTGATTGGCGGCGCCGTCTTCATGGCGCTTGGATACTGGGCCCAGTTCTATAGCAGTGGCCGCGTTTCCTTTGCGCCATCAGCTGTCCCCTCTCAATCACGTATCAAGGCAACGTGGGGTGACCAGTGATGTCTCCGCCAACCGAACCCGGCGAGAACAATGGCGCCGCACTCCAGTTGGCGTTCCCCAGTGTCCGGCCCGATGATGCCGGCGCCCAGATGAAGCATCTCAAATCCATGACCGCTCATGCGCGCCATGGCATCGTCATAGGCCTTTGTGCCAAGCTCGAAGAAATGTCGCTTGTGGCAAGGGCGAGGGCAATGGCAGACCTAGAGGTGATGCTGGCAGACCTATCGCAATCAATACGGCTTTCCGCCGCCGAGATCTCTGACGCCACCTTTGGGCTCGCATTAATAGGAAAAATGTCCGCTTCAGTCAGCCGGATCGAACAGAATTTCACTGGATGACGCTCGCGAGATCGGATGCTTTGAGGCGCCGCTTTTCTGGCGCCAATTCTAGAATCGCCAGGACGCGAAGCCCGCGACACAATCGTGGGAATGTCCTCAAATGCCGTGGGCGCGTGCGCGAACGTATATGGTCGGCGACACCTAAGTATAGTTACGTTCATTCGAACAGCCCGCTAATCTGGCACTCGTTACCTCGATCGCCGCCCGTCGACGAGGCCGGCAGCGCCAAGGCGCTGCAAGGTCCGAGCAACCCTCCCCTCGGACCGACTGCGGACCACCGCGATCCGCAAAGGCCGCCTTCCACTGCCGGGAAGGTGGCCTCTTTTATTTGGCGACTCTGCCTCGAATTCCCTCGTTTCGAAGGGTTCCCGTAATGAGCAACTAGACCATTGTATAGGTCCGGCGGACGCCGCGAAAAGCTATCCTTCATCTCAAAGATATGGAACCGCCCATGACACAGGTGCTGGAATTGAGATTGGCAAGGTTGGAAGCAGGTCGATACGATCTGATCTTTGGTAGTACAGCCCTGCTCGTGGCTGCGGCGGTTTTTGCCGTCGATATGTTCTCCCAGATCGAGGGTGCGATAGCCGTTCTATATGTGATTGCGCTTCTGCTGGCAGCTGAGTCCGTAAACAGGCTTGGTCTGATCATCGTCACGGCGCTCTTCATGGTAGGCGCGTTGACTTCATTTTTCGTGACACACGCGTCGGATCCTGACTTTCCGACTTTCCTGCGCCTTTGTGTAGCACTTGCCGCTCTAGCAGTGACAGCAGCGTTGCTGTTGCGAACAGACCAAGCCAGAACGGCGCTTCTTCAGACAAACTCTGCGTTGCGCGCTAGTGAAGCCCGCTATCGTGCGATTTTTGATCGCACTCGGGTCGCCTTGTGGGAGTGGGATTATTCGAAATTGCGCGAATTCCTGATGAGTCTAAAATCTCGCGGCGTGACCGACGCGAAGGCCTATGCGCAGTCGAACCCCGGCTTTTTGAAGGATTGCGTCTATAAGATTGAAATCGTTGATGCCAACGAGGCGGCGGTTGAGCTCCTTGGTGCATTTGCTGCCGATGTTCCAGGTGGCATCATGCACCGGATCATCCCGAAGGATAGCGATACGTTCACGGCCCTGCTGCAGGCTATCATGGATGAAGCAACCTATTTCGAAGACAATGCAGAGGTGTTCAACGAAGATGGCGAACCGAGAATCGTTCTTCTCGACATCAGCTTTCCGAAAGATCCATCGGCGTTCAGTCGTGTGATCGTCAGCATGGTTGATGTGACGCAGCGAGAGGAAGCACGCAAGGCGCTTGCCGATGCACAGGCTGAACTGAGCCGTGCTTCGAAAGCGGCGACGGTCGGTGCGTTGTCGGCGTCGCTCGCCCATGAGCTCAATCAGCCACTTGGAGCAATCGCAGTCGCTTCGCAGACCCTTATTCGCTGGCTTGATCGGACACCGCCGGACATTGAATCGGCAAAGCGATCTGCAGAACGGATCCTACGCGACAGTAATCGGGCGAGTGACATTTTCAAGAACACACGTGTCATGATGCTGCCGACACCAAAGGAGAATGAGACCGTTGATCTGGCGAGTTTGGTCAACGACACACTCACGCTGATGGACCACGATCTGCAGCGCGAACAAACGGATGTGGAGGTCGTCCAAAAGACGAAACTTCCAGAGGTTGCCGGCATTCGCGTCGAGATGCAGCAGGTCCTGATAAATCTGATTTCCAACGCGGCGCAGGCCATGACGGGATCGGATGCCTCCAAGAAACTGGTGACCATCACGCTGGATGCGCCAGCCGACGCAACTCACGTCTCAATCACGGTTCGGGATACAGGGCGAGGACTTGATGCCGATGCTCAGCAGAACCTGTTCAAGCCTTTCTTCACGACCAAGGAAAACGGCATGGGGATCGGCCTTTCTATTTGCAGAAGTACCATTGAAGCCATAGGCGGCTCGCTTGATGGGCACAATCATCCCGATGGCGGCGCGATTTTTGAGATCAAATTACCGAAGGAGAAAGCCGATGCTTGAAATGAAGACCAGCAAGCGGAACCCGGACTCCCCCGTCATCTATATTCTCGATGACGATCTTTCGATGAGGGAGTCCCTGATCGACCTCTTTCGCTCCATGCAGTTCGAGGCTGAGGCCTACGCAAACCCGAACGAGTTTATGGGGATGGCCGATCTCAATCGCGCGGGTTGCATCGTTCTTGACGTTCGCTTGCCTGGCATCAACGGCCTGGACTTCCAGACCCATCTCGAGCGTGCCGGTAGCCTTCTCCCCATCGTCTTCATGACCGGATACGGCGATATCTCCATGAGCGTCCGTGCCATGAAAGCGGGCGCCGTGGATTTCCTGGCCAAGCCATTTCGCGATCAGGATATTCTGGATGCCGTCCTTGCTGCAGTCGAACGCGATGCAACCCGCCGACGCGAAATGCGCCGCCACCAAGACGTCGCAACCCGCTTCGAGACCTTGACAGTTCGAGAGCGTGAGGTGATGGAGGCAGTTGTCGAAGGTCTAATGAACAAGCAAATCGCCTTCAGGCTCGGTATAAGCGAGATCACCGTAAAACTGCATCGAGGAAACGTCATGAAGAAGATGCAGGTGAAGTCGGTCGCAGAATTGGTTCGCGCGACTGAGCATGCCACTGAACATCTGGCACGATCGGCAAGTCCCACGCTCGTCCGCGTTGCCTAAGACCAATAAGAAAACAATGAGAGTCGGAATAAGTGTCCCAATCTTCCCTAATCGCCGTTGTCGATGACGATCTGGCAATCCGCGAAGCGCTCGATGACCTGATCAAATCGCTCGGATATCAAAGCAAGCTGTTCGAGTCTGCTGAGGCCTTCCTCGCATTCAAGCAGCGCTCTACCGTGGACTGCATGGTCGTTGATGTGAAAATGCCCGGTCTGAACGGTATCGAACTTCAAAGTCGTCTGAATCAGGACGGAGACCGTCCTCCCATGATCTTCATGACGTCTTATCACGACGAATATACCCGAAGCGCAGCGCTTGACGGTGGTGCGCTAGCCTTTCTCGGCAAGCCGGTTGATCTGACCAAACTGATCGAATTTATCGATGTGGCGCTGGCTTTACCCAAGCGCGCCTGACCAAAGATCCGTCGTTCAACGACCGTCATTATCCAAATGCCAGGGAGACGGAGAAGGCCTCGCACAGCGGCTTTCCCAGAAGCTGTCAGTTAAGGCGATGGAGCACCGGAGGAGGTCGTCGTTGTTGAACGCGACTGATAGATCCTTTTACCAAACGTGGCTCAACCACCGGTCATGCTCATATGCCGGGCGACGCTCGGACGATTGTTCGAGCGGTCGATGATAAAATCATGGCCTTTCGGCTTGCGACTGATCGCTTCCGAAATTGCTGTATCGATGGCCGTGGCGCTTCCATCAGTGCGCAGTACAGACCGAAGGTCCGCGGCGTCGTTCTGGCCGAGACATAGGTAAAGCGTACCTGTGCAGGTCAGCCGAACGCGATTGCAGCTTTCGCAGAAATTATGGGTCATGGGCGTGATAAAGCCCACACGACCACCTGTCTCCGCAACCTTCACGTAGCGCGCCGGACCACCGGTGCGATACGTCAAATCGTGAAACGTGAATTGTTGCTCCAGATCGGAGCGCAACTTTGAAAGCGGCAAATATTGCTCAGTGCGGTCTTCGTCGATCTCTCCCATCGGCATCGTTTCGATAACGGTGAGGTCCATTCCGCGACCGTGAGCGAACTGGATGAGAGCTGGCATCTCGCTGTCGTTAAAGTCCTTGAGGGCAACGGTATTGAGCTTGATCGCGATCCCGGCCTTCTGCGCAGCGTCCAGCCCTTCCATGACACGGTTGAAATCACCCCACCGAGTGATCTTACGGAATTTCTCCGGGTCGAGCGTGTCAAGCGAGACGTTGATCCGCCGCACGCCGCAGTCGGCGAGTTCTGAAGCGTACCGCGCCAGCTGGGAGCCGTTGGTTGTCAATGTCAGCTCGTCGAGCCCCTGACCGATATGTCGGCCCAGCTGGCGGACCAGATACATTATGTTCTTACGAACCAGTGGCTCTCCGCCCGTCAACCGAAGTTTGCGGACACCTCGCTCAATGAAGGCAGAGCAAAGCCGATCGAGCTCGTCGAGTGACAACAGATCCTTTTTTGGAAGGAACGACATGTTTTCTGCCATGCAATAGGTGCAACGGAAATCACACCGGTCTGTCACGGAGACGCGCAGGTAAGTAACAGCTCTGCCGAACGGATCGATCAATCCGTTTTCGACTGGGGTTTCAAAGCTCTGCGCAGTCTGAAGAACTGTCATCTGTCTCACGGTTCCTTCCGATTTCGCATGAAAATCCAGCACACGAAGCGCCAGGACAACCATACTTATGTATAGGCTAATGTCCTGCGCGTGTATCACGCAGTGGACGTCACTCGTCCGCGACGAGGTCGCTCGGAAAGTTGATTAAGACGTCGGTTCCCAGTGTGGGGCGTTCCAATCGACGCCATAAGCGCTTTCGTGAAGGCGACAACCTTGGCACTTGGGCTCTGAAGGGTCCGTAGAAGGTAAATACCGGGCGGATCGTCGTTCCAACAGCCGACGGCGTGACGGCACGTTTGCGGGCTGTTCCGGAGAAGCTTCCTTCCTGGACGACACCCACGAATGTGGGAAGAAACTCAGCTTTCATCTTTGCATTCCCGGCAAAACCGTTCTGAGGAGATTTGGGCTCATACCTGCGGCCTGTAGGGTCCAATTTCCTGCTTGCCAGAAAACCTCAGAAACAAGCGTTTTCGCTGTATTTCCCTGCATTCTGCGCAAAAAAACCGGACTTTCCTCCAACACCTTTGCCGGTGGCGAAGGCGAGAAGCCAAGACCAAAGGATAGGGTCGAGACTAATCAGTATAATTGAGGCCAAGCCCGTCGAATGCCAATTTCACCCCAGAGCAGACAACGGGTTGCTCGAAAAGATCACCGCAAGAGCGCCAGGAACTTTGCCGGAAAGGCCTTGGGTTCGGGTGCAAAAAACAGACCGAAAGGATAGAACCATGAAAGTCATCACCGACAAGCTGCTTTCGCTCTCCGCTTACTCGCACGAGATCGACGTCCCGCTCGACCAGATCGATATCGCCGATTGGCTCTTCAACCTGCCGGAAGCGGAATATCAGCGTTGCTGCGTGCCGGATCACGTCTCGTGCGGCGCCACCTTCACCGATGATGGCCGCAAGATGTCTATCAACGTCGAGAAGATCGGCACGGGCCTGGTCATCCAGCACTATGTCGCCGACGAGGCCACGCCGTCCTATTGCCGCATGAATTCCATCTCCGACGTCTTCACGCCCACCGGCGAGCGCACGCAGGTCAATGTCATCTGGGAGCTGATCGCGGAAGCGATCGATGGCAACCGCACCCGTTACACCAACAAGGTTACCTGCCACCCGACCGACGCCTTCATGGCCTTCATCGAGCAGCACGGCCAGTCGTTCGAAGATGCTGCAGCTGCCCGCCAGGCTGCCGGTGGTGACCACAACCATCGCGAAACGCCGTTCTTCGCCGAAAGCATTGCCCGCAAGGCTCGCGCTCGCGCCGCCGCCAAGGTCGCTGCAGAGTGAAGGCGATCGTCTATGACAACTTCGGCAAGGCAGATGTTCTCCGCCTTGACGAGGTTCCCAAACCGGAGCCGCGCCCAGGCGACCTCCTTGTCGAGGTCAAGGCACTCGGTGTTAACCGCGCCGACCTGCTGCAGCGCCAAGGCTATTACGGCACCCAAACCTATGGAGAAAGTGCCTTGCTGGGATTAGAGCTGTCGGGCAGAGTTGTTGCCGTCGGATCCGACGTGACGGACGTGGAGCCTGGCGATCACGTCATGGCTATCGTCGGCGGTGGCGCCTATGCCGAGTATGCGCGTGTCGACCGAGGCATGGCAGTGGCCATTCCTGAAGGTTTCGGCTTCGTCGAGGCCGCAGCAATCATGGAATCCTTCGTCACCGCCTGGGAGGCGCTCGTTCATCTTGGCGAGATCGCGCCTGGCAGTTCCATCCTCATTCATGCGGCAGCTGGTGGTATCGGCTCGGCGGCAGTCCAGATCGGCAGTGCTCTGGGAACACGCGTCTTCGCGACCGCGTCTGCGTCGCGACGGGCGGAAGTCGAGGCACTCGGTGCGGAGCGTGTCTTCGACTACAACTCCGAGGACTTCGAGCTCGGCATCCGTGATGCCACTGATGGCCAGGGCGTCGATGTGATCGTCGATTTCGTAGGTGGCCCTTATCTCGGGCGCAACCTTCGCAGTCTGCGTCCCGGCGGCCGGCTGGTCCAGGTTGGGCTACTTAGTGGCCAGGACAACACAGACATTTCATTGGGCCTCGTCCTCCACAACCACCTGAAGATCATCGGCACGGTGATGAAATCGCGCAGCGCTGAAGAAAAGCGCGAAATGGTCCGCCGGTTTACCGAAGACGGTCTTCCCATGTTCCGCGATGGCCGATTGCGGCCAGTGATCGGGCAGACTTTCCCGCTTGCTCGCGCCTCTGCTGCCCACAGTGCAATGGAAACAGGTGGCGGCTTCGGGAAGATCGTTCTCACGATCGATAACGAGGACTGATTCCCACGGTTACCGCCGCTTGGCGGTGACCGCCGATTTTTGAGACCGCAATCGCGGCGAAAGCCGTTCACAAGCGAGCGTAGCGATGGACTACTATAAAAATTATGCCGTGAAATACGGTCGCCCTGTCGCTGATGCCGTTGCGGATCGATATGGTGACGCAGATAGCCTCGTCCGATCCGGCAATCCCATCATCGATCATATGTTGATGCATCGAAGCATTCGCCGGTTTACATCCGATTCGGTGGCCGAAGGCGATGTGAGGACTGCGATTGCCGCCGCCCAGTCGGCAGCGACGTCGTCCAACCTTCAGAGCTGGAGTGTAATCAAGGTGTCGGACCCGTCGCATAAGCAGGAGGTCAATCGCCTTTGCGGCAACCAGGGCCAGATCGACGATGCGCCCCTGATGCTCGTATGGCTAGCCGATCAGAGCCGCAACTATGCGATCGGTGAGGCTTACGACACACAGCTTGAGGCCTTCGACTATCTCGAATCAACGATGCTCGGCATGGTCGACACCTGCATTGCCGCTCAAAATGCAGCATTGGCATTCGAAGCGCTTGGCTACGGCACCTGCTTTATCGGAGCCGTGCGGAATAACGCCGAGGCGCTGGCGGCGCTCCTGCAACTTCCCGCACGGTGCGTTCCGGTCATCGGTCTCGCCGTCGGGCGGCCGCATCCCCGGCACGACAGCGACATCAAGCCGCGCTTGAGTCAGGACATCGTGGTGCATGACGAGGTCTATCGCGTTGCTGAAGGCCAGGAGATCACGGCCTACGATCGCGTCATGACAGAATTCCAGGGCAAACAGGGAATGGCTCCTCACGGATGGTCAGGGGCTGTTGCCGTCCGGCTGGGCACAAGAAGTGCGCTCCATGGCCGAGATCGGTACATGGAATTCCTTCGTGTAGCCTATATGGGGACGCGGTAACGCCTCCTCAGCCGGCGCCACAGACACGAGCAGAACGCAACATTTGTGCCGGTTCGCGACGAGCCATCTGATCGGCAGGCCGGCTCTCGCGACGAGAGAGTTCTGCCCTGGCGTAAGCGTCAAACCGGTTGGTTTCTGGGTCGATCGCGCCGGTCATACGCAGCTGAAATAGGTCCAAAAGGTCCTACGAACACGACCCGTGGTGCCGGCCTCGCTGGCGCATCCTGATCTGCGAGCCTGCCGACATGTCTATCGAACTCGACTACGAATTTCTTGTCGGTCTGCTGATGGCGGTGCTCGTTTTGGCGTTCGCCGCCAAACACCTTCACTTACCCTCTGCTGCCGCCCTGATTGGCGGCGGAATCGCGCTTGCCTTCATCCCCGGAATTCCTGTCGTCGCGATGGATCCCAATCTCGTGATGGTCGTGTTTCTGCCGCCGCTTCTTCTCAGCAGCGCGTATCAGACCGTCTGGCTCGACTTCAAACAGTATTTTGCGGCGATCTCGTCGCTGGCCGTGGGCGCCGTGGCGTTCACGACACTATCTGTGGGGGCGATGGTCCATTGGCTGCGCCCGGATATTCCCTGGTCTGCTGCGTTTGCATTGGGTGCCATCGTATCGCCCCCGGACGCAGTTGCCGCGCGCGCCGTGCTCGATAAATTGCGACTACCCACCCGTGTGACGACGGTCCTGACTGGCGAGAGCCTGGTCAACGATGCGAGCGGCCTTGTCCTCTTCCATTTTGCCGTCTCTGCAGCGGTGAGTGGCACTTTCGACGCGCCGGTGGGAGCCGCGACTTTCTTCGTGGTGTCGCTTGGCGGCGTGATGGTCGGTGCGACGCTCGGTTGGGTGGCCCTGCGGCTTTTGCGACATTTCCAAAGCAGCGAGTTGATCGTCACAGCCACGCTGCTGCTTGCAGCCGTATCCTATATGATCTCCGATCGACTGGGCTTTTCCGGTGTCCTTGCCACGGTGACGACCGGCCTGATGTTGGGATGGCAACAGCACGAGATCTTTTCCGCAGCGACACGCATCAGGACGCAGGCATTCTGGCGTGTCCTCGTGTTTCTGTTGGAATCTCTACTGTTTGTGCTGATAGGTCTGTCTCTGCGCCAGGCACTCAATCACTTTGAGAGCGTCGGTGACGGCATTCAAACATTGGGGATTCCTGTTGCGGCCGTCGTCGTCACCGTGATCGTGACGCGTTTCGTGTGGCTTGTCGGATCGGATATGATTTGGACAGGGCTATCGCGGTTCGGAATACACCCCAAGCATCTTCCATCGCTCCCCGCGACCGTTATCCTAAGTTGGGCTGGTATGAGGGGTGCGGTGACACTGGCAGCCGCGCTGTCGCTGCCGATGGAATTCCCGGGACGCGACCTGATATTGGCATCCGCCTTCGGAGTGATACTGGTCACCGTGCTGTTGCAGGGCACGACACTGCCGCTCGTCATCAAACTGTTTCCTTCGATCACGCCGAAAAGCAATGCTCAACTGGCAAGGGATGAGACTGGAATACGCAAGAAGATTGCCGATATTCAGTATCAGGCAATGCTCGAATACCTCCATACGAGTCGGGCGCGGGGCCTGCCCCATATGTCGGATCGCTACCTCTTCAGTGTCTTATCAGCCCCGCATTTCAACATAGCGCCAGAGAGAAAGAAGTCGCTGTCTGCCGAGCATTTCGAGGCAATCCTGGCGGCAATTCGAGCGGGACGCGCTGAAGTTCTGAAATTGTATAGGACTGGTCACGTCACTGACCGGGTCATGCGGAATATCGAGCAGGATCTGGACTTGCAAGAGCTCGCCACGCTTAGGCGACGCGACGAGCGCGTCGTCTGACATTCATACCTGATCTGTGCCAGGACGCGACCCACCGCGGATCCACCCAAAATGAACTTTCAAGATGCAAGGGTAACTCGTTTGGGATAGTGGCGGAGCTTGTGGACCACTCCGTCTCAGTCGATTGCCGCAAAGTCGTTATCGGTCGCTTCGAGGACCTCAACTCGGGCGGGATCTCTCAGAATCTTTGCGAACTTGGATTTGAAGGCGCCACTGGAAAGTCGCGCCCGATCTCAGTGCCTACTGAGGGAAGCGCTCAGCCAACGCGGCAAGGGTAGATTCGCGGTTCGGCGCCCGGTCCGCTGGCTGCGAAGAATAGGCCGACACCACCGGATTTATCATCATCTCCGACACGCCGAGATCGGCAGCAAGATTTGCAACTCCTTCGGCGGCACGGTCCGGCGATCCGATGATCCAGGATCGACGAAACATCTGCACGAGACTTTCGTGGCGAGATGGAAACTCCTTTCCATCGGCTTCCTCGACCAGCATTTGCGACTGCACGGGCTCGCCCGATCGGAATGATGACATGAAGAACAACTGCGGGCGAGCCAGCCGCTCTGCTTCTTCGTCGGTTTCTCCGATCACCACGATCGCCGAAACGAGGACCTTCGGCTCCGCCAGATAGGCGCTGGGTTTGAAGCGTTCCCGGTAGAGCGCGATCGCTTCCTTGGCGCCTTCAGCGCGGATGTGATAGCCGAAGGCATAGGGCAAACCGAGCTCCGCGGCGAGCTGCGCTGAATACCAGGATGTCCCCAATATCCAAGGCGCCGGCGCACTTGAAGCGTTGGGGACCGCCCTGAAGGTGAATTCGCGGTCATCCTGCGAGACAGTGAGACCTTCTGGCCGATTGAGGGCAAGCAGATTGCGCAGGTCGCCGATCATCGCTTCATCGGATTTCATCTCGGTGCCGCCACGCAGAAGCGAGCTCGTCGCCCAGTCGGCGCCGGTCGAGCGGCCGATGCCAAGGTCGACGCGGCCGGGATAGCAGGCCTCCAGCAGACCCATCTGTTCTGCGACGAGCAGCGGCGGGTAATGCGCCAGAAGCACGCATCCACCGATCCGGATGCGCGCCGTATGCGCTCCAATGACTGGCGCAAACGCGGCCGTATGGCTGGCTGCGACGGCCGCGACGTTGTGATGTTCCGCCAACCAGTAGCGGTGATAGCCGAGCTTCTCTCCAAACTTAGCCAGTTCAATCATGGAATTGAAGCAATCCGTCGCCGTCTGGTTCGAGCGGATCGGGCCGATGTCGAGGATGGATAGGGTCAGCTTCTCGCTCATGTCGGTCAGCTCACAATTCTGTCGGCGATCTGGTGGAAGGCGCGGATCTTGTCCTCGATGTCGAAGCACATCATGGTCAGCATGATTTCATCAGCATCATAGGCGGCGCCCCGCGCCGAGATTTCCGCCACGGCATCATCGATCAATCCGATGACTTCGCGGTTGGCGATCTGATCGAGATAGGCTTTCTGACTTGCGGAGAAGTCGATGCGATCGAGCGTGTCCGGTGATGGGACGGCCTTCGGATAGTTGCCGCTATCGCGCATCAGCCTGAAATAGTCGGAGGCCTTCTTCAGTTCCGCCAGTTTCGCCGGCGTATCCGCGCCGACGAAGTTAAGCGCGATCAGGACGCGCGGCTCGGGGAATTCAGGCGAAGGTCTGAAATTGCGTCGATACAGATTGACGGCTTCTCGCGTCGCCGCCGGATTGATGAAGAGCGCGATGGCAAGGCCCATTCCCTTTTCGGCCGCCATGCGCCCGCTCTCCGGATGAGAGCCGGCAGAGAGGAGCCAAAGCGACGGGGCACCGTCCACCTTGGGCATTGCAATCGCCTTCTGGTGCTCGTCGTGGAAGAAGCGCTCGAGCTGACCGACTTGCTGGGGAAAGTCGATCCCTTCGGGAGGGTTGAGGAGAGTGGTGGAATAGGGATCTCCGCCACTCGCACGTCCGATACCGCAATCGATACGGCCGGGAAACAGGGCTTCCAGAACCCGGAAATTCTCAGCCACCTTGTACGCGGAATGGTTCGGCAGCATAATCCCACCCGAACCAAGCCGAATACGGTCAGTCTTGGAGCCGACGGCGGCCAACAAAACCTCCGGGGACGAGCCCTGTAGAATGCTCATGTTGTGATGTTCTGAAAGCCACAGCCGCTCGTAGCCGAGATAGTCTGCCTCCCGCGCCAACCACACCGTGTTCTGGATCGCATCTGCCGGAGAGCTATTTTCCGAAAGGGTCGACTGTTCGAGGATGGAGATTTTCACCGCTGTTCCTTTGATGAAGGGTGGCTACCCTTCTCATGCTGTCGGTTCGCATGCCGGCAGGGACATTTTGAGAGAGTACGCCTGCGTGAGTATTCGCGAGCTAGATTGTCCGGGCGAGCCGTTTAAGCCGATTACCGCCGGTTGACCGTGGGTACGCTAGACGAAGGTGTGTGGGCCCGTAACTATACGAGAGTGTAGGGACGGTTATTCCTAGATCCAGTGGCTGAGACGGCCTGCATTCCGGGGGTGGAATGCCAGGGGAGGATCGCGCGCGGTGTCTCAAATGCACGCTTGGGCATCAGACTGGGCTACCGCTCGTATGGGCTAACCTAGCCCTACGTATAGTTCAGACGCGTTGCCGATCGCCGTAATCTGCAGTTGGCTCGAGATCTGGAAGGTGGACATGGCAGAAGGACGTTTGGAGAAAGATTTCCCTGGCCGACCGGTTCGCCGATCGGTGCTGATCGCAGATCCAGTGCTGGCCCTCGACGCCGAGATCGCTCAACGCCTCGTTCGCGAAGGCTTTGACGTCATGGTGGCGAGACGCGTATCGGACGCCGCAAGCCAGATGGCCGCAGCGGAAATCTCATACTGCATGACTGAACTGAGGTTCTCTGACGGCACGGGCTTCGACATCTTGCGCATGATCGCTGGACATCATCCATCCTGCAGAACCATTGTTCACAGCGGCCACTGCGATATCGCCACCGCGGTTGCGGTCGCGCGCGCTGGCGCAGCTGACGTCTTGCCGAAGCCGATGACAACCGATTTCCTTCTGGCGGTCTTGCTCGACCGGGACTTGAGACACTCGGGCTGTATGGAAACCTTGCAAGGCCCAAACGTGGTCCGCGAGGAGCATATCCGGCAGGTTCTGATATCTTGTGGGGCCAATGTATCACGCACCGCTCACCGATTGTCGATGCATCGGCGCACCCTTCAACGGATGCTGGAAAAATCGCCATCTCTTCGGGCGCTGGTCCGATGACCCTTCTTCGACCGACACTGCAATCGACGCCAAGCCGCTCCGTCAAAAATACCCATTTCGAGCGAAGCACCGTCCGCCTCGTACCTGAGGAGGTCCCGGTCGCGATCTCTTATGCTGGCTCCTCGCATGCCGTTTTGATGGCCACGCCGGATGATCTCGTCGACTTTGCGATCGGCTTCAGTCTGACGGAAGGGATCGTCCAGAGTGCTTCGCAAATCCGTTCGGTTGACGTCGTCGAAGGCGAGCTCGGGATCGACGTGCAGGTCTTTCTCGCCGACGATGTGTCAGACCGGCTGCGCGCAAGAAAGCGCAGCATGGCCGGCCCCGTAGGCTGTGGGCTTTGCGGTATTGAGTCGATCGATCAGGCGATGCGTACCCTACCTGACCTGTCTGCGGTCGAACTCCGGATGTCGCATGCCACTATTGTGGCGGCGACGGCGGAGCTGGCCAGGGCACAGGACCTTCATCGCCAAACCAGGGCAGTTCATGCAGCTGGTCTCTATGTTGAGGGGAGGGGCCTCGTCGGAGCGCGCGAGGATGTCGGTCGCCACAACGCTCTGGATAAACTCTGTGGCTTCGTGTTCAGGTCATCCATTGCGGCGGAAAAGGGCGCTGTCGTCGTTACCAGCCGCATATCGGTCGAGATGGTGCAAAAGACCGCCATGCTGGGCTGTGCGATGCTGATTGCAGTATCTGCTCCGACTGCGCTCGCCATCCGAACGGCTGAAGCGGCCGGCATCACCCTGATTGCGCTTGCGCGTGGTGAAGACTTCGAAATCTTCTCGAATCCCCATCGTGTTGGCCCATAACGGGGTTATTTCCTCGTCACCAAGCCTACCAACCAGCGCTTGCGAATTCAGGGCTGCTTTCCGTAGCCGAGCGCCTCGCCGACCCGCACAAGATCGGCAAGTGAGCGCACATCCATTTTGCGCATCACGTTTCCCCGGTGGAGTTTGACGGTTACCTCAGTAATACCGAGTTCGAAGGCGATCTGTTTGTTCATCAAACCGCGCACCACAAGCTGCATGACCTCCTGTTCCCGCGGCGTAAGTGTCTCATAAAGGGCCGCCGCCGCATCGATTGCCGTGTCGCCCTGACGGATCTCATCGTCACGGGCCAGCGCGACGTTCACGGCCTCGATCAGCGCCGCCTGATCGAAGGGTTTGGTGAGGAAGTCGGATGCACCGGCTTTGATCGCCTTCACGCTCATTGGGATATCGCCATACCCCGTCATGAAAATTATCGGCATCTTGTTGCCTTTGGCGTTCAGATGCGCCTGCAGTGCCAGACCGTCAAGATCTGGTAACCTGACGTCGAGCAGGATGCAGCCTGCTCCAGGCCTCGCGGCGGCCAGGAACGTTTCCGTATTTTCAAAGGCAACGGCGTCGATTGAAAGGGAATGGAAGAGGTCGACGAGCGATTCTCGCATGGAGAGGTCGTCGTCGACGATATAGACGACCGGACCGGGCGGACGGGCAGGGGGCTTTCGAGAGGCGATCATGAGATCAGTCTTTCCAACTCCTGCTCAAGCCATGTCAATGCCTGGGATCGCCGTCATGCCGCCTCTGCGCGGACAATCTTCACCGGAACGCCCTTATAGGCCGGCGTGCCGGACTTTCGGTCGTAATGGCTGAGTGCCACGATGGCATTCATCTCCGGATAATAGCCGCCGACTGAACCCTGCGGAAGATCATATGCGACGGCAGTATAGCCACGGACCGAGCGCTCGAGACCGTTTTCCGCCACGGCATGCACATCAATCCGGTCGCCTTCCTTCAGACCGCGGGAGGCAAGGTCCGCGGCGCTGATGAAGATGACATCGCGCCGCCCGAAAACGCCGCGGTATCGATCATCCAGACCGTAGACGGTGGTGTTGTACTGGTCATGACTGCGCATCGTGGCCAGCACGAGCGTATCCGGATCTTTCAGTCTCGGGTCCTCGTCGAGACCGCAGGCAATCAGAAAATTCGCCTTTCCGGTCGATGTCCGCCATTCGCGATGGGAGGCCGGGACATTCAGCCGGAAGCCGCCGCGCACCCTGACCCGCTTGTTGAAGTCGGCGAAATCGGGGAAGACGATCTCGATCTTGTCGCGAATGCGGTCATAATTCTCGATCATGCCGAGCCAGTCGATCCCATGCCTGTTGCCGACCGTGGCATGGGCAATGCCGGCGAGGATGGCCGGCTCCGACTTTAGGAACGGGCTCGGCGGATTGAGGAATCCGCGCGAGGCGTGAACCATCGACATGGAATCCTCGACCGTGACCGATTGCGGTCCGGATGCCTGCGTATCGAGGTCGGTGCGACCGAGACAGGGCAATACGATGCAGGTCTTGCCGGTCAGAAGGTGCGAGCGATTGAGCTTGGTCGAAATGTGGACGGCGAGATCGAGCTTGCGCATGCCGGCGAAGGTAATCGTCGGGTCAGACATTGCCACGGCCAGATTGCCGCCGAGGCAGATAAGTGCCTTGGAGCGCCCTTCGGCGATGGCCTCGATCGCTTCGATCGCATTGTGACCCTTGTCGCCCGTCGGGCGGAAGCCGAAGGCACGTTCCATACCGTCGAGAAGGGCGGTATTGGGGATTTCGGTGATGCCGACCGTGCGATCGCCCTGGACGTTGGAGTGGCCGCGAACCGGGCAGATGCCGGCGCCCTCGCGTCCGATATTGCCGCGAAGCAGGAGTAGATTTGTGGCCTGCTGGACATTGTGGGTGCCGTTGGCATGCTGGGTTAGACCCATGCCGTAGCAGAGAATGACATTCTTGGCCTTGAGATAGACGTCGACGGCGCTTTCAATCGATGCGCGCGACAGGCCGGAATAGTGGAGGATATTGTCCCAGCTGGTCGCTTCCACGTCGCGGCGCAGGTCTTCAATGCCGACCGTGTGTTGCTCGATAAAGGCCCGGTCGAGGACACCGCTGCCGCCATTGGCCAGATCCAGCGCATCCCTTTCGAAGATCAACTTCATCATGCCCTTGATCGCAGCCAGATCGCCGCCGGTGCGGACCTGATGGTAGGCCGAGGCAATCTCGGTCGAGGAGAATGTCGCCATCTCGATCGGGTCCTGCGGCGCCGCGAACTTTTCCAGCGCCCGCTCCTTGAACGGATTGAAGACAACGATCGGCGTACCCCGGCGCGACGCTTCGTGCAGCGTGGTCATCATGCGCGGATGATTGGTGCCGGGATTATGGCCGAAGCTGAAGATCGCATCGCAATGATCGAAATCTTCAAGCGTGACCGTGCCCTTGCCCACGCCGATCGATTCCGGCAGCCCGACGCTCGTCGCCTCGTGGCACATGTTCGAGCAGTCCGGAAAGTTGTTGGTGCCGAAGGCGCGCACGAATGCCTGATAAAGGAAGGCGGATTCATTGGAGGCGCGGCCGGACGTGTAGAATTCCGCCTGATGCGGACTTTCCAGTGCGTTGAGCTCCTTGCCGATAACGGCGAAGGCGTCGTCCCATTCGATTGGCTGATAGCGGTCGCTTGCCGCGTCATAGATCATCGGATGGGTGAGGCGCCCCTCGTTTTCCAGCTCGTGATCCGTCCAGGTCCACAGTTCGGAAACGGTATGGGTGGCGAAGAATTCCGGGCTGACGCGTTTGGCGGTCGATTCCCAGGTGATTGCCTTGGCGCCGTTCTCGCAGAATTCGAAGGACGATGTGTGCTTTGGATCGGGCCAGGCACAGCCAGGACAATCAAAGCCTTCCGGCTGGTTCGCCTTCAGAAGCGTCGCCGTCCCTTGGGCGACAACCTGCTGCCGGGCGAGTGTTTCGGCAACCGCCTTGAGGGCTCCCCAGCCGCCAGCTGGTTCGTTATACGCCTTGATGCCATCGGGCCGCTTCTTTGTCATCGGGGTCTCCACGGTTCGTATGCGGATAGCCTAGCAGCGAAAGGAGATGGCCGAAGCTATACAGAAGCATAGGTCGGCTCCTAAAAAACGAGATGCTGGAAATCGACGCCGGATAACATCGAGACATTTCGCCGAATGAGGCGTGCTGCTTCCCGCCAATCACCTCGCTCGTGAGGCAGGGCGGACCAAGACCCTCGTTTGGCCGACCTATATTCATGGATGATAGCCGGGTGAACCTTCGCGGCGTTACGACTTCATGGAAGCGCGCCGGCATCGGTCCGCAATCCAGCAGCGCGACAGCGGAGAAAGCTATGAATTGTATTTCGAAGATCGCAGTGGTGACCTTGTCCACGATGGTGGTCCCGCAATTGGGCCATGCCCAAGCTGCGTCAGGACCTTCAGCCGGAATGCTCGTCTGTGTGGTCGATACCCGAAAAGATGAAATGAGCGACCCTGATCAGGATGTCGTTTGCGATTTCATTTCGGCAAGTGACGGAAGCCAGACCCGCTACTATGGGACGATCAAGGACTTGGGAATCGACGTTGCCGAAATAGATGGCGGGCATATGACCTGGCTCGTGCGTAATCCTGCATCCATCGCCACAATCGCGGGTGCTTACGGGGCATCGCCTGCCGCATCAAATCTTCAGCTCCCTCCACATGCGATGGTTTTGTCCGGCGAAGGTGGGACGGGGATCGTGCTGCAACCCGCAATGCTCGAAGGCTATGGCCTGAATTTCGCAGTCGGCGTAAAGGCTCTCACACTCACCAAGTCATGAAGTTTAGCTCGCCCCATACGAACGCATAGGGCGGATGTCTACCCGTATGATTTTCGAACGGACGAGAACTGACGAAACTCCCCTCGTCAAATCCCCAATGGAGAGTGGAAAATGCCCTTCAAGAAACTTGCACCAAGCAATCGGCGTCTCGGTTTTGCAATCATCACCATGGCCGGCCTATCACTGGCGCTGGCATCCTGCGAAACGGTATCGCAGACCGTTCAGTCTAAAGAAGATAACCTCTCTGCCGCCGGCTTCGTTGTCCGCCCCGCAAACACGCCGGCTCGCGTTGCAATGCTGAAGCGCTTGCCTGCGAACAAATTCCTCATGCGCAGCCGGGGCAACACGGTGAGCTACGTCTATGCCGATCCGATCAACTGCAACTGCCTGTATGTCGGAACACAGAAGGCCTACAGCCAGTACCGCCAGACGCAGGCTCAGGAACGGATCGCCAATAGGCAACTGCTGGCGGCTCAGACCTACGCCGACGCGAAATGGGATTGGTCCGGCTGGGGACCTGACTTTCCGGAATTCTATGGTCCCTTCGGTGCAGGCTACGGCTGGTGATCAATCGGTATTCTGACACGCGCTGTGGCAGCAACGACATAGGCTCATCACCAGAGAACGTTGCATAAGGCTGCTTGATTGGGCCTGACCTCGGCGTGCCGAATGAATGCGCGGTTCCAGAAATGGAGCCGCGCATTTTTAGTTCCTGAATGACCTCGGTCCTGTTCCCACTTCCGATTGCCCTCTCGACCGAAAACGGAGACCTCAGCATAGCCCGTCCATACCTTCGTGTAGGGTTCAGGTTCCATGAGTATGATTTTCCCAGGCCGATCAAGTCCGTAACTTTCGGGTCGTCGCCAAAGAGCGGCGATAGGGGAGCGCTTTCGCATCGGCGTCTCGTCCCCAATGTCTACCGAAAGGAATATCTCATGAACCGCGTTTCGAAACTTGCCAGCGCTGCAATCCTGCCCTCCATGTCGTTTGCCGGCGCAAGCTATGCCGCCGATAGCCTGAAGATGAACTGGGAGCCCGAGCTCGAAAAGACCCTCACGACGTTCAAGGCGCCGTTCAACGTCGACTACACCGATGATTACAATCGCGGCGATGACGATACGAAGCCGGGCCGCTGATGGCAGCGTGACTTTCTGGTTGTAGTAATCGACCGGCCCGGGCCGGTCTCCGGCCCACCCATTCCCTTCTACGGTTCGTGGTTGTCCAGCACTCCTATCCACCCGCTGGCACGACGGCCGCCACGCGCTCCTTTCCAAGGATCGCCCTCCCTCGAATGATCCTTAGCTTGAAAGGACCCAAACTATGCGCAAACAACTTCTCTTCTCCGCAGCAATTGCCGCCCTGTCTTTCATCGGGGCTCAGTCCGCCTCAGCTGTCGAGCATGTCGAAGCCGGCCGCCTCGACTGTGACGTCTCTGCCGGTCTTGGCGTGATTGTCGGATCGCAGCAGGACATGAGTTGCGTTTTCACGCCCAGCGACGGTGGTGCGAAGGAAGACTATACCGGCAAGATTACTGAGTTCGGGATCGATATCGGTGAAGTCAGCAAGGCCAAACTGGCATGGCTGGTCTTCGCGCCGGCCTCCCGTGAGACCTCCGCGCTATCCGGCACGTATACCGGCATCACCGCTGATGCGGCGCTCGGCGTCGGTGTCGGCGCCAAGGTTCTCGGTGGCGGCCTGCATGGCACCATCGCCTTGCAGCCGATCGCGCTTCAGGCCGAAGAAGGCGTCAACGTCGCGGCCGGTATTACCGCCTTGACACTTCACACCAAGAACTAAGCGGAAAGCCCCGGCATGTGCGGCACCATGCGTGGCGCACATGCCGATCGTCGAGACATGAGGGGCATGTTTGCTCCTGGCATATGAGTATTGGGGATCAGTCGCGTGAACGCGCCCGTAACACATACCGCAAGAGCCAGCACAGGACGATCGCCGAAGGGAAGCAACCTGATTGCCAACCGGCCGATTGATGCCGTAAGTGGCGTGCTGTTGAGACCAGGCCACGAATGCCGCATCGATGAGCTACGGCCCGGGCTTGCCGACTACCTGCGCCGCCGGTACCCCTCGCTGAGACCTGATGACTATATCGATAAGGCCAGCATCGAAGAGTTGCGACGTCAGTCCATCCTTGATTTGCTACGAGAAGATCGCGGCGAACTGACGTCGATCGAGAACGAAGTCGCCGAAAGCATTGCGTCACGCGAAACTCTAACGGAAAACCCCGAAACCGAGTTTGACGATCGCGAGAGCCTCGGCAGCCGGGTTGCCGATCTCGTCGCAGACTTCGGCGGCAGCTGGCCGTTCATCATCGGCTTTGGCGGCTTCCTTGCGCTTTGGATGATATTCAACACGCTGGCCGGCCCCCGCGACATCTTCGATGCCTATCCATTCGTTCTTCTCAATCTCGTTCTATCGACGATCGCCGCTTTCCAGGCGCCGGTGATCATGATGAGCCAGCGTCGGCAGGAGGCCAAGGACCGCCTTCGCTCCACGAACGACTACAAGGTCAACCTTAAGGCGGAACTCGAAATCCGGCGGCTTCACGAGAAGGTCGATCATCTCATTCGGAAACAGCGCCGCTCGCTAGACCTGGCAGAGCGCCGAGAGACCAGATCGAACGTCGGGGCCGCCGGCAAAGTCCATCGGGTCAAGCCGGCCCGAATGACATCGTCGAAGGCGCGCTCGCCGTCGCTACGAAGGTCGATCACCGTAAGCCGAACTGAACTTACCCAATAACCCAAAGACCAGCAGCACCACAGTCGAGACCAGACCGACGTGATGAGCCCTTCCGATTTACCACCCTGTTTAGGAGCCGAACATGACCACCATCACCGCAAATTCCAATTTGAGCGCTGCGCTGAAGACCGGCCGCACCAGTTGGGTATGGTATGTGATCCTCGGAGTTGCCCTCATCGCCGTCGGCTTATTGGCCAGCATCAATCTCTTCGCCACAACCATCGTCTCGGTCATATATATCGCAGCCATGATGCTCGTCGGGGCTGTCTTCCAGATCGCTCACGCCTTCGCTGCCAGGAACTGGCGCCGACGCACGTTTGACCTGATCAGCGGCCTCTTCTACGGGGCGGCCAGTGCCATGTTGATCTTCGATCCCATCTTGTCAGCCGTCGATATCGCGCTTGTCATCGGAGCGCTGCTGATCGCGGCGGGCATCTTCCGGATCGCGACGGCTCTCCGAGATCGTTCCAGAACGGGGTGGGGTTGGGTGCTCTCGAGCGGGATCGCCACAGTCGTTGTCGGTTTGCTGATCGTTCTGACATGGCCAGCGGTCGGATTGGGCTTGCTCGGCGCCATGTTGACGATCGACCTATTGTTCCAAGGGTTCGGATTTCTCGCGTTCGGTATCGTCTTGCGGCACCTGGCCAGCTGATCTCCCAACGGCGCCGGGCGGCGGAGAACGACTGTCCGGCATGCCAGCGACGCGCAAAGAGGAGCGATCGATGTCATCCCAGGACTGCATCAGGGATTTGGGGGATGGGGGTAGGCCGGCTGGTCGAGGCATTGCTGAGCTTTTGCGAGTCTACATGCCGGGGACCTTGATGCCTCACCTGCGCTTGCTTTTCTATGCACTGCTCTGCGGGTTGCTATCGGGCCTTGGCGGCCTGTCCCTGGCGCTTCTACTTCATGCCATCCAGCATATAGCTTTCACCTACAGTCCTGGTGAAATCATCGGGTCCGAGAGCTTCCTGCAGGGCGTGTCAGCTGCCACGGCCGAGAGACGTATCCTGATCCTTTGCATTTGCGGGCTCGTCGCCGGTCTAGGGTGGTACAGTCTTGCCAGGTATGGTCGGCCGCTCCGTTCGGTCAATGCCGTGGCGAAGGGGGCAAGGTTGCCGCTGCTCGAAACCGCAGTCCACGCATTACTGCAGGTCGTCACGGTTGCCCTTGGCTCACCCTTGGGGCGTGAGGTGGCTCCGAGAGAAGTCGGCGCGCTCCTTGCCCAGCGGCTATTATCAGGCGCTGCCCTTGCCCCTGAGCAATGCCGCCTCCTGTTGTCGTGCGGGGCAGGCGCCGGTCTCGCCGCGGTTTACGATGTCCCCGTCGCGGGGACGGTATTCATCCTCGAAGTGGTGATGAAGCAGGCGCGTATTGCCGTCATATGGCCTGCCGCCGTCGCGAGTTTCACAGCGGCGATCGTCGCACGCTCGGCTTTGGGTGACGCGCCTCAATATCTGATACCCGACCATCACGTGACGTTGACGCTGGTGGTCGTCAGTGCTTTGCTGGGGCCGTTCTTCTCCGGCCTTGGCGCGGCCTTCAGGCGCCTGACAGCCTCCGTCACGCGAGACGCATCGCCGAGCCTTCGCGGGATATTTTACGCGCTTGCAGCCTTCGCCTTTATCGGGCTGTTGGCGGCCAAGGTGCCGGCACTTCTGGGAAACGGAAGAGGGCCGGCCGAACTCGCGTTTTCCCAGGAGATTTCCTTGCAAGCGGTTGCATGTCTAGTCGTCATGAAACTCGTGGCGATCGGGCTAGCCTTGAGGGTCGGTGCGAAGGGCGGGCTGCTAACGCCAGGATTTGCTATCGGGGCACTTATCGGTCTTCTTGCGGGCGGATCGCTCGCGGTTTGGTTTCCAGCTGTCGAGCCTGGAGCACTGGCGCTGATCGGTGGAACGTCATTTCTTGCCGCATCAATGCTGATGCCGATAACAGCTGTCTGCCTGGTGATGGAGTTTACCAATGCTCCTCTTGATATGGTGATCCCGATCGCAGCCGCGACAATCATGGGAGAGCTGTGCAGGCCTTGGATCAGGCGCGGAATTGCGCCGTTGCGAATCAAGTTCGCCGTGACCTGATACGTGTCACGGTTAGGACGACCTCGATAAATCCATGGGATTTCCGGCTGTGTTTGGCCGCACTGAGTTCTTCGGGGCGGCGAAAACGCGGTATTGATCATCGCGCGTAAGGCTCGGATTGCCGCGAAAATCCCGAGGCCACCTATACGAAGGTGCAGGCCGTCCGATACTTCAATCGGATATGAAGAGTCAGACAGTTTTCGTAGCTTCAGTCAGGTTTTCCGCAAGAGCGGCAACCAGTATTCATCCTGGAGATTGTCATGACCAGTCCGTCACTCGCCACACGGCGCCTTTCGCCGCTCACCACTCCCACCGACCTTGGTGCGATCGCTCGCCAGGAAATCTCGGCATCTCTGACCGCTCTGCTAGCGGATGTCTTCGCGCTCTATCTGAAGACGAAAAATTTCCACTGGCATATGTCCGGTCGCAACTTCCGTGACTATCACCTCCTTCTCGACGAGCACGGCGCAGAGCTCTTCGCGCTCACCGACGTGATCGCCGAGCGGGCCAGAAAGGTCGGCGGCACCACCTTGCGCTCGCTCGGTCATGCAACACGGCTTCAGCGGATCGCCGACAACGATGCCGACTTCGTCACGCCTGACGACATGCTGGCAGAGCTTCGCGAAGACAACACGCAGCTGGTTTCCATCCTGCGTGCGCTGCACGGCACGACCTCCGAGCATAACGATGTCGCAACGACGAGCCTGATCGAGGGCTGGATCGACGAAGCCGAACGCCGAGTCTGGTTCCTGTTCGAAATCTCCCGCAACGTCTGATGCGGTCGCCCTCCATGATCAGCAACTCTCTCCCGATCAATCGCCGCAACGTCCTGATTACAGGCGCCGCGACGGCCGCCGCAATGGCCCTTCCCTTTTCGTCCGCAGCGCAGGCGGCCACGAAGAAGCACCTGAAACAAGGAAATATGACAATGAGCTACGTTACCACCAAGGATGGCGTCGAGATCTTCTACAAGGACTGGGGTCCGAAGGATGCACAGCCGATCCACTTCCACCATGGCTGGCCGCTGTCGTCTGACGACTGGGACACCCAGATGCTGTTCTTCCTCTCCAAGGGCTATCGCGTCGTAGCACATGACCGCCGTGGCCACGGCCGTTCGAGCCAGGTCTCGGAAGGTCACGACATGGATCACTATGCCGCCGATGCCAATGCCGTCGTCGAACACCTGAACCTGAAGAACGCAGTCCATATCGGTCATTCGACCGGCGGCGGTGAAGTCGCCCGCTATGTCGCGAAATACGGCCAGCCGCAGGGTCGTGTGGCGAAGGCGATCCTGGTTTCCGCTGTTCCGCCACTGATGGTCAAAACGGCCTCCAATCCAGGCGGTACGCCGATTGAAGTCTTCGACGGCTTCCGCGCTGCGCTTGCCGCCAACCGCGCCCAGTTCTTCCTCGATGTCGCCTCCGGCCCGTTCTATGGTTTCAACCGTGCCGACGCGAAGGTCTCTCAGGGTGTTATCGACAATTGGTGGCGCCAAGGCATGATGGGCGCAGCCAAGGCTCACTATGACGGCATCAAGGCCTTCTCGGAGACAGATCAGACCGACGACCTAAAGAAGATCACCGTTCCCACGCTGGTCACGCAGGGCGATGATGATCAGATCGTGCCGTATCAGGATGCTTCCGAACTGCAGATCAAGCTGCTGAAGAACGGCACGCTGAAGATCTACAAGGGCTATCCGCACGGCATGCTCACGACCCATGCGGACGTGATCAATCCGGACCTCCTGGCGTTCATCAAGGGTTGATCGAGAGCAACAGTATGGCCGGCTGATTGGGCCAGGCTCTACCTCTTCACCCATACACATGGCGACCCGATGGTCGCCATGTGCGGAGCCTTCTTCGTGATAGATACAAGTGGGATCGAACAACGGAAGGGAGGGCCGAATTTCAACTTGCCTATATCTTCGTATGATAACCCGGAGCCGCGCCTGCAGCTAGAAGGTCATACACCACAGTCATCCCGACACGACCTTGGAGGCAAACGACGATGGACGAAGAGCTCACAATGTCCGAGATCCTGACCGATCCGCTCATCCGCGTGATGCTCACGGCCGACGGGATATCACTCACGGACTTTGCCGACTTCCTTCATGAAGCCGCGTTGAGGCTGCAGGCTGACACGTATGTATCTGCAGCGAAGGCGCATTCGCTTGAAGCTGACCCTATCAAGATTACGCCCACAAACCCTTGTGGCGCCGTAGCTTCCTTCCCGCGTTGTACGGTCCAGAGAGGTATTGGATTGGCATTCGCGTAGATTGGGGCGGTGCTCAATTCGAGCCTTCGGTGACATGACCCACCGTAGCTGCCGCCATTGCAGTGTCGCGGAAATCTTACAGACTGTCCGATTAACGCGATAGTTGTTTTGCCGATTTTGCGATGTTGTAGAATATGATGTTCTGCAGCAACCACTGGAATCGCAAACTGCGCCTTCCGCGACGAGGGGCTGCTGGTTTAGCCGCTACACGTCCCATAACTGGACCACATCGACGATATCACCCTGCTGCACGTCACCGCGGTTGCTGTTCAAGACGATCAACACTGTCGCATTTGAGATCGACTGGAGACTCGCAGATCCGCGCTCGTCATGCTTCTGACAGGGTCGATGACAAGCCGGCCGGGAAGGATTTGAGTGCGCCCCAGTGGTTTTGAAAAGGAGCGTGAAATCGGCAGCCTCAGGCGGTCGCTCTCAACGATCTAGCAGCCCGCCAACCGATAGACGAGTGTGCGACCCAGAATTGCGCATCCTGCAACTGCCGCGAGCGGGTTGCCGGGAAGGATGAGGATCGGGCAATGATCGACATCGCCGAAGCCGATTGGCTTGCCCGGCCGCATGTCGAGCCTCCAGAATTCCAGATGCCCGCGCTGAGAGACCGCTTGCGTCAGATGATCGGCAAAGCCGGCCGAGGCTCCCCCCGACGTGACGATCAGATCGTGGTCGCCTGCGGCGCCGACGAGGGCCGCGAGGAGCTGATCCATGCCGGTACGCCGGATATGAGGCTTATCGCTGGCTGATGTGAAAACGCGAACTCGATCGCCATTCATCCGAGCATTTTCCTGAACGACAACGCGATCTGCGCCCTTCGGAATCATCGCCCCAGTCATGATGCGCGCTGCTTGACCGGGTCCGATCTCATGGAAGCCTATTTCACCTGCAGCGATTACCGCCGTGACCTTGAGATCCGAACCGGTCTCGCCGGCGGTAAGATCTGCTGAGCGAACGGCGAAACCATCCATGGCGGCGTTGTCGAAACGGGGTAGCCCTGCCGGTGCTGTCGCATCACGTGCAAGAACGCTGCCGATTGCGTCACCCAATGGCATTTCCTGGGATCTCGGGAAGACCTCGAGATAGCTGGCAATGAACTCGCACGCCTCTGACAGGGTCTTGGGTATGGGATTATCAGTGCTCATGCTTTGCTCGTTGGCTGCCAATCCGCAGATACGCGGCCTGAATATCGCGACGAACCGGTGCGCCGTCGTCTGCTCAGTGACAGGGAACGCACGCAGCGATCAGCTTTTGGGCGCCTCAGGTGGGGGCGGCTTGAAATCCGGATGGAGAGGACCATAAGGCATCGATACCATAACCGCTGCAATAGCAAGACCAGCAATAGCCGCCCAGAATGACAGGACGAAAAGATCGCTGTAGGCAAGCACGGTTGCCTGGCTCCTGATCTGGGTTGCGACAACGGATAGGCTTTCAAGGTGGGCGCGTGTACCGGCGCCGAAAACATGCTGTAGCTTGCCAAGAAGCACATGTAATTGCTGCGACGTGGCCGAGATCGGGCTATTCAGGATGTCCGAATGATACTGTTCTCGGTGCCTCTGCAGTGTTGCGAGAATGCTCGTGGCGATTTCGACGCTGCCAAGCCGGACGACCTGAATATAGGCTGATACTGCTGTCGAGCGTGACGGATCTGAATTGCCGATGAGATAGACTATCGTGGCGAAGAAGGCGAAGGACTGGCCGGCTGTATGAAGGATGACTGTCGGGAAGAAGTTCCACGGCGCCCAGGATATCGTCAGTTGCGATCCAAACTGTGAGCCGAGAGCCATCAGTCCCAGGCCGAGCACGATGCACAATCGGGCGTCGAAGCGCCGCAGAAGCAGGCCGGCGAGTGTAATGAATAGAAAGACCGGGATGACCGCTCCGGTGAGATAGAGGCCTGCGATAGATATAGGCCTCAAGCCAACGACGTTTTGCAGGAAGCCTGGAATGGCAATCGATGCACCGGCGCTCGAAAGCGCGTAACAGATAATGATCGCATATCCGAGGCCGATATTACGGGTCATGATCACGCTGAAATGCGCCCAAGGATGCGTGACCAGGCTCTCGTTAATCAGAAACCCGATCGCCAGGATAAAACTGCCGGCGAGAAGCGCGATGATCGTGCCGGACTGCAGCCAGTCAAGGCGGTTGCCCTGGTCGAGCGCGACGTAGAGCATGGTCATGGATGATCCGAGCAGCATCATGCCACCCCAGTCAGCATTTTCCAGCAGGTTGACGTTGATCTGCTCCTTTGGCGCCGCGATGCACAGCAGAAGCGCGATCAGCGGCGCAACGATGACGTCCTGCCAGTACATCCATTGCCAGCCAAGATAGTCGCCGTAAAAACCGACCAGCACGAAGCCGAGGTTCTGCGACAGAGGGACCCGAAGAGAGTAGATGGCGATGCCGATCAGCCAGTATTTCTTGTCGAGGTTGCGAAAGATGACCATGATTGTCGCCGGAATGAACACCCCGAGCAGCAGGCCCCTGATCGCATGAAGGGCAAAGAGCAGCGGCCCGTCATTGACGAGCGGGATTTCCAGCGAGACGACGGAATAGACGAGCGCCGTCGGGATCATGATCCTGCGGACGCCAAAGACCGTCGCAAGCCAGGCGACGCCTGAGGCGATCAGGATCTGCGGTGCATTGGCGATGGTGCTGAGCCAGGATGCTTCATCGACACTCAACGAATAGGCCGCGCGCAAGTCCGGCAGACCCACCACGAAGACGCGTGTGTCAAACCCGACGACAAAGGAGGCGAGCATCAGGGCGGCGACGATCAGGATCGGTCGCGTGACCGTGGTGCCGCTGGTGATCGGACCGAACGAGCGAATAACCGTCGTCATGGACGTGCGCTGTCGGGCGTTTCGACTGTGACGGTAGCAGACATGCCGGGCCGAAGGCGGTCCATCAATGACTGGCCTCCGTCAATCGCAATCTTGACTGGAAGACGCTGGACGACCTTTGTGTAATTTCCCGTCGCATTGTCGGGGGGAAGAAGTGCGAAGATCGATCCGCTGGCTGGAGAGAGATCGATAACGGTGCCGCGCAGCAGCTCTCCCGGAAAAGTGTCGATCCGGATTTCGACCTTGTTGCCGGCGGACATGCGTGACAGCTGTGTTTCCTTGAAGTTTGCGGTGATATAGACGTTTGGTAGCGGGACCTCGGCCAAGATCCCCGCTCCGGCGCTGACAAAATCGCCCTCATGAACGAGCTTTCTGCCAAGCATCCCGTCGAAAGGCGCATAAATCCGCGTATAGCCCTCGTTGATCTTCGCCGTATCAAGATTGCCCTTGGCGGCATCGACCTGAGCCCTGAGCAATGGTTCCTGACCCTGCAGAACTTTCAATTGGGCCTGCTGTTGCGCAATCGCGGCGGCCGTCGATCGAACGGACGCGGTCGCCTGAAGCGCGGCAGCCTGTGCTTGTTGCAGAGCCTGTTGTGTCGTTGCGCCGCCGAGGTCGCTTTGGCGTTGATACTCTTCGACCGTCTGCGTCTGCTGGGCGAGGGCCGAGGTGTGCTGTGCTTCTGCCGCATCGATCGCGGCCTTCTGCAGCTCGATCTGGTTTGCCAGGTTTGCAAGCGTGGCATTTGCGGAAGCGAGATTGGCTGTGGAGACGGCGACCGCGGCTTCGTAGCTACGGGGGTCGATCTGCGCGAGCAGCTGCCCTTTCGTTACTCTCTGATAGTCGGCCACCGGCATGCTGCTTATCGTACCGCTGATCTGGGCACTCAGCGTCGAGATATCAGCGTTGACGATCGCGTCGTCGGTTGTCTGGCGAGAGGCACCAGCAACCCAGCTGTTCCAATCCAGCATGGTCGATGTCACTGCACAGGCAATGACGACGACTGCGAGAGCGGGGATTGCGACACGCTTGATTGTTGCCAAGACAGGTGAGGGGGCTAGCGCTGCGGAACTGCCTGTCCCTGTTGTGGTCTGATCAGTCATCTGTAGTGGAGCCTGTCCTGCGAGGTGTGACGAAAATTCTCGCGCGCAGGGTAACAAGTGGCAACGAGGCCGGACACTATACGCATGAATAGGTTCAGTGACCGTCGGTAGGGGGCAAATAGTTGCAGCTTGCGATCAGGCGGACTTCCGCAACGCGCCCAACGGAGCCGCCTCGACCGATGTCCCGATTGCGATCGTGCCGTCGACCGGCTGGGTTGATCCCCTATCCCTTCGCCAGATGGAGGGGGGAACGCCTTTGGTATTTCGAAACACCCGGGCGAAGTGTGCTTGATCTGCAAAGCCGCATTGTGCAGCGATTTCGCTGAGCGGAAGCAGCGTGCTTGTCAGAGTTTGCGATGCTTTCTCTATCCGGTGCTGGGCAAGCCACCTGTAGGGAGAAAGCCCGGTGGAAACTTTGAATGCCCTGGCAAAATATGTCGAGGATAGGCCGCACTCGATTGCGATCTGCGACAGGCTCATGCGGTTGGTCACGCTGCTTTCGAGAAGGGCGATGGCACGGCTAAGTCGCAGTGGCGTCAATCCGCCACGGTTAATTTCCGACATTTGCCTTGCGCTGCCTTATTTCGGTTGATCGTCATATTCGAGACGATGACAACTGCAGCGAAACCAGTCGGGCAATAAGCCATTATTTGGTCGAAACCGTTTTGCGTAAAAAGCAAAGGCAAAGCAGGTGCTTACTTTGGCTCTCGCCATTGTCGAGTTGTTGCGTCGCCGTTGTCGCACAGGGGTGCATGGTCTGCACGCCGCATATCCCATCGGCGTTGATCACGGGCGTGGTACGCGGACGGTCAAGAACCGACCGTCAGTCAGGGCGGAATTTCGGAGAGACCTGATGCATGCTAAAGGAAGGCGTGAGGATGATGTTGCGTCGCCAGGCGGCGGGCGGCATCCCTTTGGCCTTACTGAAAGTCCTGGAAAAATGCGCCTGATCGGAAAAACCGCAGGCGATCGCGATTTCCTTCAAGGTTAGCGAGGAATTTCTCAGCAGATCTGACGCCTTGTCCAGCCGCCGCTGAGCAAGCCACCGATGTGGTGTTCCGCCGGTGGAGACCTTGAACGCTCGCGCGAAATAGGAGGATGAGAGGCCGGATTCTCGCGCAATATCGGACAGATTCAGCCGACCATGCAGGTTGCCATCGAGTAGCGCGGTCGCGCGGTTGAGCTGCATCGGAGTTAGCCCGCCGCGACGGATATGTGATTGGCGGTGAATACTGCCGTAAGTCGATGCAAGGTGGACCAGAAGACCGGTGCCGACATAATCCAAGAGCAGCTGGTTGGTGTCAAAGCGTCCGTCGAATATCGGGATCAATGCGTTGACGATGTTATGGACGACCGGGTCGTCGATATCTGCCCCCGGCGCAACGTTGAACCCTTCAAGTGGCTTGGTGCCGATCTCCTCCTCCAAAGAGTACAGTGCTCGTCTGGAGATGTAGAAGTTCGTGCAATCAAACGGTGACTGCAGGTCCGCTCGCCAAACTCTCGAGTAATCGTAAAGAGTGAAATTTCCCTGCCTGCTCCCGCGAAAATCGACCTTTTTCCCGTCGACCCACATCGCACCCTGGTAGTCGCGCTTCTGGAGAGAAAGCATGAACGCGTCTTCCAGTACGTGATCGTCGGTCATGCCGTGACCTGGCGTATCCCGCTTGATCCTGGATGCTGAAAGTAGCCCACCCGTTAAAGACGACGCAACGATATGCGGTGTCCGCAGTACCCGTAGATATTCCATGTTGCGGTTGTCTGACGTGTGGTCTTTCGACAATCGAGCCTCTCCATCCGCGCTGCGGCAAGTAGCAATTCAAAGTCTGTGTCACATATTTTCAGCATGTGCCACGGATCGACAAGCGTTAAAAGTATCCTGGCGAGCGGTCTGGCCTTAGCGGCAATTTGAAGAGCATCGTGGTTCCTCGATCGTCAGACCGGGCGATTTCGAGGTTTCCGCCATGAAGCTGAGCGATGGTACGTGCGATCGCGAGCTTGATGCCACGGCCGCCCTGCTTCGAGGAATAGGACGGGTCAAAGATCGCGTCCCGTGCCTCAAGCGGAATGGATTGGCCACTATCAGAGAGCGAAATGACCAGTTCATTGTCAAGCATCGTGCTTGAGATGTTCAATCGGCGTGGCCCTTGAACCTTCTTCATGGAGTCCAGGGCGACGCTGACCAGAGTGGTGATAGCTTGTTCGATCTGCTTAGCTTCAGCCAAGACGGCGGCTCCTTGTGAAAAATCGCATTCACTCTTGACATCCGCCTCAATCAGGTCGTCGGCAAGAATTTCGAGTGCGGCCTGTACACATGAGCTGACATCAATCAATTCTAACGCGGATCCGCCGGATCCTGTGGCAGAGCGATAACTCCCCATGACGCTTCCGACCGAGAAAGTCGATGCTGCGATCTTGCGCAACGACCGCCGAGCCTTCTCGACTTTCGGTGGGTCTTGGTTGAGCCAATGCAGGCCGGCACTGGCATGGGCGACCACCGCGGAAAGCGAATCGTTGATTTTGTGCGCGATTGTTTCCGCAACGCCAGCCAACGTGATTGGATTAATGTTTTCAAACATCGGATAGGGAATAGTCCGGACGGCCGAGCCTGTTTCGGGAAGGCTACGGGCGACCTGCGCCGATCCAACGGCAGCTTCCTGCAATCTCAAAACCTGCTCAAAAGCTGACGCGTAAAGCTCGATAGCCTGAACGGTGGATGCGGAGAACCCGTTCACATCGTCGGCCATTTCCAGATAGAGTATCGATGAAACAAGACTTGTCTGGCCCATCGGAACAGCGAGACAAGCTGTCGCGACTGCGGGCGCCTCACCCTGATGAGCGCACACGACGCTCGCGCCCAGTGAGGTAGCCTCCATAGCTGCCTTGGTTTGATGTGGCATGGGCATGGACGAAGGTATTCCGATGAAAGGCGCCTCGTTGCTGCCGCCCACAGACGTATGAATGAACAAGCCTTTATCGCCTGGGCAAAGTAGAAGCCCTCTGGCAGCACCGGAAAACTGGACGGCCGCATCCAGCAGTGCGACGATGCTCCCATCTGTCCTTCGGAGTCCGCCCATTGGTTCTACTCCCAAGCCAGAAAATGCGTCGACCATACCCAACACCGTGTCTAAATGTTCGTGCAGCGGGCATCAAAGCCGTTGACGCGCATGCTCGTCAACTTGGGATCGCTGCAGGCCCCCTTTTAGGGCGAGACTATTCAAATTGAGCCGACTTGAACGCCGTATTGTTCAAAATCACAGATCGGTGGCAGGAGGTTAAACGTGGCCGTAATCACGAGCCGCTGCAAAATGCGGCCTGGATGAGGGCCAGCCAGCATTCTTAACCGAGGGCGCTGCAGCAGTTTCGGGCTGTCAGTTTGCCAACATGCTCACGGCCATGTCTACAAAGGCACGTAGACGTGCTGATCGCCTCACGTCACGATGATAGCCCATCCAGATCTCTCTTAGGGGAGGGTCCTCACCGAGATCGACCCGCTTCAGTCGCGATTGCTGGTCGCCGACCGGACGGGGCAAGACCACTATTCCGACACCGGCACAACTCATTTGCGCCTGGACGTTCCGATTGTTCGATTTCAGAGCCACTTTCGCACCCGGCAGCTTCTGCTTCAGCCAATCGATATCGGGGAAGGCGCCGAGCGACGTGTCCATTGTTACAAGGGAGAACCCTTCGCCTTTTCCAGGTTCAGGCGTGTCGAGGTCCCTGTTGATGTAAACGCCATACGGCATCTGTATCAGCCGCCGCTGGACAATATCGGCTTCCGCGAAGGGCAGAATTCGGAAGGCGACGTCGGCTTCTCGCTGCGCCAGGCTGAAGAGGCGGGTTCCGGTCAGGACTTCGATATCGACATCAGGATGGGCCTTCGAAAATCTCGCCATGACCGGTGGTAGCACCCAGGCGCCGAACCAGTCGGGAGAAGAGATGCGTAGCGTCCCTTCAAGCTTCTGGACGTCACCGGCAAGCCTGCGCTCCATCGCAAGCGCCGATTCTTCCATGTGCTCCGCCATGGTCAATACCGCAGCACCTTCCTCTGTAAGGACATAGCCGTCGGCGGTGCGTTGAAAAAGTGTTTGACCAGTAGCCTCTTCAAGCGCCTGCAGCCGGCGACTGACCGTGGGGTGGCTGATCTTCAAAAGCCTGCCGGCGGCACCGAGCGTGCCACTACGCGCGACTGCCAGGAAAATACGAACGTCACTCCAGTCCATCTTCACCCCGTTCAAAACCGTACCGTGACTGTGCAACATCGTCGATTGAGGAACAAGGTCGTTCGGAAGATAAGACTTTCCATTCTTCCACGAAAGGAGGTCAGAGATGGCTTTCACCACTCAATCCACAGCGGTTGCCCCGAGAATGACGACACCGCTGACTTTCGCGATGGCACTTGCCACAGGCGTCGCTGTCGCGAACATCTATTACAACCAACCGATGCTGAAGATCATGGCGCACGAGTTTCCTGGCGCTGCCAGCCTCGTGTCTCCCGTCACCCAGCTCGGATACGCCGCCGGCCTCTTTTTACTGGTTCCGCTCGGCGACATTGTTGAGCGTAAGCGTCTGATCGTCGGGCAGTTTGCTGTTCTCGCGGTCGCACTGCTGGCGCTTGCATTCGCTTCGGGCACGGCAACTGTGCTGATCGCTTCCGTGTTCGTCGGTTTTACGGCGACGGTGGCACAGCAGATTATCCCGTTTGCTGCTCATCTCGCTTCTCCCGATCGGCGCGGCGCAACGGTTGGCACGCTGATGTCCGGATTGCTGGGTGGGATCCTGTTGAGCCGAACCGTTGCCGGCTATATCGGCGGCGGCCTCGGCTGGCGCGAGATGTATATGATCGCCGTGCCGGTGGCGATCCTCGGTGCCATCGGCATGTGGGCGGTTCTGCCGTCAGCGGCGCCATCGAGCCAGCTTCGCTATCCGGCGCTTCTCGCATCGATCCGCACGCTTTGGAAGGAGTTGCCGGAATTGCGTCGGGCGGCTTTCACTCAGGCGCTGTTGTTCGCAGGGTTCTCCGCCTTCTGGACTGTTTTGCCCTTCCGTCTGGCTGAACCGCAGTTTGGAATGGGGGCCGGCATGGCTGGCCTGTTCGGTATCGTCGGAGCGGTTGGTGTGATCGCGGCGCCGCTGGCAGGCAAGATCTCCGACCGACGCGGCCCTGCCATCGTCGTGAAGCTCGGGGCGATCATCTGCCTTCTGTCCTGGGTTCTGTTTGCGGCTTCGCCTACCATCACTGCTCTCGTCATCGGCGTCATAACCCTCGACTTCGGCATCCAGTCGGCGATGGTTTCGAACCAGTCGATTGTTTATTCTCTGCGTCCCGAGGCTCGCGCAAGGCTCAACACCGTCTTCATGGGTTCGATGTTCCTTGGTGGTGCTGCAGGTTCGGCGATCGGCACGGCTGCCTATAATCATTCCGGTTGGACGGCCGCGACGCTCGTCGCCTGCGCAGCCAGCGCGGTTGCCGTCGGTCTTCAGTTGAGCAGGCGGGCTCCTGAATGACCAAAGCGATGCGGCGGAGATGATCTCCGCCGCATCGTATCCTGCAAGTCGCCGCGATCGCGGATGCCCCGCCGCCTCGCGGCAGAGCCGGGTTGGCACCTACACCTTGGTATAGGGGCGCTACGCTTAGGTCTCAGTTCTTCGAGACTGTATTCATTCTAAAATAATGCGGTCATTCACCGCTCATTTCCGTATCAGACATCCGATACGAACATCGAAAGCTCCCCCTCATGGCGATATCTGCAACCGTGAACGGCAGGGCCGTTCAACTCGACGGCCCTCCGGACATGCCGCTTCTATGGGCCCTGCGAGATCTTCTTGGCATGACCGGAACAAAATTTGGCTGCGGTATCGGCCAATGCGGTGCCTGCACGGTGCAGGTCGACGGCAAACCGGTCAGGTCCTGCGTGCTGCCGATCGGCGAGCTGGACGGCGCGATTACGACAATCGAAGGGATTGGCGAGACCGAGGAGGGGCGCAGAATCCAGAAAGCATGGCTTTCACTCGAAGTCGTGCAATGCGGATACTGTCAGTGCGGTCAGATCATGGCAGCATCGGCGCTGCTTGCGCGCGACCCGAAGCCGGATGATGCGGCAATCGATGCGGCCATGTCAGGCAATATCTGTCGTTGCTGCACCTATCCGCGCATCCGCGACGCGATCAAGGAGGCTTGATATGGGGCTCTTTGGATTGCTCGACGACAATCGTCTCCCGACTCTCGGTCGCCGGAAGTTTCTCGCTGGCAGTGCGCTGGTCATAGGTTTCGCCTTCGCCAACTCTGCGCGCGCGCTTGTACCCACAACAGGCCTCGGTCGCGCGGGTGCTCTCGATGCTGCGGCAACCGGGTTCGATGGTTTCGTACCGGATGGGTTCATACGCATCGGCACGGACGGGCAGATCGTTCTTGTCGTCCCGAGCGCGGAAATGGGCCAGGGGATTGCAACAACCGAAGCGATGCTGCTTGCCGAAGAACTGGAAGTCGGGTTGGATCAGGTGGAAGTCGCTCTCGCACCGGCCGATCCGACCGCGTACAATCAGTCTATTCTGAAAGGCCAGATTACCGGCGGATCGACCTCCGTGCGGGCATTCTACCTGCCTTTGAGACAAGCGGGCGCCGCCGCGCGCACCATGCTCGTCAATGCTGCCGCAGGTCTCTGGCAGGTTCCGGCCGCCGAATGCAGCGCAGCAAGAGCGGTCATCACCCATAACCCGACGAGGCGGGCAGCCTCTTATGCTTCGGTTGCCGAAGCCGCCCGTTCGCAGCCCGTCCCTAAGGATGTTCAGCTGAAGAATCCGGGCGAGTTCAAGCTGATCGGCAAACCGCTGAAGCGGGTCGATACACCGGAGAAAGTCACCGGTGCGGCAAAGTTCGGCATCGATGTCATGGTCGAGGGTATGCGTTACGCCGCGATCACGATCTGTCCCACCATTGGCGGGAAGGTGAAATCCGTTGACGATACTGCGTCGCGGGCCTCGCCAGGCGTTGTTGATATTCTGCGGATCGAAGACGCCGTTGCGGTTGTCGGCGAGACCTATTGGGCCGCCAGGAAGGGCCTTGATCTGCTCGCGGTCGAATGGGACCTGGGACCGAACGCGGATATGTCCTCCGATGATTTGTGGGACGGGTTGCGCAATGCCAAGGCCACGCCGATCGTCGGCAAGGTGGTCGGAGATCCCGACATCGCCCTTGCTTCAGGCGTTCGGATCGAATCCACCTATGAGCTTCCCTACCTGGCACATGCTGCTCTGGAGCCGATCAACACGACCATTCACATGCAAGGAGATCGCTGCGACATCTGGGTGAGCACCCAGGTGCCCGAAATCGCCAGGGTCGTTGCCGCGGAGATCCTCGGATTACCGATCGAAAAGGTGACGGTGCATCCGCATCTGATCGGCGGCGGCTTCGGTCGCCGTCTTGCCGTCGACACGATCCAGCAGGCAGCCCGGTTCGGCAAACTCGCAAATTATCCAGTGAAGATCATCTGGACCCGCGAGCAGGATATCATGCACGACTATTTCCGGCCCGCCTATTTCGACAGGGTCACGGCAACGCTTGATCCGAAAACGCGCCTTCCTTCTGCGTTCCATCATCGCACGACCGGCTCGACCGTCAGAACCTATTACGATCGAAAGCCCTGGCCGGAAGGCAAGCTCGATCCCGATACGCTCGGAGGGTCGGTCGACATGCCCTATGCAATCCCGAACGGGAAGTGGGAATGGGTTCGTCAGGACAGTCCGGTTTCGTTGAACTGGTGGCGCGGCGTGGGTGAGGGTCACAACGTCTTCGTCATCGAAAGCTTCATCGATGAGCTCGCGCTGGCGGCGGGCAAGGATCCGATCGAATATCGGCTTGCCATGCTGCAGAACAACCCGCGTGCCATTGCGGTGCTGAAGAAGGTCGCCGACGCCTCTGGCTGGGGGGGAAAGCTTTCGGCTCGGCGCGGCCGCGGGGTTTCCTTGCACCACAGTTTCGGAACGTTCGCTGCCCTGGTGATGGAAGTTGAAGTCGATCGCTACGGCGAGGTCTATCTCAGGAACGGGACGATCGCCGTCGATTGCGGTCAGCCGATCAATCCGGACGGCGTCGTTGCCCAGATGACCGGTGGCACGCTGTTTGGCCTGTCGGCGGCGCTCCACAACGGGGTGACCTTCAAGGATGGCCGCGTTCAGGAAAGCAATTTTCATGACTACCGGCAGATCCGCATGAACGAGGTGCCGCCTTTCCAGGTCTTTGTCATGCCCAGCACCGAAAACCCCGGCGGCCTTGGTGAAGTCGGGACCGTCTCGGCGCCGGCAGCGCTCACCAATGCGATTTACGCCGCGACCGGTGTGCGGCTGCGTTCGCTGCCGATCGACCGCAAACTCTTGATGGAGAAAGGGCATGGCGATGAGGTCGCCGGTGCCAGCTACCAGTCGAAGACGATCACCAGTCAGCGGGGAGTGGCACAATGAGATACTTGCCCAAATTCCTCTTCGTCATTTCTGGCTTGGTCGTCGTCGTCGGGCTCGCGGCACTCGCCTTCTTTTTCTGGCCGCATCGACTGCCACAGGTGACCGCAAGTGCCTCTCAGCCGCATGGTTCGGAACTGATTGCACGCGGGAAATATCTGACCACCGCTGCCGACTGCGAAGCCTGTCACACCGCCCCCGGAGGCAAACCCTTCGCCGGTGGGCTCGCCTTCAAGCTTCCCTTCGGAACCATCTATTCGCCCAACATCACACCCGACACGAAGGATGGTGTCGGCTCCTGGTCGGATGCCGAGTTCGTCCGCGCGGTTCGCTCAGGTGTCGGTAGGCATGGTGAAGATCTCTACCCTGCCTTCCCCTACACATCATACGCACTGCTCTCGACCGACGACATCCTTGCCATCAAGGCCTATATCGAAACGCTCAAGCCCGTGTCCGGTTCGGCGCCCGAGAACGAACTTGCTTTCCCGTTCAATCAGCGCTGGACGCTGCGGTCGTGGAAGTTGCTCTTCATGCCTTGGGGGCCTCTTGAGCAGGATACCTCAAAGAGCGAGCAGTGGAACCAGGGCGCCTATCTCGTTGAGGCGCTGGCACATTGCGGCGAATGTCACACGCCGCGCGGCCTGATGTTCCAGCGCAAGCAAGGCGAGGCCCTGTCTGGCAGCGTCGTTGACGGCTGGAAGGCCTGGAACATCACCTCCGACAAGGAGACGAGTCTCGGCAAATGGTCGGACGAGGCGCTCGCCGCCTACCTGTCGAGGGGCTACGCGGCAGATCATGGTCCGGCTGCCGGGCCGATGCGGCAGGCAATAGATTTGAGCCTGAGCAAGCTGCCACAGTCTGATATCCAGGCGATTGTCACCTACCTGCGCACCGTTCCGGCGAAACCAGCAAGTTACGAAGGTCCGCCGGTCAACCCGGTCGCCCCTGCTGCCCAAGCGTCGAAACCATGGACACCGGACGACGGCGGCAACGCTGTTGGCAAACGAATATTCGAAGGTACCTGCGCCAGCTGCCACGGCTTTGATGGCTCAGGCCAAAATATCGCCCGCGCAGCCTTGTCCGGCTCTCATTCCGTCAATGACCCGAGTGGTTCAAACCTTGTCAGGGTCATCCTGCAGGGGACCGTGGATCAAAGCGGAACGTCGACGACGGCGATGCCGGCATTCGCAAAAGGATACTCCGATGCAGAGATTGCTGCGCTGGCGAATTATGTGATCGGTCATTTCGGTGGCATGAAGGGACAGGTCACACCTAACGTCGTCTCGGCCGCTCGATAACAGCCTACCGATGCTCGTGGCGAGCAGGCGCCCGGTTTCCAGAAGGGAACCGGGCGTTTTGCCATGGCTATCAATGAGGCCGGCTCGCCTTTGCCTCGGTCGCTCAAACGCACTTCGAATTTGAATATTGCAACACAAAACGCCCTATCCATTGGCATATCTAGGCATAGCCCAATCTATACCTACGTTTAGTTGCGACCAAGTCTCCCAACCGCGAATGTCATGGCAGACGCTCCGACTACGAGTGTCACGCAATCGAGCAAGCATTGCTCGCCATCGAACCATTCACGCGAAGGAGAGCCTCGATGCTGGGTTTCAGCGCATTGGAACTTGCGCGACTACAATTCGCTTTCACCGTCTCGTTCCACATTATCTTCCCTGCCATTACGATCGGCCTAGCCAGCTATCTGGCCGTGCTTGAGGCACTGTGGCTGATCCGTCGAAATCCGGTTTACGTAGAGCTCTATCACTTCTGGTCGAAGATTTTCGCCGTCAATTTCGGCATGGGCGTCGTCTCGGGCCTCGTCATGGCTTATGAGTTCGGCACCAACTGGAGCGGCTTTTCGCAATTCGCCGGCGGCGTCACAGGCCCGCTCCTCACCTATGAAGTGCTGACGGCCTTCTTTCTTGAGGCGGGCTTTCTCGGCGTCATGCTTTTCGGCTGGAACAAAGTCGGCCCCGGCCTGCATATGTTCGCGACGGCTATGGTTGCCATCGGCACGCTGATCTCCACGACCTGGATCCTGGCGTCGAACAGCTGGATGCAGACCCCTCAGGGTTTCGAGATCATCGATGGCCGGGTCGTGCCGACCGACTGGCTGGCGGTGATCTTCAATCCTTCCTTCCCCTTTCGGCTGGCTCATATGACGCTGGCAGCCTACCTCTCGACAGCACTGTTCGTCGCTGCTGCTGCAGCATGGCACCTGCTGCGGGGCCGCTCCACGCCGGCGATCCGGAAGATGTTTTCAATGGCGCTCTGGATGCTGCTTTTCGTTGCGCCGGTGCAGATGTTCGTCGGCGACGCCCATGGCCTCAACACACTCGAACACCAGCCCGCCAAGATCGCTGCGATCGAGGGGCATTGGGAGAATGATCCGAACGCCACCAGCCTCCCGCTGATCGCCTTCGGTATTCCCGACATGAAGGCCGAGGAGACGAAATACGCGATCGAGATCCCGTTCCTTGGAAGTTTGATCCTGACCCACAGCCTGCATGGCAAGATTCCCGGCTTGAAGGAATTCGCGCCTCAGGATCGTCCGAACTCGACGATCATCTTCTTCACCTTCCGCATCATGGTCGGTCTTGGCATGGCGATGCTCCTGCTCGGCGTCTGGGGTGCTTACCAGCGTTGGCGCGGCAAGCTGTTCGAAACCCGGCTCTTCCTGCTCTTCGCCCTCTGTATGGGGCCGACTGGGTTGATCGCGGTGCTGGCCGGCTGGATCACCACCGAGGTCGGGCGTCAGCCCTGGGTCGTCTACGGAATCCTGCGCACTCAGGATGCGGTCTCCAACCATTCGGTCCTGGCCCTCAGCGTTACGCTGGTCATGTTCATCGTCATGTATTTCCTCCTCTTTGGAACAGGCATCGGCTTCATGTTGAGGATGGTTGGCCAAGGTCCGGAAGAAGGCCGCGGCAGCATGGCGCCATCCCAGGATGGTCAGGTCCATAGACCCGCAAGACCTTTTTCCGCCGCTCCCGACAACATCAATTCAACGCCGCTGCGCGAAACCACGGAGGTTTAAGATGGGTATCGATCTTCCCCTCATCTGGGCTGTCATCATCGCCTTCGGTGTTATGATGTATGTGATCATGGATGGTTTCGATCTCGGGATCGGCATCCTCTTCCCGTTCGTGTCCGATCGGCTGGAGCGGGACGCCATGGTCAACACCGTGGCGCCGGTCTGGGACGGCAACGAGACTTGGCTTGTTCTTGGCGGAGCCGCCATGTTTGCGGCCTTTCCGCTTGCCTACGGCTTCCTGCTCAGCGCGCTTTATCTGCCGCTGATGTTCATGCTCGCCGGCCTGATCTGGCGTGGCGTTTCCTTCGAGTTCCGCTTCAAGGCCGCGGATCGCCACAAGCCTTTCTGGGACAAGGCCTTCGCCGGTGGTTCTTATGTCGCGACCTTCTCGCAGGGCGTGGCGCTCGGTGCCTTCATCAACGGTTTCGAGCTTGACGGTACGACATTCACCGGCACGGCGCTGGATTGTTTCACGCCATTCAGCATTTTCACCGGCTTTGCCCTCATGGTCGCCTATGCGCTTCTCGGCTCGACCTGGCTCATCATGAAGACGACCGATGACCTGCAGCGCCGCATGCGCGATCTGGCCCAATGGATTTCGATTGCCCTGCTCGTGGCCATTATCATCGTCAGCATCTGGACCCCGATCATGCATCCGCAGGTGGCGGCGCGCTGGCTGAGCTTCCCCAACCTCTTTTTCTTCGCGCCTGTGCCGCTTCTCGTTTTGGGGGTGACCTGGCTTCATCTGCGTGTCCTGCGCAGCCGCGCGGTCCATGTTGCCCCCTTCATTCTCGCGCTGATCATGATCTTCCTTGGCTACACCGGCCTCGCAATCAGCATGTGGCCCTACGTGATACCGCCCTCGATCACGATCTGGGCGGCAGCGTCGACGCCGGAAAGCATGGGCTTCGCGCTGGTCGGAACGCTGCTGATCATTCCGATCATCCTCGTCTACACGTCCTGGTCCTATTACGTGTTTCGCGGCAAGCAGGCTGTGGGTGAGGGGTATCACTGATGGCGTTCCGGAGCCTCGCTCACGGTCCCGCCAAACGGGTCGGATGGTTGGTCGCCATCTGGTGCCTGTCGGTGATCGGTCTCGGCGTCTTCGCCATGATCTTCCGCTTCATCATGTCCCTGGCGGGACTGACCGAATAGGCCCGCCAGCTTCATTCAATCAAACCAATTCCAGCTTTGAACACTGCCATTGAGGCTGTTCGCCTTCGCAACTGACGCAGTCAACGATCCATCAAGGAGAGTACCATGAGCAAGAAAGCAGCAGACGTCATCACCGAGATCCTTCACGCCGCCGGCGTGCGCCGCATCTATGGCGTCGTTGGCGACAGTCTGAACGGGCTGACCGAATCTTTGCGCGTTCGCAAGGATATCGAATGGGTCCACACAAGGCATGAAGAGACCGCAGCCTTTGCCGCCGGCGCCGAAGCGCATCTGACCGGCGAGCTCGCCGTCTGCGCCGGTAGCTGCGGACCGGGCAACCTGCACCTGATCAATGGTCTCTTCGATTGCCACCGTTCTCGTGTTCCGGTGCTTGCCATCGCCGCTCAGATCCCTTCGGCGGAGGTCGGACGCGGCTATTTCCAGGAAACCCATCCGGATCAGCTATTCCGTGAGTGCAGCCATTTCTGCGAGATGGTGAGCCACCCGGATCAGCTTCCCGGTGTTCTGGAATCGGCGATCCGCGCAGCCGTCGGCAAGCGTGGCGTGGCGGTGATCGTCATTCCAGGCGATGTGGCGCTGTCCGAGTTCACGGGCAAGATCTCCCAACCGGCGGCATTCGCTCTGCCGCAGCCGACAGTCACGCCCCAGCCCAGCGAGATCGTCCAGTTTGCCGACATTCTCAACAGCAGCTCCAAGACGACGCTGTTTTGCGGCCGCGGTTGCCAGGGCGCCCATGCCGAGCTGCTGAAGCTGGCCGAGAAACTAAAGGCTCCGATCGTCCATGCACTTGGCGGCAAGGAACATGTCGAATGGGACAATCCCTATGATGTCGGCATGACCGGCCTTATCGGCTTTTCTTCCGGCTACGCCGCGATGCAGGATTGCGATACGCTCGTCATGCTGGGTACCGACTTTCCCTATCGTCAGTTCTTCCCCTCACATGCCAAGGTCGTCCAGGTAGATCTGCGACCGGAAAATCTCGGGCGCCGTGTCCCCCTCGACCTCGCCCTTGTCGGCGACGTCAAGTCGACGATCGAGGCCGTTCTTCCGTTGGTCGAGGCCAACCCGAACACGTCGTATCTCGACTTCTGCAAGAAGCGGTATGTGAAGGCGCGGGCCGGACTCGATGAGCTGGCCACCGGCAAGGCGGGTCGGACGATCCATCCGCAATATCTGGCAAAGCTCGTCAGCGACCATGCGAGCGAAGACGCCGTATTCACCTTCGACGTCGGCACGCCAACCATCTGGGCCGCGCGCTATCTGAAGATGAACGGCAAGCGCCGGATCATCGGTTCTCTCGCCCACGGTTCCATGGCCAACGCCATGCCGCAGGCAATCGGCGCGCAGTCCGCTTATCCCGGCCGTCAGATCATTAGCCTGTCCGGCGATGGCGGCTTCTCCATGCTGATGGGCGATTTCCTGACACTGGTGCAGCAGGATCTGCCGGTCAAGGTCATCATCTTCAACAACTCGACCCTCGGCTTCGTGGCCATGGAAATGAAGGCGTCCGGCTTCCTTGAAACGGGGACCACGCTGAAGAACCCGAACTTTGCCGATTTCGCCCGGTCGGTCGGAGTCCATGCGCTTCGGGTCGAGGATCCTTCGGAACTTGAAGGGGCGATCAAGGACATCCTGGCGCATGATGGACCGGCGCTGCTCGACGTCGTCACCAATACCCAGGAACTGTCCATGCCGCCGCAGATCAAGGCGGAACAAGTGAAGGGCTTCAGTCTCTGGGCCCTGAAGACGGTGATGAACGGTCGCGGCGACGAACTGGTCGACCTGACGCTGTCGAACTTCCTAGAGCGCTGACATGATCCTTGAAGCTGCACTTGAACGCCTGGTCAAGATTGGAACGTTGACCGTGACCTTTCCCGATGGATAGGTGAAAGCCTTCGGCACGGGAGAGGAGCCGCGTGCCTCTCTTGCAATCCGGAGCACACTGGCCCAGCGCCGGCTGGCAAGAAACCCGGCGCTTGCGCTCGGCGAGGCCTATATGGACGGAGAAATCGAGTTCGGAGACGGCGACCTCTTCGGCACGCTCGATTTCCTCGCCATGAACTCGATGGAGGGCGGCAGCCATCCCTTCGACAAGCTGATGGAGAAGGTCCGCCGGCTGCGTCGCAGTCTCGACCAGTTCAACACGACCGGGCGCTCCAGGCGCAATGTCGCCCATCATTACGACCTCGACGATCGCCTCTATTCGGTCATGCTCGATCATGACCGGCAATATTCCTGCGCCTATTTCCCCGACGGGGACGAGACGCTGGAAGACGCCCAGCTGAAGAAAAAGGTCCACATCGCCTCCAAGCTCATGCTGGACCGGCCGGGTCTTGAGGTTCTGGATATAGGTTGCGGTTGGGGCGGCATGGCCCTGTTCCTGGCAAGGGAATACGGCGCCCGCGTAACGGGGCTGACCCTTTCCCAGGAACAGCTTTCCGTGGCTCGTCGACGGGCCATCGAGGAGGGTTTGAGCGATCTCGTCTCCTTCGAACTGATTGACTACCGCAACTGGGATCACAAGGTCGACCGGATCGTGTCAGTCGACATGTTCGAACATGTCGGCATCAATCACTACAAGACCTTTTTCGACAAGGTGAAGTCGCTTCTGCGCGACGACGGTGTGGCGGTGATCCATGCGATCGGGCGGGCAGACGGGCCGGGTAGCACCAACCCCTGGATCGCCAAATACATCTTCCCCGGCGGTTACTCGCCGGCAGTGTCGGAAGTCATGTCGGTGGTGGAGAAGTCGGGCCTATGGGCAACGGATATTGAAATCCTGCGCCTGCATTATGCCAGGACGCTTGAGCTGTGGCGCGAGCGTTTTGACCGGCATCGTGCCGCCCTGACGACGGTTTATGATGAACGGTTCTGCCGGATGTTCGAGTTCTATCTCGTCGGATCGGAACTTGCTTTCCGCCGCTGGGGTCACATGAACTGGCAGATTCAGCTGACGAAAGATGTTGCAACAGTGCCTTTGGCTCGCGACTATATGGCGGCAGCGGAACGGCGAAAATTAGCGTCCATGACATCACAGGATGCGACGCCGATACATGCGGTGCCATTGAGAGCCAGCCATGGGCGCGCAGAGCAGATAGCTCAATAAACGAAACAGGGGAAGGAATCCTATTTGGATTCATTCCTTGCGACCTTTGGCGGGTGGCATTTTGGCGACCGCCAAAGGTCTTTACTGCGGAAGAAGGGCGCTCATTCCCGAACACAGCTCGATCGTCTCCAGCCGACCCGAAATAGAATAACGTGAGAAGCAGGCCATCCACCCCACCTTCAATGTCGGGGCCAGAACCAAATTCGTGTTTACTTGCCCCTGCTGACTTGGATCCGCCTATTCGGCAGCTGTCTGGCCGCCGTTGGGGGGGGCTTGTGTCAAAGGAAGGCGGAAGATCATAGTTGTGCCTGCAGCATTCGAGCTTCCGATGCCAAGGCTGCCGCCGTGGACTTCTGCAATCGTCTTGCAAATTGCAAGCCCCATGCCAAGACCCTTGTCCTTGGTCGTAAAGAACGGGTCGAATATTGACTCACGTGCGGAAGCCGGAATTCCGGTACCCGTATCTGTGACAGCTAGAACAACGAATGCATCGCGTATCTCGCTTTCAATCTTCAGTCGGCGCCCGTCCGCGCGAGGGTCCATTGCGTCGATTGCGTTGGTCATCAGGTTGAGAACTACCTGCTGGATCTGGATCGGGTCGGCAAAAAGCTGCCCGCCTTCAATCAGGTTGCAGTCAATCTCGACGCCTTTTGTTCGCTCGTCTGTCTCTACAACCGACAACACGTCGTTTACCACGTCTTTGATGTCGATAAACTCGAGGTTGGCGGGGGCCTGTTTTACCAGAGCACGCAGGGCCGATATGATATTGCTCGCCCGTACACCTGATTGTTCGATTTTACTAAAATTCGTTATCGCATTTTCGATCTGTGGGGTCGGCTGCTTCAGCCAGCGAATGCCCGAGTGCGCGAACGTTACGATGGCTGACAGCGGTTGGTTCACCTCATGAACGATCGAAGCCGCCATGCTGCCAAGAACTGTAACATGTGAGTTTTTGATCAATTCTGCGCGCGCGCTGACAAGCGCGGTTTCGCGGAATTTCCGGGCGGTATTGCCACGCAATTGTTCGTGCAATTGTGCTTCGAGACGAAGGGATTCGGTCGTTGCGATAGCGAAGAGTTCGATCGCCTGTTCGATCTCGAGCGAGAACGCATCGCTCATGGCGTTGTTCTCGAGATACAGTACCCCTATCACTCTGTCCTTATCCATCAACGGAACGCAGAGTAGTGAACGCGCAGGGCATTCGCGCAGGCTCTCGGCGTGGATATCGCCAGCTTCGGTCACCGCGTTGCCGTAGCGCAGACTATGTGCAGATTTCACGACCATATTGATGATGGATACCGGGGCCATCTCGCCAGTCATGAGGCAGGGCTCGGTGGTGAAGCTCGTCATGCCGTCGCGAAACCGTGTGCTGGCAACGATAGACAACTGAACCCCATCCACGGCGATCAGTTGTCCGCGCATTGCGCCGGAATAGTCTATGGCTGCGGCAACCAGGTCGTTGATCAGCGAATCGGCACGCTCGATCGGTGGAATGCTCTGTTCGGGCAGTTCGACATCGACGGGCACGGAGAATATGTTTGCGAATTCGGTGCGCAGCCGATCTGCCTGTTGCTCTGCACCCCACTTATGGAAATTCTCCTGGGCGTGGCGGATATGGCCAAATGCGGAGAAGGAGAGGCCGATCTCAAGAGCCAGGCGACCTGCACGCTCGTGGACGAGGGCAAGCTCGTGCAGAAAGCCTGCCGCCTTTGCGGCATTGATGGACAGCTCGTACTGACGCAACGCCTCAATCGTGTCGCCCGAGGCACGGGCTGCTTCTGCATTGATGAAGGCAAGCTTGTTGGCGAAGGTGGTCGGATTCTGCTCTGCGAGGAGGCGAAGAATATCCAGCCCTGCTGAATTGGGTCTTCCGCTTCCGAGCATCTGCTCGCACAATGCCGTGTAGAAATGAAGGTCTGCAAGGTGGATATGTGCCGGCGTTGTCCATTTCCATGTGCGCGCCTCTGAAAATGACTCCGCAGCAGCTGCCAACTTCCCGTTGTAGAATTGGGAAATCCCTTCAAACAAATGACCCCAGAAGATCAGCGGCGACATCTGAGAAGCGGCGTCTGCCGTCGCGATTGCCAAGATCGTTCCAGGCTCTACGGCGCGGTCTTTCAAACTGTCTACAAGGGCGAGCTGAACCCGAAGGATTCGCACGACCTCCTCGAACCCGACGCTTCTCGCCATGGCAATCCCGCGATTGGCCTCGTTGCTGACCACAGACAGCGGCGCTCCCATGGCGAGCAGATCTGACACGATATGGTTCGTCGCGTAGCAGGCCATGCTGATATCGCCGCTGTTCTTGCCATGCTCAAACGCTTCCTTGGCGCGCGAAAGCGCATAAGAAAGTGGCTGCAGCCACACGGAAACCTGGTCCAAAGCAACAAGTGCCGAGGTTCGATATGCCTGGAAAGAATGAGCATGAGAAAGCGTCACAGCAGCTTCGGCCATGGCCAGAGCGCTGTCGAAGTCGCGGTAGTCACTGGCGATGCATACGCCGCACCATGCCAGACCGTAGCATGTCGCTTCGCTCACACCGTGAGCAGCGGATAGCTCGACAATCTTTGCGGTATGAAGGAATTTGAGGCCATCGTCGGAGAAAAATGAAGACTGCAACGTCGCGAGGAGATCCATGGCGACGATGATGGTTTCATCCGTTAGGCGAGGCTGCGCAGAAATCGCGGGGAAATTGAGCGCCTCGATCGCAGAATAAACAGCGCCGCGGGCACATTCCAGCTCTGAAGGGGACGGTTTCCTTGTAAGTTTGATATCGAGTAGATCCAAACCGACCAGTGCAACGTCCATTGCCTGCTCGAATTGCCCGCGCAGGATCAATACCGCCGCGCGCAGACGCGCGGCTCGAGCGCGCTCATGCGTCGAGTTCGCATGGGCGATCAGTCGCTCCAATTCGCTGTCGTCAATCGCGGCACCATCGCGCTCAACTAGGATGGCACAGCGCAGCTCTGCGAATTCCCAATGATACCGATCCGAGGCATCCAGGAGCGAAACGAGTTCTATCCCCTTTTCCGCATAACGAAGTGCGCCTTCGAGCGACCCCACTGCCTTGGCAATCTTGGCGGCCTTGTCGAGAGCGGCAAGAGCTGGGCCGAGGCCTTCAAGGAGGAGCGGGTGATGTTTTGCCTTGACGATCTGCTCCGCTGCAGCCAGCTGCTGGTCGGTCGCAGATGCATTGAGTGTGAACATTGCTCTGGCAATCTTGGCATGCCGCTCGGTACGTTCATCTTTGTTCAAGCTTGCGCGAATGTGCTCGCGAACCGCATCGTGCGAAAACTGCCATGCGTCGCCCTCCGTTTTGAAAAGGCCTAGCAGTAAAGCAGGCTCGATCAAGCGGTGAAGGTCCTCGATGTCGATGGAGGTCGCCGAGGTCAAAAGGGCGTTGGTGCCTGTGAACCCAATACAGGCGGCAGATTGCAGGACATTTCGTGTCGCGTCCGGCAACTCCGTGATGATGCGGGTCAAAAGCGCGTCGAGGCTCCAGTTTTTCTGGTGAGAAACGAACTGGGCGAGGTCAGGAGCTGTTTCGGCGCGATCCAGGACATTCAATATCAACTGGATGTGAAAGGGATTGCCGGCGGCGACCGATTGGACCAAACGGGCGAGCGGACCCGTCGTTTCTCCGAAGCGCTTCGAAGACACCAGTCCTTCCACAGCTTCATACGCTAATGTCTTAAGGACTATGTCCGTGACGCGCACAGCGGTGTCGCCGAGGAAGCTCGCCAGACCCGTGTCGCCGAAGTCAGTCCGGTCGTCGTTTCGATAGGTACCGATCACCAGAATGTCACGGAATCCACGTTCCGAAAGCGCGCGCATCAATTGCATCGAGCTTTCGTCGAGCCAGTGGAGATCGTCTATCAGAAGGACCAGTGGAGATTTGGGGGATGTGCTGGATTGTATGGCTTCAATGAGCCGGTCTTTGACCCGATTTACGGGACCAGGTGTGCTTGCATCACGAACCGATGCGATCTCTTCGAGTTCTCGGGGCGAAAGTAGCCGAGCGAGAGCCTTGAGGATAGCGCTATATGGTACATGCCGAAACGCCTCGTCCGCCTTGCCGATAGCATGCCTAATCGTGTGTTGAGCGGTAAGAAATGCATTGACCACCGAGGTCTTGCCGTAACCGGCGGCACCGCCGATCAAGACGATCTCGCCATATCCGCTCTGGATCACGCGTTCATAGGCCTGGCGAAGGAGTTCGAGTTCAGCTTCCCGACCAAAAATCTGTCGGTTTCCAAAAGCGTAGTTCATGATGTACCGCCGAGGGTTCGCTTGCGAACGACACGAAGAGCATCGGGGTCAGGCGCTGTCAAAACGATTCTGCAGTGCAGCAAATCTTTAGGTGATCAATATTCAAAATACATGCATTTTAGACAATACGGAGGGATTTTAGTGGGTTAGCCTGCGGAGGTCGATCAAGGGTCGCTCTGCAGCTGCACGGTTGGCGTCTTCGATAGTATCAATATCGAATGTGGCGGCGCTTGCTATGTCGCACAACTGCTGTGCGACTGAGGATTGACGCAAGATATCCTGCGCGCCCACGTCGCCGTCAAGATCTTTCATATTCGAGAAAAGTGATTTAGGTACAATCACTGGATGACCAGGCCTTTTGCCATTGCTCGCGCGAGTGATCACCCTCGCCGTTTTCCCGAATGTCGCGAGTCTGGCTGCGCTCACGTCTGCAAGGACCGACAGTTCCAAGGATTTGGCATCCTTGGTCGGCCCAAACAACCCGATGGGTGCTTTGATCTTACCAATAGCTTCGTCAGAGAAGCCTTCCGCCAGCAGCCACTCGCGACGCTTCTTATGGGTTCTGCTGCTTCCGAGTGCGCCAAGATAAAAAGCCTGTGAGGCGAGCGCTTTCGTCAGGATGGGCATTTCAGCATCGAGGTCGTGATGTAGAAGTGCCACAGCGGTATGAGCGTCAATCAGGCTGTCGAGCTTATAATACTGGGTAGGTTGGAGCAGCACCACATCGAGCTCCGCTGCTGCGGCCAAACGGCTGACCGTTAGCGCCTCGATTGAGTAGCTTGAGATGATTAGCCTCAATGCTGGGCGATATATGGTGACGAAGTCGTTTCCGATCCATCCCGACCGTGTTGGGGACTCACAAACAAGGAGTTGTTATGTCGCGGGAATGTAGCGTATCGCCACCTCTCTGCGATCAGCCAAACTATCGAGCGCGTATCGCAACGGGGTTACGTCGCGCAATATGTGAATCGAGACGCTTATGCCTCCCCCACAAGGAAGTACGATATCGAAGAATGGAGATCCCATGCCGAGGCGCACGTTGCGGTCTTCTCCCCGAGCCATGGCATCCAGGGCCTCAACTGCGACAGCTGCCTCGATGCATCCACCCGAGACATAGCCGCAAAAGCTACCATCCTCGCAAATGGCAATCTGCGCGCCGAGAGCGCGCGCAGCGCCACCCCCGATCTCCACGGGGGTTGCAAGGGCTACTCGGCAGACGGCAAATGCCTCAACCGCGAACCTCAGTATTTCGACAGGATCGTCGCTCAGCTTCGAACGGTGCGGGGTTGCAAGCAAGCTGTCGTTGTTCATCAGCACAGAGCTTCACCCTTCATGGGTCATGGCGGGCACGAGAGTGGTTCGCTCGCATTGTTCGAATACGCACTGCGTCGAGCAGCAATGTGATGACAGCCAGTACCGCTATGAGGGCCACCCCTGTAACAACAGCGTTTGCCAGCCCTGCAGTAGTCGCGATACGCCCGAGTGAAAGGGCGACTACCGCTTGGGCGAGATATGCGACAAGGAATAATGCAGACAGGGTCGCTGCTCGATGCGTTTTCGAGGCTCCTTCATTGATCAAGGACAGCCCTCCCAAGAGCAGAAGGCTATAGGCCACTCCAGCCCCAATTTGAGCGGATGCGAAGACAATGAGGAGTTGCTCCTCTGCGGCGATAGCCAGACAGCCCACCGAAAGCAGCCCGATGACAGCTCCGATCCGCAATACGCTGCCTGGAGACCTACCGCGGACGGGAGCGGTTGCAAAGGCAGACGATACCGCAAAGATCGTGATAATCCCTCCGTTCATCAACGCGTTTGTCGAAGCGACCACGTCATGTGCAACCTGAGCACCAAGGGAGAGCGTCATTGCGCCCAACACATAGGCGGTTGTGACCGCAGCAGTGGCCGATACAAACGGTGCAAAGAACCCATTGGGGATAGACGGAATGCCTGGTCGCCACTTTCCATGAGGTCGCGATGCTGTGCGATTTGGCAAATGCCAGGTTGCGATCGTAACAAGCACCAGGATGCCGGTCAGGACTGCAAAGTTCAGCCGGGAAGGGAAGGGGGCGTATTGGATCAAGGCGCCGCCGACGAGCGCCGCGCCCGACATGCCGATCGCTTGCGCGACCGCCGTGACGCTTCCTGCCTGCTTGAGCTTGTCGGGGGCGCTGAACTCTAGAACAGCCGCGGCCGAGGGGCCGGCCGATAGACCGACACCTATCCCCATGAACGCTCGCCCAACAAAGATCCAGTAGATGTCAGGCGCGATCGCAAAGATCAACGATCCGATCGTCGACGCAAAGAGACCAATCAACATGGTTTCTCGGCGACCGATATAGTCCGAGAGATTGCCGAAAAGCACGAGGACCAAAACGACGAACACCGGATAGACCGCGAAAATTGCGGTCGTCGAAAAGGTCGAGAGGCCCCACTCATGCGCGTATATCGGATATGTCAAAACCGGAGCGGCGCTCGTCCAGATCGTGTGGGCGACAACGGCAGCAGCGGTCAGGAAACTTGCCTGCCGCCCAAATATCTTACGTCTCATCGGGTGACCTCCGGCACACGGCGAAGCCGGAAAGCAGAGCCTAGGCGCTCGGCGCGCCCGACCCCGGGATATCGCCATCGAAATCCGAGGAGCTTTGCCCGCTCTTCTTCCGCCTGATTAAGGATTTGGCGTCGCGTGGTAGCCGCCTGTCCCGCATCAATGTCAAAGCCAAAGCTCCAATCGGGATGTTCGAATGAAACAACGTCGCTGGCCACCGCATCGCCTGTCACGATGAGCGGCACGTCGCTTTCGAGAATCACCGCGATGTGACCTGGAGTATGGCCGCATGAGCTGAGAACCCGCAATCCGGGTATGATCTCGTCACCATTTTCAACCAGCGTCACGCGCCCGAGGATCGCGGAAAGAGTTTTTCGCGTGTGGGACCGGCTCATACGCTCATATTCTGTTGTCGGTTCATCGTTGTCCGTCATCCAGAATGACCACTCGGCTTCGCTCATCACATAGCGCGCATTTGCATACCGCAGTGACCCGTCCGGCCGCACAAGGCCCCAGATGTGACAAGGATGGGCATGCGTAAGAACGACAAGGCTGATGTCGGCCGCATGGACGCCAATCGCTTCCAGATTGGCTTCCAGAAACCCTGTTTTCTCGCTTTTTCTTTCGCCGGCACCGACGTCGACGAGGATCATCTCATCCGCGGTCACAAGGAAGGGTATGTTTGATGGCGCAAGACAAATCTCGTCGGAGCCACTGTCCTCACATTGAGATCCGTCCGAAGCTGTATGAACGTTTTCCCCCAAAGGTCCGAAATCGGAGCTTTCAGCTGGTGCGTCCGAGAGGACGGTGACGTCAAATGCACCATGGCGGAAGCTGTAAAAATCTCTCATCGATGTCATGACTATTCCAATCTGTTCGATAAGGCACAGATCGGGTGTCTGAAGTGCGAATGGAACTGACGATTCCGGACAGTCAAAGTTCAAAAGTGAACCGGACATCCTGTGCGATGATCGGTGGAGCGTCATTCACCGTCAAGCGTCCCGAGAGCCTCATTGGCGATCGCCGAGGCACTGATTGCGGCAGGGAAGCCGCCATAGAAGGCGAGATGGGTGATTGCTTCACTGATTTCCTTCTTGCTCAGTCCGTTTTCGACGGCGCGGCGAAGATGCGGGGCGAGCTCGTTCGGCCGGTACATCACCACAAGGGCAGCGACAGTGATCAAGCTGCGGTCACGCTTTGAAAGGCCGTCACGTTCCCAAACTTTGGAAAACAGAGGGTCATCGACAAAATCGGCGAGCGCTGGCGTGAAGGCTCTGGCCCTATCACGGGGGCAGATTTGGTCGGGCATCTGATTGTCTCCAGGGGATTGAGGCATTCCATGACAATACTGATCGCCATCCCGATGGCCCATCGCGCAAAAGTCTGGTCTGACCAGACCTTTGTATAGGTGACGGCCGCAGCTGAGGCCGCTAACCTAGCTCCACAGTCGCTGATCTGCGATGGCGTTGGCGGCATGGCGGACAGACGGGACAATTGGATGGGCTTCGCGCAGGCAGAATTTCAGACGGCACGTCATGGAGAAATCCCGACGCCCCGGCTTCCGACCCCAGTTGCAAAGGCCGGCCCGCTCTTTTTCAGCCTTAACAGCTATACCAAGATGCGAGGCTTCTCTAACGCGACGCTGGCGCAGGCGGGAATGTTGCTGCTCCCCATGAAGTTCAATGATGCATCGGATCGGTTCGATGCCATTGAATGGGGGCATTGCTTTCATCTGATCGCGCAAAAGCTGCACGCGCGCGAGTCTTCGCCTTTCGAATTGGGAATGTCACCGGGCATATCGTTTGTATTCGACGCTTGTGGTGATGTGGAAATCATAGACAAGCCCCCCGTGGCAGCCGCATCTGACAAGCTGAAACGCCAAGCCAGACACAATGCCGGCAGCAAGCCGGAGCTTGTGGTCCATCTTGTGTCGTCGCTTCGTCGCGAACATCTCGTCCTCGGAAAGGACACACTTTTGCTTCCTTGCCTCGAACCAGCGCAGGGTCGCGGCGGCTCAGTGGCGGATTTCCTTCGCGCCGACGGATGCTGGGCGCTTCCCTCTACGGTCCTGTGCCGAGAAATCGCCTCGCGAATACAGGCGTTCTGCTGACGGGCCTTGGGGTAGGCTAGAGGGAAGGGCGGTAGCTCGTCGCCACCGCCCCGCGGCAATCAATCCCAGGGGAGGTTCTGTCGCAAACTTTTGGAAAGGTTGCGGCGAATTGCTGAAATACGGATTGGCCACTTGTTGGAAATTGCCGCTTGCGGATCATATGCGCCACTTCGATGCCATCCAGTGTTGCTGACGCAGACTGATAGGATTTGAAGCCTTTCATCGGACGTGTCAGCTTCTTAATAAACCGGTGGTCTTGCTCGATCATGTTGTCGAGGTATTTGACCTGCAGGATCTCGATCAGCCAGAACCATCCCTGCAACAGCAGCAGCCAGTTAATGTTTTGCAAACCTGCCAGGTTCGCACCGCTCTTGTCGATGACGACCTTTTCAGGCCAGCCGTTGTTCTCGATCGTGCGGGCGAAGAAGGCGCTGGCCGCAGCCTCATCGCGGTGTTCAGACAGCATGAAATCAAGGGTTTTGCCGAATTTGTCGACAGCCCGATAGAAATAGGTCCATTTGCCTTTGACCTGGATATAGGTCTCGTCCATCCGCCAGGAACTGCTGGTAGCGGATTTCTGGCGCTGGGCCCGGCCGGCAATCAAGGGCGAATATTTCACAACCCATCTGTTCAGCGTCGCGTCGTCAACGACAACACCACGCTCAGCCATGATCTCTTCCAAATCACGATAGGAGACCGCATATCTGATGTAGAAAAACACCGCGTATAAGATCACGTCTTTCGGGTAGTGACCGCCTTTGAAATCGATCATGATCGGGGAACCCAACAATGCCTGCTCATCTTCAACCCAGATCTATGGCATGACCATACAGGTTGCAAATCCGGTGAAAAGTTTGCGACAGAACCTCTCACAAAGGGCTGAACAATCGGGCGGAGAATTCCCATCAACCCATCAGACGGCGTGAGCGGATCATGAAACGCTTCAAATCATCACGACAGCTTCAACGCTTCGTTTCCATCCACGACCCGATCGCCAACCTATTTCTTGTTCCGCGCCAAGACACTCCTTCTGCCCATTGTCGCGAGCTGCCAGCGGCCGCGATGCAGATGTGGAGCGAGATCGCCCATCTGCAGGTCGCTTGATCACAGACCTCGTGCCGCACTTTAACCCAAGGCCGATAACTTTACAGTGCCCGGCATCGCCCATTCCTCAAGACAGCATGGAACCGGTCTCGATGAACCGCTGGTGCCAGGACAGTGCTTCGCCCAGTAACGACGGCGACTGCTGGCCATAGGAATGTTCCTTGGCTCGCCGGAAATAATCGAGCAGTGCCGGTTTGTAGTCGGGGTGCGAGCAGTTCCTGATGATCACTTCGGCACGCTGCTTGGGCGAAAGGCCGCGCAGGTCGGCCAGCCCCTGCTCGGTGACGATTACCTGCACGTCCTGGGTGATGTGATCCACGTGGCTTGCCTGCGGCACGATTGCGGAAATCTTCCCGCCCTTGGCCGTCGAGGGCGTCATGAAGATGGAAACATAGGCGTTGCGTGCAAAATCGCCTGACCCGCCGATGCCATTCTGGATCCGCGACCCCATGATGTGCGTGGAATTGACATTGCCGTAAATGTCGGCCTCGATCAGCCCATTCATCGCGATACAGCCCAGACGCCGGATCAGCTCCGGATGATTGCTGATTTCCTGGGGGCGAAGGATCATCTTGTCGCGGAAGCGCGCCATGTCGCCATTGAGCCGTGCTGCAGCCTCGGGGCTCAGCGAAAACGCCGTGGCGGAAGCCATGCGAAGTTTGCCCGCCTCTAGCAGGTCCAGCATGCCGTCCTGGATCACTTCCGTGTAGGCGGTCATCTCCTCAAACGGCGCGTCAACAAGACCGCCGAGCACGGCGTTGGCAATGTTGCCGACACCCGACTGGATTGGAAGCAGGGAGGCGGGAAGCCTCCCCTTTGCCACCTCATGACGAAAGAATTCCAGCAGATGCCCGGCGATGGACCGCGCCGCCTCGTCCGGCAGCGCGAAAGGAAGGTTACGGTCCGGCGCGTGGGTCTCGACGATTGCGACGATCTTTTGAGGGTCGCAGCGGAAATACGGCTCGCCGATGCGCTGGTCGGGGCGAACGAGTGGGATGGGGCGGCGGTCGGGCGGCAATGCGGTGCCGTAGTAAATGTCGTGCATGCCTTCGAGGGCCGCATTCTGCCAGTTGTTGACCTCGAGGATCACCTGGTGCGCGCGATCGAGCCAAGTCTTATTATTGCCAACCGAGGAAGACGGGATAAGCGAGCCGTCGGGCCTGATCCCAGTTATTTCGATCACGGCCGTATCGAGCGGTCCGAGAAAACCTTGCCACGCCATGGGTGCGACCTGGCTCAGGTGCATGTCAAAATACTCCATCTCGCCGCGATTGATCATTTCACGGGCGACCGGATCGGAATTATATGGCAAGCGAAACTCTATGCCGTCGGCCGTGGCAAGGGCGCCGTCCAGTTCTGGTCCGGTTGAAGCGCCGGTCCAGACGCGTACCCGGAAAGGGTTGCCGGCTGCATGCTCGGCTTCGATCCGCCTGGCCAATGCGAGGGGGACGGCTTTGGGATAACCGGAGCCCGTAAAGCCACTCATTCCCACGGTACTTCCCGAAGTGATGAATGAAGCTGCGTGCTCGGCACTCGTGATCTTGGCGCGCAATCTGTCGCAGCCGATGCGTTGGCGATCCACCGTTCCTATCTCCCTTTTCATATCAATTCGCTCGTCGTCGCTTGCCGGCCGCAACTGGCCGAACGATTGTCGGCCAGTTGATAGGCCTTTACTGCAATGAGCATGACCTGTTAGCGACCCAATCACAGATCAAATACCATCTCTCTAGCGGCGTCACCTTGTTCCACGTCAAGGCAGATTGGTTGACGGTGTTTCCAGCCTGATGACTTTCGGTATTGAGGGTGCGCTCGACGGTCTTCTCCAACGCTTTCGTCAAGGTCAGCTCCAGCGTCCGGATCGCAAGGTCCGCCGCCGATCGCCAACACGACTGTCGTGGTTCGTTCATCGGAATAATTTATAAGGACGGTGTCAACCGTGGGGGTGCCATGCAAGTTGATATGTCCGACCTCGACCAACTTCAAAGCGCGTACAAAGCAGCCGTAGGGGAGTGGATCGCGGCGATAATGCAGGAGGAGGAACTGGCCTCGGTCAATCACTCTGTCGCAGACGTCGACAAATGGGAGGCGGCGCATTTCAAGGAGGATGACGTGCGCGGCAAGGCGCTTCCCTCGAATCTCAAGATTGCGACCGCTCCGAAAGATGTCGATGTTCAAAATGAAGTCGGCTTTTACACGGCCAGGTACGAGAAAGAAGACGACCGCCTTGTCGTTCGCCGCCGCCTGGTCCTGAAAGCCAGAGAACTGAAAGCCGCGGACTATATGGATCTTGAGAGGCTAATCTACGCGGCGCAGAACGACTTTACCGCGATAGTGACGACGAGCACTACGCAGACCGAAGCGCAGCCGGCACATGTGGACGTCGACATGGGCAAAAGCCATTCGTGAGACGCGCGCTCGCCGATGAAGGTGCGGAGCTCGCGGTGGCTTCGCCGTGACAGGCAGAGCGGGGATGGCGGTAGATGCAGCAACCGAGCTTTGAAATTCAGCGAAAATTAAGAGATCAGATGGGGCCATCCGCGCACGATCGTAACCTACCTTGTAGCGGGATTGCGTAATCGGATCAATACGTTGAATTTCATCTACAGGGGGCGAATCTGAATGAGCCAGAATAGTGTTGATTTGGCTGTGGCTAACATGGCGGTCGTCGGTGATCAGGTGACTGGCCGTCTGAGCACCAACGTCGATTGGACTGCTCGACGGCGACGCGTCATCGTGGCGGCGGGTATCGATTGCGCCTGTATAGCGCTGAAGAAGCATGCCATGCACCTTCATCACCCGATAGACACGTTTAGCGTTTGGCCACGAGCGGCTTTCACTGCAAGCGTTACGGCGCAGGATGGCGTGAACCCGGCGATATCCGTAGGTTGGCATATCGGCGATGATCGCTTTGATCTTGTGCCGTCGTAAGCAGCGATGTAGGGACGAGGGGGTCAAATGCGGGATCGTAGCCTGCAGGACGTAGAGGCAGTCATCCAGCGGCAGCAGTGTGTGTCGGCGGAAGGCAACGATGATCGCCTCTTCCTCGATTGAAAGTGTCGCCGCGCCCTCAGCTATCATCTATTGACGAGGAAGGGGTTTTGGCAACGGCACTTCAGTGCGCCCCAGCCACCTGCTGACGATGCGTAGCGCTCGATCCCATCCGGTCCTTCTCGCTCATCGCAATTTCCCTTCGTCGTATTCGCTGGATCTAGCATGGAACCCATCGATGCGAACCTAGATCGATGTATAGGTCTGGGTAGACGTCCATTCGATGTGCGTGCAACGCCGTTGGACATACCTTGCTCAGATCAATTGGCGATGGAGCAGGATGATGGAAGACACAGGACAGATACAGGCCGGGGCGGCAAGGGCCGCCCATGATGATGCGATCGGACAACCAGCACTGCTGGCCATGGCCGTCGCGGGCGGCATTGCCGTCGCGAACATCTATTACAATCAGCCGATGCTCGGTCTTATCGAGGCGGATTTCAGCCAGCAGCCGATCACCGGCATGGTGCCCACGGCGACCCAGCTCGGCTATGCGCTCGGGTTGTTCTTGCTGCTGCCGCTCGGCGACCTCGTTAATCGCCGCCGCATGATTATCGGTCAGTTGGTGGTTCTGGCGGCAGCGCTGGCGCTCGCGGCACTTGCGCCGACCGCCTGGATGCTGGTCGTAGCCTCCGTCATCGTCGGCGCGTGTTCCACCGTCGCCCAGCAGATCGTACCCTTTGCCGCATCTCTGGCAGCGCCGGAAAAGCGCGGCGCCACGATCGGAACGGTCATGGCAGGGGTACTGTCGGGTATATTGTTCAGCCGCACCCTCTCCGGTTTTGTCGGTGTGCATGCAGGCTGGCGCGAGATGTTCTGGATCGGGGTGCCGCTTGCCCTTTTCGCCGCAGGTCTCATGTTTGCTGTCCTGCCCCATCACCGGCCGATATCGACTTTGCGCTATCATCGGGCTATCCGGTCGCTCGGCCAGCTGTGGAAACGGCATCCGGCATTGAGGGCTGCAACGATCATTCAGGCATTCCTGTTTGCGTCCTTCACGGCCTTCTGGACCATTCTGGCGCTCTATCTCGCCGGGTCAAAGTTCCAGCTGGGGGCGGACGTTGCAGGTCTGTTCGGTATCGTGGGTGCAGTCGGCATATTTGCGGCGCCTCTCGCAGGCCGGATCGCCGACAGACGGGGACCACACTTTGTGGTCTGGATGGGCGCGGGCCTATCGATCGCCGCCTGGCTGATCTTCGGCGTCTGGGCATCGGTCGTTGCCTTGGTTGTCGGCGTCATCGTGCTCGATTTCGGAACACAAAGTGCGCTCATTTCCAACCAGCACATTATCTATGCGCTCGATGCGGATGCCCGCAGCCGGCTCAACACGGTCTTCATGACCGGTATGTTTCTCGGTGGGGCGGCAGGCTCTGCACTGGCGACGTTGGCATGGGGCGAGGGCGGCTGGCTCTTCGTTAGCCTGCTTGGCGCGGCACTTGGCATCGCAGCGTTCTCTGTGAAAATCTTTCATCATCGCCGGCATTCGCCAACGGTTGTCGGACACTGAGGTCGGGACCATGAAACAGCTTCGTATCAGAATCGTCGGCGGTTCGCTCGCCGGCCTCTTCGCCGGCATTTTGTTACAGCAGGCCGGCCATGATGTTCGCATCTACGAGCGATCGAAGAACGGTCTTGCCGGCCGGGGAGCGGGCCTGGTCGGTCAGAGCGACCTGCTGCACATTCTCCGGCTGATCGGGTGTGAACATGTTGCCCGTATCGGCGTGGTGGCGAAGGAACGCATCTATCTCAATCAGGATGGTAGTATCGCCCAGACCGTTAACATGCCACAGACGCAAATCTCCTGGGATTTCCTGTTTGAAACCGTCGCGTCGCGTATCGCGCCCGAAACCTATTTCTTGGGCCGGGACGTCGTCGAGGTGCTGGACGGCGGGAGCGGTGCGGAACTGATTTTTGGTGACGGTGCGCGGGAGAGAGCCGATCTTGTGATCGGCGCCGATGGCCTCGGTTCCGTGGTGCGCGGGGCGGTCAATGCCAGGGATAATCAAAATCGCTATTCCGGCTATGTCGCTTGGCGTGGGTTGATTCCGGAAACGAGCGTGCCAGCGGCCGCCGCGCTGCTTCTCGACCGGTTTGCCTTCCATGTCCGCCCAGGCGTGCACGCTCTCGGCTATCTTGTTCCAGGTTCGAAAGGCGAGTTGAGCAGGGGCGACCGTCGATACAACTGGGTCTGGTACCGCAAGGTGCAGCCAAGCGCACTTGCCGGCACGTTCACCGATCTCGATCAGCGGACGCATCCGTTTTCGCTACCGCGTGGCGGCTTGTCGAACGACCGCCGGGAAACTTTTCGCGCCGATGCCAGGCAGATGCTTCCGCCGCAATTCGCGCTGGCGGTGGAAGCGGAGCTCAGCCCGTCGATACAAGGGATTTTCGACTACGAGGCACCCCGCATGATCGGCCGATCCATCGTTCTGATCGGTGACGCCGCATTCGTCGCGCGACCGCACACCGCGATGGGCGTGTCGAAAGCAGCCGGCGATGTCATGGCGTTGAGCAACTGCCTGGCGTCTGCGGTTGACCTTCATGCCGCCCTGCAGCGGTTCGAGACTGATCGCATCTCCGTTGGCCGGGAAATCGTTGCTTATGGCCGGCAGCTTGGTGCATCGGCAATTTGAGCGTCGACTGATCGTCTATCACGTCAGAGAATGACATTTCGACCCGTTGGTATCCGCCAGCGGGTCGTTTGATTTGGAATATTGGCGGGCGTTTCAGTGCGAGGTCTTCATCAGGCTGAGCGCAGCGTGGATCTGGGAGACAACGGCGGCACCTTCTCCGACTGCGGCGGCCACCCGCTTGGTCGATCCGGCCCTGACATCGCCGATGGCGAAGACATTCGGTAGGCTGGTTTCCAGCGGCAGGGGACTGCGGGTGAAACTGCACAGTGCATCGAAGGATTGTCCGGTGACGATGAAGCCCTTGTCATCGGTATGGACGCGGTCGCTGATCCAGCCGGCATTCGGATCAGCGCCGATGAAGAGGAAAAGATGATGAAGTGACAGCTGTCGTTCGCTGCCATCAAGCCGATTGCGCAGGGTCGCGGATTTCAAGCCGCCTGTGGGATCGCCGTCGATCGCATCCACTTCGCAGTGCATGTGCAGTTCGACATTGGGAAAAGCCCTGATGCGGTCGATCAGATATTGCGACATCGTCTCTTCGAGCGCGCGCCGGACGACGAGATGCAGTTTCCTGACCTGAGGTGCGAGAAAGGCAATGGCCTGGCCGGCCGAATTGCCGCCCCCAACCAGGGCGATCTCTTCACCGGTGCAGAGTTTTGCCTCGATTGGCGAGGCCCAATAGGAGATGCCATTGCCCTCGAAGCGTTCGATGTTGGCGATATCTGGGCGCCGGTAGTGCGCACCGGAAGCAATGACGATCGTACGCGACGTCACGTCTTTACCGCCGGCAAGATTCAATGTCAGCACACCGGCATCGCGCGCGGGCGCGATCAGGCCTTCGACCGCGACCGGCAAGACCATTTCCGCGCCGAATTTGAGTGCCTGGTTATAGGCGCGCCCGGCCAGCGCCTGGCCGGATATGCCGGTCGGGAAGCCGAGATAGTTTTCGATCCTCGACGACGCGCCCGCCTGTCCTCCTACCGAACGTTCGTCGATGACGATGACGTCGAGCCCTTCGGAGGCGGCATATACGGCGGTGGCGAGGCCAGCCGGCCCAGCGCCAACAACGGCAACGTCATAAAGCTTGCCGGGTGTGAGTTCCGGCGTCATGCCAAGGCAAGCGGCGGCTTCCATGTCGGTCGGGTTTTTTAACACCGTTCCATTGGGGCAGACCATCAGCGGCAGTTCGGACGCGAGGATGCCCAAGCGTTCGGTCAGAGCACGGCCTTCGCCTTCGCTGGCAGAATCGAGCACGATATAGGGAAAGGCGCTGCGGGCAAGAAATCCTTGCAGGCGTGACAGCGCTGCATTCCCCGGAACCCCGATCAGAACAGAACCCGCGCCGGAATCGATCAGACCAACGCGACGCAGGATAAAAGCCCGCATGATAATCTCGCCGACATCCGCCGAGCCGATCACCAGGGCGCGAAGATGGGCTGCATCGAAGGCAACCGCGGTGCAGCCGTCGGAGCCAGCCCGTGCCCCGGCCAGTGTCGGACGGCCTGAAAGTTGATTGACTTCACCCGACAACTGACCGGCACCATGGGTGGTGATTGGCGCCTCATGCGACAGGCCTTCATGGCGAAAGACATCCATCGAACCTTCAAGCACGAGCCAGGCAGGTGCCGCGTGATCGCCGACCTTGTAGATAAATTCCCCGGGTTCAAAATGCTGCGGCTCGCCACTGGCAAAACGTTTGGCCGTCTCGACCTGACGAGGGCTCAGCTCCGGAAACATCTGGTGCTGTCTTGCACTGAGATCCGCCATCAATTTTTCTCCTGGCTTGAAACGTGTCGGAAATGGCGTCGAGGATTTGTGGTGGTCTAGTAATAGCGAGGTATGGGGCCACGCTGCGGGGTCTGGTCCGGCAGTTCAACCATGGTCTCGTCGACAAAACACCATCCCCACCCTTCCGGCGGATCGTAACCTTCTATGATCGGATGCTGTGTGGCATGGAAATGTGCGGTGGCGTGGCGACCGGGGGACTGGTCGCAGCACCCGACGTGGCCACACTCGCGGCAGAGCCTCAGGTGAAACCAAGCCTGTCCGGTTTCAAGACATTCCTCGCAGCCCAGCGTTTTTGGGGGAACCGAGCGGATCGTCGATGTGTGCGAACAACCGTGCGACATGGATTTACTCCTCGTTGGCGTGGATCAGTGCTTCAGCGCCTGTTCGAGACACTGGAGCAGTTGGTTAAGATTCACGGGCTTGCCGAGAAAGGCAAAAGCGCCGCCGCTCATCGCCGCCGCCCTTGTTATACTGTCGCTATAGGATGTCATGAAGATCATCGGCGGTTTCAGCGTATCCTGTTTGTTCAGCACAGCCTGTAGCTCGATTCCCGTGAGACCGGACATTTTGACATCCACGAGCATGCAGTCGATTGAGGCGCGATCCTGGTCGGCAAGATACTCTTCCGCGGACGCGAACAGGCGGCTCTGGTAGCCGCAGGACAAAATGAGATCGTCAAGCGCTTCGCGGATCGACCGATCATCGTCGACGATGGCTATGACTGGTGTTTTGTACAATTTCTTTGGGCCTTGCCGTATTGGATCAACAACCCGGTATATGCTCCTTCCAGGCCGGTCCTTGTACCATACAAGGGTCTAGGTTTTGCCTCTCACAGCCCAAGCAGCTCGGCTTTACGGACCAGATCTGCTACCGAGCGTGCCTCCATTTTGCGCATGACATTGCCGCGATGGAGTTTGACGGTGATCTCGCTGATGCCAAGGTTGAAGGCGATCTGTTTGTTCATGAGGCCCTGGACGACAGCCGCCATGACCTCGTGTTCGCGGCGGGTCAATGTCTTGGCCAGTTCCGTAACGGCGCCACTGGCCGCAGACTGTTGGCGCAGGTCCCGGTCTTTCTGAAACGCCACGGAGACAGCATCGAGGATATCCTGATCCCGGAACGGTTTTGCCAGGAAATCCACCGCGCCGGCCTTCATCGCCCGCACGGTCATCGGTATATCGCCATGGCCGGTCATGAAGATGATCGGCATCTGGTTGCCGAGTCTTTCCAGATGAAGCTGGAAGTCCAGGCCATTGGCGCCGGGCAGCCTTACGTCGAGCAGTATGCAGCCTGGCCGCTTGAGATCGGCATTGTCCAGGAAATCCTGAGCGCTTTCGAAGGCTTGCGCTTGCGTTCGGATCGATAGGAAGAGATCGACAAGCGCCTCTCGGATCGATGGATCGTCATCCACGACGTAAACGACGGGCGTATTGTTGCTCGTGGTTTTGGCGAGTTTTCTGACATCATTCATTGGATAGCCTCCATCGGCACGATCATTTCGAACAGCGCGCCGCCTTCGATGTGATTACTGGCGGTCAGGGAGCCACCACGGGCTTCGAGCATGCTGCGGCAGATTGCTAGCCCCATGCCGAGGCCGGTTTCCTTGGTGGTGCAAAACGGCTTGAACAATTTTTCGAGAATGCCGGCGCTCAGGCCAGGCCCACTGTCACAGACACCGACCCGGACGCTCCGTCCATCCGCCGGATTGATCGATACCGAGATCCGTCGAAGATCTTCCGGCGTCGCGGCCATTGCCTGAATGGCGTTGGTTATTAGGTTGATCAGCACCTGCTGCAGTTCGATGCGGACAGCACGGACGCTGGTGATGCCGGAAGTCTCGCTCGTTTCGAATATAATCCGGTTCCGGGAAAGTTCGCTCTCCATCAATGTTTGTGTCTCGCTGACGAGATCGGCCAGTGACACTGGCTCAATGACTGGCGAGCGCTCGGTCAGCATCGACCGGGTGCTCTGAATGATGTCGCTGGCACGCTGGCTGTCGCGGACGATGCGTTCAGCAGACCGGGAGACCGCAGCCAGATCCGGAGGGTCACGGTCTAGCCAGCGCTGAAGGGTTTGTGCATTGACGACAATTGCGCCGAGTGGCTGGTTGAGTTCGTGGGCCAGCGATGCAGACAGGGCGCCGACGGTGGCCGCGCGTGAGGCCAGTGCGAGTTCAGCCTGGGCCTCGAACAACGCCTTCTGGGCCAGTTCCCGCTCGGTGATATCGAACATGCCGACAATGACGCGGTTGAAATTGGCCACGTCCGCTGGAAAGCCGACCGTCAGCAACACCAGCTTGGTGGTACCATCGCTGGTGATGATCGTGCCCTTTCCCTCGAAATAGCTTTGGTTTTCGAATATTGCCGCCATTAGCCCGAGAAAGGTGGCGTCATCCTGCGCGATGTAGCGGCGCATCGAGCCGCCGTTCTGTGCACTGACATTGCCGAGAAGCTCCAGTGCCGCGGCATTGGCGGCGACCGTGGGGACGCTCGCAATACAGTTTGAGATGAAGTCCGGATTGTCTCGCGCGTAGGCACGCAGATCGACGACACCCTGCGTCTTCAGTTTCATCAACAACGCGCGCACCTCAGAATAATCACGCTCCCACAGGGCGACGCGGCTCTGCTCGAAAATCGTCCGGTAGCGTTCCTCGCTACTCTGCAAGGCGACATTGGATTTTATCAGATCATGACGCGCACGGTGGTTCCTTATGATCAGCGCACAGGTAATCAATATGGCCGCAACGGCCACAGCCAGGCGCAATATTGCTGCAAGGTCGGTGTCTGTGCCGTGGGCAGCCACGTAAGATAACATTGAAAGACCAACACAGACCGCCGTCAGCAGCAACGTTCCCTTTTCCGTCAGCGTTTCCGCCGACAGTAGGAGTGTGATGACATAGAGCGTGGCGAGCGCGCTGTGAATGTCGGTGAATGTATCAAGATAGAAGACTGTTGCCGCAAGAGCGAATGCGAACGACAGAATGCAAGTTTCGTAGCGTGCTGATAGCCGTCGTTTTGGGTTCACAAGTTCAAGCGAAGGCATGCCGGTTCCCACCTGGATGTCGATCGCGTCATCAAGCCATCCCGTTGGAGAAAACGCAATTCCAAAATCCGCTATTCGCGTGTGAACTCAATCTGATAGGCGGTAAAAAAGAAAGGCCATCCCAGGGCGGCTGGGATGGCCTCGATCGGATCGCGACATCCGCAGGTTCAGGGGGAGGGGCCGCCTGAACCGTCAGGGCCTCGGTGCCCAGCATGTCTTCTTGGGAGGAGGTTGAAGACATTCGATATCTAACCTCAGCCGCAGCGCTGCGAAACTATACCAAAGTGTGGGTTCGACTAGCCAAGCATTGGATGTTGCGGGCGCGGGGCCTGGTCTAAAAAGTCTCCAGCAACCCGCTCAACCCAATGGAGATCATGATGGACCGCACACTCGCTGAAAAACACCGCAAGTCGCCGCTTGCAACACAGACAACGCTTGGCACAAACGCGACTGCCGATATATCCGGCGCACTGACGGCGCTTCTGGCCGATGTCTTTGCCCTTTACCTCAAGACCAAGAATTTCCATTGGCACATGAGCGGGCCGCATTTCCGCGACTATCACCTGATGCTCGACGAACAGGGCGAGCAGATTTTTGCGATGACGGACGATGTCGCCGAGAGAGCCCGCAAGATCGGCGGCACGACGATCCGCTCAATCAGCCATATTTCCAGGCTGCAGCGCCTGCTCGACAACGATGCTGATTTCGTCACGCCGGCCGACATGCTGGCCGAACTTCGCGACGACAATCTCACGCTGGTGTCGTTGATGAAGGAGACCCACAATCTCTGCGACGAGCACGGCGATATCGCGACCGCCAGCCTGATCGAGAACTGGGTCGACGAGGCCGAGCGCCGCGCCTGGTTCCTGTTCGAAAGCACTCGAAGCGCCGAGTAAGCATATCGGCCCGTCGATGGTCATGTCGGCCAATATGGACTTGGCCGGCTCAAAATCTCGGAGATATCTCATGACCAGCGAATTTTCCCTTTCCCGTCGGCAGGTTCTACTGACCGGCACTACTATTTCATTGGCTCTGGCTATTCCGGCTTTCGCTTCTGAAAAGAAAATTTCCCCACATCAGCGAGGAATTGAACCGATGACCCATAGTTACGTGACCACCAAGGACGGCGTTGAAATCTTCTATAAGGACTGGGGTCCAAAGGATGCGCAACCGATCGTATTCCACCATGGTTGGCCATTGTCGTCCGACGACTGGGATGCGCAAATGCTATTCTTCGTCAGCAAGGGCTACCGCGTCGTCGCACATGATCGCCGCGGTCATGGCCGCTCGTCACAGGTGAGCGACGGTCACGACATGGATCATTACGCCGCCGATGCCTCCGCCGTGGCTGAGCACCTGAGCTTGCGCAACGCCGTCCATATCGGCCATTCGACAGGCGGCGGCGAAGTCGCTCGTTACGTCGCCAAATATGGGCAGCCGCAGGGCCGTGTCGCCAAGGCTATTCTTGTCAGCGCCGTTCCGCCGCTGATGGTCAAGACCGCAGCCAATCCTGATGGCACACCGATCGAAGTATTCGATGGTTTCCGTAACGCACTCGCAGCCAATCGCGCGCAGTTCTTCCTCGACGTTGCCTCTGGCCCATTCTACGGCTTCAACCGCGAAGGCGCGAAGGTTTCGCAGGGCGTGATCGACAATTGGTGGCGCCAGGGCATGATGGGCAGTGCCAAAGCCCACTATGACGGCATCAAGGCCTTCTCGGAGACCGACCAGACAGAAGACCTTAAGGCAATCACCGTACCGATGCTGGTCACACAGGGCGATGACGACCAGATCGTTCCCTACAAGGACGCCGCGGAACTTCAGGCGAAGCTGCTGAAGAACAGCACCCTAAAAATCTACAAGGGCTTCCCGCACGGCATGCTGACCACGCATGCCGACGTGATCAATCCGGATCTGTTGGCGTTCATCAACGCCTGATTGTTCCCTATCCGAAGGCGTATGCAGCGTCCACCTCATGGCCGGAGCATACGCCATTCCCCACGGGGCGGCCCAATTCACGCAACTCGCGATCCAGTAGCTGCAATGTTAGTTCCAAGTCGCGCGAGGAACAGAGCCGCATTGTGCGGGAGAGCGACATGAGGTTACAGGGCTTCCTAGATGTCCACGCGCTTGGAATAGCAGGGTCAGTGGTTCGGATCCGTTCAAGAGCCACGACAAGTCATATCGTTTTCCAGCTCACAGATCTCCATGCCGGGCGGTGGGCTTAGTCTCCGCTCTCAGCTGAAGGTAATGCGCTTTCAGGCGATCCAGGCTGAAAGCTCTGTTGAGCCCGCTGGGGTTAGGCAGTACCCAGGTTTGTGCTCCGGCAAAAAAGTCGCTTTGCTTGCCCCAGTCGCAGTCGGGCTTGGATGTGATTGCTGCAAAGGCCGCTTTGCCGAGAAAGGCGAGGTTCGCGGGCGCGAACTTCCTCATCTTTGCTTCAAAGAGAGGTGCTGCCTCTTTGTAGTCGCTCGTCGTTATCTCAATGGCACTCCTGGTCGCGCGGGAGACAACGGCGGTAATGCCGCATCCGTACTGGAGAAGCTCCTGCTCTTCTTCGGCCTGCAGGAGTCGCGGCGTGAAGCCGGAAAGATGTAGCACCTTCCAAAATCGGTTACTCGGAGACGAGAAGTTGCGCCCGTCCCGGACAGCCGTCAAGGCGGGGTTCAGGCCGCAGAAGACGACCGAAAGACGGAAGTCAAGAACGTCAGACAGCCCGACTGCCGCCTGCTCCGCATTCTGATGACGAACCATATCCGAGGACATCGGTTACGTTCTCCTGTCGATTGGTTACGCCGATTAATGCCGATCATTGCTTCGGGCGGCTGGAAAGGCCGGCAATCTGCATCATGACGGGGCTTATAACCTCCTCCTTATGGAGTTCGCCAATCAGCAGTTTGAGCCAGCTGAAGCCGACCCATAACGAAATCTTGTCATCAACCTCGTGCGCCTGCAGTTCGCCCCGGTTTGCCGCGTCAGTCAAAATTCGTCTGACGTCGGCCGTCCGTTCGGGAAGGAACCTGTCACGCAAGGCGCTGAGGGCTTCCGGAGTGCCTTGCGCCTCGGCGATCAGTCCGCGCAGCGCGGCTCCTGCCGGATGCGCTGCCCAGAAACGCCAGAGGCTTGTCGTGTATTGCACGAGATCAGCAACGAGGTTTCCGGTGTCGGGAACAGGCACGGAAGCCGACCGTTCGGTCGTATAGATGGCGATGAAGAGGTCGGCCTTCGTTGGATACCAGCGATAGATGGTGGTTTTTCCGGCACCGGCGCGTCGTGCGACCTCATCGACCGAAAATCCCGCATAACCCCTCTCCGAAATCAGGTCTCGGGCGGCGGCAAGCACCGCCGCTTCGGCGTCGGGGCTGCGGCGCGATCCGATCGAGGTTCGTTTCTTTGCTGTCGAGGTCTTTGTCTTCGTGGTCATCACCAGCACCTATCCCGACTCGCCACCACCGATCAATGGCGCGTGTTCTATCTTTCAACCAAACGTGCCCAGGAGGGCGAGGGGGCGAACTGCTCAGTGAAGTATTGCGTCTCTCTAGCGACGAGCCTGTTGTGAAATTCCATGATGCTCACCGCATAAGAGGGTTTGCCGTCATAGGTCAGAACGAATTCTGTGACCCATAGGCTACTGCTGCCGGTAATCCGGCGAACGCTAAACCGCTTCTTGTTGGGCTGGGCGAAGCAGCTTTCCCGGTTCTTGCGGCGACATGGATCCGATCGCCGGACTGCGGATATTCAAGCAATGCATCGTCGTGATAGATTTCATGCTCGACGTCAAAATCGCCGGCGTCTGATGCGGCCCAATGCCGTTCGAGCGCCAATCTCACTCTCTGGTCTTCCATCTTGGCCTCCTATAACTGCCGTCGTACGAACTGAAACTGAAGCTCCGAGGGCGATCGAAGCCTGGCGGCGCGCCGGAGAAGCATTGACGGTGGCCTTGCCCCTCCGGGAGAGCTTAACTTGCGATCTACGTCGATTTCACCCGAGGGATGAAACCGGGAACGCCTGTCTCGACGACGCTGTTGAACCGAACGCTCGTCGATATGTCGGAACGGATCCGTACCATTTCCTGATCTGGAAGCGCCGAGATTGCGAAATTTTCCTCGATGCGAAGCGGTTTGATCGACGTCGTCAGGAAGCCGGTGCCGCGCTGTACGGCCCAGGCAAGGGCCACCTGCGCCGGCGTCTTATTGACGCGGTCGGCGATCCCGGTGATGACAGGGTCTGTAAGCAAGTTGGGCTCCATCGCGTGACCCAATGGCGCAAATGCCAGCAGCACGATCCCATTGGCCTGACAATAGTCGAGCAGCTCCCATTCGGGCAAGTAGGGATGGGATTCCACCTGTACGATGGCGGGCGTGACGCGCGCGTTCGCGACGATCTCCTTCAGCTTGTCCAAGGTGATGTCAGATAAGCCTATCGACCGACAACGACCGCTTTCCACGAGCGCCTCGAGCGCGTGCCAGGTTTCGATCAAGCTGATCCCGGCATCATAGATGACCTGACCGTTCTCGTCTCGCGGATCCAGTTCGTCGCCCGGAAGAAAAGCATAAGGCGTATGGACAAGATAGGCGTCCAGGTAGTCGAGCTTAAGGCGTCGAAGGCTTGCTTCAAGCGCCGCTTTCACCCGTTCCGGGCGGTGGTTTGTATTCCATAGCTTCGTTGTGACGAACAGATCCTCGCGCTGAACCGACCCATCCGCGATCGCCTCGGCAATTGCCTCTCCGACTGCCTCTTCGTTGCGATATCGTTCAGCGCAGTCGAAATGGCGAAACCCAACAGATAGGGCCTTTGCAACGGCCCGCTTCGTCGTAACCGGGTCGGGGATGAGGGTACCGAACCCAACGGCAGGCATTTCTTTGCCGCCTGTGGCAAGGGGGATTGTCCTGTGGCGCAGCATATAGGGGGCTTCCATCGGCCTACTCCTTTGACTTGAGAACAAAATTGAATGGCTGTGATCGTTTGCCGCTCTGCAAGAGCTGATCAAATAACGATCGCATGTTGAGATCCTTTGATTGGAGAGCGATCGGCTATTGGCCAACTGTAACACGATATCGACGGGTCTTGACGTCACGTTCGAAACCGAGGCGCTACGCGCCGCGATCGGCAAATTGTCGTGACCTTACATCACGCGGTCAGCGGATGCGCAGGGGAGGGCTTCATGAGGGCAACTACGATCAATCCAGCGACCGCGGCCGCGAACGTAATCCAGTACCCGTCGATATAGGCCGCGACATTGGCTTCGCGCTGCACGATCGTGGTTAGAACGCCGATCCCGCGCTTGGCAACGTCTGCTTTCGATTCCATCCCCATGCTGGACGCAAGTTGCGACAGCGTGGTTCCCCATCCGGGCGTCGTCCCGGTGACGTGGAGGCCGATAAGATAGGAATGCAATTGCTCGCGCTGTCTGATCCAGGTCACCATGATTGCCGCCACGGTTTCCGAACAGATCAATCTCATAACCTGCACGTAGGCCGTCAACGATATGGCTCGCGCGGGGTCTACGTTGCTGAAGAGGGTTGCGACGGCTGCAAGGAAGACGATTTCCTCTCCGAATGTCTGGAGGATCGTGATCAGTCGAAATTCGGGCAGTGACCACTGGCTCGTCAACTGGGTTCCAATCCAGGCGGACAGCAGGAAACATGTAAAGCCTATCGTTAGGGCGGCGCGCTGCTTGAGTTTCCGCACGAGCGCCACGGCAGTGAAGGTCGCGCCTGCAAGCAGAAGGATCGCATACGGCGCCTCGAAATCCCCAATCTGCTCAGGCCGCAATCGCGCCACCGAAGCAAGGAAGTTCGGCTCGATCAGCGAACTGCCGAGGCTTGTTGTCATGAAACACGCAATGGCGGCGAACCCGAGCGCTATGTTTCGCGTGCGAAGAACCGAGACATGGGCCCAGGGATGTTCGACCCGAGACTCGTGCCACAGAAACGCGCATATCAGAAAAACAGCCGAGGCAAGCAAGGACACGATGAGGCCAGACTGAAACCAATCAAGCCGATTGCCCTGATCAAGCGCGAAATACAGCGTCGTGAGCGCCGAGCCGAACAGTGCCATACCGCCCCAATCAGCACGCCTGAGAAGGGCATGGTCGATTCCAGCCGGTTTGGTCCCATACCAGAAGAGAATGCCGATCATCGGGGAGACAATAGCACCTTGCCAGTACAGCCATTGCCAGCCGATCGTCTGGGAATAGCTGCCGGCCGTATAGAGGCCGAGATTTTGCGCGAACGGGATCCGCAGGACGTAGAAGGAAAGAGCGATGATCCAATACCTGCGGTCAAGATTGCGGAAAGCAGTTAGCAGCGTTGCGCCGACGAACATGCCGAGGAAAACGGCCCTTAAAGCATGCAGCGCGACCAGGACATTGAATCCGTGGACGAACGGGATGACCACGGAGATCGCCGAATAGAGTATGGTCGGAGCGACCATGACCCGCTTCACCCCGAACACCGCAATCAACCAGCCGATCGACGGGGCCACAAGGATCTGTGGCGCGGTTGCGAAGGTGCTCAGCCACGCGCCCTCATCGAAGCCGAGCCCGAAGGCGCCACGCAGATCCGAGAGCCCAATGCCGGCAGTGCGGACGTCGAACGCTGTCAATATCGATGCCATGATCATCGCCACGGCGATGTAGCCCTGACGAGAGAGGTCGCGCCGATGTAAGTTCTCAGACATGGTCTTCGCCCTTGGTGGCGATGCGCGTCGTGACCGACATACCAGGCCGCAGCCGATCGAAATTTGGCTGATCCGAGTCGAGTTCGATCCGAACGGTGAGACGCTGCGCGACCTTTGTGAAGTTGCCGGTCGCGTTGTCAGCGGGCAGCAGAGCAAAGGTTGACCCAGCCGCAGGGGATATTTTCGATACCGTTCCATGGAGTGCCGTACCCGGCAGCAAATCGACAGAGATATCGACCGACTGCCCTTCGTGAACCATGGACAGCTGGTTCTCCTTGTAATTCGCCAGGATGTAGATCTTCGGGAGCGGGACGATCGAGATCAGGGGCGTGCCCGCGGCAACATAGTTCCCGACCTGCGCGTTTCGTCTGGCGACGATGCCATCGACTGGCGCCCGTACGTTCGTGTATCCGAGCTCCAGTTCGCGGGCGGCAAGATCTGATGCTGCGGTATCGAGATTTGCTTTCAGTATGTCGCGCTGTCTGGCGAGGACGTCGAGCTTGACCCTCTGAGCGGCGACGTTGGCACGCGCTACATCCAGGTTTGCAAGCGCCCGCTCGTGAGCGGCGGTCGCCTTTTCGAAGCTCTGAACCGTACTTACCCTCCCGTCGATGCCTAGCCTCGTCTGTCGCTGGAGCTCCTTCTCCGCCTCGACCTCTTCAGCGGCAGCCGCCTGTTGCTGGGCAACGGCCACGTCGATCTGCGTCAGTTGAAACGTGTGCTGGGTGTCGTTATCGCCAAGTTGAGCGTTGACGGCAGCGAGCCTCGCTTTCGCGCCACGAAGTGCGACCTCATAGGGCTTTCGGTCGATGGTGAATATCGGATCGCCCGCCTTGACCCGGGCGTAATCTTCGACCGAGATGGTCTCGACAGTGCCGCTGACGCGGGCGCTGACGGCGGAAATATCCGAGTAGACCGCAGCGTCGTCTGTGGATTGAACGCTTCTTGTCGCCACCCATGTATCCCAGCGCGTCGACGAAGCACCGACCGCAACGAACGCAATGATAATAGCGGTTGCCGGGACAATTAACGCCCGCAAATTTGCCGTTTCCTGCGGAGCGGACCGCGGTGCGCTCGCTTGCGAGTTGGCCGGTGCCGTCATGACACGCTCTTCCGGCCGTTCATCTCTTTGGGTCCTATTCAGTAACCTGATCATGTTCTCCACCATACCCCCGGCTCATCGTCCGCTATAAAAACGTCGCTGCATGCTTAGTCATTGCGCCTCCAGGCGACTGACGTGTGAGTGCTATATAAACGATACGTATCGTTTATACAAGCGGCACGTCGGATATTGGTGTTGGGTAGGCGGACCAATATAACGCTGATCCGACGCAGCGGACCTAGGTCCGTGGCATAATCTCATTGATGCCGCAAAAGCGTTTGGCAGCCGGGGACTGTGGAGCTTCGCTGCGATGCGAACCACACCACGCGGCGTCAGTTCGCGGAGAATCGCGGGGACCTTTGCCGCTTAAAGGCTCCGTAGAAAAGTTGGTCGCGACCAACTCTGCTAAACCTTTGTAGTCGTTAGGTTTTTGAATTTCGATATTTTTGAGCGAAATCACCAGCTGGAGGAACGATATTCGAGTGGACCGAGGTGATCTCCGATAGGCAGCAGCGCCGGTCGGTGGGAGAGGCGAGCCAGTCGTCGGATCATCGATCCTGCGGATCGGCCAAAGGCGCATCATCGTGTGAAGAGGCGCTCGATCTCCCCACGCTGTTTGGCGTGTTTGACCGGATTGTCGTTCCTTAGTTTTTGCAGGTTGAGGATCTTCCAGCGGACGGCCGGCAAGGCGAGGGCGTGCGTCAGGCCGATAACCTCGAAGTCGGGATCGCCATCGTGAAGGGACAGAAGAAACGTCCGGGGCCGGCAAGAAGACTTTATAAAAATGGAGAAATGTCCGTTTCAAACGGACTTTCACACCCGATCATGCCGCGGCGCAACCTACCCGTCATCGTTCGTCTTGAAGCCATTTTGCCCAAAGCTGCAGGAAAGCGCGGTAGTTCTTCATGCCCGCGCGCAGAAAATGCAGGCTTTCGACCTCGCCGCTTTTCACGTTCGTACTCAGCCTCAAATGCAAGTCCAGGTCAAAGCGCTGTGAAACGGAACACCTCTGGCGCCTTGCAGCGGTTCAGGGCATCCTATGAAGGCTGAAAATTATGTTTATGGCAGTTGGAGGAATGCCTATGCGCTGCTTTACCGTGCTTGGACCCTCGCAGACCGGAAAATCAACAGTCGTGGAAAAGCTCGGCTCCCTGGAGGGGGCGCCGAGAAAATCCAGCTCCCCTTATGGATTGAACCTCACAGAATTCACCTTTGGAAACGAGGCGTGGTGTGCGCTGGATGCGCCAGGATCCAGCGAAGCGTTGGTGCATGCACAGCACGCGCTTCTTGCCAGCGACGCCTGCATCCTGTGCGTTTCATCGGCACCCGAGGAGGCTGTGCTCGCCGCGCCCTATCTGCGCGTAATCGAGGCCTCGGAGACGCCGTGCATCCTCTTCGTCAACCGGATGGACGAACCGGGAGGGCGGCTGAGGGACGTGATCGCCGCGCTTCAAGACTACGCCAACCACACGCTTTTGCTTCGCCAGATCCCGATCCGCGAGGGGGACAGGATCATAGGCAGTTGCGATCTGATTTCGGAACGGGCGTGGCGCTATCGGGAAGGCCAGACTTCGGCGCTGATCGCAATCCCCGAAAGCGCGGCCGAGCGCGAGCACGAAGCGCGCAGCGAGCTCCTGGAACACCTGTCCGAATTCGATGACCGGCTTCTCGAAGAACTGATCGAAGATCGCGAGCCGCCCAGCAACGCGCTCTATGCCATTTCATCGCGGGTTCTCAGGGAAAACAGGATTATTCCAGTCCTGATCGGTGCCGCAAGTCACGGCAACGGCATGATGAGGCTGATGAAGGCGCTGCGCCACGAGGCGCCGCCGGTGGGGGTTCTTCGACAGCGCCTGGCTCGTGCAGGCAATGTCGATGAAAACAAGCTGACCGCCGTGAGCTTCCATGCCTATCATCGCCAGAATGTCGGTAAGACAGTGCTCGTGCGCGCGCTTGGCGAGGGACTGCGGCAGGGCGCATCACTGGGCGGCTCCAGCCTCGGCGCCGTACAGCATCTCGCAAACGGGAAGTCCAATTCGGCGGTTGTGCCTGCGCTGGGGGACGTCTTCGCGACGGTCAAGTCCGACCACTTGCCCGTCCCTTCGCTGTTGACATCAGACGCGGTGGCCGCCCCGCCTGAGTGGACGGAGCCGACTACCCCGATGCTTGAAAGGATCCTAGTCCCGGGCAGCGAGCGCGATGAAAACAAGCTCTCCGAAACACTGGCAAAACTTTCCGAGACGGATCGCGGCCTAACGGTCTTGCAGGAGGAAAGCACTGGCGCCCATCTCGTCTGCGTCCAGGGGCCGGTGCATCTGCGCGATCTCTGCCGAACCCTGTCCGACGTGTTCCATATCGACGTAACTGATCGAACGCCCAGCCCGATCTACCGCGAAACAATTGCGAAACCATCTGAGGTTCATTATCGTCACCGCAAACAGACCGGCGGTGCCGGACAGTTTGCGGATGTGAAGCTGAGCATTCGCCCCAATGAGCGCGGCCGGGGCTTCACCTTTAGCGAAATCGTCAAGGGTGGCGTCGTTCCGCGCAACTACATCCCTGCTGTCGAAGCAGGCGCGCGCGAAGCGATGGAGAAAGGGCCGCTAGGCTTCAAGGTCATCGATGTCGGCGTAACGCTGTACGATGGTCAGCACCATGCCGTCGACAGTTCGGAACACGCCTTCCGAACTGCGTCGAAAATGGGAGTACGACAGGCGCTTTCCCAAGGGGCGGCCGTTTTAATGCAACCGGTCTTCCGCAGCGAAATTCACATTCCTTCGATCTATTCCGGCAGCCTCGTCCAGATCGTCTCCGCTCTCAAAGGTCAGGTCCTCGGCTTCGAACGGGATGAAACCGCCAAGGGATGGGACATCTTCCGAGCACTCATTCCGGGCGTCGCACTTGACGATCTGGCACGGGCGCTGCGCTCGGCGACGCAGGGCATTGGTTATTTTTCCAAGACCTTCGATCACTTCGAGGAGCTATACGGCAAGGAAGCGGACGCCATCGTGAGGGCACACGAGGAACCAGGCGTGGCACACTGAAACGTTCGCACCATGTCATGCTCGTTCGCAGAATGGGGCTCATGTCGTTTGGCAGTCCGCCCGACTAGGCGCGCGGTGGCTTTCGGAAAACGCAAATAAAAGTTGCGCAGATAGCTATCCAAGTGTTGTGATTTTTCTCTATGAATGAGGTACCGGATGAGTTGAACGAGCAGGATTTCTTACGCCGCGAACCGCTAGATTTTTGACACCTCAGGCAGTAGTCCGACCGCTGAGCAGTACGTGGCGCTATGCCAAGCGTGTGCTCAGCGGATTTCGAAATCAAGCTTTGAGCGTCAGCAAGTCGTCCACGCCGAATGCCCCGTAGATGCCGCTTGTCACCTGGGCGAGCTGGTCGTTCATCTTTTGCACCTCTTCTCCCATCCCGATGAAATCGACGACCGTCCGGTTCGGACGCGAACCCGCCGGGATCTGGACCAGGTTGACGATCGCCTCGCTGACCTTGTTGACGTCCTGCTCGGGTTTGGAAGCGAGGAACTGCTCGTAGCCAGCGAGGGCATGATCCGGAACCTTGGCGAATTGGCCGTAGCCCTCGAGACGCGCCTCGTCGTGCGGATGGACGAGATTGCCGATCCATGACGTCTTGAATCCGCCTGGCTCGACGAGGACCACGTCGACGCCGAACTGCGAAAGTTCGACACGGTAGCTGTCGCTCAGGGTTTCGACGGCGAACTTCGTTGCGCTATAGGGTCCATAGAACGGCATGCTCAGGCGACCAAGCAAGCTGGAGACGTTGATGACGAGACCGGAGCCCTGTCCGCGGAAGGTCGGCAGGACGGCACGCGTCATGCGATGGACGCCAACGACGTTGATGTCGAAGAGGCGCAGCATCTGCTCGGAGGTGAAGCCCTCCGTCAGGCCGTGCGTTCCGGTTCCGGCGACGTTAATCAAGACATCGAGACCGCCCACTGCCGAGATTGCGGCTTCGACGCCTTTCGAGACGCTGCCGTCGTCGGTCACGTCAATATCCACGACATTCGCTCCGGCGGCACGAAGTTCGGCTGCGACAGCGGCGTTGCGCCCGTCCGGGTCACGCATGGTCGCAACCAGATCGTGACCGTTTTTCAGCAACGCACGGGCGGCCAACGCGCCGAATGCGCCGTTCGCTCCGGTGATCAAAACTTTCTTTCCCATCATCGTCTCCTTTGGATGGCTCGAGGATGGGGGAAAAATTATCAGTTGTGAGAAATGAAACAATGTGGTTTAACGCAACACATGGTTCAGGAAAATAGAACGATCGATCTGGGGGAGCTTCGGGTGTTCGCGGCCATCGCGCACTATGGCGGACTGACGTCTGCGGCGGCTGCCCTCGGGGTCTCCAAGTCTACGATATCGCATTCGCTGACACGGCTCGAGGAAGGGCTCGGGGGGCGCTTGTTCGAGAGAAGCTCCCGGCGGGTAGCGCTTACCCGCGAGGGAGAGCAGATGCTTCCGCGGGTGCAATCGCTTCTGGCTGAGGCCGACAATCTGTTGGAAGAAGCCGCACGCACTTACACCACGCCGCGCGGGACAGTGAAGATTGCAGTACCACCCGCATTGGGGAGCGCCGTCCTCGAACGGCTCGTTCCTGAGCTACAGGAGCGCTATCCCGACATCGTGCTTGTCGTGTCTCCGAACTACGGGATGGACGATTTACAAGACCCCGTGTTCGACTTCGCGATCCGCGCCGGGCATGTCCATGACGATAGCCTCGTCGCCAACAGACTGGGGTCGTTCTCGCGCATCTTGGTTTGTGCGCCGACACATCCAGCCGCAAAGATCGGATCGACTGCGGATTTGAACGGTCTGCCGCTGCTTGCATTCTCGGGACGAGCACCCCGCGTGGAGTGGCGATTACAGTCCATATCGCAGCCGAAAAACGAGGTGTTGATCGACAGGCAAGCCAAATTTGCCGCCCAGGATTTCGACATGCTGGTGCGGCTGGCGCGGACGGGCCACGGGGTCGCCGAGGTGCCCGCGTTCATGGTACAGACCGAGGTGAGGGATGGAAAGCTGGCCCACGTCCTGCCGGACTGGCGATCACCGCCGGTAGATGTAATGCTCGCCTACAGGGTCGGCGCAGCGCGGGTCAGTCGGGTCGCGGCGGCAATCGAGGTCGCTCGCGATTCCGTTGTTCAAGTCCTCGGAAAGAGCATTTGATCGGTCCTTGGAACCATGCATTTACGAGCGTCGAATGCAATCCAAGCTGACAAAGGGCCACGGTCTCGACATAGCGCCCTGCAGATGGCATCAATAGTTTCGCGGCGGGCGTGTTGCAAATTTTCAGCGAGGCCAAAGGGACCGCACTGCGCGATTGATTTTCTTGCTTTGTTAACCTTTTAGAGCCCGAAGAGGCGTGCGAGTAGATCGTTTTGATCGTTGACGGTCCATTCGCCGTGAAGCCAAACCCCTTCCGCAGTCAGAGCATGGCTTCGAACGCAGCGATCGTTCGACGCGCGGTTTTGAAGGATCGGAACCAACGGGTCGTAGGTCCCGATCGGTACAAGCGCAAGAAGGGACAACGTATGGCCCGTCTCCACTTGAAATTTTTCCTGCTTCGGGCAGGACGTTAGCCGTCAACCCAGCAAGCGAAATCGTGAGGGCCCACAACTTCGCTGCCGATCTGAAACAGTATCCCTCCGAAAGGCACTGTCCACGGCATTGGGCCGTAATTAAAGGCAAACGTCAAGGCACCTCGTTTACGCAACCTGATATGATCAGGCAGTTCGATCATGGCGACGCCCTCAGCCTTCAGGTAGTCCGCAAAGATCTGCCTGAGAAAATCACCGTCAATCCAGGCACCCAGATAGGAGCAGTTGCGTTGAGTGACCATTGCCGCCGAGCCGTCCTCATAGGTAAGATCGGCGGGAAGATCGGTCTCCAGACGCTCGGCCCAGTGGGTTGCCACGCCCGACGCCTTGCTACCGGTGAGGGAGAGCGAAACACCTGGTCGCAGCGACGAAACCTCGCTAACTTTTACTGAGACGAGCGATTGGAGCGCTCCGGGCGGCAATTCCCAGGGAACCGCATGAGATGTTGTCTTCGATCCTGTTCGCGGACCGAAAATGATATGAGCGGTCGCCGCCTTGAAAGCAGCTAGGCTGCGGTCATCGATGATCGGCAAACACGGCACGAGCACAAGCTTGTAGCCCGCCAACGATTGTCCAGGTGCGACCACGTCTACGTCGACACCGAGCCGCCGGGCTGCCTCATACCACGCATGCAGCAGTAGCTTGTAGTTGAAGTCGTCACCCTGGGGCTGGATCCGGGTGATCCATGACGCTTCATAATCGAGGACGATCGCCACCTCCGCTCGCTCGACCGGGGGCAGATCGCCCATTACCTCTATTTCTCGCGCTACCTGCGCCACCTCCAGGCCACCCGGAGACGGCTGTCGGTCGGGGCGCTGCAGGCCGGCGTGCATCTGTTCCTGCGCATACGGCAACTGCCGCCAGCGGAAATAGCTGACGACTTCGGCCCCATGCGCGAAGGCCTCCCAGGTCCACAGACGCACCATGCCATTGGCAGGCGCCGGATTCCAGTGGGCCCAGTTCACGGGGCCGGGCTGCTGCTCCATGATCCAGAAGCGATCGTTGCGGATGCCGCGGTAGAGATCGTGATGAAACGCCGAGAAATCCGGATGGGAGGTGTTGTACCAGCGCACCCGCTCGGCTTCGGGCAGTGGGAAATGCTCGACCTTGCCCAGGGGATAAGAATCCCAGCTGCAGAAATCTAGCGATTCAGCAAGCTTGAAATGATCGAAATTGTGAAAGAAGCCCATGAAGTTATGGGTTATGAAACGGTCGGGTGAATGCTTGCGGATGATCGCCGCCTGAAGCGCACAATACTCCGCCAGGCTGTCCGAGGCGTAGCGCCAGAAATCCAAGCGGGCCGCCGGGTTGGTCTCGGAGACTGCGCCGACCGGTGGAATGACCTCGTCAAAGGAATTGACTTCCATGGACCAAAAGACGTTTCCCCAGTCCTCGTTGAGCCTCTGCGGCGACTGATAGCGCTGGCTGAGCCAGTTGCGGAATCCGGCGGCATCTTCCGGTCCGTAGGAGAGGACGGTATCGTCACCGCCGAACTCGTTGTCGATCTGCCAGCCGACGACGGCCGGATGTCGGCCATAGCGTGCGGCCACTACCTCGACGATCCGTCGCGTTTCGCTCAGCCATTGCTCGCTGGCCGGCGTGTAGTGCCGCCGCGATCCGAACAGCCGCGCCTTACCGTCCTCGCCGACGGGCAGGACATCCGGATAGAGATCGACCAGCCATTTCGGCGCCGCAGCCGTCGGCGTGCCGAGAACGATCTTCAGACCTTCGGCGGCCAAAATCTCTATAGCCCGATCAAGCCAGTCCCAGTCGTAGCGTCCCTGTTCCGGCTCCATGCGGCTCCATGCGAACTCGCCGATGCGCACGTAGCGGATGCCAATTTCGCGCATTTGCCGCGCGTCCTCCGGCCACCATTCCTCATTCCAATGTTCTGGGTAGTAACAAACGCCTAGCATGGACAAATTCCTGGGTGGTAAACGCGTTATTGTATGGAGTTGCGGACCAGCGCCGTGCCGCTGCTGTCGAATATCTGACAGTTGCCCGGTGTCAATCCGATTGCCATCGTTTCTCCGGTCCGGATCCGGTTGACGCCGTTGGTGCGCACCGTGATCGGCGTGCCCTCGACTGTCCTCAGGCTGAGCAAGGTATCGGATCCCAGATGCTCGACTAGTTCGACAACGCCCTGCATGACGGCGCTGGCTGCGCTGGCCTCGACGAAGTGCTCCGGACGCACGGCAAACGTCACCGCATCGCCGGCGGCAGCCAGTGCCCCGTTCAGCGGCATGGCCATCAAGACCTCCGAGGGTAACCGAACGTAGGCAACATCGGCTTCTATTCTTTCGATCACCGTCGGAAAGCTGTTGATCTTGGGCGAGCCGAGAAATTGTGCCACGAACAGGTTGTCGGGGTTGAGATAGAGATCGAGCGGCGAACCGACCTGCTCGATCTGGCCGCGATTGAGCACGACGATCTTGTCAGCCATCGTCATCGCCTCGACCTGGTCGTGGGTGACATAGATCATCGTCGAGCCGAGCTCCTTGTGCAGCCGCAGAATCTCGATGCGCATCTCATGCCTTAGCGCCGCATCGAGGTTGGAGAGCGGCTCGTCGAACAGGAAGACGCTCGGATCGCGGACGATCGCCCGGCCGATGGCGACGCGCTGGCGCTGGCCGCCGGAAAGCTGGGCGGGCTTGCGGTCGAGCAGCGGCTCCAGATGCAGCATTCTGGCCGCCCGGGAAAGCTTGTCGGCGATCTCCGCCTTAGCAACCTTGGCCATCCGCATCCCGAAGGTGATGTTCTCTGCCACCGTCATATGCGGATAGAGCGCATAGGACTGGAAGACCATGGCGATGCCGCGATTGGCAGAGTCGACATCGGTCATATTCACGCCATCGATCGTCAGGCTTCCGCCCGTCATGGTTTCGAGACCCGCGACCAGACGTAGCAGCGTAGACTTGCCGCAGCCGGAAGGGCCGACGAAAACGACGAACTCGCCATTATCGATGGTAAGATCGATGGCATCGATGACGCGGGTCTTGCCAAAGTCCTTGGAGACCTTCTCCAGTGTCACATAGGCCATTGCGTTGGTGTTCCTCAAAATTAGCCCTTGGTCGCGCCGAATGTCAGGCCTGCTATGAACTGGCGCTGCATCAGGAAAAAGACGATGACGGGTGGCATCGCTGCCAGCAGCGAACCGGCCGAGACCAGATGCCAGGTGGTTGTCCAGGTTTCGCGCAACGCCTGCAGGCCTGCTGTCACCGGCCGGGCGGAATCCGATTGCACGAGCACCAGCGACCAGAAGAAATCGTTCCAGACGAAAGTGAAGACCAATACGAATAAGGCGGCCATGGCCGGGCGCACCAGCGGCACGATGACATGCCAGAAGATCTTGAATTCGCCGACGCCCTCGACCCGCGCCGCCTCGATCAATTCATCGGGCAGTTCGGCGATGAAGTTGCGCATAAACAGAGTGCAGAAGCCCGTCTGGAAGGCGATATGGAACAGGATCAGTGCCCATATGGTGTCATAGACGGGGATGATATGGATCGACAGATCTCGGACAGGGATCATTAACATCTGAAACGGCACGAAGTTGCCGGTGATGAAAAGCGCTAGCAACGCCGTGCTGCCAGGAAAGCGATATTTGCTGAGCGCGAAGCCTGCCATCGTCGCCAGTGCGATGGCACCGCAGACGGATACCAGCGTGATGACGGTGCTGTTCAAGAGAAAGCGCAGCATTGGCGATGAAGTGAAGACCTTGCGGTAATTCTCGACGAACATCGTCTCGGTCGGCCAGCCCCAATAATTGCCGGCGTTGAGATCCTGGACGGAGCGTATTGATGTCAATGCCACGGCGATGATCGGCAGAATCCAGATGATCAGGCCGATCCACACAGCGATGTGGTAGCCGGCCCGTGCCTTGGCCGACGCGTTGGTGATGGGAGCAGGAAACATCGGCGCTACCTCTTGTTGCTGGGCAGTGAGCGCAGCAGATAGATGACGACGCAGACATCCATCAGCAGAAAAAGGCAGGTGGCGATAGCCGCACCATAACCGATGCGCAGCGCCCCGAATGTCTGCTCATACATGTAATAGGCGAGCACCGTCGAGGAATCGTATGGTCCGCCGCCGGTCATCACCGAGACCAGATCGAAGGATCGTAGCGCGCCGACGACCGAGACGATGACGGCGATCGAGGTCGCCGGCAGCAATTGCGGCAAGACGATATGCCACAACAGCTTCCAGCCCTTGACGCCTTCCATTCGCGCCGCCTCGATCAATTCCGGATTGATGGCCGTCAGGCCCGTGAGATAGAGGATCATGCAATAGGCGACCTGCGGCCAGAGACCGGCCGCGATGATGGCGAAGGTCGAGAACCTCTCGTCTTCGAGCAGGGCGATCTTCGGCAGGTCGAGGGCGGTCAGGATATGGTTCAGCAGGCCGAATTCGGCATTGAAGAACCAGCCGAACATCAGGCCGACGACGACCTGGCTGATGACGAACGGCATGAAGTATAGCGACTTGACGAAGCGCATTGCCAGCCCCGCCTGGTTCAGAAACAGCGCCAGAGCCAGGCCAAAGGCAGGTGCGAACAGAAAGGCGACGAGCCAGTAGATATTGTTCTTCAGCGCCGTCCAGAAGACCGGATCGTCGCGGAACAACTCGACGTAATTGTCCAGCCCGACAAAGCGGTTCTCGCCGATCCCGTCCCAGTCATGCAGGCTTAGCCACAGGCTTTCCAGCACTGGCCAGATGACGAAAATCCCGAACATGATCAAGGCAGGGGCGACGAACAGCGGCGGAGCGAGCCGTCGCTGATAGCGCTTCCATAGGCTTGGTGCGAAGGTGTTCGTGGACACATTGCTTACCATCGCAGGCTTATTCCTTGCATGCTCAGTTCGGGTATGCGCGTTTGGCGGCACGATCTATGTTCTGCAGGATGCGGCCAAGACGATCCGGGTGGACCAGAAACTCCTGGAAGCCGGTCATCGCGATCGTGGAGACGGCATCGGCGGTGTCTCGGTCGATGAACTGGGCATAGGACTGCGCGCCGGAAGCCAGCGACGCGCTTTCCTGCAGCAGGCGGTTTTCCGGCGGTTTTGCCTTCGGGTTGGCAGGGAGGATGTGATAGGCTTGCGTCATCTGCATCTGGACGTCGGCCTGGCCGAGATAGGCCAGGAATTTCTTGGCGTCCGGGATGTTCTTTGCCTTGGCTGGAATATGGTAGGTCTCGATCGGCGCATCCTCGGCGCGCGGCACGGTCGGGTCGATCGTTGGGAAACTCATCGCTTCCGTCACCGGCTCTGATTCGGGCGTCAGGCTGTCGATCAGATAGTTGCCCATCAGCATCATCGCTGCCTGGCCCTGGTTCATCATTGCCAGCCCTTCGCGCCAGGCGAGATTGGTGTGATTTTCAGCAAAGCAGTTGGCATCGACCATCTTCTTCCAGTCAGCAAACACCGTCTTGACCTTGTCGTCGGTCCAGCTGACCTTGCCGTTCATCAGATCCATATGAAAGGCGTAGCCGTTTTGCCTGAGGTCGATATAGTCGAACCAGCCGGCGAGCGGCCAGGGGGCTTTCGATCCCAGCGCCACCGGCGTAATGCCCTTGGCACGAAAGACCTTGCAGCTGGCGACGAGGTCGTCGAAGGTCTTGAACGGGGCGACTCCAGCGGCGGCAAATACATCCTTGCGGTAGTAGATGGCCCAGGTCGAATAGGAAGTCGGCATGCCGTACTGCTTGCCATCGACACTGATCGAATCCACCATGCCCGGACCAAATTCCGCCTTCACCTGTGGCGTCCAGATATCGCTGACATCGGCGAGCAGGCCGGGCTTCACGAACTGGGCCATCTTGTTTCCGGCATACCACTTGATGATGTCCGGCGGACTTGTCGTCAGCCAGTTGCGGATGGCGGTCTTGTTGCTTTCCTCATCGTAGAAGTTCACCTCCACCTTGATGTCCGGATTGGCCTTCTCGAAGGAAGCGACAGCGCCGTTGACGGCATCGCGATCGGGAGCGCTGGCAACAGACGCATTGAGGACGACCGTTCCGGCAAAGGCAGAGGATGCCGCCAGAGCGCTCGTACCGAGAAGCAGGCAAGCCAAGGAATGGGAAAGCTTCATGAATCGGTCTCGCTGGTTAGGACGATGAAGTGGTGAAAAAAACATCACACTTCACCTCTATATAAATTTTGTGCATATGGTCGTCGCGGTTTGGTATAATTTATTCTTGGATAGTTGGATCTCCATATATGACAGTGAGGCGCAAGGCTCCATTCGGCGTTGCCGAAGATCGATTTTCGGCCGATCGGCGGGAATTGGTGCTACCCATGGCAAAGCCGCACGCCCACAATCAAATCGAGATCAATTATCTCTACGCTGGTGCAGTTACCTATCTCTACAACGGCAAGATGGTGGAGGTGACGGAAGATGATTTCGTCTTTTTCTGGGGCGCGATTCCGCACCAGGCCATTGCTGTGAAGCCGCACAGTCGCTTCGTATGCATTTATGTGCCACTCGAAATGTTCATGTTCGCTCCGTTCAGTCCGGAGTTGAAATCAGCCATTCTGGCCGGTGGCTTCATCAAGATCGGCGAACGCCTGCCCATGGATGACGCCCTGATGCGGCAAATTCGCTTTGAACTGCAGACCAGCGATCCGTTCTTGTCCGAGCTTAACTATCGTCACCTGGAATTGCGCCTCAGACGCGCCGATACAAAAGGGTGGATCAACCTGGTTGACATCTCGCCTTCGCACGCCTCGTCGCCGGGCAACACGCACCGGAAGATCATCGAAATGACCCGTTACATCAGCGAGCGATCCGATTCTGCATTGACGGTGGCCGCGATTGCCGAGGCGGTGTCGCTGCATCCGAAATATGCCATGACCTTGTTTCATAAATCGCTTGGGATGACGATCACACAATACCTCACCCGGCGAAGGCTTGTAACAGCACAAAGACTGCTGGTTACTAGCGAGAAGAACGCCGCAGCAATTGCCTATGAGTCGGGCTTCGGGTCCGTCAGCCGTTTCTATGCTGTTTTTCGCGACCAGATCGGGATGTCCCCGCGGGAATTCCAGGATGTTTATGATCAGAAGGGGGTATCGTCGTGATAGTGAGCAATTTCACCGCCCCATAGGGGATTACTACCCGTCTTCTCTGGAAACGCGTGTCATGCCCTCGCGATGGCAACCAATTGGTTAAATGTCCGTGTTTGACGCTTCAATCTCTACCCCGCGACGCTGAACAGATGGGTTGTGAAATATTCACCGCTTATTGCCTGTAAGGCTCAGCGCCGGAAATCTGCAACCAGCAGCTCCTGGCGGATGGACGAGACCTGTATCCAGGTCAAAGGCCGGTGGACCTATTTCTATAGTGCTGTCGACAAATTCGGAAAAACCCTCGATTTTATGCTGTCTGAGCACCGTGACGAGGTTGCGGCCAGCGCCTTCTTCGCTCGCATGATCGAGAACAACGGCTGGCCCGAAAAGGTTGTCATCGATAAGAGCGGGACCAATCTGGCAGGCTTGCAAAACATGAACTGGATGCTGCTGTTGCCGGGATGGTTCTGGCTGATCGAGCAAGACCACCGGTTTATCAAGAAGCTGACCCGCCCGATGAAGGGCTTCAAATTTTTTCAGTCTGCGTCAGCGACACTGGATGGTATCGAGGTGGCCCGCATGATCCGCAAGCGGCAATTTTCAACCAATGGCCAATTCGCACTTAAGCAATTCACCGCGCTCGCTGCATGACTGTGCCCAGCGATAGCGTTTCTACGATCTTCCCAAAAGTTTGCGACAAAACCCACAAGCATGCTCTTCAACATCGAAGGCGACGGACAAAAATCCGTTGGCGCAAAAGTCGCGGCATCCAAGAAGTTTTGAGGAGGATTGTGACTGAAGTGGGAGACTGGATGTCGGGTCCATCAGACCCTCTTGAACGACGTTCCTTAATGAGGCGGTAAGTGCCGCGGCGATTCTGGAGAATGTTCCATAAATCGCATTACCTATTTGGCGCAACTCGCTGATATCGCTTCTTTAATTAGGACTAATATTGAAATTTCAATCGCGGGATCATCGGTTCGACTCCCATCAAGAGCTAAAAGCTCGGAACATCTTCCCTGCGAATTTCCACAAGCATCACAGCCCAGCCGGCTCGGCACAGCCGAACAGGATTGCTTGGCTCATCTGCCGGTAGCGTGCGGTGATATCCTCAGGCGATGGTGCGAAAAAGCTTTGATTGGTTCCACGGGCGCCGTCGCAGAGCAGTTGCACCACGGTCTCGACCGATATTGGGGGCCGAAGCGTCAATTGGCCATTTGCCATGATCTGTTGGAGTAATGCAGCGAAATCGGCCTGGAAAACTGTTGCAGCTTCGACCATCTCCGGACGACATAGGCGAAACGCGTAGTCATTGACTTCGAGCGCGAAGGGTGAAAGCACCAACTTTCTTCTCGTATCGCCATATCGAACATCAAGTACCGCTGTGACGATATCAAGCACATCGGCGCCAGCCGAAAACAGCCTTGTGCCTTCGCTAAGACTGCCTTGCCGGGTCCGTTGGTTGTTTTGGCGAACCATTGCCTGGAAGGCTTCTTCCTTGCTGCTGAAGTGATGATAGAGGCCTCGGCGCGTAATATTACAATATTTTGCCAGTTTGCTCATTGTCATGGCTTCATAGCCATGATCGAGAAAACTCTGGGTAATATTGGAAACCAGGACTTCGTAGGCCGACATGCAACGCGCTTTCAACGATTCTCTCGGGTCAATCTATAAGATGCGTCGTGAATATGGAGCAAGAACAGCGAGCATTCCGTACGCGGCTGACGGTCCCTTTGAGGATTGTTGATAGTCATACAAAGTTCTCGTCGCAGCAATCGAGTGAGCAGCCTGACGATCCTGATCTTCAAACTTTGTCTCAATAGGGTCGATTTTCATGCCGCGCGTGCTGCTGTGTTGTCCAGCTCAAGCTTGTAGTTGAAGATGGCTACCAGCGCCAAAGCCGACGAGACGATAAGAGCGGCAGTCGATACGACGCTGAGTGCGACGCCGATCTTGCTCGGATCCCCAAGCATGTCCTGGCTGAGAAACCCGACCAATGTGGGGCCGACGCCCATACCGACAAGCGTCACAATCAGGATGCCGACTGCGCTTGAAATGCCACGCATGCGGGACGGTGTGATGTCCTGAAGTGCGGGAGGACCGTTCGCAACAATGATTGTGGATAGGAATGTTGCGATGGCTATCAGGACAAGCGCGGCGTTGAGGGTCGAAGCAAAGGGCATTGCCGCGGTGAACAGCGCCGCAATCAGCGCCGCGCCGCACATAAGGATGGGGCGAGCGGCTGCAAAGCCGCGTCGAACCAGGCCATCGCCGAGTATAGCGCCAAAAATCAGCCCCGATACACTCGAGGCAATGAAGAGTGGCCCAAGGCTAAAGCCGACGGCGATGGGCGGCATGTGAAAGGTGCGGATCAACACAGTGGGAACCCATGAGCTGTAGCTATAGGCTTGGGTCGCCGCAAAGGCCAGGCAGAAATAAAGGCTCGCGAGTTCTACCCGATTATCCAAGAAATAGGCGCGGATCTCGACCGTGCCCGCTATAGGGCCCGGAGTAGCTCCGGAATGCTTGCGGGGTTCTTTAAGGCTTGCAGCCCAAAGGGCGACAGCGATGCCCGGCAGTCCGATGAAGACGAATACCATCTGCCATATGTGCTGCATGCCGGGCAGTACGAAGACGTTTCCTGCGCTCGACAATTCATGAAGAACCGTCGCTGCCAAAACGAGGGATAGGCCGGCTCCGATGAACGCGCCTGTGCTGTAAATGCTTATTGCGAGTCCGCGCCGCCGGGTGGGGAATAAATCGCTGATCAGGGAATAGGCGGCGGGTGTGAGGGCCGCTTCTCCCAATGCGACGCCCGTCCGGCACAGCAAAAGAGCTCCGAAACTGCCTGCAAAGCCACAAGCGGCTGTCATGATGCTCCAGAGTGCTATTCCAACGGCGGCAATCCGCACACGGTTTCCGGTATCAACCCAGCGACCCAGCGGCAATCCGGCGGTTGCCAGAACAATGGCGAAGGTGAAACCCTGCAGGAGGCCGATCTGCAGATCTGTCAGATGAAGGTCCTGTCTCAGCGGCTCCGCCAGGAGACCAAGTATTTGCCGGTCGAGATAAGACAAGGTGGAGGCGATGGTCAGAACACCCAAGGTGTAGGACGGATTAATCGGTCTTGGTAAGGGCATTCGCTCAGGTCCTCTCGGCAAACCGGTGGTTTGGCGACGACGTGAAGCGCGCTTTAGAATTCTCCGCCTCAGCGCGCGAGCACCATTCGACACCGGTCGATTTCTCAGATTGCAATAATATGAGAAACATTCTCGTTGACAAGTGACGGGCGATCCGGCATTTACTTCTCATATTTCGATAATGTGAGAAGTTTTTTAATCGTCGCCAAAGAATTGCGGGTCGGCGCAGCGCTCCTGGTCAGCAAGTGGACCGGAACGATCTGACGAGGGCTTTTGGTGGTTTCGTTGGCGGATGCGCTAGCCGGAGATCGCATTCTTGGGGCAGATAGTAGAATTTCCGGAGGCATTTCCACCTCTTGCAGGCGAGGGAACAAACGATCTGCCGTGGGACAGCGTGAGCGACATGATTTCGCGCGTTGCCTTCCCGTCTGCGGTTTTTTTCCTGGCTTCGGCGATGTTCGAGGCTCATAAGCAATCACCACGAGCCGCAGCGCTGTTCGCAACACAGCAGCGTTGGCTCCTAAGCCACGCCGCAGTCGCCCACTTTTTTCGCCCCATCGGCGATGTAGAGCCGGGCCTCAGCCGTAGAAGTCTTGGCCTTCTGGCAACCTTCCTTGGTCTTGCGAGCCGCAATACAGCCTATACCTTCTTTGATGAATCGATGAAGTATGGCGTCATTCAAGCGATCGACAGTCAGGTAGCTGGGCATCGTCGAGAGGCCAAACCATCGCTTGATTCCCTCTCTCTCCTCGCCCTCTGGTACAATCTGCATTTCCAGGCGCTCGATCTGCTCGATGGCGGACAAAGACAGGTGCGATTCTCCACACAATGGGAGAGCTTGCTTCCGTTGATCCAGCCCGTTGTGGCGAATGCTCTGTTCTTCACTCCCGAAGTGCGCACGCCAGGACCGCTCTACAGGATCTTCAGCTGGATCGATTCGGGTGGCTGGGTGATGGACCGGCTGATCGCAGGTGTCGATCGGCAAAGCTTCCCGGGACCGGAACGATATCTCACGGACGTCAACTCCATTGCATATCTGGCCCGAGCGACCGGTCTTTCGAGCGCGCATACAAGCCGCAAGATCTCGGAAGCTCAAGCAATCGGAGGACTTGGCTGGGCTGGACGGCCGGGACATTCGCCGATGTGGATTTCGCGCGGCTTCTACGACGAATATGCGGCGTTTCAGGCGCAAAAGCTGCTGATCCTCGATGGCGCGTTCGCGAACGCTTTAGGCAGTGGCTCAACGGTTTCTCGAGGAGCCCACAATTGCGAATAAGACGGTCTGTCTTCCTTGGCGTCTGCCGACATTCGCCTGCGGAAACTCCTCAAGATCTCCCAAGTCAAAAATGGATGCTGACCTCCACAGCCAACTTTATTAGTCCTGCTGCGGGAAGGGGTTGTGCTGGAAATTTTCGACCATTCCTTGCGGAATTCCTTCGAACAAGCCTGCGTACGCTGAGATTGAGGTTCATTTTGACTTTCGGATACCGTTTTTCTCGATACTGGGGACTGGCCGCGAGCGTTGCAGTGATGGCGCCGGCATGCCTTGCCTTTGCGCAGACGGCCTCGCAGGTGACGCCGCAAAGCTTCGAGCCGCAGTTGCAGAAGCAGAACAGCGGCATCGTCATTCCCGAAGCGTCCGGTCCGGTCGCGCCCAAGGGGGCGGAGAAGCTCACCGTCCGGCTGAAGGCCGTCAAGGTCGAAGGCGGGCTTCCAGGCTTTGCCGAGGATGAAGCGCGCCTGAAGAAGAACCTGACTGGCAGCCCTGTGACGGCGGCCGCCCTCTTCGAGGCGGCGGGTCAGCTCGAGCGGGCCTATGGCGCCAAGGGATACGGCCTGGTGCGTGTGGTGCTGCCGGCGCAGCGCCTGATCGATGGCGCGACCTTGCGCATCGTTGTCATCAACGGCTTCGTCGAAAGCATCGACACCTCGCATCTTCCCGACAATATCCGCGAACGCATTGCGAAAATGCTGTCGCCGCTGGTGGGCGAGAAGGGGATGTCCAACGATGAGATCGCGCGTCGGCTGCTTTTGGCGGGCGATCTGCCGGGCACGGTGCTGCGTTCGACGCTGTCGCGCGGCACGAAGCCCGGCGGCAGCGTGCTGACGATCGAGGCTCGCTACAAGCCGGTCACGGGCTTCGTCTCGGGCGACAACAATTCCACCGACGCGCTCGGCAAATACAACACCGGCGTCGGTCTGGACTTCAATTCCGTGTTCGGCTTCGGCGAGCTCTTCTATCTGAGAGCCTCTGGTGCGCCGCGTTTCGGCGGTGACGAAGGCTATTTCACCGGCGCGCCGCGCAACCGGTCCTTGGCCGGCGGTGTAACCCTGCCGATCGGCATCGACGGGCTGACGCTGAACCTTGAAGCCACCGGCTCGCGCACGACGCCGGAGGCGAGCGCATCCGGGCTGCAGTTCATGTCGGACTTCACCCGCTATTCGGCACGGCTTGCCTACCCGTTGATCCGCTCGCGCGAGTTCACATTCAACCTCAATGGCGGCTTCGATGCGCAGGACGAAGAACTGCAGCTTCTCAACGGCGGCGGCGCAACACTGTCGAAGGATCGGCTGCGCATCCTGCGCACGGGCGCGGATTTTTCCTGGTATGTATCCGGCGATGCGCTTGTCAGCGCCAGCCTGACTGGGTCTTTCGGCATCAACGGGCTTGGCGCACGCAGCGCGGCCGACGCCAATGGCAGCGGCACACCCTTGTCGCGCCAAGGCGCGGACGCCGATTTCCAGAAGGCCGAGGTCAATCTCGGCTATCGCCAGCCGATCGCCGAGCATCTGGTCCTCGATCTCCGCGCAAAGGCGCAGACCTCCTTCGGCCAGCCGCTGCTCAATTCCGAGCAGATCGGCCTCGTCTCCTCCTCGGGTCTGTCGAGCTTCCCGACCGGCTCGATGCAGGGCGATTCAGGCTTCGTGCTGCGCGCCGAGGCGCAGTTCCCTTTCATTGCCAGCTTCACCTTGCCGTTCGGCTGGCCGGAATTCCCGGCGCAGCAGGGAACCAGTCTGCCGGATGGAACGACCACGGCCGGCGGCGTGGTGGTTTCGCCTTACCTGTTCGGCGCCTATGGCGGCGTCAAGTTCTACCAGCCGACGGCGCTGGAAAGTGGCTTCTCGCGCGGCGCGGCCTATGGCCTCGGCCTGCGGCTGGCGGCGGCCGAGCAGGCGAGCTTCAACAGCACCAACGTCAATCTTGAATACGGCCGTGTCGAGCACTTCGGCGATGGCTCCAACGACAACCGCTTCACCGTTTCGGCGGCGTTTCAGTTTTAGGATAGCAGCGATGACCCCACAGACGAACCGCCGGACGTTTAGCAATGGAGTGCTTTCGCACAGAACCCGGACGCACAAGGTCCGGCTCGTCGCGCTTCTGGCGTCGACGGCGCTTGCCCACGCGACGGTGGCGCCGGCTCAGTCCCTGCCTTCAGGCGGGCAGGTGGCAGCAGGTAGTGCCACGATCGGGACGCCATCGGCCGGCGCCTTGACCATCAACCAGACGAGCGGCAGCGCCGTCGTCAATTGGAAGAGCTTCAATGTCGGCAAGGCCAATCGCGTCACCTTCGTCCAGCCCGATGCCAATGCCGCCATCCTCAATCGCGTGACCGGTGAGACAAGCTCGACCATATCAGGCCAGATCAATGCTAATGGCCAGGTCTATCTGATCAATCCGAACGGCATTGCGATCACCAGTTCAGGCACGGTCAAGGCAGGCGCCTTCGTCGCCTCGACGCTCGGCATCTCCGATGACGACTTCATGGGCGGCAAGAGGAGCTTTACTGGTAATGGCGCCTCTGCCCCGGTGACGAATGCCGGTGCCATCACCATCAATCGCGGCGGCTACATGGCGCTCATCGGCGGCACGGTCGCCAATGCCGGTGTCATCACCGTGCCGATGGGCAAGGCGGCCTTGGGATCCGGCGAACAGGCAACGCTTGATCTGTCCGGCGACGGCTTCCTGCAGGTGGCGGTGCCGACCAAGGCCGGCGGCAGTGGGGCGCTGGTCGACAACAGCGGCAAGATTTCTGCCAGAGGCGGCACGGTGCAGCTCACCGCCGCCGCGGCCAAGGACATGGCGCGGCAGGCGGTCAACATGTCGGGCACGATCGAGGCCAACGGCGTTTCCGGCAAGAGCGGCGATATCACGCTCACCGGCGGCGACGGCGAAGTGGCGGTTTCGGGTATGCTCGATGCCGGCAATGCCGCCGGTAAGGGCGGCAAAGTCACCGTGACGGGCCGGTCGATCAAGCTTGCCTCCGCCAGGGTCAACGCGTCCGGCAAGACCGGCGGCGGTACGGTCAATATCGGCGGCAACCGTCAGGGGAAGGGCCCGCTGCAGCAGGCCGAGACGCTTGATGTCGACGCCCATACCGTCATCAATGCCGATGCAGTCACCATGGGCAATGGCGGCGATGTCGTGCTGTGGTCGGACGACCTGACGAACTTTGCCGGCACGATCACGGCCAAGGGTGGCGCAATCTCGGGCAATGGCGGCGAGGCCGAGGTATCGGGCAAGGCGAAGCTTTCCTATACCGGTCTTACCGATCTGACGGCGGCGCATGGTTCCGTCGGCAATCTGCTGCTCGACCCCTACAATGTGACGATCTCGACGGGAACAGGCAGCAACACGGATGGCGGCTTTAACGCCACAGGCAACGACAGCGTCATCAATGTCAACACGCTGACCAACGCGCTCGCGACCGCCAACGTCACGGTCACGACCGGATCGTCGTCGGATGCCACCAATCCGCAGGCCGGCACGATCACCGTCGCAGCGCCGATCAACTGGAGCGCGCTCACCACGCTGACGCTTGCGGCGGCATCGGACATCAACATCAACAGCGCGATCACGGCGAATGGCGGCCTCATTGTCTCTTCCGGCGGTACGATTTCTGCTCCGGCGGACGTCAATGTCGGCGCCTTCGTGCTGGCAGCGGGCAACTGGGTGCAGAACAGCGGAACGCTGCCCGCCTTCTCGGCCAAGGACTTCCGCATCACCGACGGCGCCTCGTTCCTGCGCGTCACCGGCGGCGACGGAACCAGCGCCACACCCTATACGGTCGCGGATGTCTATGGCCTTCAAGGCATTGGCTCATCCAGCGACTATCTCTCCGCCAACTGGAAGCTTGCAGGTGATATCGACGCGTCGGGCACGGCCATCTGGAACAATGGTGCGGGGCTCAAGCCCATCGGCGATGATAACATCACTTTCACAGGGCGTCTCGACGGCGCGAGCCATACGATCACCGGGCTGACCATAAACAGGCCGAACACCAACACCGTTGGCCTGTTCGGCATTATCGGCCAGGGCGGTGGGGTCTCTGGTCTTGGCCTGGTTAACGCCAGTGTTTCGGGCCGATCGATGACCGGCGGGCTCGCGGGCTCGAACGCCGGCGGGATCGTCCAGTCCTATATCAGCGGCAGCGTTTCAGGGGTGACTCATACCGGTGGCCTCGTTGGTTATAATACAGGTGCGATCAACCTATCCTACTCGACTGCCTCGGTCTCGGGAGCCTCGAATGTTGGCGGCCTGCTCGGCATGAACTTCGGTACGATGAACCAGGTTTATGCATCCGGCGCGGTCTCAGGGATCGGCAATTTAGGTGGCCTTGTCGGTGGGAACATCGGCACGGTCGTGGCGTCTTACTTCGATATGAGCACGACCCTGCAGTCGTCAGGTGTTGGTAATGGTTCCACCTCCGGCATCAGCGGCTTGAATTCGGCGCAGGCGCGCAACGCATCGAACTATTCGGGCTGGGATTTCAACGCCTACTGGTACCAGTCCGGAGACCTGCGCCCGATCCTGCGTTCGGAAGCGGCGGCAGCCGACGCAAACGGCGTCGTCACCATCTCCAACCTGCACCAGCTTGCGCTGATGGGCGCGAACCTGGCGGGTAACTACAAACTCGCGGTCGATATCGACGCGGGCGCCGCGGTTGGCACCAATGCTGCCGACATCTGGTCGACCGGCGGCTGGGTGCCCGTCGGCACCTACGGCGCCGCCTTTACCGGCGTCTTCGACGGTGCGGGCCACACTATTACCGGCCTGACTGTCAACCGAGCGGCCAGTTTTCTCGGACTGTTCGGCAACGCGGCGGGGACCATCGAAAACATCGGACTGACTGGCGAGTTTATCAATGGCTACTCCTATACGGGCGGACTGGTCGGAAACAATACCGGCACGATCAGTAACGCTTACATGACCGGCACGGTCAACGGCATGCAATATGTCGGAGGGCTGACCGGCTGGAATTCCGGTTCGGTCAGCAACAGCTACGCCACCGCTGCCACCTCCGGCAGCCAGGATGTTGGCGGATTGGTCGGTCATAACCATGGATCGATCAGCAATAGTTACGCTACCGGTGCAATCCACGGCTCGAATACTTATGCCGGTGGTCTGGCCGGCTTCAATGACAGCACAATCAAATTTGCCTATGCCACTGGCTCCGTATCCGGCAATACATATGTTGGCGGACTGGTGGGGTATAATGATTCCGGAAGCTCTATAGACAATGCCTACGCCTCCGGCGCGGTTGGCGGGGGTGTCGCCGTCGGCGGCCTGGTAGGCCGAAATTACTTTAGCACGATCACCAACAGCTTCTGGGATGTCTCCACAACCGGCCGATCCAGTGGTTACGGCCAGTCCTTTTCGGGCACGTTTTCGGCGACCGGCCTCACCACCGGACAGGCGCGTAGCGCGTCGAACTATTCCGGCTGGGATTTCGGGGGCGTCTGGTATCAGGTCGGAGATATGCGCCCAATTCTGCGTTCGGAGGCCGCGACGGCGGATTCGAACGGTGTGGCCAGCATCTGGAATCTCCATCAGCTGGCGCTGATCGGCGCGAACCTTAACGGCACCTACACGCTCGCCAACAATATCGACGCCAGCGAGACGTCGGGCGCCAACGCCTCCGGCATCTGGTCGACAGGCGGCTGGGTGCCGCTCGGAAACACCAACACGATGTTCAGAGGCAGCTTCGACGGCAACAACCACACCATCAACGCCCTCACTGTGACCGGCTACGACCAAGTTGGTTTGTTCTCAGTCTCGGCAGGCTCGATCAGCAATCTTGGGCTCGTTGGCGGATCGGTCGCTGGTGTCCGCACCGACGTCGGCGCGCTGGCCGGCTGGAACTACGGCACGATCAGCAATTCCTACAGCACCGCTACGGTCTCCGGCAATTTTGACGTTGGCGGGCTGGTCGGCATAAACTACGGCACGATCAGCAGCTCCCATGCCGCCGGAGCCGTCAGCGGTGTTACCGGCTTTATGGGTGGGCTGGTAGCCTACAACTACGGCACGATCACAAACGCCTATGCCAACGGTGTCGTCAGCGGCAGCGCTACCGGTGCGGGTGGGCTGGTGGGCCTCAACGCCGCTATGGGCGTGATCAGCGGCGCCTATGCGACCGGCTCGGTCAGCAGCAGTAGCTATGCTGTGGGTGGACTGGCGGGCTCCAACCTCGGCACGATCACCAACACCTATGCCAGCGGCGCTGTCAGTGGCTCTGACAAGGTGGGTGGGCTCGTAGGCGGGAACTACGGCAGTGCTACGATCAGCAACAGCTACGCCATTGGTGCGGTCAGCAGCGGCGGCGGGCTGATCGGCGAGAATAACGCGACTGTCACGGCTTCGTTCTGGGACACGGCCACGACCGGACAAGCCTCGGGCATCAATACCGGCTCCTCCGCCGGCATGACCGGCCTTACCACCGCACAGATGCAGAATCCCTTCAGCTTCATCAATGTCGGCTGGGATTTTGCCGGCATCTGGGGCAAATCGACGAGCGGCGCGAATGATGGCTACATGATGCTGCGCTCGCTCAGCACAGGGCTTTATGATGACTATGTCGCGATCGGCAACGGTACCCGTACCTATGGCGACTCGAATGCCACGATCACCGGCGCGACGCTGACGGGAGTCGGCACAGGCAATGTTTCACTCACCTGGGGCAACGCCATCGCGTCTACGACGAACGCCGGAACCTATAATTATTCGGACCCCGACATCGTCTCGGTGACGGAGATCGGTCCCCGCACGGCCTATGTCGATTATAGCGGCGCACTGACGATTTCGCAGCGCGTGCTGAGCCTGACGGGCGGTCGCACCTATGACGGCAGCACCGATGTCGCGGCTGGCAATCTGACGCTCGGTAATCTCGCCAACGGCGAGACCCTGACGCTAACAGGTGCGGGCTCCATGGCCGACAAGAATGTCGGCACCGGCAAGGCACTGTCGCTTGGGACCCTGCTGTTCGGTGATGATACCGGCCTGGCCTCGAACTATGTTCTGGGCACGGGTACGGTCGATATCACCAAGGCTAGCATTGCCTCGATTACCGGCATCACCGCCGACAACAAGACCTATGACGGCAATGCGAACGCGACGCTCAACACTTCGAGTGTGGTCTTCAATGGCATGGCGGCGGGCGATAGCTTGAGCCTCGGCAATGGCGTCACCGGCGCCTTCTCCGGCAGGAATGCCGGCACCGGCAAGACTGTGACGATCTCCGGCCTCATGCTCGATGGTACGGATGCCGGCAACTATACGCTTGCCCTGGATACGGCGACGACGACAGCCGATATCACCAAGGCGACGATCTCTTCGATCACCGGCATCACCGCCGCGGGTAAGATCTATGACGGCAACACGAGTGTCGTCCTGAACACCTCTGGTGCGGGCTTCTCCGGCATGGTGGGTGGAGACGTGCTGACGGTTGCGACCTCGACCGGCGCCTTCTCCGACAAGAATGCCGGCACTAAGGTGGTCAACATCTCCGGCTTGACGCTTGGCGGCGCCGACGCAGGCAACTATACGCTCGCTTTGGATACTGCGACGACGACGGCCGACATCGCCAGGGCGACGATCTCCTCGATCACCGGCATTACGGCGAACAACAAGACCTATAATGGCAACACGACTGCCGTGCTGAACACGTCGGGTGCGGGTTTCACCGGCATGATTGCGGGTGACACGCTGACGGTTGCGACCTCCACCGGCGCCTTCTCCGACAAGAATGCCGGCACCGGCAAGACGGTCGGTATCACCAGTTTGACGCTCGGCGGTACTGATGCGAGCAACTACACGCTCACCTCCGACATCGCAACGACGACTGCGGATATCGCCAAGGCCTATGTGGCTTTCGGCGGCACCAGCGTCAACACCAAGACCTATGACGGGACGACCGCAGCCACCGTCAATATCTACACGATACCGATCAGCGGCGATGACATGCATGTTGGCTACACCAGCGCCAACTTCTCCGACAAGAATGCCGGCATGTCCAAGACGGTCGCCATCGATGGACTTTATATAACCGGCGCCGACGCCAACAATTACCAACTTGGCATCACCAACACGACCAGCTACGGCACCATAACCCCTGCCATCATCTCTGCGATCACCGGCATCACCGCCGGCAACAAGACCTATGACGGCACGACCAATGTGGCGCTGAACACTGCGGGCGCCGTCTTCAATGGCATGATCGCAGGCGATAGCCTGACGGTCGGCACCGCGCTCGGCGCCTTTTCCAATGCCAATGCCGGTACCGGCAAAACGGTCGGCATCTCCGGACTGACGCTTGGCGGAGCCGACGCGCAGAACTACAGGCTGGATACGAGTACGGCCACGACGCTCGCCGATATCGGCCAGCGTGTCGTCAACCTCTCGGGCAGCCGCACCTATAACGGTTCGACGGATCTCGATGCCTCGATCTTCACGCTGTCGAACCTGGTCGGCGGCGAAACGCTGACGCTGTCCGGCACCGGCACCATGGCCGACAAGAATGCCGGTTCGGGCAAAGGCGTGACGCTTGCGTCGCTGGCTCTGGGCGATGGCACGAATGGCGGCCTTGCCTCGAACTACACGCTGGCGGGCGGTACGGACGCGGTCGATATCGCCAGGGCTATGATCTCATCGATCGGCGGGATCACCGCCAACGGCAAGATCTATGACGGTACGACGGACGCGACGCTGAACACGGCGGGCGCTGTCTTCAACGGCATGGTGTCGGGGGACGCGCTTTCACTGGGCAATGGCTTCAGCGGCGCCTTTTCCGACAAGAATGCCGGCACGGGCAAGACGGTCACCATCTCCGGCCTGTCGCTCGCCGGCGCGGATGCCGGCAACTATACGCTTGCTTACAACACGGCCACGACACTTGCCGACATCGCCAAGCGCGCCATCACGGTCACGGCCGACGGCGCACACCGTACCTATGGCGATGCCAATCCGGGCTTCACCTATACCGTCGGCGGGAGCGGCCTCGTCAATGGCGATACGCTCTCAGGGGCGCTGGCCACCTCCGCGACGACGGCGTCGGGGATCGGCAACTATGGCATCACGCTCGGCACGCTTGCTAACTCGAACTACGACATCAGCTTTACCGGTGCCAACCTGACGGTCACTCCGCGTGCGATAACGGTGACGGCGGATGCCAAGTCGAAGATCTATGGCGATACCAACCCGGCGCTGACCTATACAACCTCGGGCTTGGTCAACAACGACACGCTCTCCGGATCGCTTGTGACGTCAGCAGGACAATATTCCGGCGTGGGCGGCTACGGGATCACTCTCGGCAGCCTCGGCAACGCCAATTACGCGATCACCTATAATGCGGCCAATCTGACGGTCACTCCGCGTGCGATAACGGTGACGGCGGATGCCAAGTCGAAGATCTATGGCGATGCAAACCCGGCGCTGACTTATACAACCTCGGGCCTGGTCAACGGCGACATGCTCTCCGGATCGCTTTCGACCGCGGCTGGGCAATATTCGAATGTGGGCGGCTACGGGATCACTCTCGGTGGCCTCGGCAACGCCAATTACGCGATCACCTATAATGCGGCTAATCTGACGGTCACTCCGCGGGTGATGACGGTAACGGCGGATGCGAAGTCGAAGACCTATGGCGATGCAAACCCGACGCTGACTTATACAACCGCGGGTCTGGTCAATGGCGACATGCTCTCCGGTTCGCTATCGACCGAGGCTGGGCAATATTCGAATGTGGGCGGCTACGGGATCACTCTCGGTGGCCTCGGCAATGCCAATTACGCGATCACTTATAATGCCGCCAACCTGACGATCACTCCGCGTGCGCTGACCGTTACGGCGGATGCGCTGTCGAGAGCCTATGGTGATGCCAATCCGACGCTGACCTACACGACCTCGGGTCTGGTCAATGGCGACATGCTCTCCGGCTCGCTTTCGACGTCAGCAGGGCAATATTCCGATGTCGGCGCCTATGCGATTGCCCAGGGTACTCTGGCCAATGCAAACTACGCCATCAGCTATACGGGTGCCAATCTCACCGTAAACCCGCGGGCACTGACAGTGACGGCGGGCGCGCTGTCGAAGATCTATGGCGATGCCAATCCGATGTTGACCTATACCGCGAACGGTCTGGTCAATGGTGACACGCTGTCCGGATCACTCGCGACCACGGCGGGGCAATATGCAAATGTCGGCAGCTTCGCCATCACCGGCTCCTTCTCGGCGTCAAGCAACTACGCGCTGACCTATGTTGGAGCCAATCTGAGCGTGAACCGACGCGCGATCACGGTCACGGCGGATACGCTGTCGAAGACTTATGGCGATGCAAATCCGGCGCTGACCTACACAGTCGGAGGAGCGGGCCTGGTCAATGGCGACATGCTGTCCGGATCACTTTCGACCATGGCGGGGCAGTATTCTAACGTCGGTAGCTACGCCATCACCGGCTCCTTCTCGGCGTCAAGCAATTACGCGCTAACCTATGTCGGAGCCAACCTCAGCGTGAACCGACGCGCGATCACGGTGACGGCGGATACGCTGTCGAAGACCTATGGCGATGCCAATCCGATGCTGACCTATGCTGCGACAGGCCTGCTGAATGGTGACACGCTCTCCGGTTCGCTTTCGACCACGGCGGGGCAATATTCCGATGTCGGTGCCTACGCGATCACGCAAGGGTCGCTGGCCAACGCCAATTACGCAATCAGCTACATGGGCGCAGACCTCACGGTGAACCAGCGTGCCATTGCGGTCGCCGCCGACTCACTTAGCCGCCGCTATGGCCTCGCCAATCCGGCACTGACCTATACAGTCGGGGGTGCGGGCCTAGTCAACGGCGACAGGCTTTCGGGAGGGCTCGCCACGTCCGCGACCGGTCTCAGCGAGCCGGGTGCCTATGCGATCACCCAGGGCACGCTGCTGGCGTCCGCCAATTATCGCATGAACTTCGTTCCAGGCGTGCTGACCGTGGAAAAGGCCGCCAACCCCGAACCAGGCACACAGGCAAGCTCCGTGATGCCGAGCTTCGATGCCGGCCGCTTTGCGCCGATCCGGCCGGTCTCCGACAACGCCGAAACCGCGGATGGCAGCCACGACGTGATCACCGATCCACGCTTCGAGGGCACGTTCGTCTGCCTCGACAATGGCAACGGCTGCGTCTCGCTTCCGGGCCAGGCGACGCCGTAGCCACGATATACAATCCGCCGGACGCTGGCCGTCCGGCGGACTGAGCCGTCATGCACGGTCTGATCCCAACCATATGAAAGGAACCTATTCCAATGACCTCATCCCGCTATTTGCCGAAGGCTTCAGTACTGGCGGCAATGCTCGCTCTCGTCGGCGGTACCGCCACCGCCGCTCCGCTGCCGGGCGGGGCCAGCTCGCTGGTCGAGACCTATGACGATTGGGGCGTCGTGTGCCAGATGCAGGCCAACGCTCCATCCTGCCTCGCCCGACAGGTCCAAACCAGCAATCAGACGAAGCAGACCGTCCTGGCTGTCGAGATCGGCAGGGCCTCCGACGGCAAGTTTCGGGGCACGCTGGTGCTGCCGCTCGGACTTGCGCTGCCCCAGGGTGCTCAGTTGAAGATCGACGACGCCGTTCTTGGCAATACTCTGCCGTTCTCGACCTGCCTGCCAGAAGGCTGCCTTGTGCCGCTGACCTTCGAAGCAGACACGATTGCAAAGCTCAGGACCGGCAAGGCGCTCAACGTCACCGTTTCCGCTGCCAGCCCGGCCCAACCGCTGGCCTTGGCCGTCTCGCTAAAGGGCCTTGCCGGCGCGCTCAATCGCATCGCCGACCTTACCAAATAGCGCTCCCACCCTCCGATGGCTGCAAGCATCTGGAAGTTCAGAATCATGGGAAGTCTGCTGCAGCTGCCGGCGATAATCTCTAAAACGCCATCACGGATGCCGACGCATGGGGAGGGTATCAGACAAGATTGTATTGACTTTCAATTGCCTGACTGAGGACTCAGGGGGCGGAAAATGTGGGTCTTCGGTTCACCCGCCTTCAAGAGCGCAATTCTGTTCTAGCGCTCATGCATTGCGCTCTCTGCCACTTCGACCAAAGGCGAAAAAACATGCTCCAGAATGCGCCGTCTACCCGTCCTAATTTCGCCCGTAACAGCCATGCCAGGCGGTAGGTCGATCGTCTGGCCGTCGGCGACGATCCGAATGCGTCAGCCCGCGCCCGCCCTCGGTAACCAGATAGGTTTCGGCTGGCTTCAATCCGTGGACATTCGCTAGCGTGGCGCCCGCTTCTGACCAGGCTGAGACGAAGAGGAAAGCTTGGTCGCGCTCGTGTTCGAGGATGAGCCCTGCCCAGGCAGAGCATAGAACATAGTCCGTGTCGAAAATGATGATGCTGTCTTCGTCTCGGTCACGACTCTATGTTGCTATTCGCAAATCACCTTTTCCATCTGGACCGCTCCTTGAGCAAGACCCACTAATTCTGTTGGGTCCCAAAGCTTCTCAGACCACCCAGCCTTCAGATAAAAGCCTACTGCGCCAGGGGCAGCGTTAACGCGGAGAATGCGGATCCCGCGTCTTTTGGCTCTGCCTCAATGAAATTGTTTAGCCTGAGACCGTATCCCTTTCGTTGTTTGTGCTGAACGATAGCAACAAGTCTCACTATG